>ENA-OFCX01001237-OFCX01001237.1-metagenomes-genome-assembly--contig:-NODE-1237-length-10680-cov-5.540518_pt1 | contig 10680 bp, 7 predicted proteins | sample MGYA00153384_OFCX01 | MGnify analysis MGYA00153384
GCCGGCCGTCGATCTGGTCACGCAGCAGCCACAGGTTGATGTGGTTCAGCGCAAACGGCAGGTTCATGCGCAGCCAGCGCACGCCGGGCGCCACCTCCAAGGTTGAACCCAACGCCGGCAGGGCCTCGCCGTGCGGGTAGTGCAGGCATCGTTCGAGCGCATTCATCGGGGTCCGGTCCATGACTGTGCTCGTTGGTGAAAGGCGTGCAATGGCTGCGTGAACGCCGGCCAGCGCGTGCGGCGTGCCAGGGTGGCGGGCAGCGCGGAGTATGACGGCCGGGCCGGCGAGGTGCGCGCGCCCGGCCCGCGCGAAGCGCGAGCGGGCGCTGCGCCGGTAAGTGCGCCGGCCCGTGCGCTGGTACGTGCGCCGGTACGTGCGCCAGCGTGCGTGCGCCACCAGGACCCATGCACACCGGCACCTGCGCCGATGCGCGCGCCGATGCGTGCGCCTGCCTGTGCGGCAACACGCAGGCCACGAATACACTGATGCCTTGAGCCCCGGCTCGCCTTGCCGCCGTGCAACCCCACCGCCGATGTCCCTCCACCTGCAGGAACTGTTCGCCAGCAACCGGCGCTGGGCCGCCGAGATCGAAGCGCGCACGCCCGGCTTCTTCACGAGCTTGCTGCAGCAGCAGGCGCCGCAGTACCTGTGGATCGGCTGCTCCGACAGCCGCGTCCCCGCCAACGAGATCGTCGGCCTGCTGCCGGGCGAGATGTTCGTGCACCGCAACGTCGCCAACGTGGTGGTGCATTCCGATCTGAACTGTCTCAGCGTGATCGAGTTTGCGATCGACGAGCTGCAGGTGCAGCACATTGTTGTGGTCGGCCACTACGGCTGCACCGGCGTCAAGGCGGCGCTGCTGAACCGGCGCGTCGGCCTGGCCGACAACTGGCTGCGTCATGTGCAGGACGTGCGCAAGAAGCACGCCGCCTGGTTCGAGCGCGTGGCCGACGAGACGATGCGCCACCACGCGCTGTGTGAGCTCAACGTGCTGGAGCAGGCGCTGCACGTGTGCGACAGCACGGTCGTGCAAGACGCCTGGCAGCGCGGTCAGAGCGTGGTGGTGCACGGCTGGGTTTACGGCCTGCACAACGGCTTGCTGAAGGACCTGCAGATGACGGTGGACAGTGCCGCCGAGCTGCACGCCGCGCATGCCGGAGCGATCGACGCGGTGAAGCGGCGCTACGACGCGCTGCGCCGGACCGAGGCCGCCTGATGTTTCCGCAGCGGCTGACCGATGCGCGCGGCTTCGACATCGCGATGGCGATGCTGGACGGCTTCAACCGCCACTACCGGCTGTTTCGCGAGGCTGGCGCGCAGGCGCAGCAGCGCTTCGAGCAGGCCGACTGGCATGGCCAGCAGCGCGCCCAGCGCGAGCGCATCGAGTTCTACGACAAGCGCGTCGCCGAGGCGGCCGAACGGCTGCAGCGCGAGTTCCAGGCTTCGAGCTTGTCGCCCGACGTCTGGCAGCAGGTCAAGCTGCACTACATCGGGCTGCTGACCAACCACCATCAGCCCGAGCTGGCCGAGACTTTCTTCAACTCGGTCACCACCAAGATCCTGCACCGCAGCTACTTCAACAACGACTTCATCTTCGTGCGCCCGGCCGTGTCGACCGAATACATCGAGAACGACGAGCCGGCCTCGAAGCCGACCTACCGCGCCTACTACCCGACGCCGCAGACGCTGCGCGACACGTGGCTGCGCATCATCCACAACTTCCAGTTCCGCACCGAGTTCGAGGACCTCGAGCGCGACATCAACAGCGTGCTGGCGGCGGTGGCCGAGCAGCTCGGCGAGTTCCGCATGCGCGCCAACTTCCAGGTGCAGGTGCTGAGCGCGCCGTTCTTTCGCAACAAAGGCGCGTATTTGGTGGGCAAGGTCATCAACGGCTTCAACGAGTTGCCGTTCGCATTGCCTGTGCTGCACAGCGAGCCGACGCCGGGCCGCCCCAAGTCGGCTGGCGCCCCCTCGGGGGGCAGCGCCGAAGGCGCGTGGGGGCACGACCCTCAGCCGACGCCGGGCCGCCCCCAGTCGGCGGGCGCCCTCTCGGGGGGCAGCGCCGAAGGGGCGTGGGGGTCCCACTCCGAAGGTCGGCTGGTGATCGACGCGGCGCTGTTCGGCGAAGACGAGCTGCTGATCCTCTTCAGCTTCGCGCGGGCTTATTTCATGGTCGACATGGAGGTGCCGTCGGCTTACGTGCAATTTCTGCGCTCGATGATGCCGCGCAAGCCGCGCAGTGAGCTCTACAGCGCGATCGGGTTGCAAAAGCAGGGCAAGAACCTGTTCTATCGCGACTTTCTCGCGCACCTGCGCCACAGCAGCGACAAGTTCCGCATCGCGCCCGGCATCAAGGGCATGGTGATGCTGGTGTTCGACCTGCCGAGCTTTCCGTATGTGTTCAAGGTGATCAAGGACTTCTATCCGCCGCAAAAGGAAACCACCCGCGAGCTGATCAAGAGCAAGTACCTGCTGGTCAAGCAGCACGACCGTGTCGGGCGCATGGCCGACACGCTCGAGTACAGCAACGTCGCCTTTCCGCGCGCCCGTTTCGAAGACGAACTGGTGGCCGAGCTGAAGCACTATTGCCCCAGCCTGATCGAGGACGAGGGCGACGTGCTGGTGATCCGCCACGCCTACATCGAACGCCGCATGATCCCGCTCAACATCTATCTGCAGGAGGCCCGGCCCGAGCAGATCGAACACGCCGTCATCGAATACGGCAACGCCATCAAGGACCTGGTGCGCGCCAACATCTTCCCGGGCGACATGCTGTGGAAGAACTTCGGCGTCACGCGCCATGGCAAGGTGGTGTTCTATGACTACGACGAGATCGAATACCTCACCGAGTGCCAGTTTCGCAAGGTGCCGGCGCCGCGCAACGAAGAGGAAGAGATGTCGGGCGAGATCTGGTACCGCGTCGGCCCGAAAGACGTCTTTCCCGAGACCTTCGAGCCGTTCCTGCTCGGCAACCCGGCGGTGCGTTCGGTGTTCATGAAGCACCACGCCGATTTGCTCGACGCGTCGTACTGGCAGGACCACAAGGAGCGCATCCTCGCCGGTTATGTGCACGATGTGTTTCCCTATGAAGCCGGCAAGCGCTTCGCCAGCCGCCGCCGCGCCGAAGCGCCGCCCGCGCTGCCGGCCGTTTGAACCGCGCTCGTTGCGTATCCGTGTCGCCGCTCGCTCTGCAGCTCGGTCCGCCGCTCGTTGTGTAACCGCCATCGGAGCCTGCCTTGTCCGACCCCATCGTCATCTGCGCCGCCGCCCGCACGCCCATCGGCGGCCTGCTGGGGGATCTGGCTGCGCTGGCCGCCCATCACCTTGGCGCCGTCGCGATCCGTGCCGCGGTCGAGCGCGCCGGCGTGCCGGGCGACACGATCGACGAGGTGCTGATGGGCAACTGCCTGATGGCCGGGCAGGGGCAGGCGCCGGCGCGTCAGGCCGCCCTTGGCGCGGGCCTGCCGAACTCGGTCGGCGCTGTGACCTTGTCGAAGATGTGCGGCTCGGGCATGCGCGCGCTGATGTTCGCCAGCGACATGCTCAGCGCCGGCTCGGCCGACGTGCTGGTGGCCGGCGGCATGGAAAGCATGAGCAACGCACCGCACCTGCTCCAGATGCGCCGGGGCACGCGCTTTGGTGCCGCGCAGGTGCTCGACCACATGGCGCTCGACGGCTTGGAAGACGCCTACCAGCGTGGCCGCTCGATGGGCGATTTCGCCGAGGAATGCGTCGCCCGTTACGGCTTCACGCGCGAGGCGCAGGACCAGTACGCGATCGCCTCCACGCAACGCGCGCGGCTCGCCAACGAAGTCGGCAGCTTCGATTGGGAGATGGCGCCGCTGACGGTGGCGTCAAAAGGCGGCGATCTGGTGATCCGCGCCGACGAGCAGCCGTTCAAGGCCCGGCTCGACAAGATCGCCATGCTCAAGCCCGCGTTCAGGAAGGGCGGCACGATCACCGCGGCCAACGCGTCGAGCATTTCCGACGGCGCCGCCGCACTCGTGCTGATGCGCGAATCGACCGCGCTGCAGCGCGGCGTGGCACCGATCGCGCGCATCCGCGGCCACGCCGTGTTCGCGCAGGCGCCGGAGTGGTTCTGCACGGCGCCGGCCGGTGCGATCCGCAAGCTGCTGCTGAGAACGGGCTGGTCGGCCGGCGACGTCGATCTGTGGGAAATCAACGAAGCGTTCGCGGCGGTCACGATGGCGGCAATGACCGAGTTGTCGCTACCGCACGGGATCGTCAACGTGCACGGCGGCGCCTGCGCGCTCGGCCACCCGATCGGCGCCTCGGGCGCGCGCATCGTCGTCACGCTGCTCGGCGCGCTGCGGCGTCGCGGCTTGCGGCGGGGCGTGGCCGCGCTGTGCATCGGCGGTGGCGAGGCCACGGCGCTGGCGCTGGAGATGCTGCCATGACCTGCCCGGCACCCACGCGTTGCGTGAGGACGCCATGAGCGCCTTCGATCCCGCATCGGTGCGGGCGCTGGTCTTCGACGTGTTCGGCACCGTTGTCGACTGGCGCAGCTCGATCATCCGCGAAGGCGAGGCCATGTCGCGCCAGACCAGTCTGCCGGCCGACTGGCCCGGCGTGGCCGACGCCTGGCGCGCGGGCTATGCGCCCGCGATGGAGCGCACGCGTGCGGCCGATGGCGGGGCGGCCGCGGTGGTGGGTGCCGCCGCCGCGTGGCCGAACCTCGACCAGTTGCACCGCCAGACGCTCGATGAACTGCTGCCGCGCTTCGGTCTGCAATCGCTGGGCGAGGCCGAGCGCGCGCACCTCACGCACGCCTGGCACCGGCTGCAGCCGTGGCCCGATGCGGTCAAGGGGCTGCAGCGGCTGCGCCGCCACCGCGTCGTTGCCACGCTGTCGAACGGCAACGTGTCGCTGTTGGTCGACCTGGCCCGCCACGCCGGGCTCGGCTGGGACTGTGTGCTGTCGGCCGAGCTGTTCCAGCGCTACAAGCCCGACCCGGCCGTGTACCTGGGCGCCGCGCGGCTGCTCGGGCTGGCGCCTGCGCGGGTGCTGATGGTGGCGGCCCACCCGGGCGATCTGCGTGCCGCGCGCGCCTGCGGGTTGCGCACCGCCTATGTGCCGCGGCCGCTGGAACACGGGCCAGCGGGCGTGGCCGAACCGGTGCGCGAGCATGAATTCGATCTGGTCGCGAGCGACTTCATCGACCTGGCAGAACGGCTGCCGCCGGGGCCGTTCTGATGCTGTCCCGGCCGGTCGCCAGCGCGCCATACTGAAGGGCCTACGGATGGACCCGCCATGCCCGCGATCGTTTCCACGCTCAACCTTCGTTCCGATGAGTTCAAGGCCAGCGCCGCCGCGATGCGGGCGCTGGTCGACGACCTGAATGCACGGCTTGCCCAGGTGACGCTGGGCGGCGGCGAGGCTGCGCGCGCCAGGCACACCGGCCGCGGCAAGCTGCTGCCGCGCGAGCGCGTCGACCGGTTGCTCGACCCCGACACGCCGTTTCTCGAGGTGGCACCGCTGGCCGCGCTCGGCATGTACCAGGAACGCCCCGGGGTTGATGCCGCGCCGGGGGCCGGGCTGATCACCGGCGTCGGCCGCGTCAGCGGTATCGAATGCATGATCGTCTGCAACGACGCCACCGTGAAGGGCGGCACCTACTTTCCAATGACGGTCAAGAAGCACCTGCGCGCGCAGGAAATCGCGCTGCAGAACCGGCTACCGTGCATCTACCTGGTCGACAGTGGCGGCGCCAACCTGCCGAACCAGGACGAGGTGTTTCCGGACCGCGACCACTTCGGCCGCATCTTCTACAACCAGGCGCAGATGAGCGCGGCCGGCATCCCGCAGATCGCCGTGGTGATGGGTTCGTGCACGGCCGGCGGCGCCTATGTGCCGGCGATGAGCGACGAAGCCATCATCGTGCAGGGCCAAGGCACCATCTTCCTGGCCGGCCCGCCACTGGTGAAAGCCGCCACCGGCGAGATCGTCAGCGCCGAGGCGCTGGGCGGTGGCGACGTGCACACGCGGCTGTCCGGCGTGGCCGATCACTTGGCACGCGACGACACGCATGCGCTGGCGATCGCGCGGGCCTCGGTGGCCAATCTGAACTGGCGCAAGGCGTCGGCGCTGCGCTGCATCCCGGCCCGCCCGCCGCGCTTCGATGGCGCCGAACTGCACGGCGTGATCCCGACCGACACGCGCCAGCCGTACGACGTGCGCGAGGTCATCGCGCGCCTCGTCGATGCCAGCGAGTTCGACGAATTCAAAGCGCGCTTTGGCGTCACGGTGGTCACCGGCTTCGTGCACATCGAGGGCCTGCCGGTGGGCATCGTCGCCAACAACGGCGTGCTGTTTTCCGACTCGGCCAGCAAGGCCACGCATTTCATCGAACTGTGCTGCCAGCGCGGCATTCCGCTGGTGTTTCTGCAGAACATCAGCGGCTTCATGGTCGGGCAGAAGGCCGAGGCCGAAGGCATCGCCAAGCACGGCGCCCGCCTGGTGACGGCGGTGTCGACCGCCAACGTGCCCAAGTTCACCGTGATCATCGGCGGCAGCTTCGGCGCCGGCAATTACGGCATGTGCGGGCGCGCCTTCGGCCCGCGCTTCCTGTGGATGTGGCCGAACGCGCGCATCGGCGTGATGGGCGCCGAGCAGGCCGCCAGCGTGCTGGCCAGCGTCAAGCGCGAAGGCGTCGAGGCCCGCGGCGGCCAGTGGAGCGCGAAGGACGAGGCCGAATTCCGCCAACCCGTGCTCGATCAATTCGAGCGACAGGCGCACCCTTACCATGCCACCGCGCGTCTGTGGGACGACGGCATCATCGACCCGGCCGACACGCGCCGCGTGCTGGCGCTGGCGATCTCGGCCAGCCTGAACGCGCCGATCCCGCCGGTCCGGTTCGGCCTGTTCCGCATGTAGCGGCCGATGTGCCCGCCACCGAACTTGCGGCTTCGACATGCCAAATCGCATCGGTACCAATGCAGTGTTCGATGCTGCGCAGCATTCAAGAAAACCGATGGATATGGTGTCCTGGCCAGACGCAAACCACAGCGATGCCGAGTGGCATCGCGAGGATTTGCAACGGCGCCAGGGCGGCAACGACACGGTTTCATGTGCTGCACAGCGCCGAACACTGCATCAGCATGAATAGTCGCATCGACACTTGCACCTGTCACCGCAGCGATATCTGCAGCGATATCTGCAGCGATATCCGCAGCGACAACCGCCGCGACAACCGCCGCGACATCCGCAGTGACATCCATAGCGATGCGACCCCGGGCTGCCCGGACCGCGGAAGTGCGACGCGATGCCACGGGTGCGGCCGTTGCCCGCGCGGCATGCGGCGTTGAGCGCGGCCATGGAGAGCCTCGCGGATTCGCACGCCACGGCCCCGGAAGACGCCGGCCTGCAAGGCCACCTCGCCACGCTGGCGCGTTATCACCGGTGGGCTTTGCACCGCTTGTACGAGCAGGTGGTCGTGCTGCCCGAGGCCGATTACCGGCGCGATGCCGGTCTGTACTTCAAGAGCGTGCACGGCACCTTGAACCATCTGCTGGTCGGCGAGCGGCAGTTGTGGTGGCGCCGGTTCTCGGAAGGCGTTTCGCCGCAGCTGAGCCTGGATGCCGAAGCCGAGCCGGACCGGACACGCCTGCGCGAGCGCTTGCTGGATGCGGCGGGCGACTGGCAGCCGTTCGTCGCTGCCTGTGATGCGGCGCGCCTGACGGGTTCGCTGGACTACACGACGATGAAGGGCTTGCCGGTGTCGTTGCCGTTTGCCGCCACGCTGGCCCATGTGTTCAACCACGCCACCCACCACCGGGGTCAGATCACCGCTGCCCTCACGTCGATGGGCCACGCCTGCCCCGAACTCGACCTGGTGTGGATGCTCCAGCGTGAAGGGGCGAAGCCGTGAACCTCGACACGCCGCAGTTGCTGGCCATCGCCGCAGCGCTCGGCTGGGCCAGCGGGCTGAGGCTCTACGCCGTGCTTTTTTTGACCGGGCTGGCCGGCGCGATGGGCTGGGTCGACCTGCCTCGTGGGCTGCAATTGCTGCAGAGCCCGCTGCTGCTCGGTGTCAGCGGCCTGATGCTGGTGATCGAATTCTTCGCCGACAAGATCCCCGGCATCGACACGCTGTGGGACTTGCTGCACACGCTGGTGCGCATTCCCGCCGGCGCTGCGCTGGCCGCGTCGGTGTTCGGTGCCGACCAGGGCAGCTGGTCGGTGGCGGCCGCGCTGCTGGGCGGCACGCTGGCGGCCACCAGCCACGCTGCCAAAGCGAGCACGCGTGCCGCCGTCAACACCTCGCCCGAACCGTTCTCGAACATCGGTCTGTCGCTGCTCGGCGACGGTCTGGTGCCGGCCGGCTTGTGGCTGTCGTGGGCGCACCCGCTGGTGTTTCTGGCGTTGCTGGTGCCGACGCTCATCGCGATGGTGGCGTTGATCTGGTTCTTCGCGAGGTTCCTGCGCGCGCTGTTGCGGCGTGTTTCCGGCTGGTTTCGTGCGCGGCAGCCGCTGCCGTGACCGGTGCATCATTGCCAACCGTCCCTCGCGACAATGCATCTGAACAGCGATGGCGCAGCGACGCAGTCACACCGCCTGGCACGCACCGCGTGTGCAGGCGAACGAGCCGCGGAGCACTGAATGTTCCAGAAGATCCTGATTGCCAACCGCGGCGAGATCGCCTGCCGAATCGCCGCCACCGCGCGCCGGCTCGGCATCCGCACGGTGGCGGTGTATTCCGACGTCGAACACCGGGCACTGCACGTGCAATCCTGCGACGAGGCGGTGCACATCGGCGAAGCCGCGCCGCAGCACAGTTACCTGCGTGCCGACCGCATGATCACGGCGGCGCAGGCGACCGGCGCGCAGGCGGTCCATCCCGGCTACGGCTTTCTGAGCGAGAACGCGGCCTTCGCGACCGCGTGTGCCGAATCCGGCCTCGTGTTCATCGGCCCGCCGCCCGCGGCGATCGAGGCGATGGGCCTGAAGGCCGAGGCCAAGCGGTTGATGGCGCTGGCCGGCGTGCCGCTGGTGCCGGGCTACCACGGCGCCGACCAGGACGCGGCGCTGCTGCGCTTCGAGGCTGGCCGCATCGGCTATCCGGTGCTGATCAAGGCCAGTGCCGGCGGCGGCGGCAAGGGCATGCGGGTGGTGACTTCCGACGCCGACTTCGACGCCGCGCTGGCATCGTGTCGGCGTGAGGCGCTGGCCAGCTTCGGCAGCGAAGCGGTGCTGATCGAGCGTTATCTTGCGCGGCCGCGGCACATCGAGATCCAGGTGTTCGCCGACCGGCACGGCCACTGCGTGCACCTGCACGAGCGCGACTGCTCGGTGCAGCGGCGCCATCAGAAGGTGCTCGAAGAAGCGCCGGCGCCGGGCCTGGGCGCCGCGCTGCGCGAACGCATGGGCGCAGCCGCGGTGGCCGCGGCCCGCGCGGTGGGCTATGTCGGTGCCGGCACGGTGGAATTCATCGCCGAGGCGGGTACCGACGGCGAGTTGCAGTTCTATTTCATGGAGATGAACACGCGGCTGCAGGTGGAACACCCGGTCACCGAGGCGATCACCGGGCTCGACCTGGTGGAATGGCAGCTGCGCGTGGCCGCTGGCGAAGCGCTGCCGCTGCGCCAGGAGCAGGTGCGCCTGGACGGTCATGCCATCGAGGCGCGCATTTGTGCCGAGCAGCCGGATGCGGGGTTCCTGCCGTCGACCGGCGTGCTGCAGGTGTTTCGCACGCCGCTTGCCGCGCGCTTCGAGCGCGCCGGGCGCGACACGAATTTCGTGCGCTTCGATGCCGGCGTGGGCGAGGGCGACGCGGTGCTGCCGCATTACGACCCGATGATCGCCAAACTGATCGTCTGGGGCGCTGACCGCGCGCAGGCACTGGCCCGGCTCGACACCGCGCTGGCTCAGACGCACATCGTCGGGCCACACACCAACGTGGCGTTTCTGCGCTGCGTGGTCGGCAGCGCGTCGTTTGCCGGCGCCGACCTCGACACCGGCCTGATCGAGCGCGAGCGCGACGCGCTGTTCGAGCAGCCGTCGCTGGCGCTTGAAATCACCGCGGCTGGCGTGGTCGCGCACACGCTCGCCGCCGAACGGGCGACGCAAGATGCCGACCCGTGGTCGCGCCGCGATGGCTGGCGGCTGCATGGCGCCGCGCGGAGGCGGTTCGACATCGACGCGCAGGGCGCCCGTCATGTGCTGCGGCTGGAGCGCACCCACCGCGGCTCGATGCAGCTCTCGATCGGCGAGCGCCGCTGGTCGTTGGCAGTGCACTCGCACGGGCCCGACCATCACGACGTCAGCCTGGACGGGCACCGCTGGCCGCTGGCGGTCTATGCCACCGGCGAACGCATCAGCGTGCACGCGGCCGACGGCGCGGCGCAGGTCGAGCTGATCGACTCGATCGCCCATGTGGACGACGCCGGCCCGGCGATCGGAGGGCTGAGCGCACCGATGCCCGGCAAGCTGATCAAGCTGATGGTGCAGCCGGGCGAGGTGGTGGGGCGCGGCCAGGCGCTGATGGTGATGGAGGCGATGAAGATGGAACACACCATCGTGGCGCCGCGCGACGGCCGGGTCGATGCGCTGCACCATGCGGTCGGCGATCAGGTCGGGCAAGGTGACGAATTGCTGCGGCTGGTCGATGCCGATGTCGATGTCGATGGCGATGGCGATGGCGATGGCGATGGCGATGGCGA
>ENA-OFCX01001238-OFCX01001238.1-metagenomes-genome-assembly--contig:-NODE-1238-length-10667-cov-2.801640_pt1 | contig 10667 bp, 14 predicted proteins | sample MGYA00153384_OFCX01 | MGnify analysis MGYA00153384
GCCGCTGGCGCCGATCGCCAGTTTCAATGCCTGGCGCGAAAAGGGCCGCTTCGTGAAGAAGGGCGAGAAGGCCATCAGCCTGTTCATGCCGATCAGCGTGAAGCGCCGCGCCGACAAGGACGCACCGGCCGATTCCGCCGAGGCAGGCGCAGTGGGTGAGGGCAGCGGCACGTTCAGCATGTTCATGCTGCGCCCGAACTGGTTTTCACTGAACCAGACCGAAGGCGACGAGTTCGCCGTCGAGAGCGTCACGCCTGCCTGGGATGCCGTCACCGCCATGGCCGCGCTCGACATCATCGAAGAACCCTTCGAGCACCTGCAGGGCAATCACCTGGGCTATGCCCGTGCGCGATCCATCGGCCTCAACCCGATGAACCCGCTGAAGCACAAGACCCGGTTTCATGAGATGGCGCACGTGGTGCTCGGTCACACCGCCGTCGCCGACATGCACGACGACGAGGCCCTGACGCGCCAGATCGAGGAGGCTGAAGCCGAGGGCGTCGCCTACCTGCTGTGTGCGCTGCTGGACCTGCCCGGCCAGGCCGAGAGCCGCTTCTACATCCAGGGCTGGCTGCAGGGCGCCGCGCTGCCCGAGAAGAGCGCGAAGCGGATCTTCGGTGCCGCCGACCGAATCATGAAAGCCGGCCAGCCGGTGCAGCACTGATCTACCACCAGACCACGACGCACCAGGAGCACGCACCGATGGCATCCCAAGACCTCACCCCCGAAGCGCTGGAGGGCTTCGCCGCCCAGCTGGACGGCAAGCCTGCGCACGAGGCCTGCCCGCACTACACCAGCAGCCCCGCCGGCATGGCCTGGCTGGTCGGTGCGTGGCTGCAGAAGACCGGGCGCCCGGCTCCGCGCGATGTCCGCATGTCGCGCGGCTACACGGTCCGGGTCGGCGACATGCGCGTATCGGTCGTCGATGCCGCGGCTTTGGTTCGCGTACTTTGAAGGGGACCGGGCAATGAGTGACAACGCCTTTCGCCTGCTTCTCATGAAGCGCGCGCTCGCCCGCAGCGACGCCGAACTGTTCGGCCATCGGCCTCGGTATCTTGAAGTGGCAAGGCGCCTCGCGGCGCTCTTGCTTTCTACGGAGCTGCCATGAAGGTCTCAAGACGGTGGATCGAGTGGGCGCATGGACCGGGCGCCGAAGACGGCCAGCCGTTGGCGACGAGCTTGTGCGAGCTGGCCAACGGGCTCTGTCGCAATAAGCCGGCGTCGAACGCAATTCGGCAACTCGGCGCCCGTTTTGACCTCGGGGTCACAGCACCCGTCCGATCTGTCGTGTGAGATGAGCAACAACGTGTCATAATGAACATATATTCAAAAAAATGAACCGGCATTCATGTCGACCGATCTAATTCGTTCCAAGGTGGCCGCCGTGCGCCGCCAACACATTCTTCAGGCTGCTATCAAGGTTTTTGCCGAGCGCGGCTTTCACCGAGCCACGATCAAGGCGGTGGCGGCCGAGGCAGGTGTCTCCGACGGTTCCATCTACAACTCGTTCCCGAACAAAGAAGCGCTTCTCCTCGGAGTGATCGACCCTTTCGACGAGGCAAGCGCCCCGAAGACGGGGGATGCAGTCAAGGCGCCCGAAGATATCGGCAGCGTGATACGGGACATGCTGCGGCGCCGATGGCAATCGTTGACACCTGAGACGCTCGCATCGATGCGGGTGATCCTCGCCGAAGTCCTGACCAACGAACGCCTAAGGGCGATGTACATGGAGCGAGTCATTGCGCCAGCTCTCGAACTGCCGGCGTCCGCTTTCAAGTTGCACGCTGCGGCTGGCCAGATGCGTTCCACAGACATTGCGTTGACTGTGCGCTTCCTAACGGCCACCGTTCTTGGCTTGGTGATGCTCCATCTGTTAGGCGAGAAGCAGACTGCAGAACGCTGGAACGAGATGCCGGACGCGCTCGCCGATCAGTTCCTATTCGGGCTCCTGAAGCTTCCATCAAACGAGGCGCAGCATGGCAAACGTCGATAGTCAAATCCAAATAGCGAGTGCAGAGTTCAAGCGCGATCCACACTCGTTCTACGTTTGGGCACGGGCTGAATCACCGGTGCTTCGGATCGCGCTCCCAAACGGTTCACCGGCATACCTTTTAAGCCGGTATGACGATGTATCGGCACTTCTCAAAGATTCGCGCTTCGTTAAGGAGGCTGCCAACGCATTGACGGCCTCGCAAATGAAAAAGCAGCCCTGGGTGCCGCCGGTGTTCGCGCCGCTGTTGCGCAACATGCTCGATCGCGATGACCCTGATCACGCGCGACTGCGACGTCTGGTGCAAAAAGTTTTTACGCCGGCGCGGGTCGAGACTCTCAGGGAGCGTACGCAGGTACGCTGCGACTTGCTGCTCGACGCGCTCGAAAGCCGTGCCGAGTTCGATCTGATTTCGGAGTTCGCCTTGCCTTTGCCGGTGGCCGTAATTTCGGATTTGCTCGGCGTGCCCGAGCCAGACCGAGCCCGCTTCGCACGCTGGTCCAACACCCTTATTTCCAACACAATGACGCCGTTCAGCATGCTGCGCGCACTGCCGCACATGCTTGCGTTCGTGCGCTATTTGCGGCACCTGATTGTTTTGAAGCGCAGGCATCCGCTCGACGACCTCGTGTCGGCGCTGGCCGTGCGTGATGCAGTTGGAAGTGAAGGTGACAGTACGTTGAGCGACGATGAGCTGCTTGGCATGATCGCGATCCTGCTAACCGCAGGCCACGAGACCACTACCAACCTGATTGGAAACGGCATGCTTGCGCTCATCGAACATCCAAAGCAGCTCGAACAGTTGTGCGCTCAACCTGCGCTAATCGACACTGCTGTTGAGGAGCTGCTCCGCTTCGCTGGGCCCGTGGCCACCTCGACCAACCGGTATGCGAAGGAAGACCTTGAGCTGCACGGCGTGTCCATCCCACGGGGATCTATCGTGCTCGGCGCCGTCGAGTCGGCAAATCGCGACGAACGGCAGTTCGACGCAGCGGCCGCGCTCCACCTTGCTCGCGATCCTAACCGGCACTTAACGTTCGGCCAGGGCGGCCACTATTGCGTGGGTGCTCCGCTGGCGCGCATGGAAGGTCGCATCGCTATTGCGACTTTGCTGCGACGTATGCCCGGCATCCGGTTGGCCACGAATGCTGCGTCTTTGGCATGGCGCCGAGGTCTTGTGTTGAGGGGACTTAAAGCGATGCGTGTGACCCGCCAAAGATGAATGTCTGGCGAATCATGGCTACGACTCACATACGGTTCGGTCGCGGCCCGTTTGCTTGGCGCGATACATAAGCTCATCGGCCCGATTGACCGCCGCGGCTTGTGCCTCGCTTGGCCGCATGCTCACCAGACCTGCGGAAAAGCTGATCCGCAGTTGCGGATCGATCGAGGATAGGTCTATCGCGGCGACTTCCTGCCGAATCCGAACCAATACTGCCAGCCCTTGTTCGAGAGAGGTATTCGGGAATACAGCGAGAAACTCCTCGGCTCCCCAACGTGAACAGATGTCCGTGTTTCGAGTCGCATGTAAGAGCGCGGCGGAAGCGGACTTCAGTACTTGATCGCCGGCTGCGTGGCCGAATGTGTCGTTGACATTCTTGAAGTGATCGATGTCGATGAGTGCAATGCCAATCGGATTCCCATTGCGATGCGAAAGCTTCAACTCGTGCTCGATCAATTCAAGAGCGTGGCGTCGGTTCCAAAGGCCGGTGCGCTCATCCGTTGTGGCGAGAAGCGCTACACGGGCAACCGCCTCCTCGAGCCGCAAGTTGTCGCTGCGCATTCGTTCGCGCATCGAACTCATTCGGGCAGATAGTGTTGTGACGCCAGCCATGTAGAAAGCAAGCATGAAAACGGACAGCGCCTCGACGCGAGGGTCGCGCTGCAATGTCAGAACACCAACCACCATCGCCACGCCGATAAGTGCGACGCTTGCGTAGGCAACGCGGCGCACCTGCGATGGTTGCAAACCGAAGAGCGCGAAGATCAGCGTGGTAAGTGCAGGCAGCAACACACCGGCGCGCACCGGACCCATACAGAGGTAGGCAATCCCGCAGACCTCCTGCGCCGCGTAGCATTGCGCGGCGGTTAGTGAGCGGTCTGCCGAGATCGACCGGCTGAGGCCGCTGGCGACCAACGCCCAGAATCCGACTCCGATGAAGACGCACAAGGTGACAACCACAACAACGTTCTGTATCTCAACGACCCCGACGACACCGCCCCCGATGGCTGCCACGCACAGCGCGCCGTACATCAGTAATGAGAGATAGGCCTGGCGGGTGCCGAAATCGGGACCGTCGGGCTTCGCGGACATTTGCGAGTTCAAAACGCCACCTGATTAATTTGTCAACAATAGGTGCCTAAAAGCTTTCAGGACGTGCTGAGGCTCTGTCGCAATAAGCCGGCGTCGCTACGATACGGCCCACGATTCCGATGCACATCCAGCTCGAAACGTCTGCCCTTCGCAAGGTGCTGCAGCGGCTGCACTACCCACTGGAGATCATGTTGGTGTGCGTTCGCTGGTACGTGGCCTACCGTTGAGCCTGCGCAACCTCGAGGAGATGATGGCCAAACGCGGCATGGCGGTCGACCACGCCACGGTGCACCGCTGGGTGCTGAAGATCTTGCCGGTACTGGCCAAGGTGTTTCGAAGCCGCAAGCGTCCCGTCGGGCACAGCTGGCGGATGGACGAGACCTACAGCCGGGTCGGCGGCCACTGGAAGTATCTGTACCGCGCCGTCGATCGGCTCGGCCAGACGGTGGACTTTCTGCTCACGGCCAAGCGGGACTGCGCCGCGGCGCGGCGTTTCTTCGAGCGCGCGATCGATCTGCACGACGTGCCCAAAGAAGTCACGATCGACAAGAGCTGCGCCAACACGGCCGCCGTGAACGCCTTGGTTGCCGACAGCGGTGTAGCGATCGAGCTGCGTCAGTCCAAGTATCTGAACAATCACGTCGAGCAGGACCACCGCGCGATCAAGCGCCGGACTCGGCCGATGCTCGGGTTCAAGAACTTCCACTGCGCTGCCAAGATCATCGCCGGCATCGAGACCATGCACATGATCCGCAAGGGCCAGTCGGCTGGCCCTGAAGGCCAAGTCATGTCCGCAGCAGAGATGTTCTACAACCTGGCGTTCTGATTTTCGCGAGACACCCGGGCCTCAGGCCGCCCGTTCGTCGCTAATGCGACAGAACCTCCAGGGTGCGGTGACTGCGCAGGAAGCTTCCTACGGCCTGCTTAAGGCCGCTGCTGTCGGTTTCACGGGCGAGTCCACGCCCCGCGGGTGCTTGCTGGCCAGTTCTGCCATCAGCTGCTCGGTCATGGCCCAAGACGTCAAGGACGCGCTAGCAGATCTGCGCAAATGTATCGAACCGAGCCTGCGCGACAAGGTCAGACGCGGCATCAAGGACGGCAGCCTGCCCGTGGGAACCGACGCCGCTACGTTGGCTGCCCACACCCTGGCGGTCATTCAAGGTATGTCCACGTTGGCCCGCGATGGAGCGACAAGGGCGAGCTTGTTGAGATTGGCTGACATCGCGATGCGATGCTGGCCGACCATGAGCAAGGCGAATCGCAGGACCGCGAGCTGATCGCATTGAGGGTCACGGATTTACGATGGCCTACTGCGACCGTCTCAGCCGGCGGCAGTTTCAATGGCTGCTTCTTGGTTTGTCGAGGGACTGCAGTGGGTCGTTTCCTGTTGGCTGATTTTTCAATCACGGCGCCGGAAAGCTGCCGGCAAAAGCTCTTTCTACAGCAGCCGCGCCATCCCCCAAAGCACAGCCAGGTGCGCCGGGTAGTAGAGGTAGAAGCCGAGCCGGCCGCGTGGCAGATTCAGCCTGACCTGTCCTGCCGTAAAGATGAGAGGCAACGCGGCGAGAGCCCACAGGTTGCGGTTGATGACGTACAACGAGGCGAGGGCGCCGATCCACAGGGCCAGCCTCAACCAGCTGGGCCGGCGACAGTAGGCCCAGGCCATCAGGCAGACCGCGAGCCCTGGCCACCAGAACTCGACGAGCGCGCCGCCGACGATGAAGACCGCAGCGGCCGCCACCAGCCGCGCCGGTCCGCCGACCTCGATCAGCCAGGCGCAAAGTGTGGCGACCAGAAGCGTCGCCATGATGTTGAAGGGCCACCAGCCCCAACCCAGTCCACCGAGCGCGATGAATGGAATGGTGGCGATGGTCCCGAAGATCGCCAACCGGCGCGCTGTGCGCGAGTAGCCGCCGCTGGCCAGCGCACCAGGCCGGGCCAGGTTGTAGCCCAACACGAAACCGAACAGCGGCAAGGCCAGACGGCCCGCCGCGAACAACTCGGGCACCGAGGCGTGCAGCAGGTGCTTGTTGACGTGATCGAGCTTCATCAATAGCAAGGCCAGCCACTTCAATGCCTCCAGCGTGCCGCTGCTCAGCTCCAACCTCGGGGCCGTGCTCACTGGCACACGGATCGGCGCATTGATGCATTCGCTCGCGCCCAACAACCTCGCTCCCACCTTCGCACCCGTCCTTGCAAAACGCGTCATGCCGAGATCCCTTCATGACAAGCAAAGAGCCGTCGAACGCCACCACCGGTTCCCGATGGCATATAGAGCTTGCGCGGCAGTCCGGGGGACTGCCACGTGCCCCGGTAGGAGCCGGCCCGGTAGGGCTGCAACCCGCTGAGCTTGCGAACGAGTTTGCAAAGCACGCGGGATGCACTCCGTAGCCCGGGGCACTCATGCCAGAGCGCGCGGTCGTGGCATGCAGGGCTCGTGGTGTTGTTCATCGCATCCAAAGCACTGCGCTCCCGATGCCTAGCGCGACGCCGAGAGTGAGTGCAGCAAGCACCGGCGCTAGCCTGGTGCGAATGAGGCGGCCGTGGATTTCGACCTGGCGGGCGATGTCTCTGACTGCCGGTGCCAGCTGGTCTGCAAACGCGAGCGTGGCCGCGTCCTGCATCGCTTTGCGATGTTCGGCCAGCGCCTGGGTTGTGGCTGCCGAGGCGCGGCGCTCGATGTACTCGGCCAGGGCTTTCTTCGTCGCCTCGGTGAGCTGAGCCACTTCGGCCGAGTACACGGTGCCGGCCGCGCTCAGGCCCGCAGCGGCCGACTCCAGCCGTTGCGAGCTGGCCGATAGTCGCTCACCGACCGCGTCGGCCGCGGCGAGCACCGTGTCGACGCCGCGAAGCGCCTCGACGATCAACGCCTCGCGTGCCGATCTGGCGTCCAGTGCGTTGCCCATCAGGCCGCCGTCACCCGCAGGTTCACGCTGCGACGGACAGTGCAAGCGAGGCCTGGAGCTGAATCGGCAAACCCAGCGGGAAGAGTGCAGCGAACGCGGTATCGAGGTTCTTGTTGCAGGTCTTGGCCAGGCGCTTCATGGCGATCATCTGGATCGCGGCGTCCTGTTCGTCCTCGTTCGCCGCCACGCGCAACCTTTGCCGGTAGTCGGTCGCGTCGTCGTTCAGCGCGCCGATCGACAGCTGCTGCGTCTTGAGCATGGCGAACAGCTCGTTGGCGAAGATCACGCCACCTTCGGGGATCGTCGCCTCACCGCTGGCGCAGAAGCCGAAGACGCCGGCGAAGTCGGTGCGCAGGTCGTCGTCGGTCTCGACCTTGTTGATGAGCACCAGGATCTTCGCGGCCGGCACACCGATGGCCCGAAGCGCCCGGATGGTGTTCACCGTGTCGGCCTGCTGCTTGCCGTCCTTGACCACCGGCACCACGAAGAGGTCGAACTCTTCCTGGCTGTCGGCGTAGTGCTGCATCATTTTGAGGAAGTCTTCGACGTTGGACGAACCCACGTCCACGATCGCATCGTCCAGCTTCATCAGCCGCTGCAGCAGATCGTTGTAGTGCTTGCCTCGCAGCCTGGCGACCTCGACGCCATCGCTGGAGGCATCGACGTTCAGGCTCTCGACGCTGAAGACCTGGGCGTTCAGGCGAGGCTGCAACAGATGAGCGGCGATCGTGCTCTTGCCGACGTTGCCGCTGAAGTTCAGGACGCAGACTTTCATGACTTTCCTTGGTTGGGATGTTTCGGCGCCAACTTGGCGAGTGCTTTCATGTCGGGCGTGCTGCGCATGACCTCGTCCAGCAGGCGAGGGTCGTGCGCACCGAATTTCGATGCCGGGCTGGCGGCCGGTGCAGCTGAAAGCGCGGGCGCGAGCGTGGGAACGCTGGCGATCCTGGGCACCGGCAAGACGGTTGCCCCGCTTTCCGGGATGCCAGCGCCGAGCGCCGGCCTTGCCTCTGGCAAGCCTGGCGCGTCTTCCCGCTGCCTGCGCAGACGGGCAATGACGTTTGAGAGCTGGTGCGGCGTGACCTCGATGCCCACGTCCAGGAGCGCCGTGACGATGTGGGCGCGCGGGCTCCCCTGAGCCATGGCCGCCTCGATCTGAGGCAACAGCGCCGCGATGCGGCGAGCCTTTGAAGGCGGGTGCTTGGCTGCGCTTCGTTCGAGGCTGGCCGAGAAGGCGTCCGGAGTCATTGGACGGCCGTCCATGAGGGACGGCTGAGGGCAGGGTGCGGGTGCTTGGGGTGCATGTTGCGTACCTTCTGCCGTTTGAACATACAAACGGTGCAAGAGAAGTGCGTACCGAGACACTATAGGTGATTGCAATGCAAGAACAGTGCATATAAAGTAAATGCAAGCCAGTCGAACCGGCCTTCTTGTGCAACAGAGCGTACGTTTGGTGCTCTGGAAGCAAGCTTTTGGAGGTGGTTCGGGTGCGCCGCGGCCCAAAGCACGTACGACGTGCGTATGAGCTGGCGATCTGGCGCTGTCCTTGTGGTGTCTGAGTGAGTACCAACCAATGAACCCGACTTTCGAGCGAGCGCTGTGGGCGAGCACCCCAGCGCTGCGGTGCCTGGCACCGCTGGACGCCATCCTGGCGCCGGCCCTTGGGCTGTACTGGATCAAGACCTTGCCCGCCTCTGGCGGGCTGGTAGGGGCCGTGCTGGGGGTGTTCTGCCTCTGGATCGGGGCCAGGCGCGCCTATCGCGCGCTGTTCGAATTCGAGGCCTACCGCTGGATGACGCTTCGCCTGGCGAAGCTCGCTATCGCGACCTGGGTCGTGATGGCGATGGTCAAGCTCGTCTGGTTCATCCAGGGGTCGGTATGACCCCATTGATGCACGAGGGGATGCGACACCAAACACAGATGCGAAAGAGTGGAGAGCAGGATAGGCTGCGCCGGCCGGTTTGTCGGACATGGTCTGTCCGATGAGCGCGCGAAAGCCGCCCTCGCGACGTGCAAGGCTTGACGTCGATGTCGGCCCCGAGCTGTCGGCTCGTGTCCGGGCCGCGGCGGCGGCTGGTGGTCGCACCCCCTCTGAATGGACTCGCGAACTCCTCCAGCGGGAGCTGGCACAGGAGGCGGCATCGGCAGACACCGGGCATCAGCAGCAGTCGGGGCCTGACGCATCGGCGGCGGCACCGGGCCGCCTGGTGCTCGACGCCGAGCTGGCCAGCCTGCTGCAGCAGGTCCAGGCGCAAGGGCAATTCCGCACGCGCCCTGCGGCGCTGCGCCTGGTGCTGCGTCACTTCATCGGCCAGGGGCCAACACAGGCGGCGGAGCCGGTCGACGCGACGCCGCTCAAGGACGGCGTGGCCGCGCTCATGCGCTCGAACCACGAGCTGCTGCCGATCGGCAAGAACATCAACCAGATCGCCAAGTCGCTGAACGCGATGCAGGGCGGCTTCCGGAACACCGACACCAAGAACCTGCAGGTCTTCGCGCAGGCGGTGCGCGAGCACGTCGAGCAGGCCGCGCGGGTCGTGGCGACGATCCGGGCGCTGGTGACACCGCACAAGGAAAAGCGTTGAGCAACGACCGATCGAAGACAAGCGCTGACCCGGCCGTGCCGCAGGGCCCTACGCCTGAATCGTCAAGGTCGACGCTGGACACCGACGGCATGCTGTCCGAGTGGGGTGCCAGGCTGTTCTATCCGATCCCCAAGGGCAAGGGTGGCGGGGGCGGCGGCAAGCTGCCGCTGCTGACCACCGTGGCCGCGTTGACCGCCGTGATGTCTCCCAACGAAGTGCGCAGCCGAGTGCGCAGCACGGTCTCGCCCGGCGCGACTCAGGTGATGGTCAAGATCACCGGCGGCGGCCGCGGCATGAAGGCTATCGCTGCCCACTTCCGATACATCGGCCGTCAGGGCAAGGAAGAGGTCGGCGGCAAGGGCAAGACGCTGGAGATCGAGGACGAGCGCGGCGAGAAGATCCAGGGGCGCGACGGCCTGGTCCAGCTGACCGACGAGTGGCGCGTCGCCGGCGCCTACATCGACGACGACAGCCCGAGGCGGGAAGCTTTCAACATCGTCTTTTCGATGCCGGTGGGCACGCCGCCGGAGGCGGTGCGCGCTGCCACGGCCGAGGCGGCGCGTGAGCTGTTCGAGGGGCACAAGTACGTGTTCGTGATGCACGAGGACCAGGGGGCGCCGCATGTGCACCTTTCGGTGCGAGCCGATCGGTACGACGGCGTGCGCTTGTCGCCCCGCAAGGCCGACCTGGATCGCTGGCGCGCCGTGTTCGCCCGGAACCTGCAGGACCGCGGTGTGAATGCGGTGGCCAGCCGTCAACCGGTCAGGGCAGTGAATCGGAACTACCGCAAGCTGTGGGAGGAACGAGCAGCGGGCCGCGGCCAACTGCTTCGGCAACGCCCAGCGCAACGGACCAGCGCACGTGCGCTGGCG
>ENA-OFCX01001239-OFCX01001239.1-metagenomes-genome-assembly--contig:-NODE-1239-length-10664-cov-4.054859_pt1 | contig 10664 bp, 8 predicted proteins | sample MGYA00153384_OFCX01 | MGnify analysis MGYA00153384
TCCGCCACCACGCACTCAGCCGCCGGCCGTGGCCCGAACAGGTGCGGCGCCAGGATTTCGGGTGTGGCGACCACCAGGTGCTCGAGCTTTTCGAAAACCGCCAGCTCGCGGATGAGGCCGACGATGGCCGGCAGGTCGGCGGGGGTGGCGGGGCGGATGGTGGGGGTCGGGGTGGGGGTCGGGGTATGCATGAGGTGATTGTTGCTGCCGCCCCTGTTGTGCAGTGTTCAGGGTGCCATGGGGATAGAAACAAACCGCTTCATAGTCCCGTCCTCCCGATGGTCTGATCGGTGGGGTCAGGATTCGGCCGTGAACCCGATGCTCTTGATCAGCGGGCCCCAGCGTTCGGTGTCGGCCTTCAACAGGGCAGCCAGTTCTGCAGGGCTGGAGGACTTGGCCTCCAGGCCCATCAGCTCCAGGCCCTCGACCGTTTCGCGCGCGGCCAGCGCGGCGCGCAGTGCGGCGTTGGCGCGGGCCACCACGTCGGCGCCTGCCTTGGCCGGCAAATAGAAGCCGAACCACTCGCTGAAGGCCATGTCCTTCAACCCCTGTTCCACCAGCGTGGGCACCGCGGGCGCAAACTTGTTGCGCGAGCTGCCGCTGGTGGCCAGCAGCCTGCACTTGCCGGCTATCACGTGTTGCGTGAATTCACCCACGGGGCCCGAGACCGACTGGATCTGGCCGCCAATCATGTCGAGAATGGCCGGCTGCGTGCCGCGGTAGGGCACGTGCTTGAGCTCGATGCCCGCACTGCGCCCGGCCAGCACGCCGATGAAGTGCGGCGTGGAGCCCGACGCCGGCGAACCGAAGTTGGCCTTGTCAGGGTTGGCCTTGGCCCAGGCCAGAAACTGCTGCATGGTCTTCACCGTGTCCGGCACGGCCGGGCCGACGGCAAAGCCGAAGTCGAACACCGCGCCCAACGAGGCCGGCGTCAGGTCGGCCACCGGGTCGTAAGCCAGCTTCTTGTAGATGTGCGGGTAGATGCCCAGCATCGACATCGGCGTCTGCAGGATTGCGGTGCCGTCGGCCGGCATGGCCTTGAACGCATTGATGGCGATCTGCCCGCCTGCGCCAGTGCGGTTTTCCACCACCACGTTCTTGCCGTAACTGCCCTGCATGTGTGCAGCCACGCGGCGGCAGATGGTGTCGGACGTGCCGCCTGGCGTGAAGCCGGTGATGATCTTCACCTGGTCGAGCATCGCGCCTTGCGCTGCTGACAGTGCCGGCAGGCCGGCAGTGAGGGTGGCAGCACCTGCGGACTGCAGGACCCGGCGTCGTGTGAAGCTCATGGTGTTGTCTCTTGAAGGTGGGCGCCGCGTCGAATGCGCAGTCGCCACGGAATCGTAGCCGCACCCTGCCGGGGCGGCATCAAAGCCCTGGCCGTTCCAATGAGATGCGCTGATGCGGAGCCTTCGGTTTGCCGTAGCTGGATGCGCTGCGCAATTCGCCGTTCGCGTGGCTTTCACTCAAGGCGCGGCCGATGCGGTCGTCCAGCAGCATCGGGCGTCGTTCGCGCTGTGTTGCAAGTTCGGATTCATCGTTCATCGGGCCGTCTCCGGGATGTCGGGTTGCTTAATCCAGTGACGCGTGAGCGGTGTCACCGGTTTGGCCATCGTCGACCACGTGGATCTGGAACACGTTCTTTGCCAAGTCGATGCCAATCGTCGTAATCTTCATGACGGACGCCCCTCTCGGTTCAAGTGGCTGATTAACGCTTCCACTTTGGCAAGTTGATGCCATTACGGGTGGGGGCGTCCATCCCATTGCTCAAGGTGCTGACGCTGCCCCGCCCGGCACTGGCCAACGAGCGCGTGCAGACTAACGCCGCCGGACAGGTGGTGTTGGAAGCTCAAGACCCCCTGGCGCGACGGCACCAAGCACGTGGTGATGTCGCCGCTGAAGTTCATGCAGCGTCTGGCAGCGCTGGTGCCAAGGCCAAGGCTGCACCTGATCCGCTTTGGTGTCCGCATAACTTCGCTGCGCGAAGTGAGCGCCCCACCCCCCCCACCCCCAGCTTCGCGAGCATGGTGTGCAGGCCCTCTCATCTACAACTTTCGCCAAGCGGCGCGCGCTGGTGGTGCCGCAAGAGGAGCCGCAAGCACCCAAGCCGCCCGCCCAGGAAGCAAAGCCCGTTGAGCGAGAGGCGAACTTTGCGCATCAACGCACGGTGCGTCTGGGCTGAAGTGCGTTCGCCAGTGGTTCGACCCGATCTCGCGAGCGATCGAAGCGCGGTTGCACGACGCCGGTGCAAGCAGCCTCGCGGGTCCGTACGCGCACGGCGAGCAGGTCACGCTGGCCGACCAGGCGCTGGTCTCGCACGTGATCGGTGCGCGCTGGTTTTAGGCCGGCCTCAGTGCGGCGCCGCGGCTGGCGGCGTTGGCCGATCTGTGCCTTATGCAGCGGCATTTCCGCGCGCGCATCCGCTGGTGCAGCGGGATGCGCCGGCCGCCTGATGCCGGACTCCGGCACGCGATTTGCTTTAAACACGAGCCACAGGCGCCGAAGACGCGCCTGTGCACAGCGTTGGTGCTTCGCGGTCGGAATCGGGTTTGTTGCCCGCGACGACGAGCACAACGCGTCTAAACCTCCGCGTTATGCAATTCCGTTTTGCAACCCCGCTTTTTAACCCTAGTTCCCGCCCCCGGAGTTTCTCGATGCCTCTGCCTGCCCTCGCCCTTGGCGCCGTCGTTGCGCTGTTGCCCGCGCTCGCTGCGGCCCAGTCGTCCACCACGGTCGCCAGTCACCTGCCCGGAAAGGTGCACCTGCTGCCGGCCACGCTCGACACCACGCAGTGGGGCTGGTTCGACAACGCGCAGGCGCCGGTGCTGAGGGTCGACTCGGGTGACACGGTGATCCTCGAAACGATGATGCATTCGCACAACCAGGTCGTTCCGGGGCGCACCATCGACGAGATCAAGAAGCTGCGCACCGACAACCCGGGGCGCGGGCCGCACACCCTGACCGGGCCGATCTTCGTCAACGGCGCGCTGCCCGGCGACGTGCTCAAGGTGCAGATCAACCGCATCGTGCCGCGCGCCTACGGCACAAACTTCAACGTGCCCGGCATGTTCGGCCAGTTTCCCAAGGACTATGCCGACGGCCAGGTGAAGTACCTGTACCTCGACCTCGATCGCAAGCGCATCGAGTTCATTCCCGGCGTGTTCATTCCGCTCGCGCCGTTTCCGGGCACGCTCGGCGTCGCGCGCAAAGAGCCGGGCCGCTACAGCTCGGTGCCGCCGGGTGAGTACGCCGGCAACATAGACATCCGCGACCTGATCGAAGGCACCACCTTGTATGTGCCGGTGCACGTGGCCGGCGCGCTGTTGTGGACGGGCGACTCGCACGCCGCGCAGGGCAACGGCGAGGTCAACCTCACCGCGATCGAGACCGCGTTCCGCGAGATGAACATCACGCTGACGGTGGTCAAGGGCATGGCGCTGGACATGCCGCGCATCGAGACCGCCAAGTCGTGGATCGCGATGGGCTTCGACGCCGACCTGAACAAGGCCTGGGACGCAGCGAAAGCGCAAACCATCAAGCTGCTTGCCGAACAGCGCAAGCTGCCCGCCGAGCAGGCCGAAGCGTTGATGGCCAGGGTTTCGGACTGTCGCATCTCGCAAGTCGTGAACATCAAGAAGGGCATCCACTGCCTGAACCCGAAGGACCCGAACGCGGCCGAAGACATGGCGCGACCGACCACCGAGACCGCCGCGTACTACGTCAGCCACGCCCAGGACGCCGACCTGAACAAGGCGATGGACGACGCCTCGCGCGGCATGATCAAGCAGCTTGAAACGAACCGGGGGATTGCCCGGCTCGACGCCTACGGCCTGGCCAGCGCAGCAATGGACTGCCGGGTCGGCGCGGTCGGTGCCAGTGCCAAGAACGTGCATTGCCTGATGCCGAAGGCGCTGTGGGTCGCGGCCAAATAGCTCGGCCGCGCTGCATCGGCCGCGCGTTCGTCGTCGCCATCGCGCTCCTCGTCTGGGCCGGCGCGTGGGCCCAGCCCCGGCTGCGCGTCGTCACGACGACGAGCGATCTGCGCAGTCTGGTCGAGGCAGTCGGCGGCGAGCATGTCGATGCGGTCCACCTGGCAGCACCCGAGGCCGACATCGAAAATTACCAGCCTCGCCCGCGCGACCTCCTCAGGCTGCGCGACGCCGCGCTCGTGGTGCGCGTCGGCGCCGACTTCGACCTGTGGTTCGATGCGCTCGTCAAGCGCTCGGGGCGGCGCGACTTGCAGCGAGGCGGCCCGGCCCATGTCGATGCATCGCTCTCGATCGCATTGCTGGAAGTGCGCGGCACTGCCGCCATCGGGCCCGGCGATGGCCACGCGCACGGCGCCGGCAACCCGCACTACTGGCTCGACCCGCTGAATGCCGAAATCATCACCGCGACGCTGCTGGAAGCGCTGGTCAGAGCCGACCCGCAGCATGCGCGGTATTACGAGTCCAGGCGCATCGTCTTCGTCGACAAGCTGCACACGAAGGTGCGCGAGTGGACGGCCGCGCTGATGCCACTGGCGGGCCGGCCGCTGGTTGCGCAGCACAACACCTGGGCCTACTTTGCACGCCGCTTCCGGCTCGAGTTTGCCGGCTTCATCGAGCCGCGGCCCGGCGTGCCACCGAGCCCGGCGCACCTGGGCAGCCTGCGCACGCTGGTGCGCGAGCGCCGCGTCGCGCTGATCGTGCGCCAGCCGTTCGAAGCGCCGCGCAACGCCGAGTTCATCGCCGCGGGTTCTGCGGCTCGCATCGTCGTGCTCGCAGCATCGGTGGGTGCCCTGCCGCAGGCCAGCGACTACCTGGCGCTGTTCGATCACAACGTGCGCGTTCTGGTCGGGGCGCCGTGAGGCCGGCGCTGTCTTGCGCGGGCGTGGGCTGATGGCGGCTGACACGGCCTTCGAGTTGCTCGCGTTGCCGTTCGTCGCGGCGCTGTTGCTGGTCGCGATCCACACCGCGTTCGGCCTGCAAGTGCTGGCGCGCGGCGTGATCTTCGTCGACCTGGCGCTGGCCCAGGTGGCCGCGCTCGGTGCAACGGTGGCGTTCATGCTGGGCCACGCGGTCACCAGCGTCGCCACCTTCGGCTACTCGCTCGCGTTCACGTTCGCAGCCGCGCTGCTGCTCGCGTCGAGCCGCGCGGCGGCCACGCGAATCCCGCAAGAAGCGCTGATCGGCGTGCTCTACGTGGTCGCTGCGGCGGCGGCGTTCCTGCTCGTCGACAAGGCGCCGCAGGGCGCCGAACACATCCGTCAGATTCTCACCGGCAACATCCTGACGGTGGGCGCCGACGAGGTGCTGGTGCTGGTGCCCCTGTACCTGGGCCTCGGCGCGCTGCTGTGGCTGCTGCGCGGGCGCTTCGAGGCGCGGCGCGAGGGCGCCGCACAGTGGGTCTGGGACCTGGTGTTCTATGCCAGCCTGGGCGTCGTCGTCACCAGTTCGGTGGCGCTGGCCGGCGTGCTGCTGGTGTTTGCGTTCCTGATCATCCCGGCAGCGATCGGCGTGCTGTGGGCCGACCGCGCCGCGGCGCAACTCGCGCTCGGCTGGGCCGCGGGCGCTGCCGCCAGCGCCGCCGGGCTGGCGCTGTCGTACGCGGCCGACCTGCCGACAGGCGCGTCGCTGGTGTGCGTGTTCGGCGCGGCGCTCGCGCTGGCGGGCTTGCTGAAGCTGCGCGCCGTCGCTGGCGCCGCGCTGCGCGGCTTGCGCATCGGGCTCGGCGCGGTGCTGATCGCGTCGGGGCTGTTCCTCGCGGCCCTGCCGCGCGCCGATCAGCCCTTGCTCGACGCGCTCGAAGCGGCAGCGCCGGCAGTCCGCAGCGTCTACCTGACGCGCCAGGAGCGGGCCGTCCATGCCGATGCCGACGTGCACGCACTGCGCTATCGGCAGCAGGCCGAGCTGCTGAACCAGCGCGAGGCGCGCAGCCGCTTCGAGGGCGCCGCAATCGACGAGGCCGAATTGCGCCGCATCTCGTCGTTCTTGAAGAGCTACGGCGAGATGGAAAAGGGCGAGCGCTTCGTGATGCGCGAGGTCCGCTCGCAGGCGCGCGAACGCGTGCGGTGGGTCGGCGGTGGGGTGGTGGCGTTGCTTGGTCTGTTGGCACTGCCGGGATTCGTGCCGGCGCTGGTGCGCGGTGCCGCGCGCCGGCTGGGTCTGCGGCACCAAACACGTACTCGCGGCAGCGCCGAAGTGCCGGCCGCTCAAGCCTGACCCGAGCGCAAACTGCAGCGCACGCTGCGACACGTTTCCAGGCGGGTCGCCTGCGCGGCAGGCGTCCGGCGCACCGTTCAGCCAGTGGGCCCGGTGATCGCCCGCATCGCGCCGTGCGAGTTCACGCCTCGTGCCATGAACGATGTCGGGCTTCAGGCGTCCGCGCCTGCCGTTGTCGCACGCCTTGGCGGCGGCTACGTCGGTTCACGCCCGCAGGAAGGTGTGGGTGCGCTGGCCCGCGCCTTCGATGGGAACGATTTCGTCCGCGTTGTTGTGGATCACCAGCGTCGCGTCCTGCAGCCCGCACTGGTCGGGGCTTGTCCGAGCGGCCGAAGCTCTTTCGGTCGCAGGCCACGACACGATAGGCAACGGCCTGAAGCACTAGCCCCTGCGGCTGATGCCGGCAGTCAGCCTGCGACCCGTGGCTGCCGGTCGCCGCACACCGAACGCGATGCTCAGCAAATCGGTTTTGCGGACGACTCGGCCGGCGCGTCGGTCCTCGCCTTCGCCCACGCCGCCACGATCTCGCGGTGGTGCGGGATGTTGCTCAGAAAGCCCTGGCGCAGCGCCGGGTCGGCGCCGTGTTGGCTGCTGTCTCGGCTGATGGCGTCGGCCTGCGCCATCAGTGCGGTGTGGGCGCGGGCCAGCCAGTCGGCGGCAGCGGGGTCGCCGGCGCGGGCCAGGGCCTGGTGGCAGGTGAGCTCGATCAGGCGCGGGTCCTGGGTGCCGTCCAGCGTGCCGCCAGCGGCCACGTGGTCCAGCAGCGGCTGCAACGCGGCCAGCGCGGCGGCAGCGTCGCCTTCGGCCAGTGCCATGCGGGCCAGGCCGGCGCTGGCGTCGTGCTGAGCGGCACTGCCGATCTCCAGCGCCTGGGCATGCGCCTGTGTGCAGGCCTGCCGCGCTTCGGCCACGCGGCCCAGGGCCAGTTCGGCATCGCCCAGCCGCAGGCCGGCACTTACCGCGTGTTCGCGCGCCTGCGCCGCCACGGCGATGTCCAGCGCCTGCCGCGCCAGCGCCAGGGCCCGCGCCTCCTGGCCTTGCCACAGCGCCAGTGCCGACAGGTTGGCCAGCGCCGCGCCCTCTACCACCCGGTCGCCGTTGGCCCGCAGCATCTGCAACGCCGCGTCCAGGTCACGCCGGGCCTGCACCAGGTCGCCCAGACCCAGCCAGCCGACGCCCAGGTTCGACAAGCCGATGGCTTCGTTCACCCGGTCGCCTGTCTCGCGGTAGATCTGCAGGCATTGCCGGTTTAGTTCGAGCTGGGCCACCTGGTCGTCACGCATCCCGGCGGCGAGGCTCAGCGTATTTAGCAACCGCGCCTCGACCCCGCGCAGCCCCAGCCGGCGGGCCTCGTCCAGGCCCTGCAGCGCCAGCGCCAGGCCGGCATCGGCGCGGCCCTGCAGCACCTCCGCTGCTGCCAACAGCCGCAGCGCGTTCAGCCGCAGGCTGTCGTCGCCGGCCCGCGTGGCGCAGGCCATGCCGTGGCGCGCTGCGCTCTCCTGCGCCGCCCAGTCGGCCATGCGCAGCGCGCGGAGGCTGCGGCGCCAGGCCACTTCGGCGCGCCGGCGGTCGTCGGCCAACGCGTCGGCCAGTTGCTCCAGCGCGTCCAGGTCGGCGGCCTGCTCGTCGCGGCGGGCCTGCAGGGCCAGCGTCCTCTCGCGCGCACTCAGCAGCCGCCAGCGCAGTTCGGTCTGGGCGGGTGGGCCGGATGGGGCGGGTGGTGCAGATACTGCCGCCTGCGCATCGCCCAGCAGCGCCAGCGCCCGGCCCACGTGCGCCAGCACGCGGTCGTGCGCCAGGCGCTGGCCGGCGTGCTCGGCCGCGCGGGCGTGGAACTCAGCAGCGTTGGCGCCGTCGGCCGCTTGCTCGAAGTGCTCGGCCGCCAGGCCCAGGAAGTCGCCGGCGCGCAGGCTGCCTTGCTCGACCAGGCCGGCCAGCCACTGCGCCACCTTGGCGTGGCCGTCGCGCTTGTCGCGCTTGAGCACGGTGTTGTAGGCCACCTGGTGCAGCACCTGGTGGCGGAAGGCGTACTCGCGCACGCCGGCCCGCAGGCCATCCAGCTGCGCGTCGGCGCGCGGCAGCGTCAGTTCGCGTTGCACCAGCGCAGGCAGTTGCTCGGCGGCTTCTCGCTCCACCGCCGCCAGCGCCTGGTCCCAGAACACCGCGCCCACCACGCTGGCCAGCTGCAGCGCGCGCTTCTCGGGGGCCGGCAGGCCGTCCAGCCGCGCCTGCAGCACGCCGGTGAGCGTGGGCGGCACGTGCGTGACGAGCAGGCGTTCGGCGTTGACCTTCCAAAGCTCACCGGTCTGGATGGCGCCCTGGTCGATCAGCATCCTCAGCAGCTCTTCCATGTAGAAGGGGTTGCCCTCGGCGCTGCTGGTGAGCAGTTCTCGCAAGGCGGCCGGAATCTCCGGCAGCTTCTTGAGCAGCTCGTTGGCCAGCAGCCGGCTCATGTCCTTCCCGAGCGGCTGCAGGTCGATGCGCGTGTGCAGGCCCTTCGTGCTGCTCCAATCCGCGCGCCGCTCGAACAGCGTGGGCCGCGTGAAGCCCAGCACCAGCAGCGGCACATCGCGGTTCACCTCGGCCAGGTAATTCAGGAAGTCCAGGCTTTCGCTGTCGGCCCAGTGCAGGTCTTCGAGCTGCAGCACGACGGGCGAGCCGTCGCTGGCGCTGACCCTGCGGAACAGTTGCGCCGCAGCGTGGAAGGCGCGGTTGCTGATCTGTTTGGGGTCGTCCAGGATGCCCCTGATGTGGCGGCTGCCCCGCCATTCGATGCCGATCAGGTGGCCCAGCAGGTGGGCGTGGGCCTGGGCGAGGTCGGGGCCGTCGTCGTGCAGGAAGAGCGGCACGATGCCGTCCTCCATCTTGCGGTGCGCCGCCTCGAGGCTGTCGTCGTCATTGATCTGAAAGCGCCAGGCGATGATGTCGCGCAGCAGGCCGAAGGCCTGCGTGCCGGTGGCCGGCGTGGCGCGGCCGCGAAACAGAAAGAAGCTCTCGAACCGCGCCTCGCTCCAGGCCTCGAACTCGTACAGCAGCCGGCTCTTGCCGATGCCGGCTTCGGCCACCACCGTCACGGCCGACAAGCTGCGTTCGGCGAACAGGCGGTGAAACGCGGCCTGCAGGGCTTCGAGCTCGGCATCGCGGCCGATCATGCGCGTGGCCACGCCTTCGATGCCGCGCGTGCCGATGCGGAAACTGCGCGGCTTGGCACGCAGCACGAGGTGGCTTTGCACTGGGGCATCGACGCCCTTCACCAGGAGCGGTTCCTGCGCATCGACCTCGAACAGGCCGCGCACCTGGGCGTAGGTGTCGTGGCTGATGCGCAGGCCCCCGGCCGGTGCGGTCTGCTCCATGCGTGCGGCGATGTTCACCGCGCTGCCTCGGATGGTGCCTTCGGCATTGACGCCGCCGCCAAGCAGCACGCCGCCGGTGTGCACGCCCACGCGCACGTCGACGCCGGCGCGGCCGTGCCGGGCCAGCACCTCGGCGCCGAGCGTCTTGCCCAGGGCCAGCAGGGCCAGGCCGCAGTGCACCGCGCGCTCGGCGTCGTCTTCGCGCGATTCATCGGCGCCGAAAGCGGCCAGGATGTTGTCGCCCGCGTACTGCAGCACCCGCCCGCGGTGGGCCTGGACGAGGGCGGTGCCACGCTCGAGCGCATCGTCCATCACCGCGCTGACGGCCTCGGGGTCGAGTTGCTGCGCCAGCGCGGTGGAGCCGACCACGTCGAGGAACAGGATGCTGACCTGGCGCAGGGTTTGCGCTGGCTCGGCGGGCGGGGCAGGCGCAAGGGCAACGGCCGCCAGCGCGGCCAGCTTGGCCCGAGCCGGTGCCAGCATGGCATCGACGACGGCGTCGCCGAGCAGGCCGCGCTGGGCTTCGAGCGCCCGGATCCCCGCCTCGAGTTGTTGCTGTTCGGCTGACATGGCGAGGCAGGATATCAACACTTCGAAGGCCAGCTGTCGGTGTCTTTTCTATGTGTCACTCTTGATCTTTAAATGGGCCTAACTGACCCTTTCAAGATGTCACCAAACTGCCGGATTTGCTGGTGTCACGCCAATGCGTCATCGGCTTCTTCCTCCAGCGGAATTGGGAAGATCCCGGCCTGGGCAGCCTGATCCAGCAATTCCAAGCTGATGCATTTCGTCTTCTGGCGGATTGCTAGCTCTGCTGCTCATGCCAGCAGCGTCGTCATCCGGCCAGTGAGGCCGCCGCTGTAGGCCATGAGCTTTTGGATCATGTCTTTATCGGCGAACGGCGAGGGCTGGTGCAGCGGCAGAAGCCGCGCGGAGCCGCAGTCCTTCGAGGAACCCACGAGCCGCCTGGTGCTGCTGGCGAAGATGGATGACGCCACCGCTGCATCGGCGCTGGCGGGCTTTCCTGCCAAGCAGAATCCAGTTAACGCGCCGCTGCGCAAGAGCTTCACCTACGACCAGGGCAAGGAGATGTCTCGGCATGCCGAGC
>ENA-OFCX01001242-OFCX01001242.1-metagenomes-genome-assembly--contig:-NODE-1242-length-10653-cov-2.613135_pt1 | contig 10653 bp, 10 predicted proteins | sample MGYA00153384_OFCX01 | MGnify analysis MGYA00153384
GAAAAGCCCCGCCGAATATAGTGTTTTATTCGTTTTTCGAGGCTTATGCCAAGGAAAAGTTGACTGCAAGTGTTTCTGTATCTGGTGAAGTGCGCTATGCAGGATCACCGACTAGCGTACCCAAAACGCTGCGCGGTTCGGGATTTATCGAGGCGATATAACAGTTAATTGTCTCGCAAGGCCGTGCGGATGCGGCACGGATGTCGATAACTACGCGGCGACGGTCTGCTGCGCGCGCGATGCGGCCACAATCGGCGTTTCCGGATGGAGCGCGATCTCGTAGATCGCTTCGAGTGTGTAGAGCAAATCAACAGCCCAATCGTCATCGTCCGCATGCGGGTCGTCGAGAAGGGCGGTTAACTCCTCCAGTTTGCCTGCTAACGCGGTTTTGTAGCTCGTCATGGTCGCTGCCCGTCCTCTCGACTTGGTTCTGATGCGCACATCGAGCGTCTCCCGATGCAGCTCCCGCAAATCATACAAAATTATCTGTTAGCGACAGGTGCGGCGGCAAGACAAAGGGCAGCAGTTTGCGAAAGTTCACAATTGGCGGCGCGAACGTTAGGCGTCATGCGGCAACAGGAATGAAAACTCACCGCGTCGGCCTGGTGATACTGATAAATTCTGCTTTCAGCAGCGAGCCACGATTGATCACAGATCGCCATTTGGTGCGGGTTCCGGGTTAAAAATGCCCGAAACGCCGCGCCAATGCTAGTGTTTCATCCAGTGGCCCGCACTTCCACCGGGATACCGTTCAACGCCGCATTCCCCGAAATCGCATCGAGAAACTTGTCGTCACTGATGTCATTGAAGCTCGCCCCTGCATGTGCGCTGGCGATGCCCATGCGCGCACCTTCGCGATCGTGGCCCCAGCCGTGCGGGAGGCAAACCACACCAGGCATCACGTCCGTGGTCGCTTCAACAGGTACGTTGAGCTTGCCGATGCGCGAGGTCAGCTCGATAACCTGGCCGCTGGTCAATCCGCGCGAAGCGAGGTCGTCTGGGTGCATCAGCAACTGATTGCGGGCCTTGCCTTTGACCAGGCGATGGTAGTTGTGCATCCAGGAATTGTTGCTGCGCACATGGCGGCGACCGATGAGGTGCAAACTTTTTGGCGCGGCGTCCAGTATCGCGTTGTTGAAGCGCGTCATGTCGGCCAGCATTGGCGCAGGCGCGCAATCGATGCGTTTGTCTGCTGTTTCAATGCGCGCGGCCAACGACGGCCTCAATGCGCCCAGGTCGATCCCGTGCGGCGCTGTTTTCAGTGATTCGACAGTGGTGCCTTCGCGATTGCCAGTCTTCCTCAGCATGCCATCGATGATGTGTCGCAACGACGGCATAGGCGTGAATTCGCGGCCTAATTTTTCTGCCAGCTTTGCGCCGATTCCGGAAAATATTTCCCAGTCATAGCGTTCATCTTCCGGTCGTGCCCAGAATGCTTCGTTGTAGCGCGTGACATTGCGCACGGCGAAGGCATTGAATATCAAATCGTAATGATCGTGATTGAGAGCTGACGTAGGCGGCAGTATCAGGTCGGCGTGGCGCGTCGTTTCATTAATGTAGATGTCGATGGACAGCATGAAATCCAGTGATTCAAACGCGCGATCAAGCTGCTTGCCGTTAGGTGTGGACAACACCGGATTGCCGCAGCTGGTGATGAGCCCATGGATCTGGCCGTCGCCAGGCGTGAGGATCTCCTCAGCGAGTGCGGCAACGGGTATTTCGCCACCCGATTCAGGCAAGCCACTGACGCGCGATTTCCACTGAGCGTAATGGCCGGGACGGGTACCGGGGCCGGTAATCGGGATCACCGGGTCGGTCGGAATGGTGCCGCCCACCCGATCAAGATTGCCCGTCACAATATTGAGTAACTGCACCAGCCATTGCACGATGGTACCGAAAGGCTGAATGCAGGCACCGATTCGGCCATAGGCGATCGCGGTGGGCGAGTTGGCGAAGTCACGGGCGATGCGCTTGATTTCGTCCACCCCGATACCAGTCGATGCTGCGGCCATTTCCGGCGTAATGTGATTGATAGCGTCGAGCGCCTGATCGAGATTTTTTAGCGGCAGCGCCGCGTTTGGCTTCATCAACCCCTCAACGCGAATGACGTTCAGCATCGCCATCAGCAAGGCCGCATCGGTACCGGGACGGATAAAATGGTGTTCGCTGGCTATTTCTGCTGTTTCGGTGCGGCGCGGATCGACCACCACCACTTTGCCGCCGCGGGCTTGAATCGCTTTGAGTCGTTTAGCGACATCAGGCACGGTCATCATGCTGCCGTTCGACGCTATCGGGTTACCACCCAATATGAGGAAATAATCGGTGTGGTCGATGTCGGGAATGGGGATCATGAATTGGTGGCCAAACATCAGCAGCGAGGTGAGCTGCTGCGGCAATTGATCCACCGACGATGCGCTAAACGCACTGCGCGTTTTCAGCAGGCGCGCGAGTTGCTGAATGCCTAACAAGTGTCCGAGATTGTGAACAGAAGGGTTGCCCGCGTACAAACCGACGGTGTTGTTGCCGTGTTGCTGCAACAGGGCCGCCATGCGTTCAGCGGCCAATTCGAAGGCCTCATCCCAACTGATTTCATGCCAATCTTTACCGGTGCGCTTCATTGGTCTGCGCAGGCGGTCAGGGTCTTCGTGGATATCCTTGAGCGCCACGGCCTTAGGGCAGATGTGGCCACGACTGAAGGGGTCGGCGTCGTCGCCTCGAATCGAGATTATTTTTTCACCATCAATCTTGAATTCGAGGCCGCATATGGCTTCGCAAAGATTGCAGGCACGGTATTCAGTTCTCAAATGCTTGTCTTGCGTGTTCATATTCCGCTCGCTAGATGTTCAATCAGGATTTTGCTACCGATCAGTATCAACACCAAACCGCCGAAAACTTCAGCGCGTTTGGCCATGGATTTTCCGAGTCGCGCGCCGAACCAGACGGCAGGAAGACAAAGCAGGAATGTCACGAGGCCAATAATTGTGACGGTCTTGATAAGGCTGATTTCAAGGAGGGAGAAACTAATGCCGACTGCAAAGGCATCGAGGCTCGTCGCGATCGACAGAATAAGCAACTTGTTATTTCGAAACGGCGATACAACTCTTTCCTCTGCCGCATTTTTGGACTCAAGAATCATCTTGATACCTAGTGCGCAGAGCAGCACGAAGGCAATCCAGTGGTCAAAAGCAGCGAGCGCATTCGCAAAGAATGCGCCAACAAAATAGCCTCCCATTGGCATCAGTGCCTGGAAAATGCCGAAGAACAAAGCCATTTTCAATGCGTCCTGCCACCTCAACGTCTTCACAGAAAGTCCACTTGCAATTGCCACGGCGACTGCGTCCATCGCAAGGCCCAGCGCGGTGGCCAGCGTTGTGAAGAACAAGCTAATAGCTCAGCGCAAATGAACCCGGCGTAATGCCTAGTGTGGCAATAGCACCGAATGGCAGAGTGAGCTTTTTCGCAACATGGCCAAACGGTAACCCGGTCAGCACCGGTATTGGGAGCAGTTCACGCAGTGTTTCCACGACGTGTTCCATCGCGTAGGGGAAGCGGTCTGGTTCGGGTTCGCAGTCGGAAAAATCAGCCAGGACCAACGCCTTCTGTTTTTGCAGTATGCCAGCGTGAAATAGTTGCAGCAGCATGCGCTCAATGGCGTACGGGGCCTCACCAATCTCTTCGAGAAACAAAATGCCGCCTTCGATTTTTGGTAAGTAAGGTGTGCCAATCAGATGTGTGAGCAAGGAAAGATTGCTTCCCCACAACGGACCGCTTATGGTTTGTGGCCGATAGGTGAAGCTGCAGTTGAATGGGCCTGCATTGACTGCATCGCCTGCGAGAGCAGACCAACAATGGGCCTCCATGAAAGCGTGGTCAATTTGCGTTTCAGGTTTATCGGTCGCACCACCGAAATCGATAGCGGCACCAGGGCCGGCGAAAGTGATCAGGTTTGCCTGGGCTAACGCGGCGAGGCTGAACGCGGTGAAATCACTGAAACCAACAAACGTTTTTTGGCTCGCCGCCACCGCATTCCAATCGATGCGATGCAACAACCGCGACCAGCCATAGCCGCCACGAACCATCATCATCCCGTCAAGCGTCGAATCGGCGAGCATGGCGTGAAAAGACGCCAGGCGCTCATCGTCGGTACCGGCGAAGTAGCGCCATTGTTTTTCCACTTCGGGTGCGACGACGACGCGATAGCCGTGTTCTGTTAGTGCGTCAACGGCCGCCTTCATTCTTGGCAGATTGACCACGCCCGACGGTGCAAACAAGCCGATTGATCCGCCCGGCAAAAGCGGCTTTGGCATGTTGAAACTTCCAGGATTCAAGATCTTTGCCGCATTTCATCAAACGCAATGAGATTGCCGTCAGGGTCCCGCAATACAAACCAGCGTGAGCCCCATTGGTTTTCCGCAGGCGGCTGCACGATGTGGTTTCCGGCGGGAATCTGCGCGAAGCGCTTGTCAGCGTCATGAATGTCGAGGTGAAGCGTGGATGCGCGCGATGCTACGGAATTTTGTATTTTGTCATCGTCGTGGCGTTCTGCGAGTATGACTCGAACGCCACCACCGTTGAGTATTATTCCTTTCTTGCCGTGGTTATCGGTCCACTCGCTCATCACTTGCCAATGGAGTATTTCGACATAAAACTTGCGAGACACTTCAAAATCACGCGGGGCGAAAAATAGATGATCAAAGCGGTCAGAAGCCATTTTGCATGCCTCCCTTGCTAGCGCCGTGAAGCTTGCGCGTCAACGACGGCAAGTGCCGTCATGTTCACAATACGCCGCACCGTGGCCGTAGGCGTAACGATATGTACCGGCATGGCGGCACCCAGTAAAATCGGACCAACGGTAATGCCGCCACCGGAAGCTGTCTTGAGCAAATTGAATGCGATATTGGCCGCATCGAGCGTCGGCATGATCAGCAAATTTGCTTCACCTTTCAAGCGCGATCCAGGAAAGCTCGCGCGCCTTACGGCCTCGGAGAGCGCGGCGTCGCCGTGCATTTCACCTTCAATCTCGAGGTCCGGTGCCTGCAGGTTGATCAGACCGAGAGCAACCCGCATTTTGACGGCCGAGGGTGCGTCGGAAGTGCCGAAACTTGAATGCGACAGCAGCGCAGCTTTCGGTACCACGCCGAATCGGCGAATTTCTTCAGCCGCAAGCAATGTCATCTCGGCGATTTGTTCTGGCGTCGGGTCGTGATTGACATAAGTGTCGCAAATGAAAATGGTACGCGTTGGCAACATGAGTACGTTCATCGCGTAATAGTTATTGATGCCTTTGCGACGGCCAATCACCTGATCTACGTAATGAAGGTGCAAGTCATGCGTGCCGAACGTGCCGCAAACCATGCCGTCTGCTTCGCCTTTGTGCATCATCATTGCACCGATCAGCGTAAGGCGTCTGCGCATTTCGATCTTGGCGTAAGACTCTGACACGCCGCGCCTTGCGGTAAGCATGTAGTAGCCCTGCCAATAATCGCGATAGCGTTCATCCCAATCCGGGTTGACGACATCAACATCTTTGTCCAGTTCTATCCGCAACCCGAACTTCTCAATGCGCTTGGCCAGCACCGCAGGACGTCCGACCAGAATGGGTCTCGCCAGTTTCTCGTCAACCACGATCTGTACGGCGCGCAACACACGTTCTTCTTCGCCTTCCGCGTAAACGATCCGTTTCGGTGCCTGCTTGGCCTTCGCGAACACGTGTTTCATGATCAGGCCGGAGTGATAGACGAACTGATCCAGCCGCTGCATGTAGGCATCCCAATCAGTGATCGGGCTCGTCGCAACACCACTTTCCATCGCCGCGCGCGCGACCGCCGGGGCGACTTTTGCGATCAGGCGCGGATCAAATGGCTTGGGTATCAAATAATCCTTGCCAAAGCCTGCTGCCGTTTCACCATATGCCATTGCGACGATGTCTGACTGCTCTGCTTGAGCGAGCTCCGCAATCGCATAAACTGCCGCGAGTTTCATTGATTCATTGATGGTGGTTGCACCGACATCCAGCGCGCCACGGAAGATAAATGGAAAGCAAAGAACATTGTTGACCTGGTTGGGATAGTCGGAGCGACCGGTTGCAATCACGGCGTCGTCACGCACCGAGCGAATTTCTTCGGGCAATATTTCAGGTGTTGGATTGGCAAGTGCGAGTATCAGTGGCTTGGCCGTCATACGCTTGACCATTTCAGGTTTCAAAACGCCGCCCGCGGAGAGACCGAGGAACACATCGGCACCGTCGATCACTTCACCCAGAGTTCGGGCGGGGGTGTCTTTTGCGTAACGTTCTTTATTCGGGTCCATCTCCTCTTTGCGGCCTCGGTACACGACGCCGGCAATATCGGTCACCCAGATATGCGACATTTTCATGCCCAAAGCAACGAGCATATCCAGACATGCGAGTGCCGCCGCACCCGCGCCGGAGGCGACCAGCTTGACCTGACCGATATCTTTATCCACCACCTTGAGGCCGTTGACGATTGCAGCACCGACGATGATGGCGGTGCCGTGCTGGTCGTCGTGGAAGACCGGAATCTTCATGCGCTTGCGCAGTTCGCGCTCGACGTAGAAGCAGTCGGGCGCCTTGATGTCTTCGAGGTTGATGCCGCCGAAGGTGGGTTCCAGCGCGGCGATCACGTCGATGAGCTTGTCGAGGTTCTTTTCGTTGATCTCGAGGTCGAAGACATCGATGCCGGCAAACTTTTTGAACAGCACGGCCTTGCCTTCCATCACGGGCTTGGCTGCCAGCGGGCCGATGTCGCCCAGACCCAGCACCGCAGTGCCGTTGGTGACCACGGCCACCAGGTTGCCGCGCGCGGTGTAGCGAAACGCATTGGCCGGGTCTTCCACGATGGCCTCGCATGCAAAGGCCACGCCGGGGCTGTAGGCCAGCGCCAGGTCGTGCTGGTTGACCATCTGCTTGGTGGCGGCGATGGCCAGCTTGCCAGGCGTCGGAAACTCGTGGTATTCGAGCGCAGCGCGCTTGAGTTCGGCGATGCGGTCGGTGGGCGTGGACATGCGCGGCGGTCTCCGGGTGTGAGGGTCATCACCCACCGCCGCGCGCGTGCGCGGCCGCTGCGGGCATGGAAATGCCGAGTGTGCCGCATCGCGTCGCGCCGACCTTGAGCAGCACCGCGCAGCGGCAGCTGGCGCTGCGCCCCGAAAACCTGGCCACCGCGCAGCGCCGCAGAAAGCGGTGACACTGCGGTTCCTTTTTTTGGCCGCATGACGGCGTGAACCCTTGAAGCCGGACCCCACATTACAGGCCCGCGGTTTACCTTGCGCACCGACCCGCGGGAGGCGCGATGTCGGGTGAATTTGCGTTGATCGCCCGGTATTTCACGCGCCCGTCGCGGCGCGTGGCCGCGGTGGACTTGGGGGTGGGTGACGACTGCGCGCTGCTGCGGGCGGCCCCGGGCATGCACCTGGCCGTCAGCACCGACATGCTGGTCGAGGGCCGCCACTTCCTGCCCACCGTGGCGCCGGAGCGGTTGGGCCACAAGGCGCTGGCCGTCAACCTCAGCGACCTGGCCGCGTGCGGTGCCCAGCCGCTGGCCTTCACCCTGGCGCTGGCGCTGCCGCGTGCCGACGATTCCTTTCTGGCGCCGTTTTCGCAGGGCCTGCTGGCGCTGGCCGATGAACACGGCATCGAGCTGGTGGGTGGCGACACCACGGCGGGCCCGCTGAACATCTGCATCACCGTGTTCGGCCAGGTGCCGCCCGGCCAGGCGCTGCTGCGCAACGGGGCGCAGGCAGGCGACGAGATCTGGGTCAGTGGCGTGCTGGGTGACGCGCGGTTGGCGCTGGAGGTTTTTCGCGGCCGCGTGGCCCTAAGCGGCGAAAGCTTCGAGCAGGCGCGCCGCGCCATGGAGTTGCCGCAGCCGCGCGTGGCCCTGGGCATGGCGCTGCGCGGCCTGGCCAGTGCCGCCATCGACCTGAGCGACGGCTTGCTCGGCGACCTGGGCCACGTGCTGCAACGCTCGGGCGTGGCGGCGGTGGTGAATGTCGACGCGCTGCCGCGCAGTGCCGTGCTGGCGGCCCAGCCACGGGCGTTGCAGCACGAATGCCTGCTGGCTGGCGGGGACGACTACGAACTGCTGTTCACGGCGCCGGCCCACCAGCAGGCCGCGCTGCGTGCCGCGGCCGACAGTGCGGGCGTGGCGGTGACGCGGGTCGGCGACGTCGTGGCCGCCGCCACGCCGTCGCTGCGGGTGGTCGACGGCCAGGGCCGGCCGGTGGCCGCACCGTGGCGCGGCTTCGATCATTTTGCGTGCTGAACACGCATCGAACGCGTTCTGAACAGCCCACTGCCCGCCATGAGCACCGCGCCTATCCGCCCCAGCGCCGCCTTCCTGGCGCGCCACCCCGCCCACTGGCTGGCCCTGGGATTTGGCAGCGGCCTGTCGCCGCGCGCGCCAGGCACGGTGGGCACACTGTGGGGTTGGGTGTCGTTTCTGGTGCTCGACCCGTGGTTGGGCCCGGCGCAGTGGGGTGGGGTGATCCTGCTGGCGCTGCTAGTGGGCCTGTGGGCGTGCACAGCAACGGCCCGCCACCTGGGCGTGGCCGACCCCGGCGCCATCGTGTGGGACGAGATCGTGGCCTTCTGGCTGGTGCTGTGGCTGGTCACCCCGGCCGGTCTGTGGACCCAGTTCGCGGCATTTGTGCTGTTCCGCTGGTTCGACGCCGCCAAGCCCGGTCCGGTGGGCTGGGCCGACCGGCTGTTCAAGCCGCAACCGGGGCAGGCCATCGGCTGGCGCCAGGGTGCGGGCATCCTGTTCGACGACCTGGTGGCCGCCGGCTGCACGCTGCTGGTGTTGTCGCTGTGGTTGGCGTGGTGGCGATGAACCGATCAAATCAGGTTGACACGCTGGTGCAGGCCATGGCCGCCGCCCTGCGCGCGCGCCAGTGGCACCTGGCCACGGCCGAAAGCTGCACCGGCGGCCTGATTGCCGCGGCCTGCACCGACATGGCCGGCGCCAGTGATTGGTTCGACCGCGGTTTCGTGACCTACAGCAATGCCGCCAAGACAGCCTTGCTGGGCGTGCCTGAAGCCTTGATCGCCACGCACGGCGCCGTCAGCGAACAAGTCGCTTGTGCCATGGCTCAGGGCGCGCTGGCCCGCGCCCCGGTGCAGCTGTCGGTGGCCGTTACCGGCATTGCAGGGCCGGGCGGCGCAATGCCCGGCAAGCCCGTGGGCACGGTGTGGCTGGCCTGGGCCACGGCGACGGGGGTGCAGGCCGAGCGGCTGCAATTTCCAGGTGACCGCGCCGCCGTGCGGGCGGCCACCCTGCGGGCGGCGTTGCAGCGGCTGCTGCACGCCGCGTCGACATGAAGTTGCTGCTGTGCGGCGACTTCGACGCCGCCGGGCACCGCCGTTGGCAGTCTGCGCTGTCGCAGGCGATGCCCGAAGCGCAGTGGCTCGGCCTGATCGATATGAAAGATGCCCGCGTCGCCGCGTCGGTGCAAGCCGCTGTGGTGGCCAACCCGGCGCCGGGCAGCCTGCAAGGCCTGCCGGGCCTGCGGCTGGTGCAGAGCCTGTGGGCGGGCGTCGACCGGCTGCTGGCCGACCCCACGCTGCCGCCACAGCTGCCCGTGGCGCGCATGGTCGACCCGGCCATGACGGCGGCCATGGTGCAAACCGCGCTGTGGGCCGTGCTGGCGCTGCACCGGGGCTTCTTTGCGTACGCGCAGCGTCAGCGCCACGGCATGTGGCGCGCGCACGCGCAGCGCCGTGCCGACGATGTGCAGGTGCGTGTGCTGGGCCAGGGCCAGATGGGGCGCGCTGCTGCCGCGCGCATCGTGCAGCAGGGCTACACGCTCGGCACCTGGCGGCGCGACGGGCAGGACTTGCGCGCCTGCCTGGCGCAGGCCCACATCGTCATCAACTTGCTGCCACTGACGCCGGCCACGCGCGGCCTGCTCGATGCCCAATTCTTCGCCGCGCTGCCGGACAAGGCGTCGCTGGTGAACCTGGGCCGCGGCGCGCATGTGGTCGACGCCGACCTGCTGGCCGCGCTGGACAGCGGCCGCCTGCGCCACGCCGTGCTGGACGTGTTCCACATCGAGCCGTTGGCGCCCGGGCACCCGTACTGGGCCCACCCGCGTGTGACGGTGCTGCCGCACGCGGCTGCGATGACCGACCTGCGCAGCGCGTCGGCCGTGGCCGTGGCGAACCTGCGAGCCGCGCGCGACGGCTTGCCGCTGGCGCACCTGGTGGACCGGCAGCGCGGTTTCTAGCGGCGCCACGGCGTCAGGCGTGCAGCGCCAGCGCTTTGGCGCTGCCACTCGACCCTACGCGTGCAGCGCCAGCGCTTTGGCGCTGCCACTGCGGGGCGCCGGCGTGGCCGCCTGCAGGGCCATCAGCAGCCAGCGGCGCAGGGCTTCCCAGGGGTCGGTGGGCCAGTCGGGGTGTTTCAGGCCTTTGCAGATGCCGTCGCAGACGCTGGCGGCATCGAGCAGCTGGGCGATCTGGTGGTCGGCCAGCAGCGGCAGCACGCGTTCGAAGAGCTTTTCTTTCACACCCCAGACGCGGGCTTCTTTCAGCGCCATGGGCAGCGGCTTGCCTTGGTTCAGCGAATGGCGTGCGCGGGCCAGGGCGCGCACATCCTCGGCCAGCGTCCAGTGCACCAGCACGGCAGCCTCACCCTC
>ENA-OFCX01001243-OFCX01001243.1-metagenomes-genome-assembly--contig:-NODE-1243-length-10648-cov-2.758142_pt1 | contig 10648 bp, 10 predicted proteins | sample MGYA00153384_OFCX01 | MGnify analysis MGYA00153384
TCGCGCAGCGACTTGGTCAGCGGGTCCTTGTCGAATTCTTTCAAGCCCACAAAGGTGACGGTGGCGATGATCGCGCGCTCTTCCACCACCACGACCGCCACCTGGCCTTCAATGTCGATGCGAACGTCTTTGAACAGCCCGGTGGCAAACAACGAACGCAACGCGGTGGAACCCTTGTCGTCGTTGTACGTATCGCCGATGCGAAACGGCAGGGCTGCGAACACGGTGCCGGGGTCGGTGCGCTGGATGCCCTCGACTCGGATGTCTTTGATGACGAAGGGCTCGACAGCGAGCGCCGCCGGGGCAGCCACCAGGGCAGCCACCGACACCACCAACGCCACGGCAGGGCGCAGCGGCCCGAATGGGTGAACAGGGAACATGGGATTCAGTGCAGGCCCAGCAAGCGGGCAACGTCGTTGAAAAGGGCGACTGACATCATCAGCAGCAGCACGGCGATACCACCGCGTTGCAGCCGGGCCAGCCAGAGGTCGGAGACCGGGCGGCCCGTGACGCCTTCGAAAATGTAATACATCAGGTGCCCGCCATCGAGCATGGGCAGCGGCAGCAAATTGATGACTCCCAGGCTGACGCTCACCAGAGCCAGGAAGCCCAGGTAGTAGCCCAGGCCCAGCTGCACGGATTGACCGGCGTAGTCGGCAATGGTGATCGGCCCGCTGAGGTTCTTCAGCGAGGCCTCGCCGATCAGCATGCGGCCCAGCATGCTCAGCGTCAGGGCCGACACCTCCCAGGTGCGCACCGCCCCCCGCCAAAGGCCTTCGACAGGCCCGTGATGCACGGTGACCATGACCGGCGGCTGCCCCACAAAGGCATCGATGCGCCCCACCGTGGCGCCGCCGTCGAGGGCCAGGCGGGGCGTGACGACGCGCTCGAGCACCATGCCGGAACGCTCGACCAACCAGCGCTGCGCCACTGGTTGGCCGTCCTGGATGCCGCCGCGGATACGCTCGCGCAGTCTCTGTGCGTCCTGCACCGCCATGCCGTCAATGCTGATGATCCGGTCGCCCTTGAACAACCCATCGCGCGCAGCCGGGCCGTCACCCTTGACTTCGCCGAGCACCGGTTCGCTGTAGGGCGCGCCAAGGCCGATCTTCTTCATCAGCCCGGCATCCACGTCACGCGAACCCAGCGCGGACAAATCCAGCCGCACGTTGCGCGAGCTGCGGCCGTTGCGGTCCGTGACCTGCAGATACAAGGAGCTGCCGGCCAGCGCGGACTGGCTGATTTGCCAGTACAGGTCGGTCATGGACTGAACGTCGTGCCAGGTGTCGCCGTCGTCAGAAAAAGCCCGCACCCAATCGCCCGAACGCAGTCCGCTGCGATCAGCCACGCTGGCGGCCACCGGGCTGCCCAGCACGGCTTTGGGTTCGCTGACGCCGATCCAGTGGGCCGCGGCGTACAGCAGCACGGCCAGCAAGAGATTGGCCAACGGGCCGGCCAGCACGATGGCACTGCGCCGCCACAACGACTGGCGGTTGAAGGCCCGCGCCTGCTCATGGGCAGCGACCTCGCCTTCGCGCTCGTCAAGCATGCGCACATAGCCGCCCAGGGGCAGCGCACACAGCACGAATTCCGTGGCGTCGGGGCCGCGCTGCCAGCGCAGCAACACTCGACCGAAACCAACCGAAAAGCGTAGCACCTTCACGCCACATGCCACGGCCACCCGGTAGTGCCCGTATTCATGCACCACCACCAGCACACCCAGCGTAAGCAGAAAGGCCAGCACGGTGGTGATCACGACGCCAGCTCCTGCATCACCGCGTGCGCTTGCGCGCGCGCGCGGCGGTCAAGCTCAAGCAAGTCTTCCAGGGTGTGCACCGCGCCCAAGCGGGGCGCCAGGAACTCGACAGTGCGTGCATTGACAGCGTGAATGGCGGTGAAAGCGATGGCTCCATCAAGGAACGCCGCCACCGCCACCTCGTTGGCGGCATTCAACACGGCCGTGCTGCCGGCCGGCGCGGCCAATGCGTCCCGTGCCAGTTGCAGGCCCGGAAACCGCACCGGGTCGGGCGGCTCGAAACTCAGCGGTTGAAGTTGCATGAAGTCCAGCCGCGGCGCGCCTGATTCGATGCGATCGGGGTAGGCCAGACCGTATGCAATGGGTACCTTCATGTCGGGCGTGCCCATCTGCGCCAGTACTGAGCCGTCACGGCACACCACCATCGAATGAACAATGCTTTGCGGGTGAATGAGCACACGGATTCGTTCGGGCTCCAGGTCAAACAGCCAACGCGCCTCGATCACCTCGAGCGCCTTGTTCATCATGGTCGCTGAGTCGACCGATATCTTGCGGCCCATCACCCAGTTGGGGTGCGCCACGGCCTGTGCCGGCGTGACGCGGTGCAGCGTGGCCGGGTCGTGTTGGCGAAACGGGCCGCCGCTGGCGGTAAGCACGATGTGGTCGATGCGCTCGGCCCAGGTGCGGCGGTCGTCGGGCAGGCACTGGAAGATCGCCGAGTGTTCGCTGTCGATCGGCAGCAACTTGGCACCCCCTTCAGCCACAGCCTGCATGAACAGGTGCGCACCGACCACCAGCGCTTCCTTGTTGGCCAGCAGCAGGCGCTTGCCGGCGTGTGCGGCGGCCATGCAGGGCGGCAGGCCGGCGGCGCCGACGATGGCGGCCATCACGCTGTCAACCTCGGGCGCGCGCGCCAGATCGCACAGCGCTGGCGCACCGGCATGCACTTCGGTTGCCAGGCCGTGCGCAGCCAGCAGGGCACGCACCTCCGCAGCCCGCTCTTCGGTGGGCAGCACCACCACTTTGGGCCGGAACTCCAGGCATTGCGACACCAGCACGTCGACACGCTGAAACGCACTCAAGCCAAAAATCTCGAAACGCTCGGGGTGTCGGGCGATGACGTCCAGCGTGCTGGTTCCCACCGAACCCGTCGAACCCAGAATGACCACACGCTGTGGCCGCAGCGTGCTGGCGCTCATCGGGCACCCAGGGTGGCAATGGCCAAGGCCACTGGCACGACCGGCAGCAAGGCATCGACCCGATCAAGCACACCGCCATGGCCCGGTAACAGGCGGCTGCTGTCCTTGGCCCCGGCGGCACGCTTGACCAGCGATTCCACGAGGTCTCCGATGACGCTCAATGCGGACAACGCGGCCAGGGCCAGGGCGCCACCCCACCAACCCAGCGACCCCAGCAGGCGCGAATACACGCTGTCACTGTCGAACGGCATGCGGCCGTCGAGCCAAATCCAGAACACCGCCAACAAAATCACGCCCCCGATGCCCGACCACACCCCTTCCCAGCTCTTCCCGGGACTGATGGACGGGGCCAGCTTGCGGCGTCCAAAAGCGCGGCCGCCAAAGTAGGCCGATATGTCGGCCATCCACACCAGGCAAAGCACCGACAACAGGAAGTTGATACCGATCGCACGCGCCTGGGTCAACGCCAGCCAGGCCGCCCCCAACGCCAGGATGCCCACGCCCCAGCGCAGCCAGCGCGGCAACCGCGGCCAAACCTCAGGGCCGGCCCGCAACGCCAGCACGCCGGCCACCAGCCACAACACGGGCGCCGCCCACCAGGCCGATGCCGGCGCCCGCTGGGTCCAGCCCAGCGCGATGGCCCACGCCCCCGCAGCGGCGAGCACGCAGCCCATGGCCAGAGCCAGCAGTGCAGAGGCCTGGTTGAGACGGCCCCATTCCCAACCCGCCGCGGCAATCAGCAGCAGAGTGAGCAGTGCAAATGGCCAGGGTTGCGAGACCGCCAGGGCCATCAGAAGGAGTGCCACAAGAACCAGCGCGGTGGCAACACGCTGCGCCAGCATGTCCTTCAGATGCCTTGCGGCACGACCTGGTTCGGCCGGATGCCGCCAAAGCGGCGGTCGCGCTGCGCGAACGCCAACAGCGCAGCGTCGATCTCGAGCTCGCCAAAGTCCGGCCACAGGCACTCGGTGAAAAAAAGCTCGGAGTACGCCGCCTGCCAGAGAAGGAAATTGCTCATGCGCATCTCGCCGCCGGTGCGGATGAACAGATCGGGGTCTGGCGCGAAGCTCAGCGCCATGTGGCGCGACAGGTAGTCCTCGTCGAAGTCGTCGGCCTTCACGCCGTCGGCCAGTGCCTGGCGACAAGCCTGCACCACGTCCCAGCGACCCCCGTAATTGAAGGCCACCGACAACGTGATGCGGCTGTTCTTTTCGGTGATGCGTTCGGCGTGCTCCCAGGCCTGGCGCAGTTTGTCCGACACCGCCGAGCGGTCGCCGATGATGCGGATGCGGACGCCGTCGCCAGCGAGTTTGGTCAGGTACTTCGACACCGCCACCAGCACCAGGCTCATCAGGCCAGAGACCTCTTCGGTGGGCCGCTTCCAGTTCTCGGACGAGAACGCAAACACGGTGAGGTACTTAACGCCGCGGTCGGCGAACGTGTTCACCGTGCGCACCAGCGCATCGACCCCCTGCTTGTGCCCGAAAAATCGGGGCATGTAACGCTGCCGGGCCCACCGGCCGTTGCCGTCCATCACGACCGCCACGTGTCGCGGCACAGCCGGCACGTAGTCATCGGCCACCGCGGCCAGCGCTTCGGGATCAGGAATATGCGACATGGCGTCTTCAAACGGGAAGCGAAAGGTGGTCACACCGCCATCACTTCCGCTTCCTTGCCCTGTACCAAGCGGTCGATCTCGGCAATCGTGCGGTCGGTCAGGCGCTGCACCTCGTCCTGAGCGCGTCTTTCATCATCTTCGGCCACCAATTTGTCCTTGAGCAGCTTCTTCAGCTGTTCATTGGCCTCGCGGCGCACGCCACGCACGGCTATGCGGGCATCTTCGCCAGCGTTGCGCACGATCTTGCCCAGATCGCGGCGACGCTCTTCGCTCAGCGCCGGCATGGGCACGCGGATCAGGTCGCCCTGCGAAGCCGGGTTCAGGCCGAGATCGGACTCGCGAATGGCCTTCTCGATTTTCGCGCCCAAACCCTTCTCCCAGGGTTGCACGCCGATGGTTCGCGCGTCGATCAGGCTGACATTGGCCACCTGGCTGATAGGCACCATGGACCCGTAATAGTCCACATGCACCTGGTCCAGCAAACCCGGGTGGGCCCGCCCTGTGCGAATCTTGTGCAGCTCGTTCTTGAAAGCATCGATGGACTTGCCCATCTTCTGTTCTGCAGTCGTCTTGATTTCCGCGATGGCCATGAAATGCGCAGCCTCCTCAAACGTGCACTAGCGTGCCTTCGTCCTCACCCATCACGATACGCTTGAGCGCGCCGGACTTGAAGATGCTGAAGACCTTGATGGGCAACTTCTGGTCGCGACACAGCGCAAACGCCGTGGCATCCATAACCTGGAGTTTGCGGGCAATGGCGTCGTCGAAACTGATGGTGGTGTAACGGGTGGCATGGGGGTCTGTCTTGGGGTCGGCACTGTAGACGCCGTCGACCTTGGTTGCCTTGAGCACCACCTGGGCACCCATCTCGGCACCACGCAGCGCAGCGGCCGTGTCAGTGGTGAAAAATGGATTGCCGGTGCCGGCGGCAAAAACCACCACCTTGCCTTCTTCGAGATACTGCAACGCCTTGGGGCGGACATAGGGCTCAACCACCTGGTCGATGGCAATGGCCGACATCACACGCGCAGTCATGCCTTCCTGGCGCATGGTGTCGGCCAGGGCCAGCGCGTTCATCACGGTAGCCAGCATCCCCATGTAGTCAGCGGTGGCACGGTCCATACCTACGGCGCCGCCTGCCACCCCGCGAAATATATTGCCGCCACCGATGACCACGGCCACCTCACAGCCCAGGCGTGTGACCTCCTGAACTTCCCGCACCATGCGCACGATGGTTGCCCGATTGATGCCGTAGGCGTCGTCGCCCATCAGGGCCTCGCCCGACAATTTGAGCAAGATACGCTTGTACGCCGGCATCGAACTCAACCCCCTAAAGAAGCCAGCAGTGTAAGGGCCGCCCGCCAGGGCCCAATGTCCGGAAACGGCTCTTTACTGCGCCTTGGCGGCAGCCACTTGCGCCGCCACTTCAGCGGCGAAGTCGTCGACCTTCTTTTCGATACCTTCACCAACAACGAACAAGGTGAACCCCATAACTTGGGTGGCTTTTTCCTTCAACATCTGCTCAACCGTCTGCTTGTCGTTTTTGACAAAGATCTGGTTCAGCAACGAGACCTCTTTCAGAAACTTCTGTACCGACCCCTCCACTCGCCTAGCAACGATCTCTGGTGACTGCACCGACTTGCCGGCGGCCACCGCTTCCGTGGCGTCCTCAGCGGCCTTCTCTGTGGCGACACGGCGTTCGACCTCGATCAGCGCGGCGGGTACATCGGCAGTGGCCAACGCCTTGGGCTTCATCGCCGCCACGTGCATGGCCACGTCCTTGGCCGCAACGGCGTCACCGGTGAACTCCACCATCACCCCAATGCGCGTGCCGTGCAGGTAGCTGGCCAGCTGGCCAGCACCTTTATAGCGGCGGAAGCGGCGGATCGTCATGTTCTCGCCCATCTTGCCGATCAGACCCTTGCGCACGTCCTCAACCGTCGGGCCGAAGCCGTCCTGGCTGTGCGGCAGTGCCGACAACGCCGCCACGTCAACCGGGTTTTGAATGGCCACCAAGTCGGCACAGGCGCGACTGAAAGCCAGAAAGGAATCATTCTTGGAAACGAAATCGGTCTCGCAGTTGATCTCGATCAGTGCACCGGTGCTGCCGTCAACGGCCGCGGCGACCACACCCTCGGCGGTCACCCGGGCCGCAGCCTTGCCGGCTTTATTTCCAAGTTTGACGCGAAGAATTTCTTCGGCACGGTCCATTGCGCCCTCGGCCTCGGTCAGAGCTTTCTTGCATTCCATCATGGGCGCATCCGTCTTGGCGCGCAGTTCAGCCACCATGCTTGCAGTGATCACGGTCATACAGTTCTCCACCTAAATGGCAATGGCAATGGCAATGGCAACGGCTTGTCGGGCAAAGCGAGCCTCAGCAGCTCTGCGCCCCTGCATCGATCGGCGCCCGGCCGCCGCGCGCCACCAATCAGGACGCTTCGTTGATCTCCACGAACTCGTCGTTACCCGAAGCCGCCTGCACGACCTCGTTGGTGGCGTTGGCCCGGCCTTCAAGCACAGCCTCGGCCACTGCCCGAGCGTACAAGGCAACGGCCTTGGCCGAGTCGTCATTGCCGGGGATGACATAGTCAATGCCCAGCGGCGAGTGGTTGGTATCCACGATGCCGATCAGCGGAATACCCAGCTTCTTGGCTTCGGCCACCGCAATCTTGTGGTACCCGACGTCGATGACGAACATCGCGTCAGGCAAGGCGCCCATGTCCTGGATGCCACCGATGTCCTTTTCAAGCTTGATCAGCTCGCGCTCGAACATCAGCCCTTCCTTCTTGATCATCAGCTCAGTCCCGGCGTCCTTGATGGCCTGCATGTCCTTGAGCTTCTTCAAAGAACCCTTGACGGTTTTGAAGTTGGTCAACATGCCGCCCAGCCAACGCTGGTCAACGTAAGGCATGCCGCAGCGCTGGGCTTCCATGGCGATGACGTCACGCGCCTGGCGCTTGGTGCCGATCATGAGTACGGTGCCGCGCTTGGCGGCGAGCTGGCGCACAAACTTCATCGCGTCGTTGAAGAGCGGCTGCGTCTTCTCGAGGTTGATGATGTGGATCTTGTTGCGATGGCCGTAGATGTACGGGGCCATCTTGGGGTTCCAGAAGCGCGTTTGGTGGCCAAAGTGGACACCGGCTTCCAGCATTTCACGCATGGAGACTGTCATGGGTAACTCCGAAGGTTGGGTCTAGAATCCCGCCGCTTCATCGAGGCTTTGTGCAGCTGCTTTTGTTCAGCTTCCGCACGTCGCCTCGACACCTTGGTTCGGTCGGGTTCGCGATTTCGTTGACCTCAGATGCCGCAGATCATGCACAGCAGGTTCACCACGGATGGCGATCTTCAACAACTCAAATATTGCCTCAGGCATCGAGCCCGAAGATTCATTCAAGTTATCGCTGAGGGAAACCGCAGGATGCTAGCACGGGCACATGTGCTCGCTGGACACCCGCGGCATCGCCAAGGCTTGCATTTGCTGAAGCTTCAACGCTGGCCTTGCCCATGCAGGTAGCCGTCGTAGGCGCCGGCATCGTCGGCGTCACCACCGCTTACGAACTGGCTGTGCAGGGCTTCGAAGTCACGGTGTTCGAACGCCGGTCCAGCGTGGCGGCGGAAACCAGCTTCGCCAACGCGGGCGTCATTGCGTCCGGCGAGGTCACGCCCTGGGCTGCGCCCGGCATGACCTGGAAAGTGCTGCGCCACGCTCTCAGTCGCGACACGCCGGTGCGCTTTGCCGGCCTGGGCGCGGTCGCACAGATCCCTTGGCTGTGGCGCTGGCTGCGCGCCTGCCGCTCAGACGTGCATGAGGCCAACTGCGGCGCCATGCAGCGACTGGCACGCCTCAGCCGCGAGCGCATGCTGGAATTGACGCACAGCCTGGGCCTGGACTTTGAGCAGGTCGGCGGCTACACCGTGCTGCTGCGCGGCGAGCGGGAGACAAAAGCTGCGCAGCGCGGCCTCACACTGCTGCGCGAACTGGGCGTGGTGCACGAGCTGGTTGACGCGGCACGATGCCGACAGATTGAACCCGCCTTGAACCCTGCTGCGGCGCTGCATGCCGCCATCCACCTGCCGCAAGGCGGCGTGGGCAACTGTCGCCAGTTTGCGCACCTCATGAAGGCCGAGGCCACGCGCTTGGGCGCCACCTTTCGCTTCGACACTGATGTGCAGCTCCTGACCCCGGGCACTCGCCCTGTGGTGGCCTTCAACGGCGGCCGCGAGATGCGATTCCACGCCGTGGTGGTCTGCGCCGGCGTGCAGGCCAACGCCGTGCTGTCCGGCATTAATTTGAAGCTGCCGTTGGCACCGATTTACGGCTATTCAGTCACCGCGCCAGTGCGCCACCTGGACGGCCAAGCGCCCATGGGCCCGCGTGCGGCCGTGATGGACGAGCGCTACAAGGTTGCCATCTCCAGGCTCGGCCAACGCATCCGCGTGGCCGGCAGCGCAGAGATCGGCGGCAAGCCCGGCGCCATGAAGATGGCCACCTTGCGCACGCTGTACCGCGTGCTGGACGACTGGTTTCCCGGCAGTGCGCTGACGCAGCAGGCCCAGCACTGGAAGGGCGCACGTCCGATGCTGCCCGATGGCCCGCCGGTGCTTGGCGAAAGTGGCGCGCCGGGCGTGTGGCTGAACCTGGGCCATGGCTCCAGCGGCTGGGCCCTGGCCTGCGGGTCGGCGCGGGTGCTGGCCGAGCGCATCAGCGCCACCGTGCTGCGCGCCGGCGCGCAGCCGGCTCTGGTCGATCCTGCAGCTGCATTGGCCACTGCGCTGCAGGCGGTGCTGGCGGCCACGCGGGCGGCCTGGTCCACCGGCGTGCCCGAAGAAGCCCTGGCCAACGCCACGCCTTACCTTCAGGCATTCGGGCATGTGGTGGTGGCCTGGATGTGGCTGGATGTGGCCTTGGCCGCAGGCACTCGGTCCGGCGCGATCGCCGACATCGCTGCGAATGCCGTGATCGGCAACAGCGCCGACAGCGTCGGCAGCGCCGACCCCGCCCGGCAAGGCAAACTTGCCGCCATGCACTATTTCTTCGGCTACGAACTGCCCAAGACGGCGGCCTGGCTGGCCGTCGTCAGCAGCCGCAACGCAACCTGCCGCACCATGCAAGACAACTGGTTCTGACCATGCAGATCACCGCGCTCGACAAACTGATCTGGAAGCTCATCCTGGGCGGCATGCTGGTGTTCAGCGTGGGCTGGTTTATTCCTGACGCCAGCGCTGGCGCTGGTGCTGGCGGGCTGGGGTGGCTGGTGTGGGCGGCGGGTGCCATGGCCGTCGTCGTGGGCGTGGTGCTGTTTTTTGTGCGCGCGCGGATGCCGGACTGAAGTTGCTGGAGATACCCATGAGCACCGCGATTCAAAAACTCTTCGACCTCACTGGCCAGACCGCGCTGGTCACCGGCGGTTCACGCGGCCTGGGCCTGCAGATGGCCGAAGCCCTGGGCGAAGCCGGTGCCAAGGTCATGCTCACGTCGCGCAAGGCGGCCGACCTCGAAGAAGCCATTGCCCACCTGGGGGCGAAGGGCATCGACGCCCGCTGGATCGCCGCCGACGCCAGCGACCCGGTGCAGATTCAACGGGTGGTGACTGAAGCCATGCAGCGCCTGGGCCGCATCGACATCCTCGTCAACAACGCCGGTGCCACCTGGGGCGCGCCGGCCGAGGACTACCCGCTGGAGGCCTGGGACAAGGTGATGAATCTCAACATCCGCAGCCTCTTTCTGTTTGCACAGGCCGTCGGCAAGGCCTGGATGATCCCGAACAAGGGCGGCCGCATCATCAACCTGGCCAGCATCGCGGGGCTCAGCGGCAGCCTGGACGTGCAGTTCATCGCCTATGGCACCAGCAAGGGCGCGGCGGTCAACTTCACGCGCACGCTGGCGGGTGAATGGGGCAAGCATGGCATCACCGTCAACGCGATTGCGCCGGGGTTCTTTCCCAGCAAGATGACCCAGGGCGTGCTCAAGCAGTTCGGCGCCCACAAACTGGCTGCAGGCGCGCCCTTGAAGCGCCTGGGCGACGACGACGACCTGAAAGGCGCCGTGCTGCTGTTTGCCAGCGCGGCGGGCAA
>ENA-OFCX01001246-OFCX01001246.1-metagenomes-genome-assembly--contig:-NODE-1246-length-10625-cov-2.814853_pt1 | contig 10625 bp, 13 predicted proteins | sample MGYA00153384_OFCX01 | MGnify analysis MGYA00153384
TCGAGCCACGCCGGGTCGTCGTTGGGCATCTCGTAGTGGGCGAGGTAGGCCCACATCTGCAGCACGCAGGTGGCCGCGTCGCGCGCGCGCGTGCGCGGGAGCGCCACGCAGAGCGCGATGGGTGCGGCCACGGTCGCCGCGGTGACCGCGGGGACGGGCAGCCCGGCGCGTCGGCGCAGGAGGGGCACGGCGACCCCGGTGGCCACGACGCCCCAGGCGAGCGCCCGGATGGTGCGGCTCGAGGGTCGCAAGGCCGCCCGATGCTATCGACGCCCGCGGTCGGGCCCGGCTCGCGCGCGGTTCGCGCTCAGCCGCGGTCCGCGGCGTACACGCCCGCCTCGGCCACGAGCGCGGCGAGCGGTGACGACCTGTCCGAGGTTGCGCTCCCTGTATGTCTCGGTGTCGACGTCGTCGTGGGCCCCGCGCTCTACGGCGACGTGGCGGTCGTGGTCGGGATCGACGAGAGCCAGAATCTGGCCATTGCCTATCGCTCCGCGACGTGTACCGAGGTCGCTCGGGTGCGACTGCCCTGAACGGGCAGCTAACCTCGCCGCCATGCCGGCCAACCCACTCACCGATCCGAACTGGGCAACCGAGACCACCGACAAGTTGGTCAGCCTCATCGACAGCGTTCGGTCGCAGACCACCCAGAAAGTGGTCTACGCCGCTCGCGGTGCAGTGTTCGGCGTGATCGCGCTGATGCTCGGTACGTTCATCCTGATCATCGCTCTGGTCGGACTGATGCGGGGGCTGCAGGCGCTCCTCGAGTTGGCCGTAGACTGGCACCGAGCGGTGTACCTCAGCTACCTGATCGTCGGCAGCATCTTCAGCGTCGTCGGGTTGTTGCTGTTCCGAAAGCGCAACGCGGCCGCTACCCGCTGAGGCGACCACACCGAGCGTTCGAATCCACCCACGAGGGAGTGACATGTCAGACGTCCGTGACGTCATCATCATCGGATCCGGTCCCGCCGGTTTGACTGCTGCGGTCTACACGGCGCGAGCGAACCTGGCACCACTGCTCATCGAAGGTGAGCCGTCGAGCACCAGTGACCAACCTGGCGGCCAACTGATGATGACCACCGAGGTCGAGAACTTCCCCGGCTTTCCCGATGGCATCATGGGCCCAGAGTTGATGGCCAACATGCGCAGTCAGGCCCAACGCTTCGGCACCGAGATCCTCACCGAGAAGGTCACTGCTGTCGACTTCTCCGAGCGGCCGTTCCGAGTGTCCGTTCGCGACACCGAGTACCGCGCCCACGCCGTGATCGTCAGCACGGGTGCGCAATCTCTGATGCTGGGGCTCGAACCCGAGCGACGCCTCATCGGCCACGGGTTGTCCACCTGTGCGACATGCGACGGGTTCTTCTTCAGAGGCCACGAGATCGCAGTGGTCGGCGGTGGTGACTCGGCGATCGAGGAAGCCACGTTCCTCACCAAGTTCGCCGACAAGGTCACGATCGTGCACCGACGCCAGGAACTTCGGGCCTCCAAGATCATGCAGGACCGTGCGTTCGCCAACCCGAAGATCGACTTCCGTTGGAACGCACAGGTCACCGACATCTTCGGAGACACGTCGGTCAGCGGCATCGAGTTGACCGATACCCAGGACGGTTCGGTGTCCACGCTGGCGGTCACCGGAGTGTTCGTCGCCATCGGCCACCGTCCGAACACCGATCTGTTCGTCGGAAAGCTCGCCATGAATCCCGGTACCGGGTATCTGGTGACCCAACCTGATTCGTCCTGCACCGACATCGACGGGGTGTTCGCGTGCGGCGACGTCCAAGACGACGTGTATCGCCAAGCAATCACTGCAGCGGGATCAGGGTGCATGGCCGCGATCGACGCCGAGCGCTGGCTCGAGTCGAACGTCCATCACTGACCCGGCCGCAGGAGCGGAGGTTTCGCCGCCCGGATCGGGAATGTTCCGGTGGGGGTCGGCGGTTGTGGTGGATCCAGCACGAGTGACCTACGCTGCTCGTGAACCCCGAAAGGACCACGCCATGGCAGACGGCATCGTCAACTTGTCCTCCAACACCTTCGACGAGACCGTGATCGGCTCCGACAAGCCCGTCATCGTCGATTTCTGGGCCGAGTGGTGTGGACCGTGCAAGCAGATCGCTCCGATCCTCGCCGAGATCGCCGACGAGCACGCCACCGATCTCACGGTCGCCAAACTCAACGTCGACGACCACCCCGATCTGGCGATGCGATACAACGTGATGAGCATCCCCACACTGCTGGTGTTCTCCGGCGGCGAGGTCTCCAAGCGTCTTGTCGGTGCCAAGAGCAAGGGCACCCTGCTCCAGGAGCTCGACGAATTCCTGGCGACGACCCCCTGACCGACCGTTTCCCGCTCGAGCAGGGTCAGCGCGGCGACGCGGTCCGCGATCTGCAGCGCCGGCTCGGTGCCGCAGGGTTCGACACGACCGGTGACGTTCCCGGTCACTTCGACACGGCGACAAGCGTCGCAGTCACATCGTTCCAGCGGCTACGCGGTTTGCACACCAATGGCTCATGTGACGAACACACGTGGCTGGCCATCGTCGAGGCGGGCTGGCGCCTCGGTGACCGTGTCCTCGTGCTCGCTGCGCCGCAGTTGCGCGGCGACGACATCGCCGAACTCCAAGACGCACTCAATCGAATCGGCTTCGACTGCGGTCGTCCTGACGGAATCCTCGGCTCAGCAACAGCGCAGGCGCTCGAGGACTTCCAGCGCAACGGCGGGCTCACCCCTGACGGTATCTGTGGGTCTCGCACGGTGCGCATGCTCGAACTGCTCCGTCGCCAGACCGGCACCGGCCCCGGTGTCGCCTCGGTGCGTGAGGCGTTGAGCACTCGTGCCTCCTTGCGCACGCTGCGCGTCGTGGTCGGCCAGTTCGGTGGACTGAGCGCCATCACCCGATCGGTGACCCGCACCTTGCGCACCAGCGGCGCGACGGTGGTGTCCACCGACGAATACGAAGCAGCTGCACAGGCGGCTGCTGCCAACCGCTTCGGGGCTCACGTCTACGTCGGCTTCGAGGCGAGAGCGGACGCTCGTTCGCTCTGTGCCTATTTCGCCGTACCGACGTTCGAGTCGATCGGTGGGCGAGCCCTCGCAACCGGAATCGTCTCACACTGGAGTTCGTCGCAGCTGACTGCGCCAGAGGTACTCGGGATGCGACTGCCGGTGCTACGCGAGACGACAATGCCTGCCGTGCTGTGTTCACTCGGTCCAGTCCGCGCCGCTGTCGATGCGACCGACGCCGTCACCGCCGCAGTCGTCGAGGCTGTGACTGCGTGGACTTCCGGTAGTTCTCCCACCGATCGCTGAGTTGTCCACAGTGTTGCGCACAGCCTGTGGGTTTGTCTCGACATGACATTGAGTTGGCCACCACGCAGCGTGGGTGAACGACAGGTGAACAGCGATAATCGGTGACGGATCGTGACGTCAGATCCAACGAGGCAGTCTCACGCTCACGCGCGAGGTGAGAGTTGAGCACGGCAAGAGATTCGTCGGTCAGCTGGTCATGGCGCGGTAGATCCGCTCCAGATCCTCGAGATCGGCGAACTCGATCGTCACGCGTCCCTTCTTCGCCGTCATCTGCACACTCACGCGCGTGTCGAGGTGCTCGGCCAGCAGATGCTCGAGTTCGAGCAGACCAGGAGGTCGCAGCCTCGTTGACGGTGTCAGGCCTGCACCATCCACCGGAACAGGGAGCGGATCGTCGGGAACGAGCGGAGGTACGGGCGTCGCCTCCGTGCGGACGGCATCTTCCACCATTCGGACCGACCAGCCGCCAGCAGCGGCCTCACGTGCAAGCTGCTCCTGGCGTGCCCGGTCGGGAGTACCGAGGAGCGCTCGCGCATGGCCAGCCGAGAGCTGGCCGTCGGCCAGCAGATGCTGCACCGCAGGTGGGAGTCCGAGCAACCGCAAACTGTTCGTGATCGCTGACCGACTCTTTCCCACTCGGATCGCCACCTGATCGTGGGTGAGTCCGAACTCGCCGAGTAATTGTTGATACGCCGATGCCTCTTCCAGCGCTGTCAGATCCTGGCGATGAAGGTTCTCCACCAGCGCCTGCTCGACCGAGCTGGCATCATCGGTCAGTCGGATGATCGCTGGGATCGTCGCAAGTCCCGCTCGCTGAGCCGCGCGCCACCGTCGTTCGCCGGCAATCAACTCGAACGCTCCATCGCCCAGTGGCCGCACGAGGATCGGTTGCAGGACGCCCATCTCGGTGATCGACGCCGACAACTCCGTGAGGCTCTCCTCGTCGAAGTGGAGGCGCGGCTGATGTGGGTTGGGTGAGACCGACGCAACAGGGATGTCGGACAGCACGGCGCCGCGCGTCGTGTCCGCCTCCGCCAGTTCCGCTCCAGGAATGATCGAACTCAAGCCCTTGCCGAGCCCACTAGATCGCGCCATAGTGCACCTCCCGTGCAGCATCTCGATAGGCAATCGCACCCCGAGATGTCGAATCGAACGTGGTGATCGGTTGGCCGAACGAGGGGGCTTCGGACAGACGTACCGACCGTGGAATCACCGATTTGAGCACCTTGTCACCGAAATGTTCGCGAACTTCGCTGACGACCTGCCCGGAAAGCTTTGTCCTCGCATCGAACATCACGCACAGGATCGTGCTCATCTCCAACGTCGGATTCAGGTTGCGCTTGACCAGGTCGACATTGCGCAGCAATTGCCCAAGACCCTCCAGCGCGTAGTACTCACATTGGATCGGCACCAGCACCTCGCTCGCTGCGGCCAAACCGTTCACCGTCAAGAGCCCCAACGACGGAGGACAATCGATGAGCACATAGTCGTAATCATCGAGTACTGCGTCGATCGCTCGCTTCAGACGTTGCTCACGGCTGAATGCCGGCACCAGCTCGATCTCGGCTCCAGCGAGATCCAGCGACGCCGGGGCCACGAACAGATTGCGGACATCGGTGGGTTCCACGACATTCTCGAGGGGCTCCTCGTGCAACAGGACGTGGTACATCGAGTGTTGGAGCCCTCGATTCTCGATACCGAGCCCGGTGGATGCATTGCCCTGCGGGTCGAGATCGATGATCAGCGTCCGCAACCCCATCTCCGCCAACGCTGCACCAATATTGACCGTCGTGGTCGTCTTGCCGACGCCGCCCTTCTGGTTGGCCAGGGCGATGATCCGCGGGAGTGGATGAAGGTCAGTGGGCACAGGAGACCGCTGACTCACCGGTGCAGCTTCAGGTTGATCCAGCGATTCGGCTCGGGTGTCGGACTCCGACAACAGGTGCTCCATTCTCCATGGGCATGGGGGCACAGATCGTGCCCGCAAGGGGACCCGCACACTCTGCCGGATTCGACAGCAAGAGACAAGCATTTCCAGATGTTTCACGTGAAACATCTCAGATCGACTCGGTAGTGAGCGCCTGAGTTACACGGGGAGCCGCAATTCGCCCGTTGTCGGGTTGCCGCCCGCCCGCCAGCTGATGTTTCACGTGAAACATCCAGTTGGGCGGAACTCGGGTCACGTCGCCCTGAAAACGACGACCAAACCGTCGAGGTGTGAGGAAGGCGCATCTCTGAGTCGGTCCGAACGGACATCGACCCGTCGAAGATGCAGGCGGTCGACGACTGCGTCGTCCCATCGATCATGGTCCGGAGGCTCGCTGATCACGATGGGGGAGCCCGCTCGAACCAGTCGGGCTGCCGCCGACAGGGTGAACTCTGGTGGTCCGAATCCTCGCGCGACCACCGCATCGAATGAGTGGGCGGGCCCGAACGTGGCGACGTCTTGGCATATCACCGCAACTCTGTGTTGCCAGCCGAGGCGACGGACCACCCGCTCCAAGAAGTCCGTCCGCTTGGCACGGCGATCGAGCAGGGTGACGGTCATTGTCGGGCGATCGTGCGCGATCACCAGACCCGGAATGCCGCCGCCAGAGCCGAGGTCAAGGACCGAATTGATCGGCCCGAGATCGTCAAGGGCTCGAACGAACCCGCGAGCGTGCTCGATGACTTCCGGAATCTGGCGGGATCCGAGAAACCCGAGTCGCTGCGCGTCTTCGAACACCGCAACAAGAGCGGGATCGACCAACGCGCTCACGGCGGGTCTGACCGGTTCAGGTCGGGTCGACGATGATCCGACGGTCGGGGTCCTCACCGACAGAGCGGCTCGACACACCCTCTTCGTCGTTGAGGACGTCGTGGACCACCTTGCGGTCCGAAGAACTCATCGGCTCGAGGGATCGGGCGGTTCCGGTGGCCCGGACCTGTTCGGCCACGTCCTGAGCAAATGACGCGAGCGCCGCTTCACGCCGTTCGCGGTAGCCGGCGACGTCGATACGCAGGCGCGTCTCGTGGTCACCCAACCGACGCTGAGCTGACACACGGGCGAGATCCTGGATGGCGTTCAAGGTTCGGCCGCTGGGTCCGACGAGGAGACCCAATTCTGATCCGTTGACATTCACTTCGAGTTCGAGACCCTCGACGCGCAGCGTGGACGTTCCATCGAGGCCGAATGCCTGAGTGAGCCCATCCATGAACGCGACAGCAGCAGCGCCGACCTCGTCAGGTGACACAGTCGATTGGGGACGCTCGTCGGTGCTCATCTTCTTTTCCTCGTTCTGCTGTGTGCGGTTGTTGGACGATCGACGCGGCGATCGCGATGGTGCGGGGGACGATGGAGTGTCCGGGGTCTGATCGGATGATTCGATCAGGTCTGCTTCATCCGTCGACGCCGGGCTGGACGTGGCGGACGACTTGTCGGACCGGCCTTTCCGGCGGCGCTCCTGCTTGGGACGAACCGGGGTCGGGCGGACGCGAGCCCGCAGGCGAGCCTCACCTCGGCTGCGTCCGAACAGCCCGGGACGAGGTTCCTCGAGGACATCGAATTCGGCTTCGTCGGCGCCGACTCCGAGTTGGTCCAGAGCTGCCTCGCGGGCGGCCTCGATGGTCTTTGCGGTGGTTTCGACCCATTCCATGATCATGCTTCGCTTTCTACTGCAATGTGGACGGCGCGATCGCGCGTCACGAGGATTCCTTGGGCGGCTTCGAACGCGATGATTTCGAGTCCTTGGTTGCCTTGGCTTTGTCGGCCTGGGCCTGCTGGCGCGAGGGCGTCGGACGACCCTTCGCGCTGGCCGACGGTGTCGGTCGGTTCTTGGGAGGGGTGACGCGCTTGCTGGTCGACGACACCGACCCAGTCGTGTCGGATGATCCCGGCTTGTTCGTGGCGGGCTTGGCTGGTTTCACGGCCTTGGCGTCCTTGCCTGCTGGGGGTTTCTTCGCTGCAGCCGCACCCTTGCCGTTGGGCGTCGGGCCACCGAGGTCACGCTTGGCCTGTGCGAAGAACCCGCCTCCGCCGCCATCGGGATTGTTCTTGGCTTCTTCCCTGGCCGCCTCCCCAGCCCGTTGGGCTTGGCGACCCAGCGACTCGTCATGGCCGTAGAACGCTCGGGTGACGTAGACCTGTTGCAAGATGCGGAAAATCGTCTGGAAGATGTAGTACACGACGAGCGCCGAGAGGAAGAAGATCTGGAAGATGGCGAAGAACACCGGAAGGTACTGCATCAGCTTCTGCTGATTCACTGACATCGTGGGGCTGATCGACGCCCGAGCCGCAACCATGCGTTGCTGCACGAAGTACAATGCGCCGAGCACCACGACCAGCATCACGTACCAAATGCCACTTCCGAATCCGTCGGCAACGGCCGTGGCGGCCGATTTCGACAGGTCGAGGCCGAACGACATGATTGACTGCCTGCCGAACAACGACTCGTACAGTGCCGAGTCGATCGCCAGGTAGCGGGGAATGAAGCCCGGAGCGAGCACCTCGTCTTGGCGCCCGAAAGCACCCCAGACTGCATCGGAGACCGGACGAGCGGCACCGATCGGCCGGTAGGCCCAACCACGTAACACCCGGAACATGATGTAGAACACGGGCGCCTGTGCAACCAAGGGAAGACACGAGGCCATGGGGTTGACCTTGTGCTCCTGGTAGAGCTTCATCATCTCTTCGTTGAGCTTGGTGCGGTCGTTGCGGTGCTCGTTCTGCAGCTTGCGCATCTCGGGCGCCAACTTCTGCATCTCGAGCATGCCCTTGGTGCTCTTGAGCGTGAGCGGCGTGGTGATCGCCATGACGACAGCGGCGATCAAGGCGATGGCGATGGTGTAGCTGTTGGTCAGGCCATAGAACCACGACAGTAAGGAGGCGGGGATCTCGAACATCGACTCAGTCGACCTCTCGGATTTCGGTAGGCGGAACCGGATCGAACCCACTGGGGCCGAAAGGACGGCATCGTACGAGGCGAACGAAGGTCAGCCAGCCGCCACGCCTCGTGCCATGTAGCTCGAAGGCCTCGTGGGAGTAGGTCGAACAGGTCGGGTAGAAACGACAGGGGGACGGCCGGCCGGCAACGGCACGCTGGTATGCCTCGATCCATGACAGCGCACGAAGTTGCGTCCAGCTCATCGCGATGACATCCGATGCCGGTGCACCTTGTCGAGGAGCGAACCCATCGCATGCTCCAGTTCGGCGAACGTGCGTTCGCATGCGGGAACCCGGGCGCCGATGAGGTACAGCCCCGGCGGAACGTCGGAGCTCATCAACACGGCACGTAGACGACGCCTGAGACGGTTCCGCAACACGGCGGAACCGACGGCGCGACCGATGGCGAACGCCACCTGCGGGGGCACCAGGTCGGAATCGAAGACGAACGAACACCACAGCGGATCGGTCCGGACTCGGACGCCATCGCGCCGGAGACGGGCGAAGGCGTCGCGTTCGCGGACCCGGTCGATCAAGCCGAGAGACGCGCCCGGCCCTTGGCCCGGCGGGACTTCAGCACCGCTCGACCGGCACGAGTGCTCATACGCGCACGAAACCCATGCTTGCGGGCTCGGCGGCGCTTGTTGGGTTGATAAGTACGCTTCACGGCTGACTCCGGACCATTCGAGGCAAATCATGCTCCGTCGGCGAGCACCTCATGCGGTGCGCGTCATACAGACTGACCCGGCAAGGCTAGAGGTACCACACGCCCACAGCAACCGTTGTCGACAAACCACATCGATGTAAGTTGTCCACATCCTGCTCCAGATGGCATCGCCCCAGCGTATGGGCCACATTTTGGTTTGTTCCGACAGAGCCGTCACCAAGTTTTCCCCGCTGCATTCTCGTGCTAGGTTCGCCATCCCACGGTAGGCCACCGACATGTCCACATCATGTGGACAACGGTGTGGACCACTGTCGACGGCGATCGGGAGACTCAAGTGACAGACAGCGCAGACGTGTGGACCCAGGTGACCCTGTCACTGCGTTCGCAGCTTGCCGAGTCCGTCTGGTTCTCGACTTTTCAGGACGTGGCACCGCTGCCCTCCGAAGATGACACGCTCCGACTCCTCGCGCCGAGTGCCTACGTGCGCGACCGGATCATGAGCAGGTACCTTCCGCTCGTCACCGAGGCACTGCAGGACGTCAACGAGGGCCACCGCACGGTGGAGATCGATGTCGAAACCGCCGACAACGCACCCGATGTCGATCTCGCCTCCGCAACTGCACCACCACCAGTCGACGCCCGTTCCAGCATCGATGTCGCGTCGACGACCCCGTCGTCACAGCGTTCGCTGCTGCTCGACGAGGCCGGCCTGAACCCTCGCTACACATTCGAGACGTTCGTGAAAGGCGCCTCCAACCAATTCGCCCTCGCTGCTGCCCTACGCGTCGCCGAAACTCCTGCACGCAGCTACAACCCGTTGTTCATCTATGGCTCGGCGGGCCTCGGCAAGACCCACCTCCTGCATGCCATCGGCCATTACGTCCACTCGAACTATCAGCATCACGAAGTGCGATACGTGTCGACCGAGACGTTCATGAACGAATACGTCGACGCCATCCGCCAGAACACCACCAATTCCCTTCGACGCCGCTATCGCGACATCGACGTGCTGCTGATCGACGACATCCAGTTCATCGCCGGCAAGGAAGGGCTCCAGGAAGAGTTCTTCCACACGTTCAACTCGCTCCACGGCGCGAACAAACAGGTCGTGATCTCCTCCGATCGCATGCCCGACGCCATCCCCACGCTCGAAGAGCGTCTCCGGGGCCGCTTCAAGTGGGGCCTCATCACCGACATCCAGCCGCCAGATCTCGAGACACGCCTGGCAATCCTGCGAAACAAATCCGAGCGTGACCGTGTCCTCGTACCCGATGAAACGCTCGAGTTCATCGCCACCAACATCGCCACCAACATCCGCGAACTCGAAGGCGCTCTCATCCGGGTCACTGCGTTCGCCAGTCTCAACCAGGTCCCGATCACCACCGAACTCGCACAAACACAACTCGCGGACCTGCTCGTCGACACCAGACCGAAGGCACGAACGGACGACGAGTTGCTCGCCGACATCGCTGCGATCCTCAAGTTCCCGGTCGACGACCTGAAAGGTCGCAGCCGTCAGCGCCCACTGGTCACCGGCCGCCAGATCGCCATGTATGTGTTCCGTGAACTCACCGATCTGAGCTACCCAGCGATTGCCAGACTGTTCGGCGGACGTGACCACACCACAGTGATCCACGCCAACGAGAAGATCCAGCGCCTGATGAGCGAACGTAAGCAGATCTACGACCAGGTCACCGATCTACTGCAACAACTCAAGGCATGAT
>ENA-OFCX01001248-OFCX01001248.1-metagenomes-genome-assembly--contig:-NODE-1248-length-10618-cov-2.685317_pt1 | contig 10618 bp, 8 predicted proteins | sample MGYA00153384_OFCX01 | MGnify analysis MGYA00153384
AATAGCCTCAACAGTTTTTGTGCTGCACTTGAGTCTAGAACACAATGACGATAATTCCAACTATGAACTACCGAAACCACATCACGATCGAAAGGAAGTATGCCAAACTAGATGGTAGACACCTTCAATCTTAGGAGCCGCCTATGTTACTACAAGAAGTCAAGGAGCAGGTCTTCAAACTGCCACCGAGCGATCGCCTTGCGTTAGTGGGCGCCATCATTGAGTCCTTGCAAGATCAGCCAGTTACCAGCGCCGATCGTTCTGGTGCGATTCAGCGGATGCGAGGCTTGCTAAAGACAGATCGACCTGCACCGACAGATGAGGACGTGGCTGCAATGTTGGAAGCGCGACGAGTGGATTTGCTACTATTGGGATATTGAATTTGAAGATGCTTATGACACTGACAATTGTAGCTGAACTGGCTCCTTTAAATGCAAATGAAGATGGTGTGATTCTCGTCGGAAAAACTCGCGTTACATTAGATACTGTAATCGCTGTCTTTCAGCAGGGCGCTACCGCAGAGGAAACTGTTTATCGCTATCCGTCTCTGAATCTAGCTGACGTTTATGCCACGATCGCCTTCTATCTCAAGCACGAATCGGAAGTAGAAGCGTACTTGCAACAGCGACGGCAGCAATCACAAGAGATTCGTGCTATGAATCAAGCAAAATTCGACCCACAAGGCTTGCGCGATCGCCTGCTTGCCCGCAGAACAGCGCAAGAACCATGTTAAAATTTCTGGCTGATGAAAACTTCGATAATACGACAAAAATGAAAATCATAAAAGTTGTTCATGCTAACACAACCATTGATATTGAAACCGAAAGAGAATCTTTTTCTATTAAGAGCTATAACGTAGAGAGCTTCTTGCTACGACAAGAGGGAGTAATTATAGCACAAATTCAAACAGAACAATTCCTAAAAACAGTAGAAATATTAGTAGAAGAAAGTAAACCTAAACCTAAACCTCGCGTCACGGATTCAGTAATTAATTTTCTGAATCCATTCAGTACAATAACTGAGGGTATAGAGGTAGGAATTAAGGCATATAAGCACTTGACTACTGAAGGAGAACGTCAAGAAGAATTCGCTAAGCTTGCTATGAGGAAGACTATTGCAGGTATTTTACAAGATATCACCAGCCAGATGGAAGAAATTGAAATTATATCGCTTGAGACGGCTAGATATAAATATCCTAGAACTCGCAATCTTTCAATTGGCACTTATACTCTACATCCCCGTGATAGTTTACGCCTCACTCGTCTTGAACACTATCATAAGAATCTAGCTTTGGAAAAGGATGATGAATTAATAGTGCTTCTCGGTCGGATGGGAGCTAAGTCACTAAGAATTATGGAAATTGATACTAATCAGCAGTCAGCCTCTATCAATACGGGGGTTGATACAGTTTCAGTTGATGTCAGGGGAGACACAAACCTCTCTAGTAACTTTGAGAAAAATAAAGATTTACTTGTCACATTTGAAGGCAATGTTGTCGATATAGATTCAAAATTGCTAGAAAACTCTCTATGGTTTTCTGATGATAGCAAACTTCTTTCTATATTTGAGAGCAGACGATTTAATCCTAACAAGATAGAAGAATATACCTTAAGAAATACTTATACAGAAACATTTGATTTTGAGTTTGATTTGGCGGCAAGATATTTGGTGATTCAAGCTGATTTGAAAGTTGAATATCAAGCAATTAGTAAAAAAGAGCGATTCTTTCATATAGAATTTGGAAAATCGAAATGAGTGTATAAATCGGCATAATATCACTTCCGGTAGCATCGGAATAATATCATAGCCATTGCGATTGCTTCGCTGCTAAGAACTCGCAATGACATCTGTGGTTCAAATCTCAAATGATATCATTCCGATGTAAACGGAAATGATATGAGAGGACTTAAAGTAGTGTTGGGCGAAGCGAAGCGTAGGGTTCGATCGCACTCAACCCAACTTAACAATTTAAAACGCAAAATAATTGATTCTAAAATAAATGCCTTTTTCCTGAAAAGTTCGATCGCCTCCTCCGACATTTATCAAAGGAATACCATAGTCTAGACGCACATTCAACCGATCGCCCATTTGCCACAGCAACCCCACACCCGCACCCAAAAGCTTGTCAGAATCAGGATTAGCTTTTTCCCCAGAATGGTTCCAGCCTACACCCAAATCGATAAACGGAGCGATTTGCAACAATCCTTTGACTTTCGGTACGCGCCAAATTGGAAAACGCACTTCCGCAGATGCGATCGCACCGTTATCAGTCAACAGCAAATCTTGGCGATATCCGCGTACACTTTGAACACCACCGATCCCGATTTGTTCGAGAGAAAGCAACGGGCGATCGGCTAATTGAATATCAGAACGCACAATCAGCAAGGTTTCTGGTGCTAGCAGTCGCACATACTGGGCTTGTCCGCGCCACGCCAGAAAACTGCTGTCTGGCCCGCTATTATTCTCCGTAGCGCCGAAAAGATTAGTGCCGAGGGAGAATTGCGATCGCGCGGCGAACACTTGATTGGAACTACGCTGGACGTATTCTTGAAAAAAGCGGACAGCAGAAACACGGGTTTCACCGCGATCGTTTGCTCCCGCCGAAAGCGCAAATCCTTCGCCCAACAAAGATGTGTCGCTTTCTTGCCGCGATAATGTCACTCCCAAAGCCAAAGTGCGATCGGGCTTTTCGACGATCGGCTGGCGGTAAGTTAACTCGTAAGTCCGCGATTTCCCCTCGATTTCGGCAGTATCAAAGGGTTCCTCGATGATGTTAGTGCTAGCAGCACCCACCGCGAACCGAATTGTGCCGTTGCGAGGATTGACTGGAACTGTATAACTACCGTTGATTTCGTTGCTACCGTTGGTGTTAGCGTAGGATACCTCTAAACCGTCGCCGAAACCGAGCAAATTCCCTTGATTAATGCGGACACCGCGCCGAAAACTGCCGACGCTGGGCGATCGATTGTTGTCTGCGAACACTTCGCCGCTAAAGCTGTCTGCTTCTTTGATCCGCACTTCTAAGCGGCTGTTTTCCGGGCGGCTTCCAGCTTGGAGCTCGGCGGAAATATTGGCAATTAAGGGGTCGAGTTGCAGCAGTTGCAAAGCTTCCAGCAGCCGATCGCGATTTAGTGGCCGTCTGGTGGCACGCTGTAGGCGCGATCGCACGTAATTTGCATTCAAGCGCCTGTTTCCACTAATCGCAATTTCATCTAATCCGCCTTCGACAATCCGAATTTTCACCACACCTCCTTCTCTGGGAAAGGTTTGGTTGGCGGGAATTACAGCGCCGGAATTGATGTATCCTGCTGCTACGTATTTTTGAGTGACGGCTGCTTCGGCTGCGATCAGTTCGGCAAAGGTGATATCGCGCCCCGCAAACTGTTGCGTAACTTCTGCGAGTTCGCGATCGCTAAAAGCTGTGTTCCCCTCAAATTCAAAGCGATCGACCCTAATTGTACCCGGAATCCCCGGTCTAATATCGTCGGGAACTGGTGTTGACGGGGTTGGTTGGAGTGGGGACGCTGGCGGAGGTTGCGGTGCTTGTGGCGCAGGAAATTCCGGCTCTCTGGGGACAATTGGGTTGGGCAGTTGGCTCAAGTGCGAATCTCGATCGGCATTGACCTGAGATGTTGCATCATTGTCAATAAGCCTGGTGCGGGCGGGCAGGATGCCCACCCCACAAGAAAACTCACTCTTTGTGGAACAGGCATCTTGCCTGTTCTTGAGAATGATGTCAGATGTGCGATCGACCGAATTTGCAGTTTCCGCAGGTGTCGATCGTCCTGAATCAGCCGGTAACTGAGTTTCCTTGTCTTTTGCGGGCAAATCTGCGCGACTGCCATTAGTCTCGCCTGGGCTACCAACTGCCGCCAAATCCTCAACATTTGAGGTCAAAATGTCAACTGTGCTAGCGGATACTTTCGCAGGTTTTCCCAACAAAATCAACCCAAAGATTCCCGCGATTAAAAATAGTTTTTGCGATCGACAAGCCATAGGATATAATTATCTCGAATAATTGGGTAAACATATTTTCAGGAATTAAGCACCCTCAACTTAAAATCAATCTTAATCGCAAAAAAAGGAAACAGTCGTCGCCACAAACAGTTTCGCAACGGCTAAAAACCAAAAGCTCGATCGCTGTTGATTCCAAAACTTACAAACCTGGTTTTGGCAGGACTTGCATCCCTGACTATGAACGCATTGATTGCAGTTTGTAGTCAGGAATACAAGTCCTGAATTTTGGAAGGACTGAAGTCCTCACTACAAACCTGATTATGCAGAGCGGCCCGCACCAGCCGCAGTACCAATTTCAGCGCCATCAGTCAATCCTACCAACTTAGCGCTCAACTCCCACATTCGATCGGCTTTTTCATCATCCCGGGCCTGGGGAGAAACCTTCTGCACAAAAGACTTACCATCTTTTTTCTGACGATTTCCCCAGCTCCAATAAGCCCCAGATTGCTTGTATTCTGGATCTGCAACCACCATCGCCAGCCTTTCGCCCGCCAACTCCTGCGACACATAACCCCCGGTGATATTCTTCTGAAACAGCGGGAAAAGCTTCTGAAATAAAGGATAGTGATTGCGGAATAGTGGCGTATCCGCGACACATCCGGGATACAAGGAAGTGAAACTAATTCCCGTAGATTCATGAAAACGGCGATGCAATTCCCGCATCGTCAGCACGTTGCAAACTTTGCTATCTTTGTAAGCCTTGACCGGTTCAAACTTCTTGCCATCAACCATCGAAACCGGGTCTTTGAAACCCGCTTCAAAACCCTCAAACTTGCCCAAATCCGGGCGCGGCGGAATTTTCCCGCCCAACTCGTCTGGATTGTGCGTCACCGTTCCCAAAATCACCATTCTCGCATCGGAATAATAGGAAGGCTTCATACTCTCCATCATCAAGTTGCACAGCAGGAAATGACCGAGGTGATTTGTCGTCATCGTCAACTCATAACCCTCTGGGCTCCGCAGCGGTTCCTTAATCAAGGGCAGATAAATTGCCGCATTGCACACCAAAGCATCTAGAGGCCTGCCGCTAGCTTTAAATTCCCTAGCAAATCGGCGCACGCTTTCCAAATCGCCTAAGTCAATTTGCATAATCGAGAAACTACCCTGGGGTATGCCCAATTCTTGAGCCGCGTCTCCGGCTTTCCGCACGTCGCGACAGGCCATGACTACGTGCCATCCTTTGTCTGCGAGGGCTTTCGCACCGTACAAACCGACGCCGGAGGAAGCGCCGGTGATGATAACCGTTGACTTGTGATTTTGTGCCATCTTGTTAAAAGCGCTTCCGCTATTGATTGTTTTGGGACTCTCAAACGCTGAGCTAGCAGCTCGGATGTTTTGAAAGATCCTATGGTTACTAGGATAGAAGGAAACGTTCTGGATCTCAACTGCCTTTTTGTTATTGGGTTAGATTAAGTCATTTTTGCTTTCTTTGCGGGAGTTGCTTCTAAAACACCAGAACATAAGAAAGACTGTCATGAAAAAAGTAAATTGGTTGATCGAACAAGATATTTACGATCGCGAATCAGAACTTTTAGCAGAATTGCAGAAACAAGGATACATTTACAAACAAACTAAATATCTCAATTTTCGCCCAGAAGCAGCTCATCAATATTTTCCCCCTGATGATTGTGTTTTATTCATGGGAACCCTGAATTTAGGTCGGGATATCTTAAGAACTGCCTGGATTCCCGGAGCTTATATGGACGAAAAACATCTGCGCTGTTCCAATTACTACACTTATTTCGGTCAATACTTGTTAAATAACAAATATTTTATTCTTTCTCTCGGCGAATTGGTCAGAAGAAAGACCGAAATTTTGTCATACTTCAAATCTGATGGGGATTTGTTTGTCCGACCTGACAGCAATATGAAGTCATTTCGAGCCGGGGTTTTTAACCTGAATATTTTAAATACCGTGCAATCTCTGGGAAGTGAATTAAAAAGAGATGAAACCACTTTGGTATTAGTCAGCGGTAAGCGAGCAATTACCAAAGAATGGAGATTTTTTGTTTATAAGAATCAGATTATTACTGGTTCTCTTTATTTAATGGGAGAATCAAGAGTTGATGAAACAATCAGAGGAGGATATTTAGAAAACTATCTTAGCGAAGTTATCAAACAAGTGAGTTGGTATCCAGAATCTGTTTATACGATCGATATCTGCGAGTCAGAGGGAGAGCTTTATGTCTTGGAACTTGGTTCTTTTAGTTGTGCTGGAGAATATGCTTGCGATTTGAGTGCGATCGTTGAATTTGGTGCAAAAGCAGCTTGGGAAGATTGGGCAACTGTCAATCAATTTTAGATTTTAGAGGTGAGATTTTATAGGACTTCCACATGATATTAAATCCGGGCGAGGACACGGCAGTGCCGTGTCCCTACCCGATTAATTGTAGGGACACGGCACTGCCGTGTCCTGATTGTAGGTAATATTAATGCGGTTTTGTAATTAATCAAGCAGCCAACTAAATAAACCTGCAACTGTAAGATTGAATTCTCTGGCAAATTCTGGCACGGGTAATAGTGCGTCCGGTTCGTCATAAAATGCTGTTGGTCGATCGGCTAAATAAACAAATACACATTGCTCAGATGGGTCAATCAGCCAACCCATCTCCGTTCCGTCCTTCAAGCAATGTAGAATATTTTTTGTTACCTTAGTTTGACTTTGGTCAGGCGAAAGGATTTCGATCGTCCAATCTGGGGCAATTGAGAAAACATTAGCCACTTCACCATTGTCCTTTCGAGGAATCCTACTCCATAAGAATACAGAAACATCGGGTATAATCGATCGCCCACCAAAAGTGCAACGGAGTTCTGAAAAAGCTCGTGCGATCTTTTTTGACCTCAAAACCGAGTTAATTGCAGGGGACAATTCAGTCTGAACGGCACTATGTTCTCCTTGTGGCATTGGTTTTTGGACGATCCGTCCATTAATGTATTCGCTGGCGGGTTCCGTCTCCGAAAGCTTCAGAAACTCTTCTAGAGTAAGGTTTTTAGTTGGAGTCTGTACCATTTTAAGTTTTCCTCAACAGAGGCGAGTTGAGATTCCTATACTGACTATTCTACAGATATCGATCGCCCGCGCGCTCAAAATGGCGTTTCTACCTGTAAGTGCAGCCATTCTCCCAACTGCGGATGCTCGAAACTTAGCTCTCTTGCGTGCAAGTGTAGCCGGTTTGCAGCAGCCCGACATCCGTAAAGCCGATCGCCCAAAATCGGTATCCCCAACCCTCGAACATCCGCTGCATGAACCCTCAATTGATGCGTGCGCCCCGTCAGCGGCAAAAACTCGATGCGATCGCAATTTCCCTCCCTCGTCATTACCTGAAAGCGAGTAACGCTGGGTTTTCCATACTCTGAATGAACTTGCTGGTAAGGTCGATTTTCGGGATCGCCCCAGAGTGAAAGCTCGATCGTCCCTGCGTCAACATTTACAGTACCAGAAAGCACCGCTTCATAAACTTTTTGAACCTGCCGTTTCTCAAATTGTTGCTTGAGTTGACTGCTGATTTCTTTGTCCCGCGCCAGCAGCAAAATACCCGATGTTTCTAAATCCAAACGATGCACCGCAGTCAAGTCTAAACCATCCGGCAACAAGTTTCGCAAGCGACTCAAAACGCTATCTTGATTTTCGAGATAACGGCCTGGAACTGATAGTAATCCAGATGGTTTGTTGACTGCAATCAACCATCGGTCTTCATAAATAATTGGTAGCATTTCCGCAACGGGCAAGATGCCCGTTCCACAAGAAGTATCATGATTTGTGAGGTGGGCTTCTAGTATTTGGGCAACGGGCAAGATGCCCGTTCCACAAGAAGTATCATGATTTGTGGGGTGGGCTTCTAGCCCGCCAGTGAAACTTTCATCCAGATTAGAAACACTTTGATTTTGAGATAATCCTGATAGCAAAAAACCCATCAGCGGCTGACATCGATCGCCACAAGCGCCATAAAATTCTCCCTGCACCTTATCCCCCGATGGCGGCCCCCACCAAAACTCAGCCATCGCCAGCGGTTTCAGATTGTGTACTGCCGCGAAATGGAGCAATTTTGGCGCGCAACAGTCGCCGGTGCCAGTGGGAATAGAATTAGTTGGCATCAATTGCTGGATCGATCGCGATTTACCCAAAAAATTCACCAGGGTATAAGCCGCGTGCATTTGCGTCTGAAGTTCGCGAGAAAGTTCTTTGCGCCGCTGTTTCAGTCCTCGCATCTGCACATCCGCCGCTTCAATTAATAGTTTTAGTGGCTGCAATATTTCATCCCGTTGTCGTTTCAATTGCTTCCGTTCAATTCCCTCCAAACGGCTTGCTTGATTCAGTTGTTCGAGGCTAATTTCTAGTATTTCTGGTGCGAGAGATTGACACAGCAATTGGCGTTTTCGATCTCGCTGCTGCTTACAATTGCGGTGCCGCTCGCTCAAAACTTGTAATTGGCATTCAAACTCGTCCAATAAAGCTTTATACTCTTGTCGCTGCGGCAGTTGATGGAGTGTAATAAGTTCCTGTTTCATCGCCTCCAATTCAGTTAACGTGCGGGCTTCGTCCAAAGCAACTCGCGATCGTCCCGGAATCGGCGGCACCCAGCCCTCAACAACGCTGCAACCGTTCAGTAGCCCAGAAAATGCTTTGAGTATCCGCTGCTCTCCCCAAGGCATCTCCACGAGCAATATGCCGTACATCTTGCCCTCGCGATCGTAGGAATCATCAGCAGCCAGGTACTGCATCAAACCCCGGGCGAGATCCTCGGACATTCGAGTGCGCGGGAGTCTCAGCAATTCGCCGCTTTGAGGACAAAGCCCTTCGTACCAGTAATTGTCGGAAAGGTCGATCGACCCCCCATGACTGTCGATCGAGCAGTCCATGAAATCTAAAAGCGGGTGCAGAGTTAGCATATTAAATTTGATTTAAAATCTCGATCGGGACATATTTATTTTTGTCTTGACGGTATTGTACCGCCCTGTACTGAAAGCGGGAACAGTGCATAATTTTATACATAAACAGTTAAGTTACAGTTAAAAAAATCTAATTTGTGGCAACAGACCTGATATGCTAAATTTGTCTCAAAATAACCGCGAGTTAAGAAAAGCATAAGTTAATATATAAGACCGCAATCTTGTCAACCCACTAAATTTTATATGTAAGGCGTATGCCAGATATCTCGACTTCTGCCACAGAAAACTCCTCAAATCCCCAACCCGCTCTGCTGCCGCCTATTTTAAGAATTTTTGCAGCATTTCCAGATTACGATCGGGGAAACAGACAGTACGCATCGGGAAGGTACGAAGCGGCAGTGCTTTGCTACGGAAAAGCGGTGCAAATTAAGCCGGAGTGGACTCGGGCGTGGCTGAATCTCGGCAAGGCTTACAAACAACTGCACTCCTACGCAGAAACGGTGGCCTGTTGCGATCGAGCTATAGCAATTAATCCAGAAGAATATTGGGCTTGGATGCTGCGCGGAAGTGCACTGTTAAATTTGCAGAATTACTCAGAAGCGATCGCAGCTTTCGACAAAGCAATTGAAATCGAGCCAGAAAAGCACGAAGCTTGGTATCAGCAGGGCAGAGTTTTAGAAGAATTGCAACAGTGGGATAAAGCAGCAACCTGTTACAAAAAAGCCACCCAGATTCATCCGAATTTGCCCGCGATGTGGTACAGACAAGGCAACGTAAGGCTACAAGCAGAGCGCTACGCCGAAGCCGTAGCAGCTTACGATCGCGCCCTCAAACTCGTTCCGACTAATTGGGAAGCTTGGCTCAACCGAGGTTTGGCTCTGATGAAGGCCGAACGCTATGCTGAAGCTGTAACTTCTTACGATCGCGCCATTCAACTGCAACCCCAAAATACTCTCGCTTGGTTCAATCGGGGGATTGCTTCAGCAAAACTGCACAAATATGGAGAAGCAGTCACAGCTTACGATCGCGTACTGCAACTGCAACCCAATGACTACGAAGCTTGGTTTTATAAAGGCATGGCCCTCAAATACCAGTGGCGCGACGGAGCAATTGCTTGTTTCGATCGGGCAATTAAAATTAATGCTTATTATCCAGAAGTATGGATCGGGCGCGGTCAAACACTGACAGAATCGAGAGACTATGAAGGGGCGATCGCCGATTTTGACAAAGCCATTCAAATCAATCCCAATTTCCCGGAAGCTTGGCTGGGTAGAGGCATTGCCCTCGCCGAATTAGAACGCTACAAAGATGCGATTATCGCTTACAATAATGCCCTGCAAATTGAAGGTAATTTTCTAGAAGCTTGGAATTTGCGAGGCGAAGCTCTAGAAAAATTGGAGCAATACGAAGAAGCGATCGCCTGTTTTGATAAAGTAATCTCACTGAGTTCCGAAGCACAAATTACATCAAAAGTAGGATTGCAACAAGGAGCCGCCCTAGAAAAATTGCAGCGTTACGAAGAAGCATTCGCAGCTTACAACCGCGTGATTAAAATCATGCCAAATAACTTTGAAGCTTGGTTAAAACGCGGCAACACTCTCTCAACTTTGCAACAATACGAAGAAGCTCTCGTGTCGTACGATCGAGCGATCAATATCTGGCCTGACAGCTATCAAGGTTGGGTGAAACGAGGCTTGCTGTTGGGGACAAT
>ENA-OFCX01001250-OFCX01001250.1-metagenomes-genome-assembly--contig:-NODE-1250-length-10585-cov-4.233903_pt1 | contig 10585 bp, 10 predicted proteins | sample MGYA00153384_OFCX01 | MGnify analysis MGYA00153384
GGCCGCTCACCAGGCTATTGCTCGCCTGGGTGTAGTTTTTACCGTTTGATTTCTGAGGAAAAGCCATCATGTTGACTGTCGTTGCTTTCATTGTTGCCTTGGGTGTGTTGATCGCCATTCACGAATACGGCCACTACCGTGTGGCGGTGGCGTGCGGCGTCAAAGTACTGCGCTTTTCGGTCGGTTTTGGCAAAACCATTTTTCGTTGGAAGCCTAAAAATCAGAAAAACGGGCAAGACACGGAATTTGTGATTTGCCTGTTTCCGCTGGGTGGATACGTGAAGATGCTGGATGAACGCGAAGGCCCCGTCGATCACCGCGAGCGGCATATGGCGTTCAACACCCAGCATGTGCGCAAACGCGCAGCGATCGTGGCTGCAGGTCCCATTGCCAACCTGCTGCTGGCAATTTTTTTGTATGCCGTGGTCAACTGGATTGGCGTGCAGGAACCGCAGCCTGTTTTGGCCAGCCCGGTTGCAGGATCGGTGGCAGCCAAGGCTGGCCTGCAAGGTGGCGAGCGCGTAGCGCAGGCCGGGTTTGCAGGCGACGATCTGGAACCTATTCAATCGTTCAGCGAACTTCACTTGCTGCTTACCCGAGGCGCTTTGGACGGACGCGATGTGCGCTTGAGCTACACCGCACGCCCCGGCACCGCAGCCCGCGAAGCCGTGTTGGACATGAGCAGCCTGGGGGCCAAAGAGGCTGATGCGCAGTTGCTGAAAAAAGTTGGCATCCTGGGGCCGTGGACCCGCCCCGTCATTGGCGAGGTCATGGCGGGTGGTGCGGCCGCCAAAGCTGGTTTGCAGGCAAACGATTTGGTGCTGGCGATTGGCACCACCCCTGTGGTGGATGGCCAGCAATTGCGCCAGTTGATTCGTGCGGGTGGTGAAAACCTCTGGCGAATCGAGCGCGCAGGCCGCCCGCTGGAATTGAACGTTGCACCGGTGCTGGAAAAAGAAGCCAGCCTGACGGTGGGAAAAATCAACGCCTTCGTGGGCGAGCCGCCTGCCATGGTCGACGTGCGCTACGGTGTGTTCGAAGGCTTGTACAGGGGTGTCGTGCGCACCTGGGAGGTGTCGCTGCTGTCACTGCGCATGATGGGCAAAATGCTGATCGGCGAGGCGTCGTTGAAAAATCTGAGCGGTCCGTTGACCATTGCTGACTATGCGGGCAAGTCCGCCAGCATGGGCCTGACGCAATACTTGGTGTTTCTGGCCTTGATCAGTGTCAGTCTGGGGGTGTTGAACCTGTTGCCCATCCCGGTGCTTGATGGCGGACACCTCATGTACTATCTTTGGGAGAGTCTGACCGGTAAAAGCGTGTCAGATGCGTGGATGGAACGCTTGCAGAAGGGAGGGCTGGTGCTTCTGTTCATGATGATGTCGGTTGCATTCTGGAACGACGGCAGCCGCTATATTCCGCAGCTCTTTGGATAACCTGTGAATCGGGGCCCAGACCTGCCGGGTCTGGCGCAAAAACAACTTCAGCATTTCATGAAAAATCAACTTATTTGCTGCCACAGCTTGGGCTGTCGACCCCTTCACGGTGAGCGACATTCGCGTAGAGGGTCTGCAGCGGGTGGAGCCAGGCACCGTGTTTGCCTCCCTGCCGGTGCGGGTGGGCGACCAATACACCGATGACAAGGGATCAGCCACCATTCGTGCACTGTTTGCCTTGGGTTTGTTCAAAGACGTGCGTCTGCAGGTCTCGGGCAATGTGTTGGTGGTGATTGTGGAAGAGCGACCCACCGTGGCTGACGTGGACTTCGTGGGCTCGCGCGAATTTGAGAAAGACGCCTTGAAAAAGGCCCTGCGCGAAGTAGGCCTGGCCGACGGCAGGCCTTATGACCAGGCGCTGGTGGATCGCGCCGAGCAGGAACTCAAGCGCCAGTACATCAACAAGAGCCTGTACGGTGCCGAAGTGGTGACCACCGTCACCCCCATTGAGCGCAACCGCGTGAACCTGACGTTCACGGTCACGGAAGGTGCACCCGCCAAGATCAAGGAAATCCGCGTAGTGGGCAGCAAAGCTTTCAGCGAGTCCACCTTGCGCGGACTGTTTGACCTGGACACTGGTGGCTGGCTCAGCTGGTACACCAAATCTGATCGTTATTCACGCGCCAAGCTGAATGCTGACCAGGAAGCCTTGCGTTCGTATTACCTGCAACGCGGTTACCTTGAATTTCGCATCGACTCCACCCAGGTAGCCATTTCGCCTGACCGGCAGGACATCAGCATCACGATCAACATCACCGAAGGTGAGCGCTTCACGGTCTCGGGCGTCAAGCTGGATGGCAATTTCCTGCAGCGCGAGGAAGAGTTCAAGTCATTGGTGGCCATCAAGCCCGGCGAAGCCTACAACGCCGACCAGGTGGCCCAGACCGTCAAAGCGTTTACCGAGTATTACGGCAGTTTCGGTTTTGCCTTTGCCAAGGTGGAAGCCCTGCCGGAACTTGACCGCGCCAACAACCGGGTGGCATTTGTGCTGCAGGGCGAGCCTGCACGCCGCGCCTATGTGCGGCGCATCAACGTCAGCGGCAACAACAGGACGCGTGACGAAGTGGTACGGCGCGAGTTCCGGCAGTTTGAAGCTTCCTGGTACGACGGTGACAAAATCAAGTTGTCGCGCGACCGAACCGACCGCTTGGGATTTTTTACCGACGTGAACGTTGACACCCAAGAGGTTCCGGGTACTGCCGACCAGGTCGATCTTGCTGTCACTGTGGTTGAAAAACCGACTGGTAATTTGCAGCTGGGCGCCGGGTTTTCCAGTGCCGACAAATTTTCTTTGAGCTTTGGAGTCAAGCAGGAGAACATTTTTGGAACAGGCAATTACCTCGGTCTTGAAGTGAACACGAGCAAAGCCAATCGGTCTCTGGTGCTCAGTACCGTAGACCCGTACTTTACGGCGGACGGCATATCCCGCGCGATTGACTTGTACCTGCGTACCAGTCGTCCCCTTGACGGGCAGGGGGGTGACTACGGCTTGCGAACCAGTGGTGCCAGCGTCAGATTTGGTGTGCCTTTTAATGAAATAGATACCGTGTACTTCGGGGCAGGCGTGGAGCGCCTGACCATCAAGCGAGGCGCCAATCCGCTGCCCACAACGTACAAAGACTATTCGGACTTGTTTGGTTTGACAACCACCTCGCTGCCGCTCACCGTAGGTTGGGTGCGCGACAGCCGCGACAGCGCGATTGTCCCCACGACAGGGCGCTACCAGCGTGCCTACGGAGAATGGGGCATTGCCGGAAACGCGAAGTATTTAAAGGCCACGCTCCAGCGGCAAGAGTACATCCCACTCAACAAGCAGTTCACTATCGCCTTGAATGCTGAATTTGGCTGGGGCAAGGGCCTGGGCGGAAAACCGTTTTCAGTTTTCAAGAACACATCGTCTGGTGGTCTTGGGTCGGTTCGAGGATTCGAGCAGGGCTCGCTAGGACCGCGTGATGCCACCGGACTTGCTCTGGGGGGACCAAAAAAGCTGACTTTCAATGCTGAGCTTATTGCTCCGTTCCCAGGCACGGGAAACGACCGAACCCTGCGCACTTATGCATTCCTTGACATGGGAAATGTATTTGGTGAAAACCAAAAGTACAGCATCAAAGAGCTCCGTTCTTCGTACGGAATTGGAATCAGCTGGTTGTCGCCCGTAGGACCACTTCGCTTTGCGCTCGCAAATCCCCTCCGCAAAAAAGAAGGGGATAAAATAGAGCGATTCCAATTTCAGATCGGCACGTCCTTCTAATGCTCAAAATTTCAACTCAATTGCTTTTGGCTTTTATGATGGCCGCTATCAGCAGCATCGCAAGCGCCCAAGAGTTCAAGGTCGGCATTGTCAACCTCGACAGAATATTCAGAGAAGCTAATTCGGCCAAGACTGCGCAAGCAAAACTCGAGCAGGAATTCGGCAAGCGCGAAAAGGAGATCAACGATATTGGCGCGCAGTTAAAGGGCGCAGCAGACAAGTTCGAGCGTGAAGCGCCGACTCTGGCGGAGAGCCAGCGTATTACGCGGCAAAAGCAGTTGGCTGATCAGGAACGGGATTTCCAGCGCAAACGGCGCGAGTTTCAAGAGGACTTGACCAATCGCAAAAATGAAGAGCTGCAACAGGTCATTGAGCGTGCCAACCGTGTCGTGAAGTCGTTGGCTGAAGCTGAAAAATACGACCTTATTGTTCAAGAGGCGGTGTACGTGAACCCCAAGCACGACATCACCGACAAAGTTCTCAAGTCATTGAATGCAGCGGGAGCAAAATAAGCCCTGCATCGCTGGCGGCCTCGCCGTTCTGAGCGCCCTGTGACGCTCAAACTCCAGGAGATAGTGGATGCTCTGGCTGACAAATTCGATGCCCGGCTTGTCGGTGATGGCCAAACATCCGTAGGCCGACTGGCTCCGCTAGACGTTGCGGGACACCATGAGCTTTCATTCCTGAGCCACCCCAAGTATTTACACAAGCTGGCTTCGTCAAACGCTGCTTGCATAGTAGTTTCACCAGCAGCTGAAGCGGAAGCAGCCAAGCGCGGCGCGTACATCGTCGTGGACGAGCCGTATGTGTACTTCGCGCACATCACGCAGCTGTGGAAGCTGCGCCATTCAGCGCAAGCCTCGGGCGCTTTGATTCACTCTACTGCATTTATTGACCCGACTGCTGAAGTAGCTGCAACGGCCCGAATTGGGGCGTTCGCAGTGGTTGGAGCAGGTGCGGTCGTAGCTCGTGGAGCGCAAATTTCAGAGCATTGCGTGTTGGGCGACGGTGCCTTGGTGGGCGTAGACACGGTGCTGGCACCGCGCGTCACCGTGATGGCGGGCTGCACGATCGGCCAACGATGCATCGTTCATTCGGGCGCCGTGATTGGCGCAGACGGCTTTGGCTTCGCGCCACACAACGGTCAATGGGTAAAGATTGAGCAACTCGGCGCAGTGCGCGTCGGCGACGACGTTGAAATTGGTTCCAACACGTGTATCGACCGTGGGGCTCTGGACGATACGGTAATTGAGGACGGCGTCAAGCTCGACAACTTGATTCAAATAGGCCACAACGTCCGAATTGGTAAGAACACTGCCCTGGCGGGTTGCGTTGGCGTGGCCGGTAGTGCCGTGATTGGCGCGCATTGCACAGTGGGCGGCGGCGCGGTAATTTTGGGCCACCTGACGCTTGCCGACCATGTTCACATTTCTGCGGCTTCGGTGGTCACGCGTTCCATTGCAAAGGCTGGCAACTACACCGGATTTTTCCCGATTGACGACAATGTGGCGTGGGAAAAAAATTCAGCCACACTCAAGCAACTTCATAGCCTGCGTAACAGGCTAAAGCACCTTGAAAAATATTTGGTGGAAAAGCCATAAAACCAGCAATTCAGCGCTGTACGGCCTTAGCAGAACACAAAATAAACAGATCAAGAAAGCCATGATGGACATCCACCAAATACTCAAGCAGTTGCCACATCGCTACCCGTTTCTGCTGGTTGACCGTGTGCTCGAAATTGAAAAGGGCAAGCGCATCAAAGCCTTGAAAAATGTGACCATCAATGAGCCGTTTTTTACAGGCCATTTTCCGCATCGCCCGGTAATGCCAGGCGTATTGATGCTGGAGGCCATGGCGCAGGCCGCGGCTCTTTTAGCGTTCGATATGCTGGGGCAAGCGCCAGATGACAAGACTGTTTATTACTTTGCAGGTATTGACTCGGCGCGCTTTAAAAGACCAGTTGAGCCGGGTGACCAGCTGATCATGGACGTAACGCTCGAGCGGATGAAGGCCGGTATTTTCAAGTTCAAAGGCATCACTCGCGTTGGGGGGGCAACCGCCTGCGAAGCCGAGCTGATGTGCACTATGCGCACGATTGCATAAGCACCACGCATGGCAATACATCCAACTGCCGTCATTGATCCGCACGCTGAGCTGGACAGCTCGGTAACCGTCGGGCCTTACTCGGTGATTGGCCCAAACGTCAAGGTTGGGCCAGGCACAACGATGGGGCCACACTGCGTGATCGAAGGCCACACCACGATTGGTCGTGATAACCGCATTTTTCAGTTCACCTCACTCGGTGCTATTCCGCAGGACAAAAAGTACGCAGCTGAGCCGTGCCAGCTCATTATTGGCGACCGCAATACGATTCGAGAGTTCTGCACCTTCAATATCGGCTCGCCAGGAGGCACCGGCATAACCCGCGTGGGCGATGACAACTGGCTGATGGCGTATGTGCACTTGGCGCATGACTGCCAGGTAGGCAATCAAACAATTTTCGCCAACAACTCGCAATTGGCAGGCCACGTGCATGTGGGTGACTGGGTCATTTTGGGCGGCTTCACGGTGGTACACCAGTTCGTGCGCCTGGGCGCGCACAGCATGACGGCAATGTGCTCGCTGCTGCTTGCCGACCTGCCGCCGTTTGTGATGGCCCAAGGCCAGCCGGCACAAGCGCGATCGATGAACTATGAGGGCTTGCGCAGGCGTGGTTTCTCGCCTGAGCGAATTGCTGCGGTCAAAGCAATGCACAAGCTGCTCTACCGCGAAGATTTAACGCTGGTGCAGGCGCAGGTCCAAATTGCGGCGTTGGCTGATAAATTTCCTGAAGCAGCACAAGATGTGGATTTGATGCGCTCATTTTTAGAACAAACGCTGCCGCAGCGCGGTATTGTTCGGTAGCACGGTATGCAGCAGGCGCCCAAGGTGGCGATGGTGGCCGGCGAGACGTCCGGCGATTTGCTCGCTGCCTTGTTACTCGATGGTTTGCAGTCACGCTGGCCCAGCCTGCAGTCTTCGGGAATCGGCGGCGTGCAAATGACGCAGCGCGGCTTTCATGCCTTGTGGCCAAGCGAAAAACTCGCGGTGCGGGGGTATGTCGAGGTGCTGCGCCATTACCGTGAGATTGTGGGCATCCGCAGCCAACTCACGGCGCGGTTGTTGGCTGATCGGCCCGATATTTTTATTGGCGTCGACGCGCCCGACTTTAATCTGGACCTGGAGGCTGCGCTAAAGCTTAGCGGCATCAAAACCGTTCACTTCATCAGCCCCTCCGTGTGGGCCTGGCGCGCAGACCGGGTTGAAAAAATAAAGCGCAGCGTTGACCATGTTCTGTGCGTGTTTCCGTTTGAGCCGGCGCTACTGGCAAAGCACGGTATTGCCGCGACGTACGTGGGCCACCCGCTTGCCAGCGTTATTCCGATGCAAATAGACCGTGCGGGCGCGCGGGTGCGGCTGGGTTTGCGTGATGATGACACGGTAGTGGCAGTTCTGCCAGGCAGCAGGGCTTCCGAGATTCAGTACCTCGGTTTTAGGTTTTTTAAGGCTGTAGCGCATATAGTGCGGGCGCAGCCAGCTATTAAATTCATAGTACCGTGCATCCCTTCGCTGCGTGGGCGCATTGAGCAGTTGGCGGTGCAGGCGGGTGTGCATCGCGCCGTGCAGTTCACGGACGGGCAGTCGCATCAAGCCCTTGCAGCCTGCGACGTCACATTGATTGCCAGCGGCACTGCCACTCTTGAAGCAGCGTTGTTCAAGCGCCCGATGGTGATTGCTTACAACATGCATTGGTTGTCGTGGCAAATCATGAAGCGCAAAAAGCTTCAGCCGTGGGTGGGGCTGCCAAATATTTTGTGCCGGGATTTTGTGGTACCCGAGCTGATTCAAAACGCAGCGTCGCCCGAGGCGCTGGCCAATGCGGTCCTGGCGTGGATCGCCGCCAAAACATCCGCACCTGCGAAAATACAGGCGCTTGAAGAACGCTTTGCCGTTCTGCACGCTGAACTCAAGCGCGACACCTCCAAACTGGCAACCGATGCGATCCAAAAAATTCTTGAAGCTTGAGCAGGCCCCACTGGTTTGGGATTCGCATGGCCTGGTGGCCGGCGTTGACGAAGCCGGACGCGGCCCCTTGATGGGCCCAGTGGTGGCTGCTGCAGTCATTTTGAATGACCTGAAACCCATCAAGGGTCTGGCCGATTCCAAAAAACTCACTGCGCTGCGTCGGGAAAAGCTCTACGACGAAATACTTGCCAAGGCCTTGTGCTGCTCTATTGCGCAGGCAACGGTTGCAGAAATTGATGAGCTGAATATCTTGCAGGCCACCTTGCTTGCCATGAAGCGCGCCGTTGAGGGATTGCGTTTGAGGCCCAACAAAGTGCTGGTGGACGGCAACCGTCTGCCGGTGATTCATGTTTTGGCGGAGGCGGTTGTCAAAGGCGATTCGCTGATTCCTGCGATTTCAGCTGCATCGATTTTGGCCAAGGTGCACCGCGACCGGTGGTGTGCTGAATTCGATTTGCAATACCCCCAGTATGGATTTGCCGGGCACAAGGGCTACGGCACGGCCATCCACCTGGCCGCGTTGCGCGCGCACGGAGCTTGCCCTGAACACCGCAGGTCTTTTGCGCCGGTTGCTGCAGTGCTTGCCGGGGCGTTGCGACAATGACCGAAGTCGCAGCGCCCACGCTGATCAGCTCGCGCGACAACCCGCTGATTGCCGAGCTGCGCAAACTCAACGCAAGCAGCACCGTCTACCGTAAACAGGGGCGCATATGGCTGGAAGGTGACCACCTGTGCCGCGCGGCGCTTGCGCGCGGTTTCAGGCCGGCATTTGGGCTTTTTTCAGAGTCTTTTTGGCCTGTAGCCCAATCAATTTTGGCGCAAGCAGCTATTAAAAATATAGTAATACCGGATGCCCTGTTCGGTCAGATCAGCGGCCTGGAGTCTCCCGCAAAAATGGGTTTTGTGCTGGATCTGCCCGAGTCGACAGCGCTACAGCCAGATGCTGCCACCGTGATTCTTGACCGCGTGCAAGACGCTGGCAATGTCGGTTCTATTTTGCGCAGCGCTGCCGCGTTTGGGTTTTTTCAAGTGATTGCGCTCAAAGGCACTGCTGCTTTGTGGTCGCCCAAAGTGCTGCGGGCAGGTATGGGCGCGCACTTTGCGCTGCAGCTGATGGAAGGCATTGAAGCCGGGGCGTTAAATGCATTGACCGTGCCGTTGGTGGTTACCAGCTCGCACGAAGGCGCGTTGCTGGGCAGTGCTGCCTGCGCCGCATTGCCCAGCCCATGCGCGTGGGTGATGGGCCACGAAGGGCAGGGCGTCAGCCGGGCCCTGATGGACAAATCGGCGTTCAAAGTGCGCATTGGCCAGCCCGGCGGAGAAGAGTCATTGAACGTCGCTGCTGCTGCTGCGATTTGCCTGCACGCGAGCGCCATTTGCGCAATCACCCCGGCTCAAGTGGTCTAAACCAAGGGTTAGCGTTAAGCGCCAACGCTATAATCAATGGCTTTTCCAAACACAGCTTCGTCCAAGCGCGCTTCACAGGTAAAACACCACCAAAAGCAGTCTGCGATGTCTTGACTTGACACCACTCGGGCTTGGGCGAGAAGTAAACTTTTCGGGAGTTCCAGTGCTTTTGTCTCTTCAGGGGAGCTTGCCCCACACCCCCGCAATCTTGGCGCTGGCAGACGGTACGGTCTTTATCGGGTCATCCGTCGGCGCTGCGGGCAGCACGCACGGTGAGGTGGTTTTCAACACTGCCATGACGGGCTACCAGGAAATCCTGACCGATGCCAGCTACTGCCAGCAATTGGTCACACTGACCTATCCGCATATTGGCAACTACGGCATCAATGCCGAAGACGTCGAAGGCGAAAAAATCCACGCGGCAGGTCTCATCATCAAGGACTTGCCGTTGCTGGCGTCCAATTTTCGATCGACGATGACTCTGCATGACTATCTTGTCAAAGAAGGCGCCGTCGCGATTGCCAATATCGACACCCGACAGCTCACCCGGCACCTGCGCACGCATGGCGCGCAAAACGGTTGCATCCTGGCCCTTGCTACGGGCGATACCGTATCACCCGGTGCAATCGATAAGGCCGTGTCTTTGGCCAAAGCCGCGCCAAAAATGGCGGGCCTTGATTTGGCAAAAGTCGTGTCTTGCCAGCAGACATATGAGTGGACGCAGACCGAATGGAAATTAGACAACCTGGGCGGCAAGCCGGGCTATGGCGTGCAAATTACGCCGAAGTTTCACGTTGTCGCATATGACTTCGGCATCAAGAAAAACATTCTGCGAATGCTTGCCCAGCGCGGCGCACGCGTCACGGTGGTGCCTGCGCAAACCAGCGCGCAAGACGTGCTCAAACTTAAACCCGACGGCATCTTTTTATCCAACGGACCGGGTGACCCAGAGCCGTGTGATTACGCTACTACCGCTGTGCGGGAGCTGATACAAACAGGCATTCCGACCTTCGGCATTTGCCTGGGCCACCAGATCATGGCATTGGCCGCTGGTGCTGCGACCTACAAAATGCAGCAAAGCCACCACGGTGCCAACCACCCGGTGAAAGACCTCGATACAGGGCGCGTCAGCATCACCAGCCAAAACCACGGCTTTGCGGTTGACGACAAAAGCCTGCCCGCCAATTTGCGCGCTACCCACATCAGTTTGTTTGACGGCACGCTGCAAGGCCTGGCCTGGACGGACCAACCAGCACTCTGCTTTCAGGGCCACCCTGAAGCGTCGCCCGGGCCGCATGATATTTCGTATTTGTTTGATCGCTTCACGGCACTGATGGAAAAGCATAAAAATGCCTAAAAGAACAGA
>ENA-OFCX01001252-OFCX01001252.1-metagenomes-genome-assembly--contig:-NODE-1252-length-10580-cov-2.813967_pt1 | contig 10580 bp, 9 predicted proteins | sample MGYA00153384_OFCX01 | MGnify analysis MGYA00153384
GGCCCGTTGCAAGTGGCCTTCAACGCCGGTGCCGACCACCTGCACACGGACATGGGCGCCTGGGACACGCTGTCGCTACCGGGCGGCTGCGTGCGGCAGTTCGTCAACGCCGGTGACGAAGATGCGCAGGCCCTGCTGGGGGGCACGGCGACGCGCGCAAGACACCGTGCTTCGATGCTGCAGTTGATGCAGCCGCGCTAATGCTCGATGTCACGCTGGACGCCGGCGGTCGCCCGGCCCCAGCTTGTCTTGCTCGTTTTGCCGTCGCCGTCAATGTTGAGCCCCGCCGCCACCTAGGCCGCCACACAGGCGTCGATGGCGGCGGCCCTGATGGCGTCTAAGGTGTCTTCATCGACCGGCTCGCCCTCCTCACGGGCGAAGATCCGGTCGACGAAACGCTGGCTGCGAGCCAGGCTGCCGCCGCGGTGGCAAGGACGCGCGTCATGGCGGGCACCTTGCGCTTGACGAGATTCAGCGACGCAGCCGCGAACGGTCAACCGACATCAGAAGCGGATGCCGGCATTCAGCCCGAAACTGCGCGGCGGCGCGTAGTTCACCAACAGTGCGCGGTGGTTGCTGTAGACGGCCCGGGTAATGATGGCTTTGTTTTCGATGTTGTTGACGAAAGCCTGGAGCGTGAACTTTCCATCGACTGTCCGGTAAGTCAGCCGCAGATCGGTCTTGAAGTAGGCGTCGTTCTTGCCGTAATCCGGTGTGAGGTCGGTGAGGATGTAGCCCGAGTTGTAGTAGGTCTGAATCTCTGGCGTCAGCGTGCCGGCACCACCCAACCCGATGTCATAGGCCAGGCCGATCTGGAAGGTTTGCTTGGGTGAAAACGCTTTGCGTGAGGTGTACTTGGTGCCGTCGCGGCCGGTGCCGGCAATCACGTAGCGGTACTGCGGCACACCGCCCACCACCACCGGGGTGCCGTTGGCGTCCACCACGGGAATGAAGCGGTTCGGGTCGGTGCGCGCATTCGGGAACGGGGTGCCCTGCACCGTATTGGCTTCGCCCGTGGCTGCGACGCAGCTGGGGGTGATGCCGCAGAAGCCGGCGTTGAAGGTGTTGACCGCGTAGTCAAGCTGCTTGGCGTCAAGCCAGTTGAAGTCAAGCGACATGCGCAGGTTCTTCGCCGGGCGGATCACGGCCGACAGGTCGAAACCATAAGCGCGGTCCTTGCCGATGTTTTGCACCAAGGCAATCACGCTGGTGAGCGGCGCACTCGGGTTCGGGATGGACGTCTGCGCCTGCAGGTCGGTGTAGTCGTTGACAAAGGCTGCGGCATTCAGCGTCAGCATCCTGTTGAAAAACGTGTTCTTGGTGCCGACCTCAAAAGCCTTGACCTTCTCAGGCGCAAAAGGCAACAAGGTGCGCACGCCGTTGATGGTGACCACGCCCGTGTTGAAGCCACCCGCCTGCACGCCGGTGGAGTAACTGGTGTAGACCATTTGATCGGGCGCAAACTTGTAATCGGCCGCCAGTCGGTAGGTGGTGTAGCTGTACGAGGACTTGCCGCATTCAAAGTTGTAGGCTTGTTCCACGGCGGTGGGCGACGCCGACACCGACGCCGCGTTCGCGGCAATGAAGCCGCCACAGTTGTAGTTCACCGGGTCGTCAATGCTGTGCGCGAAATAGGAACCTGGCCCGGTGGCGGCCAGGTTGAAGCGCGAGGCCATAAAGTCCTTGTCGTCCTTGGTATGGCGCGCGCCAGACGTCAGGGTGAGCTTTTCCATCAACGTGTACGACAGCTGACCGTATGCCGCCAGCGACCGGGACTTTTGCTCCGCCGCACTGAAATTGTCGTACGAGAAGCGCTGGTCCAGCCCGGTGCCCGATGCGGCGTAGGTGAATCCGAACGGGTAGTACTGCTGGCCCGCCGGCGCCGTGGCTGTGACGTAAGCGCGATTGACGTTGGTGACGCTGCGGTCGCGCGCTGTGTCGTCGAGAAAGTAGCCGCCCACGATCCACTCCAACGGGCTTTTCTTGTCCTCGTTCGACATGAGCTGCAACTCTTGCGTCAGCGTCTTGCTGGTGGTCTGCGCGTAGGAATAGTCCACCAACACCGGCGTCAGGCTGCCGCCGGTGCGGATCAAGTCGAAGTCGGAATAGCTGGTGATCGACCGCAACCGCACCTCGCCCAGGTCGTAGGTGACGGTGGCGCCGAACTGCGACTGCGAACCTTTGCGGAAGATGTTGCCGGCGTAATTCACCTTGTACGGGTCGGCCAAGGTGGGGATGCCGATGTCGGCACCGTTCACGTCGGGAATGCCGTCGCGGAACCGGGTGTCGATGGGGAAGCCCACGCCTGTCCAGCTGTTGCCATTGAAACCGTTGGGCAGCGCATAGGTCACGCCGTTGTAGGTGAGCGGCTGGCCGGGCTGACGGATCAGCGATGGGTCCACCAGCGTGCCCAGAATCTTGTAGCCGAAGCCGCCCAGGCCCTGGCCGCCCAGGTCGAGGTGCGAGCCGCGCAGCACCACCTGCAGATCGGGCAGCGAAGGCGGTTCGATCTTCAGCGTGCCGCGCACAAAGGTCTGCTTTTCGCCGCCGTAGTCGTTGCCGGTGCCAATGTTCTTGACATAGCCTTTGGTGTCCTCGGTCAGCCCCGCCACGCGGAGCGACACGCCTTCGGTGAGCGGCACGTTCACGAAGCCTTCGGTGCGGTAGCGCGTGAAGTTGCTGAAGAGCAGGTCCACGCCGCCTTCAAGCTTTTCAGTCGGCATGGCGGAATGGAAAACGATGTTGCCGCCGAAGCTGTTGCGGCCGTACAGCGTGCCCTGCGGGCCCTTTTGCACTTCAACGCGCGCCAGGTCCACGATGGGCGGCACCTGGCTGGTGCGCGACTGGTAGATGTCGTCGATGTAGATGCCAAAGCGCGGGTTGCCGGTGGCCGAGACGTTTTCGGTGTACGTGCCGCGCATGGCGGGCCGCAGGTCAGAGCCAGACCGCCCCATGCGCAAGCCGGGCACGAGTTGCTCTAGCCGGTCGGCGCTGGTGACGTTGGCATTCTTGAGCTGGCTGCCGGCGATCGCTGAAATGGAAAGTGGCACTTCCTGCAGCGGCTCGATTCGGCGCTGTGCGGTCACGGTGACCACGTTGGGGTCGACTTCGGCCCCAGCCTTCGGTGCCTCCTGTGCCCCGGCCAAGGTGGAACCCGCGAGTGAACCGATGGCGGCAGACGAAAGCAGGACGGCGCGAAGCTGACGGCGACGGATTGGTCTGGAAGTCATGGTTCCTCCTGAAGGACGTGGGTATACGGTGGGAAAACTCGTTGCCGAATGCTAATTGCATACGCATTCAACATCAACACTAGGATAAACCCACCCCTAAACCCTCGCAAAAGTGCGTGCTGTCACTTTATGATCTGCATGCGTATGCAATTTACTTGAGGCTGCCATTGCATGAAGGAATCCTCCGTCACCGCGAAGCACGAAGGCCTGCCCTTCAAGCTGCCGCCGCGTCCGTCGATCACGCGAGTGCGCCATGTCGACCCGCAAGCATTGCGCGCAGCCAAGCCGGCCCAGTTGCAGCCCATGGCGGGCTTCGACGAGGGCTATGCCGACATCGTCGACTTCATCGTCCGCATCACGGAAGAAATCTGGGTCGACCGCGCGGTCGGGCGCATCTACGACACCTACGACCACGCGTGCACCATCTACTCGTCCTATGGCGTCGTGCGTTCGGTCGAGGAAGTGGTGGCGTCCACCGTGTCGACGCTGAATGCCTTTCCCGACGGCGAGTTGCACCACCTCAACGTCGCCTGGAGCGGTGACGACAGTGCGGGCTACTACACCTCGCACCTCGGATTCAGTCGCTCGACCAACCGCGGCCCTTCTGGTTGGGGCCCGGCCACTGGACGGCGCATTGCCGTTCACTTCGTGGCCGACTGCGTGACACGCGGCAACTTCGTCCACACCGAGTGGTTGGTGCGCGACAACGGCGCCATGGTTCGACAGCTCGGGCTGGACGCCAACGAAGTGGCACGCCTGGTGGCCGCTCGAGCGCAGCCCGACCAACGCGTGAATTCGCCGCACACCGCGCTGCTGGGCCAGGCGCCGTTCTGATTGGCCGGCCTGCGCGATGCAAATCCAACATGGTGCCGATGGGTTGGACCGGGCCGCCGCCGTGCGGGCCGCGGCAGCGTGGCTGGCGGCGGGCGAGCTGGTGGCATTTCCGACCGAAACCGTGTACGGCCTGGGCGCGCGCGCCGACGATGACGCAGCGGTGGCCCGCATCTTCGCGGCCAAGGGCCGGCCGGCCGACCACCCGCTGATCGTGCATGTGGCCAGTGTCGATGCGGCGCTGGTGTTCAGTCCGCAGCCGGGCGCTTGGGCACAGCGCTTGATGGCGGCCTTCTGGCCCGGGCCGTTGACGTTGATCGTGGCGCGACACCCTGCGCGCGCGGCGGCGGCGGCGGGCGGCCAGGCCAGCATCGGCCTGCGCATGCCCGCGCACCCGATGGCCCTGGCGCTGTTGCACGAAGCGGCTGTGCTGGGCGTGCCGGGCGTGGCCGGGCCCAGTGCCAACCGCTTTGGCCGCGTCAGCCCCACCACGGCGGCGCATGTGTTGCAGGAATTCGGCCCGGCGCTGCATGTGCTGGACGGCGGCGCCTGCAAGTGGGGCATCGAGTCGGCCATCGTCGACTGCACGCGCGAACGGCCGGCCTTGCTGCGCCCGGGGCAGTTGGCACGGCGCGACATCGAAGCCGTGCTGGGCCAGACGCTGGCCGCGCCCGACGCCTCGTCGCCACGCGCCCCGGGCAGCCTGGCGGCGCACTATGCACCGCAGGCCAGAGTCAGCCTGTGGGGCTCGACGGCCTTGGCTGCGCGCCTGGCCGCTGCACCGGCCGGCGCGGGCGGGGTCGCGCGGGGTGTCGGGGTATATTCCCGACAGACGCCACCGGTGGGCGCGGGTTGGTTATGGCAGCCGATGCCGGCCGACGCAGCCACCGTGGCACACGAACTGTTTCGTATGTTGCGGCAGTTCGACGACGACGGCGTGGCGCAACTCTGGGTTGAACAGCCGCCCGCCGGGCCTGACTGGGACGGCGTGCGGGACCGATTGCAACGCGCCGCCTCGGCCTGAGGCCATCCTCGATCTTCAGGCCAACCCATCCAGCACGCGCACCGCACGCGCTCAGCACCCGTTTCGGAGCACAGATGATCTTCAGCAGCATGGCCGTGTCATGTTTCCGTCGGGCTGCGGCCGGCCTGGCCGCCATGTCGGCGCTGGGCCTGGTCGGCCTGGTAACCGCTTGTGGCGGTGGCACGTCGCAGTCAGAGCCTTTCGTGGCGCTGCGTTATTTTGCATTTGGTGACGAGGCCAGCGCCCTCACCAGCACGGGCAGCAACTACTCAGTCAATGGCCTGGCCGCCGACAGCAGCATCGATTGCACCGTGCGTCCGATCTGGACGCAGCAGATGGCGGCCTTCTACGGCTTCGTGCTGGCCGAATGCAACCCTACCGCGAGGGCGGATATCAAGGCGCGCTCCTACGCTGCCGTGGGCGCCCGCGTGGCTGACGTGGCCGACCAGGTGGCTGCGCAAGTCGCCGCCGGCGGCTTTCGCGACAAGGACATTTCCACCGTGATGGTCGGTGTGAACGACATCGTCGAGCTGCACGGCCAGTACCCGGCGCGTTCTGAAGCCGCCTTGCTGGCCGAGGCGCGCGCGCGCGGCGAACGTGCCGCGTCAATCGTCAACCGGTTGGTTGACTTGGGCAGCAAGGTGGTGGTGTCCACCATCCCCGACATGGGCTTGTCGCCCTGGGCGCGGGCGCAGAAGGCGTTGTTCACCGACACCGACAGGGCGGCGTTGATCACGCGCCTGAGCACCGCCTACAACGAACAGCTTGGCGTGAAGCTGCGCCTTGACGGCCGCTTCATCGGCCTGGTGCAGATGGACCTGCAGGTGCAGGTGATCAACCGCGCGCCGGGCGCCTTTGGCTTCGCGAACGTGACCGACGGGGTTTGCGCGGTGGCCCTGCCCAATTGCACCACCGCCACGCTGGTGGCCAATGGCGACGCCGGGCTTTACTTGTGGGCCGACGGCACTCGGCTGTCGCCAGGCGGGCAGTCGCAACTGGGCAGCCTGGCCACCAGCCGGGCCAGCCGCAACCCGTTCTAGCCGGGCGGCGGCTCCAGGGCTCCAGGGCTTCAGGGCTGCACGGTGGCTCGCAGCGGCAGGTCGCGCAGCGTCCACTGCACCAGGGCTTCCAGCGCCGGCCGCGTCAGACCCGCGTTGGGGTGGTTCACGATGGCGGCCAGCACATAGCGCCGCCCGCTGTTGCTGAGCACATAGCCCGCCAGCCCGTTGACGTCGCGCAGCGTGCCGGTTTTCAGGTGCGCGCGGCCGGCGGCGGTGCGCGCACGGCGCAACGTGCCGTCCACACCAGAGATGGGCAGCGACGACATCAGTTCGCTCATCACCGGGCTGTCCCACGCGCTCAGCAGCACGCGGGCCAGCAAATGCGTGCTGACGCGGTTGTCGCGCGACAGGCCCGAGCCGTTGTCGATGACGATGGCGGCCGCCGGTTCGCCGGTGCGCTCGGCCAGCCACTGGCGCAGCGTGTCGCGGGCGGCGTCGGGCGTGGCCGGCTGGCCCGGATGGGCTTGCAGCGCCAGCGTCAAGAACAACTGCTGCGCCATCACGTTGTTGCTGAACTTGTTGATGTCACGCACCAGTTCGGCCAGCGCGGGTGAACGTTGCTCGAAGGCCGGTTTGACGTCCTTTGGCGCCGGCCCCTCGCGCACCCGGCCGGTCAACTGGCCGCCCATGTCGCGCCACAGGCCGGCCAGCAGCCGGGCGTCGTGGCTGGCCGGCTGCGGGTCGGCCACGGGCCAGGCCAATTCACCACAGCTGGCCGTGTAGCGGCCGGCAAAGCGCGCCTGGCCGCTGGTTTGGCCCGATTCGCTGAAATCGGCTTGCAGCGCGCCGCGCCAGTCGCCACACGGGCCGGCGGCCAGCGGCACGCTGCGCTCGAGCACGGCACCGGCCAGCGGCGGCTCGGCCGTCACGCGGGCCACGCCGGCGGCGGTGTCGGGTACGAAGCTGTAGACCACCGTGCGGAAGTTCAGCAGCAGCGCGGCGGGGCGCACGTTGTAAGGCCGCAGCGGCTCGCCGTCGAAGGCGCCGGGGGCGATGTCGGGCACCGCGAACGCGCTGTTGTCCAGCACGATGTCGCCGCGGATCTCTCGAACCCCCAGCTGCTGCACGCGGCGCAACAGCAGCCACACGCGTTCAAGCACCAATTTGGGGTCGCCACTGCCGGCGATGTGCAGGTTGCCTTCCAGCACGCCGCCCTGCACCGGCCCGTTCAGCCACACCGGCGTGGCCCAGGTGAAGGCAGGGCCCAGCCGGTCCAGCGCCGCAGCGGTGGTCAGCAGCTTCATCAACGACGCCGGGTTCTGCGCCTGGTGCTGCCGCGCGGCCAGCACGGTGTGGCCGCTGTCGGCCTCGATCAGCACGGCCGACAAGGCGTCGGCCGGCACGCCCACACGCTGCAAGGCATGCAGCACTTCGGGCGGCAGCTGGCGGGTGGCGGGCAGCGGGATGGGGGCGTCGGCATTGGGCCTGGCCGGGGCCGTGCTGCGCCCCGCCGGTGAGGGCTTGGCGGCGGCCGGCAGCGACAACGCCAGCAGCGCGACAAGCCCGCTGGCAGCGACCCGCCGGGCTAGAGTCATAGGCATGAGGGCGATGGTCGCACGGCTAAACTCGTTGCATGCCGACCGCCTTCATGACGCTGTGCACACCGCAGGCTGCATGCGCATGACGGCCCGTTTGCTGGCCTTTGACACCTCGACCGAGCAGCTCGCCATCGCCGTCGGCGCGCCGGCCGGCACCTGGTTGCACCACGGCGCGGGCGGCGCGCAGGCCTCGGCCAGCCTGCTGCCGCACATCCACAGCCTGTGTCAATGCGCGGGGCTGGCCTTGACCGAACTGGACGCAGTGGCCTTTGGACGCGGCCCCGGTGCCTTTACCGGGTTGCGCACCAGCTGCGCCGTGGCCCAGGGCCTGGCGCTCGGCCTGGGTTGCCCAGTGCTGCCCATCGACAGCCTGTTGATCGTGGCCGAAGACGCCCGAGCCCAGGCCGGCGTGGGCATGAGCGTGGGCATGAACGTCGGTGCGGGGGTGGCGTTTGACGTGGGCGTGGCCATGGACGCCCGCATGGGCGAGGTCTACGCCGCGCGCTGGCGCTGGCAGGGCGGCGAATGGCAGGTACAGGACGCGGCGATGTTATGCACGCCCGAAGCCCTGGTGGCCGCCTGGGCCGCGCAGCCGCCCGCCTGGCTGGCCGGCTCGGCCTGGGCCGCAATGGGCCCGCGCCTGGCCTTGCCTGATGGCCCGCAGCAGGTGCGGCAAGAACACAGCCGCGCCGCCGCTCTGCTGCGCCTGGCCATGGCCGCGCACAGCCGCGGCGAAGGGCTGGACGCCGCGCTGGCCCTGCCGCTGTATCTGCGCGACAAGGTGGCGCTGACCACGCAGGAACGTGATGCGGCGCGCGCCGCCGTGGCCCGCGCATGAACGCCCTGATCGCGCCTCGACCGTGGCCGCTGGCGCGCCGGCCATTGCAGCTCGGCGACCTGGCCGCCGTGGCGGTCGTGGAAGCAGGCGCTTACGGCCACCCGTGGAGCCGCGGCAACTTCATCGATTCGCTGGCGGCGGGCTACATCGCCGAGCTGCTGGAATCGCCTGCCGAGGGCGTGGTGGGCTACTTCGTCGCCATGCCGGGGGTGGGCGAGCTGCATCTGCTCAACATCACCGTGGCGCGCGCCTGGCAGGGGCACGGCCATGGCAGCGCGTTGCTCGAAGTGGTACAGGCGCACGCCACGCAGCGCGGGCTGGCTTCGCTGTGGCTTGAGGTGCGCGAAAGCAACCACCGAGCCCGGGCGCTGTACTGCCGCCGCGGTTTTGCCCAGGTCGGCCTGCGCCGCGCCTACTACCCGGCCGGGCTGAAGCGCGAAGACGCGGTGGTGATGAGCCTGGACCTGTCTGGCGCGGCCGCATGAACTGGACGCCGCGCCAGACCGCGATGCTGGCCGCCATGGGCCTGCGGCTGTGGCCGGTGCCAGGGCCGGCATCGGCGGCGTCAGTCGCTGAAATTGCCGAAGCTGTTGAAAATGATGAAACCGCTGCGGCCCATGCTCCCGTGCCACAGCGCGGGCCAACCCTGGCCGCGGCCCCGCTGCCGGCCTTGCACGCCCTGGACTGGCATGGCCTGCGCGACCGCGTGGCCGCGTGCCGCGCCTGCGCGCTGTGCGAGAGCCGCAGCCAGACTGTCTTCGGCACCGGTCACCCACAAGCCCACTGGTTGGTGGTGGGTGAGGCACCGGGCGCTGACGAGGACGAGCAAGGCGAGCCGTTCGTCGGCGCATCGGGCCAGTTGCTGGACCGCATGCTGGCCGCCCTGCGGCTGACCCGCGCTGCAGACGGCCCCGAGCCGCCGTCGCAGCGTGTGTTCATCGCCAACACGCTGAAGTGCCGGCCGCCGCGCAACCGCAACCCCACCGCCGCCGAGCTGGCGCAGTGCGAGCCCTTTCTGGTGCGCCAGATCGAGCTGCTGCGCCCGCGCCTGATCCTGGCCATGGGCCGATTCGCCGTGCAGGCCCTGCTGCGCAGCGACGAGCCCATCGGCAAGCTGCGCGGCCGCGTGCACCACTACCAGGGCGTGCCCCTGGTGGTGACTTACCACCCCGCCTATTTGCTGCGCAACCTGCCCGACAAGGCAAAGGCCTGGGAAGACCTGTGCCTGGCGGCGGATGTCGCCGAGCGCACGCAAGCGTCCTCTGCCGACTGCGCATGACTGCCTGCGAAGCCCCTTAAGAACTGCGCGCGCTGCGTGTTGAACTGGCCCAGTTCCGGCGCCTGTGCAACAACGTGCCAGTGGCCGTCGCCTTCTGCGAACGCGCGGGCAAAAAATGCCGTTGCGCCAACCGCGGCTGTGCGTCGATGTTCGGTTTTGACGAGCAGTCGATTCAGTGACATTTCGCGCCATCGCCGCGCCGAAACTGCGCTGCGTGACAGTCAAGAACGGCTGGCGCCGGCGCTGCTGGGTTACACGATGGACCAGATGACGGGCCGCTCGACACTCGACTTCATCGCGCCCGGCCACCGGCAGCAGGTGGCCGACGTGATCAAGGCCGGCTCGGAGATCGGCTACGACAGCAGGGCCGTGCACGTCGACGGTCTCCGCGTGCCCGTGGAATTTATGGTCCGCACCCTGCGCAGGCCCGGGCGCGATTCGAAGCCAGAACGCAAGCGGCGGGCCAGAGCCTGGCGCTGATGTTTATCGACCTCGACCCCTTCAAGCCCGTCGACGATTCGCTGGTCCACTAAGTGGGCGACGTGCTGCTGCAGACGGTGGCCCAACGCATCATCGGCACGGCGCGCGAAGCCGACCTGATGGCGCGTTTTGGCGGTGACGAATTTGTGCTCTTGCTGGCAGCCACCGCCGCGCCTGCTGCGATGGCCGAGGTCGCGGCCGAGCTGCTGGCTTCCGACTTCGTGGTCACCATCGAAGCCGCGCTGACCGAAGCCGGTGCCACCGGAGCAGTGCTGGCCCGGCTGCAGGTCGACCGCAGC
>ENA-OFCX01001253-OFCX01001253.1-metagenomes-genome-assembly--contig:-NODE-1253-length-10561-cov-2.374072_pt1 | contig 10561 bp, 9 predicted proteins | sample MGYA00153384_OFCX01 | MGnify analysis MGYA00153384
ATCAACAAGCTCGAACGTGATCTCGAGTCGCTCGCCGACACCCGTGCGCTGCAACGCAAGGGCCGGGGTCGCAGCGGACTCGCCTCGGTGGCGATCGTCGGCTACACGAATGCTGGCAAATCGTCGCTGCTCAACCGACTGACCGACTCTGGTGTGCTGGTCGAGGACCGCCTGTTCGCCACGCTCGATCCCACCACCCGACGCCTTGCGCTGCCTGGTGGTGAGCCGGTCCTGTTGTCCGACACGGTCGGGTTCATCAACCGACTTCCGCATGGTCTGGTCGAGTCGTTCAAGGGCACACTCGAAGTGGCGGCGCTGTCGGACTATCTCGTCCATGTGGTCGATTCGAGCGCCCCCGATCCCGAGGGACAGATGGATTCCGTGCGCAAGGTGCTCGGTGAGATCGACGCCACCGCCGTGCCGGAACTCCTCGTGTTCAACAAGGCCGATCTCGCGCCAGATGTTGCCGAGCAGTTGGTCGCGGACCATCAGGGCTCGGTGGCGATCTCGGCGGCTACGGGCGAAGGAATCGAGGTGTTCTTGCGCACCCTGGCCGACCGCCTCCGGGCGCTCACCGTCGTTCACGAACTGGTCGTGCCCTATGACCGTGGCGACGTTCTCGCGGCCCTGCACCGTGAGGGTGAAGTGGTGTCGGTGACCGATGGGCCGGACTCGTGGATCATTCGGGCACGGCTCTCCGATGCGTCTGTTGGGCGGCTGTCGGAGTTCGCGTCCGGAGCACCGACGTGAGCGGCTTCGTCCCGCCTCCCTACCCGTACGACCGACTCAATCGTCTCCTGCCGATCACCGATGCCCACCCGGGAGGCACGGTCGACCTGTCGATCGGGACGCCGTTCGACCCACCGCCCGCTGAGGTGCTCGAAGCGTTGTCGTCGAGCGGAACCGAACGGTCGTATCCCCCGAGTATCGGCACGCCGGCGTTCCGCGAAGCCGCCCAGCGCTGGATTCGACGGCGTTTCGATGTCGAGATCGCCGTCGCTCAGATCGGGGCCACGATCGGATCCAAGGAGTTCGTGGCCACATTGCCGCAGTGGATGCAGCTGCGCGCGCCCGAGCGCGACACCGTGCTGTATCCCGCGATCTCGTATCCCAGCTATGAGATGGGTGCGATTCTGGCCGGATGTCGGCCCGTGCCCGTGCCGGCATTGCCGGATGGGCGAATGGATCTCGACTCGATCGACCCAGCGGACGCCGATCGTGCGCTGCTGCTGTGGGTGAACAGTCCGGGCAACCCCACCGGTGCGCTCGATGACCTCGACGCTGCAGCCCACTGGGGCAGACACTGCGGTGTGCCGGTGTTCTCCGACGAGTGCTACGTCGAGTTCACGTGGACCACCCGGGGCCGCACGATCCTCGAATCGGGCGTCGATGGGGTCGTCGCCGTCCACTCGTTGTCGAAGCGGTCGAATCTCGCGGGTCTGCGCGTCGGTTTCTACGCGGGCGACGCCGAACTCGTTTCGTATCTGCAGGAGATCCGCAAGCACGTCGGGATGATGGTGCCCGGTCCCGCGCAGGCAGCAGCGATCGCCGCGCTCGACGACGACGACCACGTCGAGGTGCAGCGCGAGCGCTATCGCAGTCGGCTCGATGTCTTGGCCGCCGTACTGTCGGAATGGTCCGGTGAGCCCGTCCCGCTCCCTCACGGCGCCTTCTATCTGTGGATACCTGTCGGCGACGGGTGGGACTACGCCGAACGTCTCGCCCGCGATGCTGGAGCGCTGGTGAGCCCTGGCGAGTTCTACGGACCCTGCGGGGCTTCGTTCGTGCGCGTCGCTGTGGTGCAACCGGACGAGCGCGTGCAGCTGGTCGCAGATCGTCTGGCTGCAGCACGCCGGGGAATGACATGACGATGTATCACGAGGAGTGGATCGATGCCTGAGCGGGCGAGGCGCAGAGGATGGATGCTCGTTCTCGGTGCGGTGCTGATCGTCGGCCTCGTCGGTGCGGCGGCCGCCCTCTGGTTCGTATCGAGTCAGCGACTTGCCGACAATGTCGCCGGGTTCGCCCGGGCGCCGGTCGGTTGCGATACGACACTGGACTTCGAGGCGACGGGCAGGTTCATGCTGTACGTCGAGTCCAGTGGCGAATTCGGCCAACTCGCTGGGGCGTGCGGCGCCGAACTCCGCTACAGCCGTGACCTCGGCGATGTGCCCGTCGTGGACGTGACGCTGGTCGACCCGAACGGCGACGAGATCGTCCTCGACGATCTCGACGACGGCGACGATTTCAGCTACGACGTCGACGGTTTCGTCGGTTCGGCTGCTCGCACCGTGGAGATCGGCACACCGGGTGATCACGTGCTCGCCATTGCGCCGACCGGGGGGGCTGCATTTGCCGTAGCGGTTGGACGCGCACCGGATGAGGGTGTCTGGCTGCTTCGCTGGGGAGCCGTCGCAGCAGCGATCGTGGGTCTCGTGCTCGGCGGGCTCTTGTTGGTGCTGGGAAGCCGTCGTTCGCCGGTCCCGATCGGGCCTGCGGACCCTTGGGCACCAGATGGTCGTGGTTGGCCGTCGAGCCCACCCGGGTTTCCGGTTCCCCCACCGACGACCGGGGCAACCGGTCCAGCAGGACCAACGAGCTGGCCGACCACGTCGGTGCCAGAGGCTGATCAACCGTCGCCGTGGGGACCGCCGCCACGTCGATAGGGCCGGCCCTTCGACGTGGCTCAGTAGCGGCGCATCACGGTGACGACCTTGCCGTAGATCTCGACTTCCTCGGCGGTGAAGAGCATCGGCTCCATCGTGGCGTTGGCCGGCGTGAGCGTGACCTCGGCGCCCGAGCGGCTGTAGGTCTTGATCGTGGCCTCACCACCGGGGATGCCAGCGACGACGATGTCGCCGTTGTTCGGGTTCGCGATCTGGGTGGCCACCACGAAATCGCCGCTGAGGATGCCCAGTTCGATCATCGAATCGCCACGCACCCGCAACATGAACAGCTCGCCGTCGCCGGTGAAGTCGGCCGGTACGGGAAGAAGTTCCTCGACGTTCTCCTCGGCCAGCACGTCGGTGCCGGCGGCGACATCGCCGATCAGCGGAACGTGGCGTACGGGGCGGCGTTCCATCATGGCGCCGCTGTTGACGTCGTAGCGAACCTCGATGGCGCGTGGCTTGGTGGGGTCTCGACGCAGATAGCCGAGACGTTGCAGCGTGTTGAGGTGGCTGTGGACCGTGGACGGGGAGGTCAGCCCGACAGCGTCACCGATTTCACGAACCGATGGGGGGTACCCCCGCTCGCGGATCTGTTGTTCGATGAATTCCAGGATGCTTCGCTGACGTGTGCTGATCGCGGGGGCCATGCGAACAGCGTACTGATCGGCGACCTTGCAGTCAAACATCTGTACTGGGAACAATTGTTCGAGGAAATCTTCCACGAGGGTTGACAACTGCGCTTCGGCCCTGCTTCACTGTCGAACAGCTGATCGAACGAACACGTGTTCAGACATCAGCCCTCCACCGAACATCGGGCAGAACACCGTTGCCCGTACGAGCCGCCCACGGAGTTCCGATGACCGCCACCCTGTATCCCAACCCACGAGTTGCCGAGGCTGTCGAGGTCGACTACACGGTGCGTCGGGCACTGGCGGTGGTCGTTGTCGTCGTTGCGGTGGCGCTTGGCGCCTTCGCTGCATCGGCGATGGTCGGTGCGATGAGCGATGTCGGAGGCCGACCTGCCGCGGCCTCCGACATCACCTCGGCTGCGGTCGCACCGCCGATCGTGCGTGTGCATGTCGCTCAGCCGGGTGACACGCTCTGGTCGATCGCCGATCGCTATCGCGGCGAGGTCGCCCAGAACCGATTCGTCGATGCGCTCATCGATGTCAATGGTGGCACGGTCATCCAGCTCGGCCAGGCGGTGCGGTTGCCTTGATCCGCGCCAGTTCGGCGTGCAATTCGTGCGCCATTGCCGAGCCCACCTGCCGGGGCTTGGCAATGGCCACGCTTACAACACGCAGTACCCTGGGAATGTGTTCTGTCCACATTGTCGAGCCGACGACACCAAGGTCGTCGACTCCCGTGTCGCCGAGGAGGGCACGGCGATTCGTCGCCGCCGCGAATGCCTGTCCTGTGCTCAGCGATTCACCACGTTCGAACGTGTCGATCACGCACCCCTCTCGGTGGTGAAGTCGCACGGTGGATGTGAACCATTCGATCGCAAGAAGCTGGTCGGCGGGCTCGGTGCTGCCACGAAGGGCCGCAATGTGGCCGACGATCGTCTCGAGGCGATTGCCACTGCCGTCGAAGACTCGATGCGTCTACTCGGCTCGACGGTGACCAGCGCCAATGTCGGCCTTGCGGTGCTCGACCAACTGCGCATCGTCGATGAGGTCGCGTACCTCCGCTTCGCCAGCGTCTACAAGGACTTCGATGCGGCGGCGGACTTCCATCGCGAACTGGCGCTGCTCGAGAAGTCAGTTTCGACGCCGTAGCCAGCGGGTGTATACGAACGACTCGTCGTCGATCGCCAACTGTGCCAGCTCGAAGCGGTGCGTGTGCGGGGATGCGCCCATCCCGAGTCGGGGACCCTGGCCGCCGAACGTGGCCGGCGATGTGGTCAGGTTGATCTCATCGATCAGGTCGGCTTCGAACAACGCTCCGTTGAGCGACGCCCCACCTTCGACTTGGACGTAGTCGACACCGTCGACCACGCGGTGAAGACGTGCAATCGCCGCCACGAGATCGATGGTCTCATCACCAACGCGTAGGGTCTCGACGTCAGCGGGCACGGTCGGTGCTCCTGTCTCGCTGGTGATCACGAACCCGGCACCCGAGCTGAACAGCTCGGTCGAGAAGTCGAGGCGCCCGCTTTCGGTGACCACGCCGATGCGTTGACCCTGCTTGTGCGGAGCGCCGTATCCCTCGTCGCGGACGGTGCCGGCGCCGACCACGATCACGTCGGCGATACGACGCAACTGTGCGAGCACCGCTGTGTCAGTCGGGCTCGACAACTTCGCAGAGGTGCCAGCGACGGCGATCGAGCCGTCGATCGACGCGACCATGCACAGCCCGACCCAGGGGCCGGCCCCATGGGAGCGCAGTGGTGTGCGGTAGGCGTTCTCTACGGTGACGTCGTCGGCGGGATCTGGGAGGAGTCGGCGCATCCAACCATCATGGCCGCCAGGGCTGGCGTTGCTGTGCTGCACATCGTCGCCTGTCGAGCGTTCGGCTGCGTCGAGGATCTGGTGGGTCTGCGACGATGCACCCATGACATCGCCAGCATCGGTCCGTACCGCGTTTCGCACCTGTCCTCTGTGTGAGGCGAGCTGCGGTCTCGAGATCTCCTTGCGATCCGACGGCAGCGGCGGCGAGGAGGTCCAGCGGATCCGGGGAGACCGGCTGGACGACCCCGATCGTCTGCGAAGCCCGATGGTGAAACGCAACGGCAACCACGTAGCGGTCAGTTGGCGAGAGGCGTGGGAGGTGGTCGCTGCCGGGCTCGGCGACGTGATCGAGCGCAACGGGCGGGAGTCGCTCGCTGCGTATGTCGGCAATCCGACCGCACACAGCCTGTCGGCGATGATGTTCTCGCGGGTGCTGCTCACCGGGCTCGGTACTCGGCACCGTTTCAGTGCCTCGACCGTTGATCAGATGCCGCGCCACGTGGCGTCCGGCTACGTGTTCGGCTCGCCGGTGGCGATCTCGGTTCCCGACCTCGATCGCACCGATCACCTCGTGATCCTCGGAGCGAACCCGTACGCATCCAACGGCAGCGTGTGTACCGCACCCGACTTTCCGGGTCGGATCGAGGCCATCCAGGCGCGTGGCGGCAAGATCGTGGTCGTCGACCCCCGCCTCACCCGTACGGCCGAACAAGCCGACCACCTCGCCAGCGGCCACGCGGATCGACACGCCCTGCAGCACATGACTCAGGCCGTAATGGATATGACCAATCACTAGTGTCCGGTAGTTTTCGGGCGCAGCTAGCTGGAAGCCAATACAGATGAGGCATTCGAGCGATCAGCGGGTGTCCACGATTTGAATCTCGGGTGACCACATCGGCGCGTATCTGGCAGGGCTCGACGAGATCAAGACGGCCCTCGATCCGTTCACGCCAGAATTCGCGGCCCCCGTCACCGGCATCGATGCCGCAACGATTCGAACGATGGCACGCGAGCTGGCAGCGGCACCATCGGCTGCGGTGTACGGGCGCATCGGGACGACGACCACCGAGTTCGGTTCGACGACGTCATGGCTGATCGACGTGGTCAACATCTTGAGCGGCAACCTCGACCGGCCGGGCGGAGCGATGTTCCCGACGCCCGTTGCGGGCGGTGGCACGACGCGTGGCAAGCCGGGCTCGGGACGTGGCTTCAGAGTCGGCCGGGGCCAGTCGCGGGTGAGCGGCCATCCCGAGGTGATGGGGGAGTACCCGGTTGGCGTCCTGGCCGAAGAGATCGAGACCCCGGGCGACGGCCAGATCCGGGCGCTCGTGACGCTGGCCGGCAACCCGGTGCTGTCGACGCCGAACAGCGAGCGGCTGGCGACGGCACTCGATCAGCTCGACTTCATGGTGAGCATCGACTTGTACCTGAACGAGACGACACGCCACGCCGACGTGATCCTGCCGCCGCCGTCGCAGCTGCAGCGGGGTCACTACGACCTCTTGCTGTTGCAGTTCGCGGTGCGCAACGTGGCGAACTATTCGCCGCCGGTGCTGCCGCTCGACGAGGGCCAGCCCGACGAGTGGGAGATCATCGCCAAGCTCACTGCCATTGCTCAGGGCCTCGGTGTCGACGCCGACCCGTCGGTTGCCGACGACATGGCGGTCGAGGGGCTCGTGCGTAGTGGTGTCAAGGACGAGTACTCGCCTGTCGGTGGCCGTGACGCTGATGAACTGCTCGCGGAACTGAACGAATCGGGTCGTCGCGGGCCTGAACGGATGCTCGATTTCATGCTGCGAACGGGACCGTTCGGCGATGGCTTCGGCGCCGATCCCGAGGGAACTTCGCTCGACGATCTGATCGAGCATCCCCACGGTCGTGACTTCGGGCCGCTCGTGGCACGGATCCCGGAGGTGTTGCGGACGCCGAGTGGTCGGATCGAGCTGGCTCCGGAACCGCTGGTGGCCGATCTCGACCGGTTGCGTTCGAGCGCAGACGACATGGCCACGCGAGGACTCGTCCTCGTGGGCCGTCGTCACCTGCGCAGCAACAATTCGTGGATGCACAACGTGAAGGTGCTGGTGAAGGGCACACCTCGCTGCACGCTGCAGGTGCATCCCGACGATGCGGCGACGCTCGGGTTGGTCGATGGTGGTTACGCGCGTGTGACGTCACGGGTGGGCTCGGTGCAGGCCCCGGTCGAGGTGACCGAGGGGATCCGGCCAGGCGTGGTCAGCTTGCCGCACGGTTGGGGTCACGACCTTCCTGGCGCACGGCTGCGCGTTGCCGCCGAGTACGCAGGCGTCAACTCCAACACCCTGTCCGACGACGCCGCGTTCGACCCGCTGTCGGGCACATCGGTACTCAACGGCATCCCGGTCACCGTCGGTCCAGCAAGTTGACTTGACCTGCCGACGTCGGATGTGACGGTGTGGACAACACGGAGTTGTTCACCTCGTATCCACATCCCAGACACCGAAATTCACATGGTTGTCCTCTTTCTCCCCACAGGGTGAATTTCGTAGAGTGCTCTGCCAGTACCGATTGCGGTGCGGCGCACGGACAAGAAGGCTGACGCTGACCTCTCGATGAGGGGTTGAGGACAGTGTCTGCTTGGGGAGCTCCCTCGACCTGTGTGTCGCACCCAGTCGGCACTTGCCTGGTGGCGATAGTTTGGAGGTTTGTCGACCTTCGGAGGATCACCATGTCGCTCGCACCGGACCGTATCGCTGACGGCACGATCGGGCTCAGGCGCCTGTTCACCTCCGCCGGCGTCGACCCCTACGACGAGATCGTCTGGGAGCGACGCGACGCCCGCATCACCAACTGGCTCGACGGATCCGTTGCCTTCGAACAGCTGGACGTCGAGTTCCCGATCACCTGGTCGTTGAACGCCACGAACATCGTTTCGCAGAAGTACTTCCGGGGCACCGTCGGCACGCCCGAGCGTGAGCGGTCGCTCAAGCAGGTCGTCGATCGGATCGTCGACACGATCACCGATTGGGGCATCGCCGACGGCTACTTCGCCGGCGACGAGGCGGAGGTGTTCCGTGCCGAACTGAAATACATCCTCGTCACCCAGCGCGCGGCGTTCAACAGCCCGGTCTGGTTCAACATCGGTGTGGCCGGTGTGCCGCAGCAGGCGAGTGCGTGTTTCATCCTTGCTGTCGACGACGAGATGCCCTCGATCCTCAACTGGTACCGCGAGGAGGGTTTGATCTTCAAGGGCGGATCCGGCGCCGGGGTCAACCTGTCGAGGATCCGGTCGTCGTTCGAGCTGCTCGAAGGCGGCGGCACTGCGTCAGGGCCGGTGAGCTTCATGCGAGGCGCCGACGCGTCTGCGGGCACCATCAAGTCGGGCGGCAAGACCCGCCGTGCAGCCAAGATGGTCATCCTGAACGCCGACCATCCCGACGTCGAACAGTTCGTCTGGGCCAAGGCGATCGAGGAACGCAAGGCGCGTGTGCTCGCCGGTGCCGGCTTCGACATGGGCCTCGACGGTGCCGATTCGTTCTCGGTTCAGTACCAGAACGCCAACAACTCGGTGCGCGTCACCGACGAGTTCATGCAGGCAGTCGTCGACGACGCCGACTGGGACCTCACCGCCGTCACGACCGGCGAGGTGCTGCGCACCGTGAAGGCCCGCCAACTGTGGCGAGAGATCGCCGAGGCGGCATGGGAGTGCGCCGATCCGGGCCTGCAGTTCGACACCACGATCAACCGCTGGCACACCGCCCCCGACCACGGCCGAATCACGGCCAGTAACCCTTGCTCGGAATATTTTCACGTCGACAATTCAGCGTGCAATCTCGCTTCGATCAATCTGTTGAAGTATCTGCAGGACGACGGTGGGTTCGACGTCGGTGCGTTCACCCACACGATCGACACCGTGTTCACCGCCCAGGAGATCCTGGTGGGGCGCGCCGACTACCCGACCGAGAAGATTGGCGACACCACGCGAGCGTTGCGCCAGTTGGGTCTCGGTTACGCAAATCTCGGTGCGCTGATCATGGCGCTCGGTTTGCCGTACGACTCCGATGAGGGTCGTGAGTGGGCGGCGGCGATCACGTCGTTGATGACTGCGTCGGCGTACGCGGCCAGTGCCCGCACCGCTGCGCGGATCGGGCCGTTCGACGGGTACGAGCGCGACGCCGAGGCGATGTCACGGGTGCTCGAGATGCACCGAGCGGCCAATGACGCACTCGGGCAGACCGACGCCGTGCCCGGCGATCTCGTCGACGCGGCCGCCGACGCGTGGGATCGCGCCCTGGCCGATGCCAGCGTCCACGGCGTGCGCAACAGTCAGGCGACCGTCCTCGCTCCGACCGGCACGATCGGCTTGGCGATGGATTGCGACACCACCGGAATCGAACCCGATCTGGCGCTGGTGAAGACCAAGAAGCTGGTCGGCGGCGGCACGATGTCGATCGTCAATCAGACGATCCCGCGGGCACTCCGCCGACTCGGCTACACCCCAGAGCAGGTCGACGAGATCGTGGCGTACATCGACGACCACATGTCGGTGATCGGTGCGCCGCACCTGGCAGCCGAGCATGTCGCGGTGTTCGCGTGCTCGATGGGCGACAACACGATCCACTACGAGGGCCACATCCGCATGATGGGTGCCGTCCAACCGTTCCTGAGCGGTGGGATCTCCAAGACGGCGAACATGCCCGAGGATGCCACCGTCGAGGACATCGAACGACTGCACATGCTGGCGTGGGAGCTGGGGTTGAAGTCGGTGGCGATCTATCGGGACAACTGCAAGCTCGGCCAGCCGCTGTCGTCCACCAAGGCGCCGGCTGCGATCGCAGCGGGCGTGCAGCAGGTGATCGAACGGATCGTTCATCACCCGGTCCGCCAGAAGATGCCGCGTACCCGTCGGGGTCGTACGTTCGAGTTCCGCGTCGCCGACTGCAAGGGGTTCGCCACGATCGGCGAGTACGACAGCGGCCAGCCCGGCGAGATCTTCCTGACCGTGTCGAAGCAGGGTTCCACCATGGCCGGCGTGATGGATGCGTTCGCGAAGTCGGTGAGCTACGGGTTGCAGTACGGCGTGCCGTTGCGGGCATTCGTCGAGGCGTTCACCAACATGCGTTTCGAGCCGGCCGGATTGACCGACGACCCCGACATCCGTTTTGCCACCTCGATAATGGACTACCTGTTCCGGCGTCTGGCGATCGAGTACATGACCTACGACGAGCGCGCCGAGCTCGGCATCTTCTCCGTCGACGAACGGCTGCAACCGACACTCCCCGGTGTCGAGGAACAGGTCACTCCGACGAATCAGGGCTCCGATCTTCCCGCCGATCCCAAGTCGATCGACACCGCCCAGCTGTCGTTCGCCGCGGTCGAATCGGTGGCGTTCGGCACCCGCCAGGTGCTCGAGTCGTTCGCCGCGGTCGGCGTGGACACGTCCCAGGTGGTCGTCAGTGGCGGCAT
>ENA-OFCX01001256-OFCX01001256.1-metagenomes-genome-assembly--contig:-NODE-1256-length-10557-cov-3.059227_pt1 | contig 10557 bp, 10 predicted proteins | sample MGYA00153384_OFCX01 | MGnify analysis MGYA00153384
AGCCGACGCTTCGAGGCCAAGGGCCTGCCTTTTGCCCCCATCACGCGGCCGCAAGACCTGTTCGACGACCCCCACCTGCTGGCCATCGACGGCGAACGTTTGCAGGTGCGCCGCGGCCCGCCGGGCCTGGGCAAGCATGGTGCGGCGTTGCTGGACAAGTTGGGCTATGACGCCCGGCAGATCAGGCAGCTGGTGGCCGACGGCGTGCTGGGCGGCGCGTCAGGCCACGATGGCCGAGGCCCGTTCGATGGTCCAGAAGGCAGCCAGCCCGCCGATGGCGTACAGGGCGGCCACGCGTGAACGCGCCATCCACGGCCCGTCGGCCGGGGCCCAGCGGTTCAGGGCCCACATCAACAGCCCGGCCAGGCCCACCACCATCAACTGCCCGGCCTCGACCCCCAGGTTGAAGGTCAGCAGCGCCACGGCGAGGTGGTTTTCCGGCAAACCGATCTCTTTCAGCGCACCGGCAAACCCCAGCCCGTGAACCAGCCCGAACAGCAGCGCCACCAGGGCGGGCCATTGCCGCGACAGCGTCGGCTTGCCGTGCAGGGCTTCGGCGGCCACCAGCATGATGCTCAGCGCGATGACGGCTTCCACCGGCGGCGGGCGCAAGGTCAGCAGGCCCAGCGCGCTGAGCGCCAGCGTCAGGCTGTGCGCTGCCGTGAAGGCCGTGATGACGCCCACCAGACGGCGGTTGAATCCCACCAGAAACAGCAGGCCCAGCACGAACAGCAGGTGGTCGATGCCGCCCAGGATGTGGTCCACCCCCAGCAGGAAGTAGGCGCGGGCGATTTCGCCCACGCCGCGCTGGTCGTCGGCCGAGCCGTACAGCGTCACTTCGGGCTGACCTTTCGTCAGCGTGTACACCCGGGTGCCGCCATCGAGCCAATGGACGCGCATCAGCACGGCCGAGAACTTGTCGCCGACACCCTCCATGCCCATGCGACCGCTCAGCCCGCCGGGCCCGCAGCGCACCACGCCCTCGTCGTCGCTGCAACCCGCTGGCCAGCGGGGCCGCAGCACCGACTCGCCCGTGCGGTTGCCGGCGCCCCAGTTCCACACGAATTCGGTGGGGCTGGCCTGGCGCAGTTCCATCTCGGCCATGCTGATCTCGTGCGCCACTGCAGGCAACGCGACCCAGCCCACGGCGAGGCCCAATGCAACGAGCCCTGCGCGCAGCAACGCTTTCACGACGGTCTTCATGGCTTGCCCGGCTCGGTCCGCACGGTGTACTTACGGGCCATCTCGCGCACCGCCGCGCTGCGCTGCTCGGACATCGTCGCGTCCTTCCAGTCCTGCAGGGCGATACCGCGCAGCTCTTCGTACGACGCCGGCTTCGCGGCCTGCAGCGAAACCAGGCGGAAGACACGCCAGCCCTCGCGCTGCGGCAGCGCCGTCCAGCGGCCCGGCTCCATCGCGGCCAGGGACTTGGCGAGGTCTTCGCCGTAGCTCTGGACGAGGTTGCCGCGCGGCCGGTCCTTGAACACGCGCAGGCCGGCCTTGGCGTCGCCGGAGGCACCGGCGTTCAAGGCCGACGCGAAAGACCGTGCCGCTTCTTCGCCGCTGTCGCCGGCCAGCACGGCTTCTTCGAAGTCGTAGCGTTCGGGCGCGTCGTAGCGCGCACGGTTCTTCTCGAACCAGTCACGCAGCACGGCGTCGTCCAGCGCCGGCAGCGCCAGGCCGGCGTTGATCATCGACAGCGCCTTGAAGATCACGCGGTCCTTGATCATCGGGTCGCCGCGGTCCATCTGCAGCGCCAGGCCCTCGCGGTAGAGCACTTCGTTGTCCAGCCAGACGCGGCGCAACGCAAACAATTCTTCTTCGTTGGGCGCACGACCGCGTGCCGCCTTGAAGACGTCGATGGCCTGGCGATCGACGACCTCGTCGATGACGATGACGTGCGGGTCTGCGGTGCGCGATGCCACCCAGGCATCGACGGCAAACAGCGCCAAACCGATGAGCAGGAAGTGCAGCAGCGGCTCGCGCAGCCAGCGTGCCTTGGGTTTGGCGACGGGCAGCTTGGCGATGGTTTGTGTCATGAGGTCGGCGAACAAAAAACTAAAAAAGGCGCCGCGTGTTGCCGCGCGGCGCCGTGTGCAGAAAGCGGCGCCAGGCCGCTCGGGTGGTCAGCGAACGCCAGCCACCGCGGTCGAGCCAGCCACCTCGACGAAGATCGGGTTGCTGTAGAACCACAGGTCGGCCCAGGCTGCGACATCCAGACCCACCATGCGTTGGCCGTTGACGATGGGCAGGTGGCTAGGGCAACCGTTGATGCCCGAACCGCTGAACAACTCCGTGCCCGGCGCGTTGGTGGCCACCGTGGTGCACGCGATGCGCAGGAAGGCGTTTTCGGGGAACTCGATCGCGGTGCTGGTCTTGGCCTGGATCGCCCCGGTGTTGGTCCACAGGTCGGCAAGCGGGTTACCCGCGGCGTCGGTCTCGAAAGGCACGGCCGCCGGCATGTTGGTGCCACGCAAGCGCACGTACTGCGAGGCTGCCACCGCCGGGATGCGGAAGGTCATGCGCTTCCACTCGGTCTGCCCGGGCACCGTGGTCCAGGTGCCCGCGTTGAAAGTCCTGATCACCTCCGCGCTCGGGTTCTTGGCCGCAGCAGGCACGCTGGTCAGCGGACGCAGTTGCTGCGGGTTGGCGCGGTCCACCCAGTCGTCGGGCCAGGTACCGCTGTAGTCGGCCGCGCCGGGCTGCTTGTAGCCCGTGACCATGCCGCGGATCACGTCCACGTGGTCCAGCACCGGCTTGTCCAGCGGCTGATTGATGCCGACCTGCAGCAGCGACGGGTTGGGGAAACTGTAGGGCGAGTAGCTCGCGCCGGCCGGGTCGCGCACCACCACCGACACCACGATGTCGGCACCGCGGCGCACCTTGAGCTTCTCGCCCATGGTGGCGCAACCGGCCACGTCGGTGTCGGTGTTGCCCTGCGCGGCACGCAGCGCCAGTGCTTCGACTGACGCATTGCTGCGCGCGGCCAGGCCGGGATAAGACGCGCAGGCCACGAAAGCCAGGCGGTCGATCAACTGCCCTGAATCGACCCAGGTGTTGCCGCTGCGCAGGCCGTCGACGATCTGTTGCGGGTTCATCCTGCCGCCGCCGTGGCGCACCAGGCTGTAGTTGCGCTGGTACTCGCCAGGCCAGAAGTCGTTGTCGCTGCGGCGGTCGTCGACGCTGAAGGCGCCGCGTGAATGCCAGTCGGAACTGGCGAAAAACCACCAGTTTCGGCCCTCGCCGAGCAGGGCGTCCCACACGCCGCCGACTGCGGCCGCATAGATGCCGGTGCCGCCGTAAGTGGTGCCGCCGACGGAGTCGAATCGCACCGCTGGCGTGCCGATCGAGTTGCGACGCAGGTTGTACTCACCGCGGCGGTCCGACGCCCCATGCCCGGGCTGGCTTTCGAAGCCGAAGGCCACGGCCGGGCCGGCGTTGTTGAAGTTGCGCAGGTGCTCGACGTTGAAGCCGTTGTTGCCGGCTGCATTGAACGGGCCGGCTCGTTCCAGGTGGGCGGGCACGTAATAGCTGCCGTTGGGGTGAAAGGCCGCCATCCACTTGATGCCTTCCAGCGTCTTGGTGTGGCCCAGCGTGCCGTTGGCGCCGTTGAGCTTGGCGCCAGCAGCGTTCCAGTCCGGCGCGCCCGCGTTCAGGCTGCCGGGCACCGAGCAGTCCCAGTTGTTGCCCTGGAAAGTGTTGACGTTGCCGGGCTGCGTGGTGAGGTTGCCGCGGCTGGTGTCGCCGCCGTTGCCGCGGTCGAAGCAGTACGCCCACATGGCCAGGGCATTGGCGTTGCCCAGGGCGGTGTAGCCGGGCCTGGTGGGCAGCGTCTGCGTGTAGACCGAGGCCGGTATCTGGCCCGTGATGACGCCCATGGACGTGTGCTCGTGGCCGGCCACCACCGATTCCAGGCCGATGAACAGCGGCTCGTTGCGCAAGGCCGCCAGGTACTCCATCAACGGGTACTGGTAGGTCTGGATGCCTTCCCAACGCCACATGTTCTGGCTGGGTGCCGTGCCCGAAATGTTGCCGCGCGGCTGGACCGGCGGCACCGAGTTCTGCCAGGTCGTGTTGGGGCCCAGAACGCCGCCGCCCGCGATGGTGACCAGCGGGTAGGCCGGCGTGGCGAAGGTGGCATCTTCAGCCAGCGTGCAGTTGCGGTTGCCGGTGCCGCCATGGCCGGCTTGCACGAACCAGTCCAGGCCCCAGGGCGTGGTGGCATTGCGGTTCATCGATTTGGCCACCTTTTTTTGCAATGACACGGCGCCGTCTGAACAAGTGCTGTGGTTGTGGAAGTCGCCCGCAGCGTAAGTGCCGGCCACCTTCTGGGCGCTGGCCAGCTGCGGCAGCGTCACCGCCGCCAGAGAGCCCAGCGCAGCCACCGCTGCCAGGGCAACGGGGCTCCTCAGGAAATCTTTGATCATCTCGTTCACTCCTCGTTGTGACCCGCCGGTGATGCGACGCCAGAAAATGCCGGCACCGTCCAACACCTGCGGGCTATAAAAATCGTTGTGTCGTGAAGTCCACGCTCAGGCGCGCCAGCACCGTGCCCGAGCGCTCGAATTCCAGCGTCAGCGCGTATTCGCGGCCGACCTGGAGCGGGTGTTTCAGCCCGGTCAGGCGAACGTGCACACCGTCTTCGCTCAGCTCGGTCACGGTATCGGCAGGCACGGGAATGCTCACCGCCAGGCCGGTCTGGGCGCCACCCATCTCGGCGCCGGTGGCCACCGGCGTGCTCACGCCGATCAAGCGGTCGGCGGTGGTGACTTCGTCCAGACGCATGCACAGCACGGCGGTGGTGGCGTGGGCTGTGGTGGCGCGCGTCCACGGGTGGGTGACGCGCAGCAAGCCGGTGTAGATCTCGCAGGCGCGCGCCTGCGGCCAAGCCCAACCCAGGCAGGCAGCCGATGCCGCCTGCAAGGCAAGTCGACGTTGGCGCTTGATCAATTCCTGGTCCATGGAGTTGGTTTGTAGGTCCGTGCGGACCCACCATGGGACCCGTTTGATGACGCTTCGAACCGTAGGCGGGCTGTGTGAAGCCAGCGTGACAAATCGAACCGATCGACTCGGTTTACGCGTATTCCCGGGGTGGGTTCGAAGTAGCGCGCCTGTCACGGTGTCGTCGCAATGGGCTTCCTAAACTCAAGCCGAATTCCCATTCGCGCCCAGCCCATCGGCTGCGGGCGCACTAGTTCAATCCCACGGAGCAACCCCATGAAACACGCTTTCGCACTGACCGCCCTGTTGATGTCCTTTGGCGCGGCGACGCCGGCGCTGGCGCAGCTGGTGCTCGTCACCTTCGAGACGCCCACCAGCTTTGCTTCCATCAACACGCACTACGCTGGCGGCACCGATTCGGCGGGCGTGTCGGGCGCCAATCTCGGGGTGTCCTTTGGCGGCGACGCCGTGGCCGTGCAGAACGACGCGCTCGGGCCATACTTTTCCAACGCACCCTCGTTGCTCGGCGTGATGGCACCGGTGGGCCCTGACGCGTTCATGAACGTGCCGGTCGGCTTCACCGACCTCAGCTTCTTCTATTCGTCCAACGCCGCCGTGGTGGGTGCGGTCAAGGTTTGGAGCGGTCTGGGCGGCACAGGCACGCTGCTGGCGTCGCTGTCCCTGGCCAACAACGCGCAGTTTCGCTGCAGCAGCGCCCCGTTCTGCCGCTTCGACAATTTGAGCACCACCTTCTCCGGCGTCGCCCGGTCTGTGGGCTTTGGCGACGCTGCCAACGTGGCCGGGTTTGACAACGTGAGCATCACCGCGGTGCCCGAGCCGACCACACTGGTGTTGATGGCCCTCGGGCTGGCTGGCGTCGTGGGCTTTGCCCGCCGCCGCTGAACGGGCTGAACCCGCGTCTGCGCTCGCACCTGCACCTGAGTCCGTAACTGAGTCCGCACCGTGGCTGCCGCACTCGCGCGGCGGCCTCATCATCCCGACATGGACCAATTGATCGGGCTGTTCCCGACCCCCTTTCTGCGCGCGCCCCAGGCGCTGGACGCCGGTTTGGTCGCCGGCTTGGTGGAGCACCTCGCTGCGCGGGTCGACCGCGAAAACAGTTCTTCGCAGAACCTGTCGCACACGTCGCTGCTGACGCCCGCCGACAGCCCGCTGCTGGTGGTGGCTGCCGGCCTCATCACCCCCAAGCTGGTCGACTTCGGACTGCAACTTTTCGGTCAGCGTCTGGGTTGGTCGATCAAGGAAATGTGGGCCAACGTGCTGGACGCCGGCGGCCGCCAGGCCATGCACAACCACGCCAACAGCTTCATCTCGGGCGTGGTCTATCTCACCCCCACGCACCCCGATTCGCGCACCGTGTTCATGAAGTCGCCCGGCGGGGGCGACTTCGCGTTCAGGAACGACCACGCCGACGTCGCACAGGGCGCCTACAACGCCGACAAGTGGATCAGCCCGCAGCCCGAGCCCGGTGACCTGGTGCTGTTCCCGAGCTACCTGATGCATGCCGTGCCACCCAACCCCGGGCCGCGGCGCATCACGCTGGCGTTCAACGCCATTCCCACGCAACTGGATTCCTGGGGCTACAAGATCTCGTTCAATGGCTGAGTTCATTGGCTGAAAACCGCCTGGGCGCAGGGCTGGCGCTGATGGCGGCCTCGGGCTTCTCGGCTCTGGGCCTGCAGATCGTGTGGGTGCAGCAAACCGGCGCCTGGCTGGGCCACGAAGCGGCCGGCATGCTGGGCGTGGTGACGGCGTTCTTCGGCGGGCTGGGCCTGGGCGCGCTGGCTTTCGGGCCGGCCATCCAGCGCAGCGCCCGCCCGCTGCATTGGTACGCGGTGGCCGAGGCCGTGATCGCCGCCTGGAGCCTGCTGCTGCTGTGGCTGCTGGGCCCCGCCAGCGGCGCCTTGATGGCACTGACAGGCGCACAGCCCACGCCGGCGTGGCAGTGGGCGGTGGCTTTCGGCGGCACGTTGCTGCTGTTGCTGCCGGCCACTGCGGCGATGGGTGCCACGCTGCCAGCCATGGACCGGCTGCTGAGCGCGCGGCCAGGGCAGGCCGTGGCTGCGCTGTATGCCGCCAACACACTGGGCGCCGTGGTCGGGGTGCTGGCAGCGGCGTTCTGCCTGGTGCCGGCCTGGGGCCTGTCGATGACAGCGGCGCTGTGCGCGGCGCTGAACCTGCTGTGCGCCGCGGTTGCCTGGTGGGCCTTCTCGCCCGGCCGCGCGACGGCCCCCGCTGTCAGCGCCGTTGATGTCAATGGTGCCAATGGTGCGAACAATGAAGGCATCGCAGGCAACGCCGCCAATGCCGCGTCGCCCCCACACCGCTTGGCGCTGCTGCTGGCGGCCACCGGGTTCCTGGGCATCGGCTATGAAGTGCTGGTGGTGCGCGCGCTGCGCCAGGTGACCGAGAACACCGTCTACACCTTTGCCCTGTTGCTGGCCGTGTACCTGGTGGGCACGGCCACGGGCGCGGCCATCCTGCACCGACTGTTGGGCCAGCGCCTGCCCGGCGTGGCCCTGCGCAACCGCTTGCTGCAAGCGCTGGCGCTGGCCTGCCTGTTGGGAATGGCCAGCCTGTGGGCACTGGCCCCCCTGCAGGTCGCGTTGCGCGAATCGCTGGGCGACGGCATGCCCGCCGCCCTGGCGGCCGAAACCGCGCTGGCGCTGGCGGTCTTCGGCCTGCCCACGCTGGTGATGGGCGCGCTGTTCAGCGTGCTGGCGCGGCAGGCCTCGGGCGCCGGCCTGGGGCTGGGCCGGGCGCTGGGGCTGAACACGCTGGGCGCGGCGGCCGCCCCGCTGCTGCTGGTGGTCGTGTTGTTGCCCGCCGTGGGTTTGAAGTTCGTGCTGCTGGGTGTGGCCATGGGCTACCTGGCCTTGTCGACCCGCGCGGCCCTGCGAACGCCGCCGCTGTGGTGCCTGCTGCTGGCCGGCGTGGCAGTTGCGCTTGCGGCGCCGCCGCTGGTGACGGTGGATGTGCCGTCCGGCGGGCAACTCATCAGCCACGTGGAAGGCGCGCTAGGCACCGTCAGCGTGGTCGAAGACGCGGGCGGCGTGCAGCGCCTGCACATCGACAACCGGCAGCAGGAAGGCAGCAACGTCACCGCCCTGGCCGATGGCCGCCAGGCCCTGCTGCCGCTGTTGCTGCACCCGGCGCCACAGCGTGCGCTGTTCCTGGGGCTGGGCACCGGCGTCACGGCGGCCACGGCCACGCACGATCCCGCCGTGCAGGTCGAGGCCGTGGAACTGTTGCCCGAAGTGGTGCAGGCCGCCGCCTTGTTCACACCCGCCCTGGCGCCAGGCGCGGCGCAAAACGGCAGCGCAAACCGGCTGACCGTGCAGGTGGCCGACGCCCGCCGCTTCGTGCGCACCACGGCCACCGACTACGACGTGGTGGTGTCAGACAACTTCCACCCCGCGCGCAGCGGTTCGGCCTCGATGTACACGGTGGAACACTTCGAGGCGGTGAAAGCACGCCTGGCCCCGGGCGGCATCTTTTGTCAGTGGCTGCCGCTGCACCAGATGGACCTGGCCACGCTGCGCAGCATCCTGGCCAGCTACACCGCCGTGTACCCGCAGGCCTTCGCCATCCTGGCCACGCACAGCCTGGACACGCCCGTGGTGGGCCTGGTGTCGCGGCGTGACGGCGCGCCGCTGCAGCTGTCGCAAGTGCGCCAGCGCCTGGCCAGCGCACGGCTCGAACCCGGCGCGGCCGACTACGGCATCCACGACGAATGGGCGCTGCTGGGCAGCCTGGTGGCCGGGCCCACCGCGCTGCAACGCTGGGCGCAGGGCGCGCCGCTGAACACCGACGACCACCCCGTCGTGGCCACGCTGGCCCCGCGAATCACCTACGCACCCAGCAGCCTGCCGCGCGACCGCCTGCTGCAGTGGCTGGCGCAACTCGCCGGCGACGCTCGCGATGCCGTGGACACGGGCGACGACACCACGGCCGCGGCGCGACTGCAAGCCTACTGGGCGGCGCGGCACCGCTTCTTGCTGGCCGGGCGCGACGTGCGCCCCAGCAACGACGCCCGCCGCATGCTGCAGCAGGTGCAGGCGCCGCTGCTGGATGTCTTGCGCACCAGCCCCGATTTCAGGCCCGCCTACGAGCCGCTGGTGGCCATGGCGCAGGCCCTGGCTGCCACCGACCCCACGGCGGCGGCCGATTTGCTGGCCGAGCTTCAGCGTGTTCGACCAGCCTGGCCCCAGGCGACGCAAGCCCAGCAGGCGCTGGCGGCACAGTCCAGCCGCCCGCCCGCGCCGTGAGCCCTGCGCGCACGCGGCATGGCCGCGGCGCGCCGCCCGTTCCGCGACCCGCGCCGTTGTTCATCGAAGGCGGTCTTCTATTCGGCCGTGGCGTCGGCGTTCGTTTTGCCGCAGGCCCGCGACCTTGGCCACGGTCAGCAGCGCTTCCAGCGCAGGCAGCTGCCCCAACCTTCCAGCTACGGCGCCGCGTGCCGCCGCGCGACCCAGAACGTGGCGCCCTCGGGCCCGTAGCGTTCGGCATGCGGCACCGCGGGCGCCAACGTGAAGGCCTCACCGGCCACGAGGTGGCGCGTGGGCCCGTCGACCGTCAACCAGAACTCACCGCGCACCACACGAGCGTCGATCTCGAAGGGGTGCTCGTGCAGGCCGACCACCTGGCCGGGCGCCCATTCGCGCACCAGCACTTCATCGAAACCCCGGGTCAGGGCGTCGGTGCGAAAAGCATCAAAGTCAGCTGGGTTCATGGCGATGTTTGTGACTATGTTCGTGGCGGCGAAATGTCCGAAGCTAACACTGCCATGGGCAGGCTGGCCCGGCGCCGGGCCTGTGCTGAAATCTCCCAAAACGCGGGCAGCCCGCCCCGACCGGGAGCACGACTTTTGCAGACGTGTTGCGCTGGTTGCTGGCGCTGAATCGCGAGCGCGCTGGGGTGTAGCACATAAGTGTTACATTGCGACAACTTTCCAACTTGGATGCCCGCCATGAGCACCACCACCCTGCGCTTGCCTGACCATCTGAAGCGCCGCATCGAATCACTGGCGGCACAGTCCGGCGACTCGGCGCACGCCTTCATGATCAGGACCCTTGACGAGGCCACCGAGCGCGTGGAGCGGCAGCGAGAGTTCGAGACCGAGGCACAGCAGCGCCTGCAGCACATGCAGGAGACCGGCGATTACCTCACGCTGGAAGACGTGCGCGCGTACGCCCAGGCGTTGGTGCGAAGTGAATCGCCGGCCAGGCCCACCCCCAGGCGGATGGGGCCGGAAGAACTGGAGCGCTTCCGGGCGTCGATTCAACGCGCAGACTGAAGATGGCGTCGCTCCTGTTCGCCACCCGCATCGACAGCGACCTGGAGCGCATTCGTTTGCACCTGATGGCACACGAAGCCGCCGATGTCGAGATTCGAGTCAACGAAGTCATCGATGCCCTGCAGTTGCTGACGCAGCACCCGCTGATCGGCCGCAGAGTGTGCTTGGGCAAGCGCGAACTCGTCATCGGGCGTGGCAACCGCGGGTACGTGGCGTTGTATGCCTATGACCGGCTAAACGACATGGTCGTCATCGCCGCCCTGCGAGCACAGCGCGAAGCCGGATTCGTCGACTGACAG
>ENA-OFCX01001257-OFCX01001257.1-metagenomes-genome-assembly--contig:-NODE-1257-length-10556-cov-2.213884_pt1 | contig 10556 bp, 14 predicted proteins | sample MGYA00153384_OFCX01 | MGnify analysis MGYA00153384
GGTGCGCTCGTCGACATGGCACGCGCCGGACAACTCGATCGGACCGCTCGCGGGCTCTACCGATTTCGTTCCTATCCGACCGATGCGCGCGATGAACTGATGGCAGCAACGCTGTGGCCGCGTCGGCTCGGTGTCATCTCACATGATTCAGCACTCGACCTCTGGGAGCTGTGCGACATCAACCCGGCACGGATCCATGTCACCGTTCCCAAGTCGGCCCGACTGCGCCGTCGCACACCTCCCACCTACGAAGTTCACGAGCGCGATCTCGATCCTGGCGAACTTTCGAACATCGACGGAATTCCTGTCGTCACACCCCTGAGAGCAATCCTCGACGGGATCGAACGCCACCTCGATCGTCGCCTCGTCAACCAGGCCATCGACAATGCCAACCGCCGCGGTCTGCTCCTGCCCGGCGAAAGTGACCTGCTCTCAGCGGAGTCGAGACCCAGCGAGCCGACCGATTCATCGGACACGTAGTGAGGCAAGGCATTGTGCATTCCGTGACCTTGGCGCAGACGAGACCTCGATGCGCGATTCATTCGGATCGGATCGTCGACGTCCCCGAGCCCAGGCGATGAACCCAGCCCACGTGGGAACGGGAGCGTTCAACGCAGCTCGACGTTTGCGTGGTAGTCGGAGTGGCGTTCGACCTGGGCCGACACGTCGATGTTCTTCAGCTTGTCGGCGCTCGACGCGAAGCCGTTGAGACCAGCAGCGGTCCGGCCGCCTTGTGCCGCGACGTACAGGCACGGTGTCGCAAGGATGAGTCCACCGCACCGACCGGATGAACGACGCCCGGTTCAGAGCACCTCGACGCGGCAGCGGATCCCCGGTGCGGCTGCCAGGCGGGCGTCGGCGGTGAGCAGGTCGACCTCCATCAGCTCTGCGAGTGCGACGTACGCGGCGTCGTAGACCGTCAGGTTGTCGCGGAGCTCCCAGCATCGATCAATGAGTGGTCCGTGGGGGACGCGGTCGAGTCGCAGCGAGCCCAGGTCGGCGAGCGCCAGCGTCGCCCTGCGCTGGTCGAGATGTCCGGCCGCCACGAGCCGCCGCCAGGCAGAGACCACCTCGAGATCGATCACGTGTGGCGCCACCAGTCGTTCGATCCTGAGCCGCGCCCGGACACGGTCTCCGTCATCGCCGTCGTCGCCGAGCCCGGTGACGATCACGCTCGCATCGACGACGATCACCGCCCGTCGCGGTCTGCCCGCACCGCCTCGACCGCCGCCTCGAGCGGGATACGTCCGCCTGAGCGTCCGCCGGCGCGATCGAGCACCTCGGCCAGCGTCGGCGTGTTCGCGTCATCCTCGAGACGAGCGAGCAGGTACTCCTGCAGCGACATGCCCGTCGCCGCCGCCCGGCTCCGTAGCGTCGCATGAACCTCGTCAGGAACATCTTTCACCTGAATACTCGGCACGGCGTTCACAGTAGCGCCATTCTGGCGCCACCGCATGCGGATTGGCGCCCGAAAACCCTTCAGCAGCCGGGTGTGACGGAACCCTGAGCTACCAACCGTTCCGGTTGCGGAGATGATCAGCTGATGGGTGCGGTGAGTTCATGCCTCGCATCCTCGGTTGTGTGAAAGCGGGACGCGCAGGGCAGTACGGCAACATGACGACGAACAACCCCGGAGAGAACCAGGAGGGCGAAGCGGTCCAGAACCTGTCCGTTCCTGGAGCCCCATCGGACAACACCACCCTGACCGCGATCCTCGCCGGGTTGGACGAGGACGGATTCGGCGCCCAGTTCATCGTCCGAGAGGGCGCCCAGATCGAATGCCTCGCGTGCCAGAACATCTCACCGGCGGCGGACTTCGTCGCTCGACGTTCCCGACGTCTCGAGGGTGCGTCCGATCCCGACGACATGGTTCACGTGGTGGCAGCCACGTGCCCGGTCTGCGACGCAGGCGGCACCGTCGTCCTCACGTACGGCGTGAACGCATCGCCGGAGGATGGCGACGTCTCGCTCGCCATCGACATGAGCGAGGCCGAGGTCGAAGCCCCCGGAACAACCACCGAGCCTGACACCGACACCACCGCCTGACGGCGTGGTTTGCGACCCGCGCCCGGTCAGCAGTCGACTGCGACTCGGAGGGCCGCGCAGGCCTCGATGAGACGCATGGGGTCGAGAGCGCACTGTCGCTCGACCAGGTGTGCCTTGGCAACGACACGAAGATTGTCGAAGCTTGCGACACAGTCGGTCGGCATGCCGTCGCTGGCTCCGAGTCGAAGCTCGGTGGGGATGTCTCGGATTGTTCGTGTCACCGGGGCGGCAAGCACGCTGTTCAGGACGGGAATCGCTGCTGTCCGAGTCATCACGAGAAAGGGCCGACGACCGACGTCTTCGAACTCACCCCACCAGATCTCACCTCGCCGCGGCTCGGTCACCACGGCTCCTCGGCAATGGCGTCACGCATCGAAGCGATCGCTGCCAAGGTCTCGGCGTCGGTCGGCGGCCTGCGCTCATAGCCAGCCACGATCGAGTGGCGTCGTCGATCGAGTTCCACCACTGCGTCGATACCTGCGCGCACCGCTGCAGCTCGACTCGCGTACACGCCACGGTCCACAAGATCATCGAGGACCTGGAGCTGGTCGACGGGAAGTCGCACGGCGATCTGCTCGGTTGTCATCGGCACGAGCATACCGTAACGGTAGTCAATCCGGTATGCGATGCAACCGTACCCGCAAGCGCACGAACGCACACCTGGTGGCCGTCGACGCGACGGGCGGTCAGCGCAGCGGGTCGATGACCTGTTCGGCGAAACGCAGGACCGGTTCGGTCGATGCGGGATTGCCGAAATCCATGACCACATGGTCGACACCGACCTCGTGCCAGCGCGCCACGAGGTCGTGCAACTCAGCGGACTCGGCATCGGTGTCGGGCAGCGAACGCTCGATCGTGATGCCGGTCTCGATCACGCCAGGATCACGACCGGCGTCGATCGCCGCCTGGCGAACGATGTCGTACTTGCGCAGCCAGTCGGCTTCGGTACGACCCATGTTGTGCCACATGTCGGCGATCCGTCCGGCGAGGGGCAGGCCGACCTGTTCGCCGTTGGCGCCGATGCACACCGGCGGAACCACCTCGGGCAACGGCGGTGCGGCGGCCTCGTGGATCGAGAAGTGTTCGCCCTCGAAGCTCGGAGCCGCTTCGGTCCACATCAGCCGACAGATCGTCACGACCTCTTCGAGTTGGGCGTAACGCACCGACGGCTTGGGGAACTCGTAGCCGTAGGCCTCGTATTCGTCGGCGCGCCAACCGGCGCCGATTCCGAGCATGAACCGATTCTCGGAGAAGACCTGCAACGTCGCCGCCATCTTGGCGGTCAACGCCGGCGGACGGTAGCCGTGGCCCAGCACGTGGTGGCAGAGCTGCACGTCGGGGAACTTGGCGGCGAGCCAGGTGAGTGACGTCCAGGCTTCGACGAACGGGTCGGTCTTCGCGTCGAACCCCCAGAAATGGTCGGCGACCCACATCGAGTCGAAGTGGTCGTTGACGGCGGGCAGGATGTGCTTGGCCTGTTCGACCACGATCGGTTTGTGGTCGCTCCACCGGTTCCCGATGCACGGCGAGAGCCAACCGAATCGGAGCGGGCGTCGTGCAACTTGATCCATCGGGCGAACCTACTTCGGTCGGCGCAGTGGCGCGACTCAGCTGTGGAACGCGGCTGCGAACGCCTCGAGCTCGGACGGGATGTCCCCGGCAGGTTGATAGGCGATGTCGGTCACGCCGCCTGCCTCCAGCGACGCCAAACGTTCTCGGAGCGCGGCCGCAGTCCAAGCGGCACCCAGGAGTTCGATGTGCAGTGGTGTCACGAACGGCCGGTCGCGTGCGTTGACGTCGATCATGTGCAGATCGTGGAGTGCGAGGTGCCGTTCATCGTCGACCACGTCGTCGTACGCGCCCGCCCACTCGTCGAACCCGGGCAGCAGTTCTGTCGGCAAGTTGTTCTCGGCAAAGAAGTGGTAGGCGACGGTGACCGCATGCCCGGCGGCGCGCATCACACGCTCGGAGTCGGTGCCTTCGCCGTCGCGCAACACCGTTCCCGGCAACAGGTACGGCTCCCAGTCGAACCCCGGCACCGGTGTCGCACCGGCCAGGAAGAGGCCTGCGCCGATCTCCTTGGCGGTTGCGATGCCCTTGGGGCCCGCTGCGCCGAGTAGGAACGGGACCTCGATCGGTCGCGACGGCCCGAAGCCGTCCGGGTGCATCATCTGCATTCGTCCGCCATCCCACGTGACGACGTCGCCTCGCAGCAGGGCACGGACCGTGGTGACATAGCTCGCGACGTCGACCCATTTGAGCGGTCGCTGCCCCATCGTGAATCGGCCCGTGAATCCGGTGCCGACCGCGACCGCAACACGGTCCTGCCCGGCGATGTCGACGAGCGTGCCGATCGCCGCAGCGGTGACCATCGGGTGGCGAAGGCTCGGGATGAGCACGCCGGGGCCCAACCCGATCGTCGAGGTGCGTTCCGCCGAGCGACACAACTGCACCCAGACGTCGGGGTACAAGGCGGGTGAGTCGTAGCACCATGCATGTTCGTAGCCGAGCGACTCGGCAAGACGAATGTGCTCGGGTGTGTCCATCGAGGTGGCGAACGCACAGGTCAGTCGCATCTCGGGGTCAGCCTTCGTCTACTGGAAGGTGGCAGACGGCCTCGACACACTGAATTCCCACATGATCGAGCACCCACCCATCCTGTCACGACGCAGCCCATCCGGTCAGCGGGTCACACCCGACCGGTGCCGTCGTCGACGGACCCACCGGGCTCGCGCACCCCGAAATTTGTGCGGATTCGTTCGCTGAGCGAACGAATCTGCGCAGATTTCGGTGGGGCGGGAGTCGGTCAGGCGGCTGGCACACTCGTTGCATGCTGCGAGAAGGACAGACCGCTCCTGGTTTCGTGCTGGAGGACCAACATGGCGACTCCGTCGACCTGGCATCCCTGTCGGGACGTTGGGTGCTGCTGTGGTGGTATCCGAAAGCTGCCACCCCCGGTTGAACGGTGGAAGGCCAGGCCCTGCGTGACAGGGCCGAACGATTCGAGGAACTCGGAGTCACCATTCTCGGCGCGTCGTACGACACACCGGCGGAGAACTTCGCGTTTACGCAGGCTCAGCAGTTCCCCTTCCGCCTCCTCAGCGACACCGATCACACCGTGGCCGCCGCCTACGAGGTGACCCGCGACGCCGGCGACAAGTTCGCCGAGTTCCCGCGCCGCTACAGCTACCTGATCGATCCCGACGGGATGATCGCCCGCGCCTACGACGTCACGGACGTGGCCCACCACGCCGATCAGGTGATCGCCGACGTAGAACGAGCACTGGAGCAGCAATGACTCCGGCCCCTCGTTCCGTCCCGTACACGACCACGTCCGCCAGCAGGGCCGAGGACTCCGGCCGGGACGCACAGGAACTCCAAGCCCGCGTCACCGCTGTCACCCGCGGCGGCGCTCGGGCGGCAGTGCTCGGCGCGAACGACGGACTGGTCACCAACGTGTGCCTGATCCTCGCAGTTGCCGGGGCCAGCTCCGGGGTCACCGAGGTTCGCATCGCCGGGCTCGCGAGCCTGATAGCCGGGGCGTTCTCGATGGCAGCGGGTGAATGGATCTCGGTACGCAGTCAGGTCGAACTGTTCGACGGCATCGTCGGCGAACTCCACCGACTCGCTCAGCGCAACCCGCGGCTCCTGCTCGACGAGCTCACCTCCAAGCTCGAAGACAGCGGCTTGGCAACGGACACCGCGCAACGCGTCGCCACCGAACTGCCGCTCGAAGGCGACCGCTTCGTCGACTTCACCGCGCGCACCGTGTTCGGCTTCGATCCCAACGAGGTCGGCTCACCGACGGTTGCTGCCATCAGTTCGTTCGGGCTCTTCACCGCCGGCGCCATCGTGCCGCTGGTGCCGTGGTTCCTGACGAGCGGCACCGCGGCGATCATCGCGTCGGTCACGGCGACGGCGCTCGCGAGTCTGGTGGTCGGAGGATGGGTCAGCCGGTCGTCGAACCGGCCGATGATCCAGGGCGCGTCACGCCAGCTCGCAATCGTGCTCGTCGCGTCGCTCGTCACCTACGGCATCGGCTCGCTGTTCGGCACCGCGATCGCCTGACGGTCGGGCATCGCGGCGTCGTGCTTGTCGCTGTTCAGCCGTGGAACGCATGCGCGAACGCCTCGAGTTCGGACGCGCCGTCCGGGTGGACCCATCCGTTCACGATGTCGCGAACTCGGTGACGTGAGTGCCGGATTGCGGAACTGAGCTCACCGAGATCCAGCTCGTCTCCGTGTTGGCCCGTTCGTCAGCGTTCATGGGGGCCGGTCTCCACGCTGACGGACCGTGCGTCAGTGGACGAGCACGTTGCGGAACTGCCACGGATCGTCGGGGTCGAGGTCCTCGGCGAACAGACCCGGACGGTCGGTGAGCGGTGTCCAGTCGGTGTACTCGCCGGCGATCGTGCCGAGATACGGGTACTGGATCTCCAGGCATCGCCGATGGTCCATGTCATCGGTTTCGACGATGCCGGCCTCGGGATTCTCCAGCGCCCACACCATGCCGGCCAGCACCGCCGAGGTGACCTGCATGCCCGTCGCGTTCTGGAAGGGCGCAAGTTCGCGCGCTTCTTCGATGGTGAGCTGCGACCCGAACCAGAACGCATTGCGTTCGTGCCCGTACAGCAGCACTCCGAGCTCGTCGCGACCGTCGACGATCTCGTGCTCGTCGAGCACGTGCTGCTGCGACGGCCAGCGTCCGGCCGCACCGAACAGCTCGTGGAACGAGAGCACCGCGTCGTTGCACGGGTGGTAGGCGTAGTGGCACGTCGGGCGGAACTCCGCTGATCCGTCGGCGCCGCGCACCGTGAAGAAATCGGAGATCGACAGCGCCTCGTTGTGAGTCACGAGGAACCCGTACTGCTCACCGTGCGACGGGCACCAGGTACGTACCCGTGTCTCGGCACCGGGTTGTTCGAGGAAGATGCCGGGCGCCGACGGGTCGGCGAACGTCCGGGCGTTCGCAGGCATCCACTTCTCGTGGGTGCCCCATCCGAGTTCGGCCGGTTGCAGCCCCTCGGAGATGAACCCGTCGACCGACCAGGTGTTCCAGAACGTGTCGATCGGCTTCGGCGAACGCGTGCGCTGCGTGTCGCGCTCGGCGATGTGGATGCCCTTGACGCCGGCGAGGCGCATGTACTCGGCCCACGCTGCGCAATCACCGGTCGCCGGCTCGTCGGCCTCGATGCCGAGCTCCGACACCAACTCGACCAGCGCCTGCTTCACGAACCACGACACCATCCCGGGGTTCGCTCCGCAACACGACACCGCCGTGGTGCCGCCCGGCGACCGTCGCCGCTCATCGGTCGCCGTGGAGCGCAGCGCCTGGTTCGTACGCAGGGCGTTGTCGGTGGCCGGGTCGTAATAGAAGCCGGGCCATGGCTCGACGACGGTGTCGATGTACAGCACACCGAGCTCGCGACACAACCGCATGATGTCGACCGACGACGTGTCGACCGACAGGTTCACGCAGAACCCTTGGCCGTCTCCGGCGGTCAACAGCGGGGTGAGCAGCTCGCGATAGTTGTCGACGGTGACGGCAGCCTCGACGAGCTCGAAGCCGTACTGCTCGACGATGCCGCGATCGTGTCCGTTCGGCTCGATCACGACGGCACGGGTCCGATCGAACTCGAAGTGACGATCGACGAGCGGGAGGGTTCCCCGCCCGATCGACCCGAAGCCGATCATCACGACGGGGCCGGAGATGGCTGCATGGACGACGGCACCGGGGCTCGCCACTGGGCTGGTCTCTGGCACGATGAATCCTCCGAGCTGATGGCCGGGCTCGTCCCGACGGCGGGTCACGTTACCCCTCGCCGCCATCGGGCTGCGGCTGGTCGGTGCGCTTACGCCGATCGTCTCGATCCGAGCCATCGAACGGCGAGGAGCGATCCGATCAGACCACCGGTCGATGACAGGAACAGATCACCGACGGTGTCCTCGTAGGTGAGCGCCAGCGCGCCGGCACCGCCGAATCCGTCCTCGGACACCGCCCATTCCATGATCTCCCACCACACGATCGCGATCGCACCGAAGCCGTAACCGAGCAGCACTGCGTCGCGCCGGTCGTCGATGTTGCGGAACCGGAACGCATGGAATGCTCCCACGAGCAGGACCCAGTTGATCGCGTGCAGCACATCATCGGTCTGGGGGAAGTCGTCGTACACGCCGATCAGGTTGCCGAGCGTGTCGAGGAGGAACGGTGCGGCCAGCAGCGCGTCGGCGGTGTGCGGGTACGGGTCCCAATGTCGCCATCGTGCGATGAGTGGCACGATCACCACGGGAGCCAGGAAGAGCGGGGCGCGAAAGCCCATCGCCTTGCCCTCGACGGTGTCCGGCGACAACCCGATCGCCACGGCGAAGCTGGCCACGAGCGCCACCTTGACCGCCAGGTTCACCCATCGGGTCGCCGTGAGACGGTCGACGACGAGCACGTGCGAACGAGAGGTCGGCGGCGGTTGGACGTCGGAGGACACGGCGGCACCGTAGTCGTGGGCTCGCTCCGCCGCCGCAGTCAGTGCTCGAAGTGGGCGGCGGCACCTTCGCGGGTTGCGTTCGAAGTCGCTCGGATCGAAGGCCTCCGGGTCGATCGGGTGGCCGATCCACTCCAGCCGTTCACGATGTTCCTCGCGGGTCGGGTCGGCCAGGATGTCGAGCAGCTCCTGGCAACCCCAGAGGCCACCGCAGTCCTCGGGCGGGCAGGCCCCCGCCGCCCACCGGTGCATGCAGCGTCAGCGGGCGACCGGTTGCGGCCAGGTACCCGCGCGGAACGACTGCCAGGCTCCCGTTGCGAAGAGCGCCCAGATCACCAGCACCGGCTGGAACAACAGGCGAACGAAGCGTTGGGCGTCGGTGTCGAGCCCGAATGCGTCGACGCCCTCGGCCCACTGGGCGATGTTGCCCGGGAAGATGACGACGAAGAACGCCGCCACGATCGTGCCGACGATGACCCGGTGGCGCGACAGCGCGATGAGGGCTGCGCCGAGCGCGAGTTCGACGATGCCGGACACGATCACCACGACGTCCTCGTCGATCGGGAACCAGCTGGGCACCTGGGCCTGGAACTCGGAGCGTTGTGTGGTGAGGTGGGCGATCCCGGCGAAGATCAGGGCGCCGCCGAGCAGCCACCGCAGCACCGGACGCAGGCGGTCGACAGCGCCGATCGGTCGTGAGGTGTCGGACACGGTTGCGATGGTACGGATCAGGTCGTCGACCGGCTGGCAACGCAGATCGGTAGGGCGCACTCGAGCGACTTGCAGGGACGTCGGGCCCGGTGTCGGCGGGCGCGCTCCTGCGCGAAGGCGTCGATACATTCCTGGTTGGCACACGTCTCGATTCCGCAGGTGAGTCCGGCTCGGTGCCGACCCACTTGTCGACGGGGCGATTCGACGACGGCTTCATCCTTCGTTTCGTCGGCAACATGCACCGCTGGGGCCGGGGTTGCAGCGTCGGCGTGTCGAGACGTGACGCAGATCGGGACCGGACAGGTGCCCCGGCCGCACGGCTGACCCTTGGCGTGGAGTTGGGCTTGCGCGTCCGCTTTGCGTTGTACCTTCTTCAGACGTCGGCTCTCGCGAAGCGGTGCGCAGATCTCGCAGCCCCGCTTCTTGCAGATCCGCCCTCGTGAATGGGCGAGCGCCTGCTGTTGCTTCGGCGTGAGCGCCGGTTCGTCGGCGACCACGTTCGTCGACCGACTGGGCTGCTCATTCTGGGGTGCTCGCGGAACCGGATGCTGAACCATCGTGCGACCGAGTATCGCCGCGTTCGCACCCAGACCCACGCGATGCGCAGGCCGTCGAGCCACCCGCTCGCCCGATCTGTGCACGATCTGTCTCGGTTTCCGGGACTCCTGGGGCACTGATCGGTGCTCGGCGACTCGGGGGTCAGGCAAGGGCAAGGGCGACGAGGCGGGCGACGCGGGGATCGTCGGGGCCGAGGTAGCGCACGAGCACACCGGCGACCGCCTCGACGTCGAGGGTGCCGGCCAGCTGCATTTCCTCGAGGTCGGCCCAGTCTTTCGTGCGGTCGAAGAACGCCTTGAACACGGCGAGATCTCGACAGGCGAGGAACGGGACGTCGTGTCCGGCGAAGGGCTCCCATCTGATTCGCTCGCCGACGCCGACATGGAAGGGTGTGGTGTCGAGGAAAACATCGACCGGCGTGCTCGCCCACCAGAGGCGGGTCTGACCGTCGGCTTCGAGCTGCGCAACCGAGGCGTCGGTGGAGGAGACCTCAGGCGGCAGAGCGGCGAGGAGGTCGCCCGTTCGGGGAACCGGCACGAACACGTTGACGTCGATGTCGATCGTGCCGCGGGCGCGCTGCGTGCACCAGGCGAGCGCCAGCGCTCCACCGAATGCGTGTGGGAGCTGTGCGGCGTCGAGCGCCTGATGGATGGCGACGATCTTGTCCGCCAGGGAGGTCGCCGATTCGCTCATGCGACGGCACCGAACTTGGGAGCGGTGAGCGTTCGGGTGTGGCGCGCCGGGAACATCTCCGCCAACTCGA
>ENA-OFCX01001258-OFCX01001258.1-metagenomes-genome-assembly--contig:-NODE-1258-length-10548-cov-2.338893_pt1 | contig 10548 bp, 9 predicted proteins | sample MGYA00153384_OFCX01 | MGnify analysis MGYA00153384
CCCGCTGACGCCAAAACAGACGTAAAGGCGGACCCGAGGACTGACGAAAAAAACGACGGCAAAGAAAGCAGCAAGCCGCCACCCAAGCCGTCAGCGCTTGTACTCGCGGGCCTCAAGGACCGTCTCTACGAAGTGCCCATCCCGGCAGGCAATTACAGCAACCTCTCAACAGACGGCAAGCGGCTTTACTTTGTGGTGGCCGAAACCGCCGTGGATAGAAAGCTTTCATTGCGATCGGTTGCCATTGAAGCGCCAAACCCGCTGCCGCCGACGGTCGAGCTGTTCTTTGATGAGATTCGCAGCTATGAACTCACGCAGGATCGTAAGAAACTGCTCGTTCGTAAAGTTAACGATTTGTTCATGTTCGATGCCGGCAAATCCCCGCCACCAGCGCCGGAGCAGGCGAAGTTTGCCGTGAATCTTCGCGACTGGACTTTTAGCGTGGATCCGCGCGAGGAATGGAAACAGATATTTATCGATGCCTGGCGCATGCACCGGGATTTTTTCTTTGACAAAAATATGCACGGCGCGGATTGGCTGAAAGTGCGATCAAAATACGAGCCGCTGTTGGCGCGCGTGACAGACCGCTCTGAAGTCAACGATATCGTCGCGCAGATGTCAGCTGAAGCGGCGGCGCTGCACAGTCAGGTCGGCGGCGCCGATTTGCGCAAGAGCGAAGATTCGGTTGATGTCGCCGGACTGGGTGCTGATTTCACGAAAACGGCGCAGGGTTTTCGCGTCGCCCGCCTCTTCAGTGGCGATCCAGAATTGCTCGAGGAGCGGAGCCCGCTCGCCCGCCCTGAGGTGAACGTGAAGGTGGGCGATGTCATCACTGCGGTGAACGGATTGCCAGCAAGCAGGGTGGTGAGTATCGGGGAGTTGCTGCGCAATCAGGTTGGCAAGCAGGTGTTGTTGAGCGTGAATGACGCGGCCGGAAAGTCGCGCGAAGTCATCGTCACGCCATTCAACGCGCGTGCGGACCGCGACTTGCGCTACCTCGCTTGGGAGCAAGAGCGCACTGAGCGCGCTGAAAAGGCTAGCAGCAGTCGTATCGGCTATGTGCATCTGCAAGCTATGGGTGCCAGCGACATCGCCCGTTGGGCGCGTGAGTACTATCCGGTATTTCAGCGCGAAGGGCTCATCATCGATCTGCGCCACAATCGAGGCGGCAGTATCGATTCCTGGATCATCGAAAAATTACAGCGTCGCGTCTGGTCCTTCTCACCCCCTAGATCTCTGCATGGCGGCACGCGTTACTTTTGCGTTCACAACTTCATCCGTGTTGCCTTCCATAGCATTGGTTCTATCCGCAATTTAAAGCGTTGAAGTTGGACTGATGCGCTTTTTACGAACCCGCAGCTTGCGTTTCGCGGCCACATTGTGGCGCTGATCGACGGCGACACTTATTCCGATGGCGAAACTATGGCTGAGGGCCTGAAGCGGCTCGGTATCGCTTCATTGATCGGCACCACGACGGCCGGTGCAGGCATCTGGCTGTCGGACCAGAATCGTTTGCGTGATAACGGTATCGCACGTGCTGCCGAATCCGGCTTGTTTGTACACGATGGTCCGGGCTCCAAGGATGAACACAAGTGGATCATTGAAGGTGACGGTGTGAAGCCGGACATGGAAGTCGATAATCTACCATTCGCGACATTCAATGGCGGTGATGCACAGCTTGATGCGGCAATCGCCTATTTGATGGACAAGATGTCCAAAGAGCCGATCAAGACGCCGGTGATCCCGGCGTATCCGGTCAGGATCAAACCCTAATATTGACGCGACTCCCCAGGCTGTTTAGTCCGGAGAACCCCGTCAAATGGCGTTTTAGGTTAATTTATGCGCACGAAAAAAACTAAAACCCAACTAGTTTTAAATTCAAGAACACAGACCGATTTTGCGAATTGTAGCCCCGCGCCATCTCATACTTGCGATCAGCGATGTTTTGCGCGTTGACCTCGATGCTCCACATTTTGTTGACCTGATAAGCCACACGCGCATTCAAGATCGCATAGCCGCCCATGCGGGAGCTGGCAGACTCCGTTGCCGAATCGTAACGGCGCCCGCTCGCCACGACATCGCTACTGATTTGCCACTGGCCGATGCTGTAATTGGCCGCGAGACTGCCGAACAGCTTTGCGCGGGACCGTAATTGCAAACCGGTGTTGGCATCGATGGGTTTTTGTGCAGTCAGTGCTGCCTTGATGGCGACGCCTGCGAACAGCGTGTCGCCTGACAATTCCCAACCCTTGATGCGTGCCTTGCGAACGTTCAACGGGGTGAACGTAACAAGGTCGAACGCGATCAGGTCGTCGATGCGATTGTCGAAGTAGACGAGCGATGCGCGCGACACTGAAGTGTTCCAGCGCACGCCGATTTCACCCTGCTCACTGCGCTCCGGCTTCAGATTCGGATTTGAAAATCCTGGAAAGTAAAGGTCATTGAACGAAGGCGCCCGGAATGCACGGCCACCGCGCGCATAAAGAAGCAAAGCAGGTGATAGCCGCACTCCGTAGGCAATGCTGCCGGTGTTGCGCTTGCCGAACTGATCTTCCTCGTCTCGACGTATCGAGAAATCCAGCTGTTGTTCGTTTGATTCCCCGAAGCGTTCCAGATAGCCGGCAAACAGGGAGCCGGTTTTGCGCTTTCGCTGGTTGTAATTGGTACTCGATGTGACGCGTTCTTCGCGCCATTCGACACCGGCACTGGTGCTGCCGCGTACCGACTTGAATTCATTGATCCATGCAGCCTGGCTTTGATCGGTCTTGAACGAACCCGAAAACGACGACGTCACGCGGCTGTCGTCAGTGGTGCGGCCAATATTGAGGCGGGAAGTCCAGTCAGTCATGATCTGGTTCACCGAGCTGACTGCAATACCCGTCAATGTTTGACGGTTGCGCGCGTCGTCGCCGGGGCCATTGTCGAAGTGCACCGCGCCGCGCGATTGCCAGGCCTTGAGTGAAATTGTTTCACCTTGCCAGAGCGTGTGCGATAAATCGAAGCTCACGTTGCTGTTTTTGTACGGGTCGCGATCCGGGTCGAAGGTGAAGCTGCCCGCGTCGGCGTTGGTGGCAGAGCGCGCACGTACCTGGCGATGTCCCGCGTTCAGTGTCACCGACGTATTACCTTCAACAGCAGTAAACCCGGCGTTAAACGCATAGGCCGAATCAGTGCCGAAGCCGATATTTGCTTGCAGACGGGAACGCTCGGACTTGCGCGTAAAAATCTGGATCACGCCGCCGATGGCGTCGGAACCGTAAAGGCTAGACAGCGGGCCCTTGACGATTTCGATACGCTCGATCATATCAAGCGCAACATTCTCAAATGCTGGTGAGCCGGATGTTGCCGACCCCAGGCGCAAGCCGTCCACCAGAAGCAAAGTGTGCTGGCTGTTGGCCCCACGCATGAATACACCCGCGGGCTGACCTGCGCCACCGGTCGCACGAATCTCGACCCCGGCTTTGCGTTGCAGGAGTTCCGCAAGCGTTGCGTTGCCAGCCGCATCGATTTCTTCGCGGCTAATTACACTGGTGGTGGCCAGCGTGTCGACGAGCAGTTGCGGCGTTCGCGCTGCCGTGATGATGAGTTGCTCGACCTGCGGGGTTACCTGACGGGTTAACTGTGCAGTGGCGACCGGGGAAACAACGATTGAAGAAAGGATAAGTAAATGTAGTTTATTGGCTCTCATGGCATTTCTGGATAGGATGCAGCAAGCGTCCCCGCAAGCTGCGTGATTCTTCATGCGAAGTGCCGATACAAGTGCCGACGCCTTCGCACACCGACCAACCGAACCCATAAAGCAATTCGGCTGGTGCCAAGGCCGGTATCCGGACTGATGGTGTGCGGTTGGAAAAACCAGCCGCGCTCGCTGTCACCTTCCCGAAATCGTGCGTAAAACACACGATATTCAGTGGCATGTCGACTGCAAGTAAACCAATCACCGTTGCGGGGGCAGTGCCTGATATTGATTGCTACAGGCTTCCCGTTTAACGACAGCGAATTTTGCTCGATCGCTGAAGCACCTTGTGCATCCCGATTGTACCGCGCGAGACGTGGTTATGAAGGCCGGCGTTTCAACCAATCGAGCGCATCGTTGGGTGGAAGTGGACGCGAGATGTGATATCCCTGCAAGAAATCACAATGATGTTTTCTCAGGAAATCCGCCTGCTCCTGCGTCTCCACACCTTCCGCGATGACGCGCAGATCAAGGCTCGCCGCCAGATTGATGATGGCCACGGTGATGGCCACATCATCTTCGTCTCGGGGGATGTCGCGCACAAAGGAGCGATCAATCTTTACCTTGTCGATGGGGTAACGTTTTAGGTACGAGAGCGAGGAGTAACCGGTGCCAAAATCGTCCACCGCCAACGTGACGCCGAGATCTTTCAAGCGGCCCAGCGTTTTGGTCATCGCACCTACATCTTCCAGAAATAAACTCTCGGTGAGCTCGAGCTCAATCATTGCGCCGGAAACACCGTGCTCGGCCAGGCGTGCAGCGATACTTTCCACCAGATCTTTCTGTTTGAACTGTATCGCCGAAAGATTGATCGCAATCGGAATCGCCATGCCCATATCGGCCCATTCGCGCGCCTGGCGGATGGCCTCGTTGATGACCCAGCGACCGATGGGTACGATCATGCCGCGATTTTCGGCCACCGAAATGAATTGATCCGGACCGAGCAGCCCCAGCTCGGGATGTTTCCAGCGAATAAGCGCCTCCATGGCGGTGGGCTGTCCGCTCACGGCGCGCACCTCCGGTTGGTAGTGCAATGTGAATTCGACTTCCCTGATCGCCTTGCGGATGCCGGATTCGAGCGCAAGGGCCTGGAACGCCTTCTTGTTAAGGCTGGGCTGGAAGAACTGCCAATTATTGCGGCCATGTTCCTTGGCCAGATACATCGCGGCATCGGCATTGCGAATGAGCGAATCAGGTGTTTCGCCATCCCGGGGGGAAACACTGACGCCAATCGAGGCCGAGACCGACAGCACTTGTTCCTCCAGCAAAAACGGCTCGCTGATCGCCAAGCCAATTTTTTCGGCCACGGGCGCGATATCCTCAGCGTTGGTGAGATCGGCTAGCACCACCAGAAATTCATCGCCACCGAGACGCCCAACCAGATCGACACCGCGCAGACAGGACTGTACACGCGACGCTACGCGTTTCAATAGTTCATCGCCAGCATAGTGGCCGAGCGAATCGTTGATGGTTTTGAAGTTGTCGAGATCGATAAACATGATGCCGACCTCGGTCTGATTGCGTCGCGCGGTGGCCAGCATGACCTGTATTCGATCAAGCAGCAGGGCGCGATTGGGCAGGTGAGTAAGAGTATCGTGATGCGCCAGAAATTGGATGTGTGCCTCAGCCTGCTTTCGGTCGCTGATGTCCCGTATCGCTGTCATCCGGTGCGTAACGCCGTGATACATCACGGTCTTGCCTACGACCTCAGCCGGGAATGTGCTGCCGTCGCTACGAATCAGCGTGATTTCGTAGGGCCGCTCAAAATTCGCACGAATATTGCTCGTTGCCGTCTCGAAATCTTCGGGCGCGACAAAGTCCAGATTGCGACGACCGACCAGCTCACGCAGCGTCATTCGAAACAACTGGGCAGCTGCCTCGTTGCAATCGACAATGATGCCGTTATCGATGAATATGATGCCCTCGGTCGTGGCATCAGCGAATTTTCTTAGCCGTTCCTCGCTCTCCCTGATTGCCTTTTCAGCTTCATGATGCCGGGTGATATCGTTGATCATCACGAAAGCGGCGAAAAACTCGCCACCTTCGTTTGCATGCGGAATCAAGTTTACTTCCAGCGTGTGCTCGCGTCCCTGGGCCGCTTTGAATTGCCGTTCATAGCGGACAGTTTCGCCAACCATGGCGCGATCAATGTATGGTTTGATGGCCGCGAAAGCGTCAGCACCAATGATCTCCGGCACACCTTTGCCGACGATTGAAAATTCGTCCAGCCCGAAACTTTTCGCATAGGCTTTGTTGGCGAACAAGCACCGAAAATCCTCTTTGACGAAGTAGGCGACCAGTGCCGGAATATTGTCGGCAAGCAAACGTAGCAACTGCGCCGAACTAGGGGCGGTGACTGGGGTGCCGGAAGCGTCATGCGGTAATGACATATTGCCAGCCTTGTTAAAATCATTTTTGTTTGCAGATGCTGAACACTATAGGATTGAATGCGAACAACGTAAAGGCGCGCTCGCGCCACGTTGCCGACGCTACGACCATGGCTGCATTTATTACCCATGTTTGCAAATTTGAAAAAACTTTCAAATAGTCGTCTTAACCATTGACGTATCAGGGGTTTTTCGCTAAATTTCAACGCATGGAACAAGACTTTCAGCGCTTTGAGGACCGCCTCAATCATTTTGTGACGCTGTTTCACCGGCTCAGGTCGGAGAACACCGAGTTGCGGCAAAGCATCGCGACGAAAACCGATGAGGCCAAGCGCCTCGCCGAGAAACTCGATCAGGCCAAGACGCGGATCGAAACATTGATCGCGCAACTCCCCGAAACTGAGGGGGACCGGCGATGACCGATGGGAAGGAAGCCAAACCCGTCAAAGACGCAAAGGGGGTGACCATCACCGTCATGGGCCGCGAGTTTCGCGTCGCTGCGCCGGACGGAGAAGAGCGCCAGTTGTTGGCATCGGTGGATTTTCTTAACAAGAAAATGCGTGAAGTTCGCGATACCGGCAAAGTCGTCGGAAATGAGCGCATTGCGATCATGGCGGCACTCAATATCGCGCACGAGCACCTGCAGAAACCGGCCACCCGTTCAACTAAAGCCATCAATACAGACCTCGACGTCGATTTCGCACGCGGCAAAATAAACGCGTTTGAAGACATCATCGAAAAAGCGATTTCGGATCAGGAAAAACTTTTCTAGCGCGAGGGAATTGCTTGCGCAGTGCGTTCGGCAACGCGCTATAGTGTGATCGTTGCACGGTGTTTGAGCGTTCGCTTAGGTCTTAGATCCTTTGAACCGATAGACTTTACGTCGAGGTTGTTTATCCAGTGTCGCTGGTGTGCGCGTCCCACGCGGACGTACCTGAAGGCTTCCGGTAAGCGACCGCCTTGAACCCTGGTTCAAGAGTGCGGGCCTAAGCGAACACTCAAGCGCCGTGCCATCCCGTTTTTAATTTCAAATCCCCCGAAGCAAATCCTGACCGCGACATCATGGCAATCTGGTTAATGAAATCCGAGCCGGAAGAGTTTTCTATCGACGATCTCGTCAAGGCGAAGGATCAAACAGTGCCGTGGTTCGGCGTGCGCAATTATCTGGCGCGCAACTTTATGCGCGACCAGATGAAAGTCGGCGACGAGGTGCTGTTCTATCACTCCTCCTGCCCTGAGCCCGGCATTGCAGGTCTGGCAAAAGTGGCCTGCGCGGCTTATCCAGACGAGACGCAGTGGGACAAGAAAAGCAAATACTTCGACGCCAAAGCCACCCGCGAAACGCCGCGCTGGATGCTGGTGGATGTGAAGCTGGTGAGAAAGACGCGGCTGTTGTCGTTGTCTGAAATGCGCGAGCAGCCCTCGCTCGCAGACATGATCACCTTGCAGCGTGGTAATCGCCTTTCCATCACGCCGGTCAAGCCAGCGGAGTTCAAGGCAGTGTTGAAGCTGCTGGGGGAGAAGTCTTGACGTCAGGTTTCGCGTTGCGCATCAATTGCGACTGGTTTGCGTAATCACTTAACTGCTCCTTCCCTCGGCAACGGGGGAAGGTTGGGATGGGGGCGATACATGCGAAGACTACCCCATCCCAACCTTCCCCTGCGTTTGCAGGGGAAGGAGTTTATTCGCCTCAGTAAGCACTATAAGTCGCGACGACGATGCAACGCTGCGCCAGTAATACTCACCCTCATCGAACCTGATGATTCGCGGCCTGATTATCCTGCTCTGTTTCCAGGGTGCCGGTGAAATCGTTTCGCGTCTGTTCTCGCTGCCTGTTCCCGGGCCCGTGATCGGGCTGGTTCTCCTGTTGGTCTTCCTGATACGGCGCGGCAAAGTCGATGCGCCAATCGATACGGTCGCATCGGCGCTGGTGAAAAATCTGGGGTTGCTGTTCGTGCCCGCCGCCGTCGGTGTGGTGCTGTTCCTGCCGCAATTAAAAGCCAATTTCTGGGCGATCAGCATTGCGTTGACCGTGAGCGTAACAGCCACGATAGCGGTAAGCGCTGCAATCCTTCGCTTTTGGCCTGCGAAGGCTCAGGCAAAAAAGACAGAACCATGAACCCCGCCCTGCCCATCGCCGAAATCTGGGTTTACCTCGCAGGCAGTCCACTTTTCGCACTGCTGCTGACGCTGGCGGCCTATGAAATTGGCGTGACTATTTATGAGCGCGCCAACCGCAATCCATTTGCCAATCCCGTCGCCATCGCCGTACTCATCGTTGCCATCGGTATTTCACTGATCGACATGCCCTACGCCAAATATTTCGAGGGGGCACAATTCATTCACTTTCTACTCGGCACCGCGACGGTCGCGCTGGCTGTGCCGATTTACCAATGTTGGGACTCACTGCGCGGCAAAGTATTGCCGCTCACCGTATCGATGCTGTGTGGTGGTGCGGTCTCGATGTTGAGCGCCGTCGGTGTGGCCCGTTTGCTGGGCGCCGACATCAGTATTCAGAAGGCAATGATGATCAAGTCCGTCACCGCGCCCATCGCGATGGGCGTGGCCGAACGCGTCTCCGCGTCGCCAACATTGACGGCGGTGTTCGCCGTGGTCACCGGCGTGATCGGCGCCATGGTCGCCCGCTACGTTCTGGATGCGCTACGTATGCAGGCGTGGTGGCAGCGAGGCTTCGCTATCGGCGTGGCGGCGCACGGCATTGGCACTTCGCGTGCAATGTCTATCCATCCCGAGGCCGGTGCCTTTGCGGGCCTGGCGATGGGCATGCACGGCGTGGCCGGTGCGGTGCTGATCCCGCTGGTCGCGGACTGGATCGTGTAAGTGGATATTGCCTTCTGGCTGCTCTACTTGGCTGTGGGAATCTTCGTCGGTTTTTTCGCGGGGCTGCTTGGCATCGGTGGAGGTTCGGTGATGGTGCCGATTCTTTCACTCACGTTCGCAGCACAAGGGTTTTCCAGTGATCACGTCGTCCACATGGCACTCGCCACTTCGATGGCGACCATCATTCCCGGCGGCATCGCCAGCGCATGGATGCATCACAAACATCAGGCCGTGAACTGGCTGGTGGTGAAGCAGCTGTTGCCCGGAATATTGGTGGGTACGTTTTCGGGCGCCGTGATCGCGCATTTTTCCAGCACGGCTTTTTTGAAAATGTTCTTCGTCGGTTTCATTTGTTTTCTGGCGCTGCAAATGCTGTTTGACCTCAAACCCAAAAGCCGCCACGCTTTGCCGGGCGCGACCGGCATGTTCGCATTTGGGATGGTCATGGGCGTGGTGTCCAGCTTCGCGGGCATCGGCGGCGCGGTGTTGTCGATTGCGTTTCTCACCTGGTGCAATTTTCGAATGCACGACGCCATCGGCACAGCGGCCGCCATCGGTGTGCCGCTCGCCATCGCCGGCACGGTTGGCTTCGTCACCACCGGTCTGTTCGATAAAGGTCTGCCGCAATGGAGCCTGGGATACGTCCACATGCCCGCATTCGCGGGAATCGCTGTCACCAGCTTTCTCGTCGCACCGCTGGGCGCAAAGCTCGCGCATCGGTTGCCCGTTACGGTGTTGCGCAGAGTGTTCGTGGTGTTTCTGGTAGCGCTGGCGGTGAAGATGGCCGTGTCGGTTTGAGTAAGTTGCGACTCAACGAGATGCGGTATCTTTTGGGCGAATTGCAGGTGAGACCGCGATGAGCCGGCAAGACAAATATTTTGACGATTATTTTCAATCTCTAGCATTGGCGCGTGTTTCGGAGCACTTGTGATCGGTGATCCGCGCGGGTGCTTGAGTTTGTCAAATTATCTCGCCCATGCGGCTGGATATGGTGCGGGCGAAATCGCGGTAACGCTACTCAGCTTGCACTGCGTGAATAAAAAAGCCCGCCGAAGCGGGCTTTTTAACTTGTATCGTCCCTGAGAATCGCCGACCCATTAATCAGACGGGTCAACTCGTTGTCAAGCTGCGGCTAGAAGGAGAGGCAAGCCGTATACGCAGTGCCATCCAGCACCATACTGGTTGGGGTAATTGCTGCACCCACCCCGCCAGGTGCCGCGGTTTGCGCCATGATACGGAAGGAGCCGGTGTCGGAAACGCCATCGTCGAGCTGCGTGTCGAGTTGCTTGGCAATTTTGCCCAGCACACCAGAAGAGCAGATGAAATAGGAGCCTGTCATGCCGGTGAGTGGCACCGTGCTGCTGATGCCAATCCGGCCACCATCCGCATTTGCCTGAACGTACGCGTTGCCTGTTGTGCAGGCTGGTGTGGTGTTGCCCGCCATGAAGCCAGCCAGACGCAGGTGTTGCCATGCAAGGCAGGATTCGTCAGTAGCGGTAACTGAATCCCAAACGCCTTCAATTTGGCCGTTACCGACGGTACCAGGTGTTGTTGCCAACGTGGCACCGGTAACTTTCGTATTTG
>ENA-OFCX01001260-OFCX01001260.1-metagenomes-genome-assembly--contig:-NODE-1260-length-10538-cov-3.040923_pt1 | contig 10538 bp, 16 predicted proteins | sample MGYA00153384_OFCX01 | MGnify analysis MGYA00153384
ACGACGCTGCCGCCGTGTGTGGCGACGTCGGAGGCACCGCTGGCCAGCTGACTGGCCTGGCGCGCGTTCTCGGCGTTCTGTTGCACGGTGGCGGTGAGCTGTTCCATCGCCGCCGCGGTCTCTTCCAGCGAGCTCGCCTGCTGCTCGGTGCGGGCCGACAGGTCCTGGTTGCCGCTGGCGATTTCTGTGGTGGCCACGCGCACGGACTCGGACGACTCCCGGATACGGACCAGCACGGCCGCGATCTTGTCCACGAAGTGGTTGAAGGCGCGTGCGATCTGTGTGAGTTCGTCGTTGCCATGCGTGGAGAGGCGGCGCGTCAGGTCGCCCTCGCCCGAGGCGATGTCTTCCAGCGCATCGCGCACCACGGCCAAACGGCGGAGCGAGCGCGCGATGACCGCGCCGAGCAGCAGGATGGCAACGGCCAGCGAGACGATCACCGTGACGGCCGACACCTGCAGGAGGGTGCCAAGGGATGCCAGCGCCTGGCCCCGGTGCACGGCGGTCACGAGCTGCCAGTCGGTGCCTGGCACGGCATGGCTGTAAAGCAGATAGTAGGTGCCGTTGATCTGCGTGGGCATGCCGCTCGTGGCCTGCTCCAGTGCTTGCATGGCTTCCGGCTGGAGACTGGGCGAAAGCGTGGACACGGGCTTGAGCGTCAGAGCGGTGTCGGGGTGGGTCACGATGGCTCCGGCCTGATTGGCCAGAAACGCAAAGCTGTCCGGCGTCGGGCGGATAGAGGCCACGGTGCGCACCACGGTGGTCAGCAGCACGTCGGTGCCCACCACGGCGGTGGGATTGCCCTTGGGGCCGACGGGTTCGGCGAAGGTCACCCCCACTTCGGGCGGCGAAGTGAACAGATAGGGTGCGGTCACGATCGGTTTGCCCTCCTGCACGGCCTGCTTATACCAGGGGCGCGAAGTCACGTCGTAGGTGTCCGGCATGGGGTTCAGGAAGATCGTTCGCTTGTCCGGAAAGCCCACGTAGGCGTCGGAAAATCCGCCCCCGTCGCGCAGCGCCTGGACCACGCCGCGCGAGTCTGCCTGGTCGATAGCCAGCGTCAGCGTGTGGGTCAGCAAGCGTTTTGACTCTACCCAGTCGCCCAGTGCGCGCGCCTGGGCGGCAACCAGTTGGCGACTCTGGGCGTCCACTGTCGACTGGACATGGCGCTGCATGGTCAGAAAATTGGCCGCCGCCAAAGCCAGCATGGCCACGGTGACGATTGCGATACTGAGTGCAATGAGACGTGTCCGGAGCGTGAGCTGCATGCAAAATCCTATCGGTATTCCTAACTAAAAACTTGCGTAGTATCGCATTCGATTCTGACAGTCAAAAAAAGCAATCTAGTTCATCCGCATTGGCGGACGGCATGTGGCGGGCCTGCATCAACGGTGCTGCAAGCCTGCGAGGCTACTAGCGTTTTTCCGCCAGCCATGGGCATGCCTCCATGTCATCGCCATGCCAATCTGATTGGCCGCTACCGTCCGCTGCAACATGCAGCAGGTGCGGCAGTGGTGTGGATGCCGGATGCGCAGCACGTTCCTTGTTCAGCGCTGCGGTCTTCGAGCCACATCCACATGCATCCCGCAGGTGTGGGGCTCCTGCTGCGGATCGAACCGCCCCTTTGGTCGGTAGCGTCTGCTGCATAGCCGTCGCTCAGTCCATGTTGTTCAATGCTTGCAATGGGCCGTTAGCTGCCAACCCGCAGTGCCTGTGCACCAGCACCACAGGCAGCATGTCAGCCCTCATGTGAGCAAAATGTCCATTTGCCTTGCGTCCCCCTTGCCATGGTGCTTCTGTGCTTTTAGCTCCCGCTCCAACTTCTCTACCTTCGCAGCCAGCTCCGTAGCAAGAAATAGGTGTTGATTCGTGCTGTGAATCAACACTGCCGTGCCTGCAGCGCCCAAGCTCAGTTCAGCCAGTACGCGAGCCTCTTGCGGGCTCAACGTGATCACATCGTCCCCAATGTCGTACACCACAGCCCCGTTGCCAAGCACCGTCTTGCTGATTGCTCGCGGCGGTGGGAACTGCTCCACCAGCTCGTAAATACCGCGCAGCAGTCGCTTGAGCTTCCCGTCATCGACAAGGGATCTCAGACGGTCATCCACAATGCCCATTTTTAGCCCCGTCAGCTCTGCCACAGTTTCCCGTGTAGCGATCTGCTCCATTGCACGCAATTCGCGCACAGCTTCAAACACCCGCTGGGTGGATGGCACTTGCTCACCGGGAGCACCCTCGGTTTGCGAGGTCAAGGCTGGTTTTGTTTGTGTCATTCGTTGCGTTTAATAGTCTTGGTATTGCTTCATCACCGTGTGCTCGTTCTCTTGTGTCCGTTTAATCTGGCACGTCCTTCCACAGCGGTAAATCCTTTGGCCACTGCCCCGCGTCACGAATGAATTGGCGTGTTGCTGCAGCCATGGCACGGCCCAGCTCAACGTGGGCATCACGACCACCATCAATCAGGCTGTACTGATCAAAAGCGTAATGACAGCCGTGCTGGCCCATGTCATCCACGCACAAGGGCATGGCACGGCGGTCATCGAGCTTCAAGCCCATGCCCTTGCCTTCGTTTTCATGGGCGTGGTTGCTGCGGCCTTCGCGTCCACACCAGCAGCAGCGCATGCTGGCAACAAGGCGGCGGTAGCCTTCATGGCGGATGGCGCATTCCTTCACGATGGCTGTGCAGCTGGGCGCGTCCGTGCTGACCAAGGCAGCCACACCCACCAACGCCACAAGCTCGCGTGTCTCTTGTGCACTGACGAGTTGGCGCGAAGCGCGGGCAGCATGGCGGTCATCATCCTGGACAACAAAGCGCTCATCTCCATCAATAATGTGAGCATCGGGCGCTTGTATGTCATCGCGCTTGTTTGATTTCAGCGGTTTATTGGTTGGTTTAGATTGCGCGCTTGCGCACTTGTGCGAACACACCGATTGCATGGGACGTGATGGAACGAAAACACAGGGGCACGCCTTGCACTTGCGCGCCTTGGGGGGCTTGGTGGTCAATGCCATGGATAGCCCTCCTGCTCCACCACCTGCAGCACGCCAAAGTCATCCACCACGCAAATTAGCGCCACGCCAACTTGCACAGGCCTGCAGCAGCGGTTTTCTTTCGAGTTCCACACGCGGTAGCGCCCGTCTTTTATGCGGTCGATGTGCTGGCGCATGGATGTGGCACTGCTGATTGGGTATTTGGAGCGTGGCTTGCGCAGGCCACCTTGAGGAATGCGCGACTCAGACACGGCGCACCTCTACCTTCACCATGCCGCCAATTTCATCAGCGCGAGCAATACTCAGACTCCAGTGGCGGTCATCAACACCCAGCACGTCTGCCAGGCCATCCAAACCGGACTTCATGCGGGCCAGCGCGTTGTCCAGGTCGAAAGCTCGGCGCGTTGGTGGGTAAAACGTCAGCGACAAGTGCAGCTTGTCTGCCTGAATGCGTTGTACACCCTGCACTTTGGCCTGTACTGCACACACGTGGCGGTATGACTTCTTGGCCTTGGCCAGCTTGCTCCAGTGCAGACGCGCATTGGGGCTCAGTTCTTTGGGCGGCCATGGCAGCGTGATATTCAACACATTCATGCAGCCACCACCTTCTGCGCCACCTGGTGCTTGGCCCACTCACCAGCAATCCACTCAACACCCTTGGGCGTGAACTTGGTTGTGCTGAATGCATGCTCGTTACGCGTTGCCACTCCGGTCTTGACCACAAAGCGGCCTGCATCAATGTGGTTCTGATACGCAGTCCACTCATTGCCCAAGCGGTACATGATCTTTTTTTCCTGCAGAAACAGGCGGAAGTCGGGTTCGTTCGCGTTCAGCAACTTGGCCACCTGCCGGAAACCCTTCGCACCATTGGCAGCCACGTAGCGATCAACGTATTCGACTTTTGGCGCAGCCTCGCGCAGTTGTGCCTCCTGCACCTCGATGTGCTCTGCCTGCTCTGCTGCCAGGCGCAGCGCCTGCGCCATGGTTTGTGGCAGTACAGGACCCTGCTTGGCCTCCAGCTCCTGCCAGCGGTCAACCAAACGCGCAGTGAACTCCGGCGACAGCTGCGCCACGACGACATAGCTATCTCGCTTCTCAAGTGGGTAGACGCTCACAATCTGCCCTATGTGATTGCGAACTTCCTGCAATGCAGGGAGTTGGATTACGCCTCGCGCTGCCAGACGCTCAATCGTGACTTTCACGTTGTCGTGACGCGACTCCACCAAGTCTGAGATTTCCAAGCTGCTCATGGTCAGAGCCGCAGCAGTATTCATCAGTACATTCATGCGCGCTGCTCCTTTGCTGTGGTGGTGTTAGCCAGCAACTGCATGGCCTGCTTTGGTAGCGATGTGATCAGCGTCTTGCCTGCCACCGCGCCGTTCTTCAGTACCGCGATGGCTGATTCACGGTTGCCCACCAAGGCGGGGCGAGGCAGAGGAATGCCGCGGCTGCTGTATTCGTGGTCTGGTGATCTGTCGCCAGCCAATCGGCGCTGGTAGTCGAACTGGCCGCGCTCGGTATAGGCCTTGTGTGCCACCTGAAAACGGTGCTGCACGTACGAAAGCTCAGCCTGCTCAGTGCGGCACACCTTGGGCCAGCCGCCCAGGTCTTCGATCACTGCGTGTATTGCCGGGTCATCAAAAACGACGTCGGTGTAGGCACCCACAGCACTCATGGCTTCCAGCACCTTGCCCCATGCCAAGGCAGCACGGTCGGTACTGGTGCCCTGCAGGGCTCGCACCACATCAGCCACCTTGGGTGCAAACTGGCCGCGCTCAGGGTCGCAAGCATGCTTTTGAATTGCTTTGGACACCTGAGACATGTCGAACGATTCGCAAGCGTTCCACCACACGCCGAGCAAGAATTCAGACACGTCCTTGCCGTAGTAGGCCATCACGTCAGTGAGCAAATCGGCAAATGCGCCACGTTCATGCTGCTGCATGCTCACCTCCCTGCGACGCCCAAGCTTCGCCAACACGGCGGTTACGCTGCTCAAGCGCCTCTTGCTTGTTCAAGTTGCCAGTCTGGGTTTGGGGTGTCACACCCACTGCCCATTGCGTGCGGTACGCCTCGCACGAAGCCAGCAAGTCCCCAACGTCATGGAAGCGCTTGAGGATGAAGGCCTCTGCCGCGCTGGCCACAAACCACTGCGCCACGGCAGGCGCCTCTTTGCCAATCCGTTTCACAAACTGCGCGATAGCCGTGTTCACCTTGGCGTTGCGCACAGGCTCCGTTTTGTAGCGCAGCGCATAGGCGGCGCTGTACGCATTCCACGTCTCGCGGCACAGCTCCCTGAACGCCTCCTCTTTCGCTTGCTTCTCAGAATCAACGCCTTGCTGCCCCGGCTGCGAAGCAGGCGGAAAAGGTTCTTTGATGGTTCCTTTACGGTTCCCTTTAGATTTGGGTGCGCCTGCTGCGGGGGTGGGGTGCGCCTCCTGCGGGTCTAGAGGTGCGCCTCCTGCGGGGGGTGGTGCGCTACCTGCACCCGGTGCGCCATTTGCGGGGGGTGCGCTATCTGCGGGGGGTGCGCCATCTGCACCCCTGTTTCTTTCTCGCTTTGATGGTGCCTTGGCAGGGTCAAAATTTTGAGGCGTTACTGTGTAAACCGTGGTCTTGTTGGGCTGGTAATCACGATAAACAGCGCCTGTGGTTTGCAGCCAGCGCAAAGCCTCCTGAACAGCGCGCTCAGACAAGCAAGTGCGCCGCTCAATAGTCTTGATACCCGGCCAGCACACGCCCGAGTCATTGGCCTGGTCTGCCAGCGACACAAGCACCGCCTTTTGCGCAGGCGTCATGCCTTGCAAGTCCCAGCATGCGGACATGATGATCGTGCTCATCGGCCACCCCCTTTCGATTCGGGGCCCCACATAGGCCCTATGAGCCTAGTCATCGCTTGGGCACACTGATCGTCATGGCTCGCTTTTTCAATCACCATCTGGGTATGCGTCTTCCCATACGTCATGGCGTAGACGGCATCGCGCAGCACACTGCTGGTATCAGTGCGGCGCATGTTGCACTGCTGCAGGAACAAGGTATGGGTTTGTTCGTCCACCTTGGTCTTGAGCGGGAAGTCCAGCTTTCCAAGCGGCCCAGCAATGCCACGGGCAAACATGGGCATGTCGTCGCCCTCGTCCGACAGTTGGCTTTGAACGTGCTCGAAGATCTTCAGAACCTGATCCGGTTCCAAGCCTGCAATAGCAGCAACCACCTTCTTGAAAGCGGCAGCTTCTGCAGGAGAGAAATTGGTGTGAGGTGTTTGCATGGCACCTATCCCTTAAATGGTGCCCACCACACCCTGGGCTACGATGGAGCTGCTTACACAACCATCAATAGCCAAAAGGAGGGCAGACATGGAAATTCGGCAATTGCATTCGTCGGCAATCACGAAAGCTGGATACGACGAGCCATCACGTACGCTGAAAATCTGGTTCACAAGCGATCCCCATCAGGGATACGACTACTACGGTGTACCAGCGCAGGTATGGCATGGGCTGCTATCTGCGCCTTCTGCTGGCAGGTACTTTCACTCACACATAGAGAAGCAGTACGGCCGATAGCCACATCTATCAAAGCCAGCTCACCCGAGAAATTGGTGCTCCAGCTTGTCTCTTGTGACAGAGGCAAGTCCGGCCTGTCTGTGATCAAGCAGTTGTCGTGTGATAACAGCGCTAGTCGCGCTGCCTTTAGCGCCTCAACAACTGCACCAGCACTTGGCTTAAAAGGTGGTGGCGTTTGGGCAAATGCTTCACCCTCAAGCTCTGGTGGCTCGCCCTTGATCAAAGGCCAAACACCAGGGTGGCAATCAATCTGGGTTGCGTGTTGCAGCGTGAAGGGGATGCTGTTGCGCTTGCAGACTGTGCCTGCTGGCAATGTGAAGGTTTGCTGCTCACCCATGGACCACCTCTTGGGTGGCGTCTGCAAGCTCTGGCCAAAACTCGCGCCAGTCTTCAGGGAACAGTTCACGTCGTGTGACCGTAGTCAGTTTCTCTATTCGCCCAGCGCATGCAGAAGGAATCGGGCGCCGCCCACTTATCCATTGGGAGACCTCGGAAGGTGACTTTTTCAATGCTCGCGCAAGAGCGGTTGGACCGCCTGCATCCTCGCTGGCTCGCTTAGCTAGTGCTGCATGTTTCATACAGCAAATTTAGCACAGCTAAAAGCAATCATCAAGCCACGCTAAACAATTAACTTATTAGCATCGCTAACATGAAAGAATGGACAACAGAAGAAGAAGCTGCAAACCTGCGCCGTTTGCTTGCTTCAGTGAAGAACAAGGCTCAGTTCGCTAAGGACTTTGGAGTGCCTGGTGGTGCGTCCATGCTTTCACAGCATCAAAGCGGACATCGTCCAATCAGCCTAGATGCAGCCAAGGCATATGCAAAAGGCTTGGGAATCGGCATCGGTGAAATAGCACCTCGCTTCGCCAAATTGGTTTCTGACGTATCCGAGCTGGCCCAACACAGTAAACCTGATGAACAAGGTGGAGTCGGGCTGGCGCGTACGCTGGATAACCCAACAACCCCTGCCTATCACGCACCTGATGCTGTCCTAGTACCTGTTCTGGCCAATTGCGCCAGCATGGGTACCGGTGAAGCTTTGCTTGAGTCGGATGTGATCGTGGGTGACTTGGCTCTATCACCTCACTGGATCAATCAGCACATTCGTCCCCAGAACCCACGTGAACTTCGTTTCATTCACGCTTATGGCGACAGCATGGCCCCCACCTTCACAGATGGCGACGTACTGCTGGTTGATACAGGCCTAGGAGCACGTGACCCGCATTCGCGCGAAGGAGTGTATGTTCTACAGGCTGGAGAGAAGAACTTTGTCAAGCGCGTCACACCTACCTTTGACGGAAAGCTGCAGGTAACCAGCGACAACCCAAGCTGCAAAACCGTTCAAGTCCTCAACGGAGATCACCAAGTTCAAGTGCTTGGGCGGGTGGTATGGGCTTGGAATGGTCGAAAGCTATAAATAGAACCCTTTATGTCACGCCCAACCTAGTGACACGTCCAGTTGATATGGCCGGCAAATGATTTGTGCTTCGTTAGGTCGATTCATCGAGCAAGAGTTGTGGCTATACCCAGAGCCAAGGTAAACCCGTAAACCTGCAGGAATACTACCAACATAACATGTCGTCACAACTCCCCGTGAGACGACTATGAAACTGATCATTTCAATCATTGCCCTACTGGCTCCCGCCTGCATCGTATTCCCCGTACTTGGCCAGGACACGCAAGCAACACAGAAGCAACTAGCCCTGGATGTGCCGATTGCAGACGTGCACATGCATTTGTTTCCCGCGCTGACGCCACAAGAAGCACTAGCACGTATGGACCGAAACAATGTCCGCTGGGCAGGGGGCGTTGGAGCTCTGCGCAAGGATACGGACCTCGGCGCGTATTCTGCTTTGCTGGGTAAGCGTTATTTCCCAGCCGGTGGACAACCCGAAATGGGAGTCATGTGGTTCTCAGGTGGAGCCTCTGAGTTAGTGAATGCCGAAGGCAATGCCTTCAAGGGGCTGCTTGCAAAAGCGGACCAGGATTTCCAAGACGGCAAGATACAGGGGATCGGTGAGCTAATACTGAACAACCGCGCCAGCCACCCACAGCCAAATTTTCGGCGCAAGGTGCAGATCGATGCCCCCACATTCGTGGCCATGTTCCAGTTGGCTGAGAAACACGGCGGCTTTGTACAGATCCACACTGAAGATGACAGCGACAGCTTACAAGGCTTAGAAAACCTTGCCAGAGAATTCCCAAATGTGCCAATAATCCTCTCGCACTGCCTAGCACGGGCCACGGCCTCAACGGCAAAGGCCTTGCTTGAGAAGCACCCCAACATGTACTGTGAAACGTCAGCTCGCTCTTCAGTGATCCTAAGTGCACCTAGTGTGGAGCAGCACCAGATTCACGACCAGTACAGGGCCAGATCGCAGTGGGTAGAACTGATGGAGTCCATGCCAGATCGCTTTATGGTTGGAAGTGATGACACTGGTCACCACTCTTACGATGCAATCATAGGCACCATACGCACTGGCCTGCTCCCGCATCTGAGTGAAGCGACCATGAAGAAAGTAGCCTACGAAAATGCCGTGCGCGTTTTCAAGCTTGATCCAACTCCGTAGGTTGGTTTTTCATGGCACTATCACCTTCATGACACCAGTACCTCGCCTTCAGTACACCAGCGTGCGCACCCGCATCGTGGATGGCAAGCCCCTCATTGGCCTCAAGCACACGGCCAAAGTTGCCGCTGGCTTGCCCGTCTCAACCGCCTGGGTCGAGATGCCGCCTGAAGACGTAGAGCGTTTGATCAAGTCACTTCAAGAGACCCTTGCCGAACTTGGCAAAGAGTTGCCGCCCAACTAACCACAAATAAACGCCCACTACGAGCGGGATTTTTACGCTTGATAAACGGTAACCATTGATATGCATGCTTCTCTGAGAATTAGTGAGCGCACTTGGCACACACAATCTTCAAGGAAATCACATGAAAAGCATCGTTCTGACCATCGCCCTACTTGCCTCTGCAGCAGCAATGGCCCACTCTGGCGGCACTGATCGCCAAGGTTGCCACGTAGACAGCCGCACAGGGTTGCGTCACTGCCACTGATCTCAAGCCACTCCCTCACGGCCCGCACAAAGCGGGTTTTTTTTCGTCTGCGCGATGTGTGGTCGTGGAAAAAATTTAGCGCCTAAACAAAAAATATTTAGCAAAGCTATTGCACCAATTATTTAGCACTGCTACATTTAATCCCATCGCACCACCAGTTGGCTGCGGCACCGGCCAGATGGTCAACCGGCGTCGAAAGATGGGAAGGGTTCAAAGGAAGGCTGTGCCGACCTGCCCAGGGTGCCATGAAGGTGATGCCTCTTCACCGCAAAGGATGGGGCAACTGTGGTCTGGAGCCGGGTAACCGGGAAGAGCTAGACCGAAAACCTAAGTGCTTTCAACGAGAGTGATTAGGTTTCAGACAACTCAACCAAGTCGTTTCGCGCACTAGTTTTGGTGTAGTTAAGCGGGGGATACTCGCAGTGATTCTGAAAGTACCACCAGAGCAACTGCCCCTCAGCCTTCAGTAGGGTTTCACCGAACGTCTTGTGAGAGGCGACCGATATGCGAATTGGTCCGAACTCAGAAAGAATGTGCTCGTACTTTTCACTGTTGGCCTTGCTACTGAACATTTTTTTTGCGCTTGCCAAGTACCGGCTTCTCAGTGTCCCCTTTGTTTGTCCAATGTAGAGCACATCACTTTGCCCCCTGAGGCGTGACACAGGCTTGGCAGAGCGAAATATGTAGATGATGCCTCTCTCAATTGCTGCAGAGTCATCCCCAAACGCCTTGCAAAAGCACTCTTCACTGAACGTGCTTATGGACACAGGGAGCGTACGAAACACGTCCAGCGTTTGGTAAAAATTTTCTTTAGAAAGAAGCATTTCAAGCCTTTAGTGCTGGCGGGTTACAAATCGCCAGTATTTCACATCAATCGTAGTTTTTCAGCCGGGTCGTGGGGGTCTCCTCCCTCCCTCTTCTTCTTCCCATGGCAT
>ENA-OFCX01001261-OFCX01001261.1-metagenomes-genome-assembly--contig:-NODE-1261-length-10533-cov-2.645829_pt1 | contig 10533 bp, 8 predicted proteins | sample MGYA00153384_OFCX01 | MGnify analysis MGYA00153384
CGCGCCAGAAGTAGTTGGTGGGGTCGAGGCGCGTCAGCACGTGGGTAAGGCGGTGGAGCAACCCCATCGGGAAAGCGCCCGATCCGCAGGCGGGGTCGAATACCCTGATCTTGGCCATCCGATTGCGCAGGTTCAGCAGTTTGCGGGGGTTGTCGCCCGCCTCCTCCAGTTGCGCGCGCAGATCATCCAGGAACAGCGGGTTCAGCACCTTCAGGATGTTCGGCACGGAGGTGTAGTGCATGCCCAGCTCGGCGCGCTTTTCGTCGTCCACCACGCCTTGGAACATGGAGCCAAAGATGTCGGGGTTGATCTCTTGCCAACGCTTGGTGCCCAGCTCGATGAGCTTTTGCCGAGACTTTGTGGAGAATGTGGGGACAGCGGAGACGCGGGCGGAGGTGTCGCTAAAAAGGCCGCCATTCACATAGCGGAAGGCGGCAAGATGGGGAAGCGGCTTGGGGGCGTCTTTGGGTTCAGTATTGAGGTGAAGGAAAGCGCGCAGAGAAATTCTGCGAGGTCAGAACCGTCCTGACAAGTGTGACTCTCGACCGCGCTGGTGAAGGATTTTCCGGGAAGATGCCAGTATCTTCAGCAAAGTAGCAAAAGAGTAGGCGGGTGAGGAAGACGTTCAGCGCATGACGTTCCGCCTTAGTCTGGGGCGGATTGTCGGCGCTGATCAGGTCGTAGAGCCGCGCCATGTGCTCCGCTGCCCGCACGTCTGCCTCGGCTTCGGCGTGGATGGTGCTTTTTTCCATGCCCGCCAGCGGAAGGAAAAAAGCGTAGTGCTCCATTGGAAAAATAATCTTCTGTTAGGTGCCGTTTGCATCTTGATTCCAATGATCGGTCCGCTGCTTCTAACGGGCTGGCATACCACTTGCTTATGGGCACGGGGAAGTGACGATGATCCGGTGACAGCACCGCCTTTCGACTTTCAATATTTCACCAAATATTTGGAATTCGGGGTATGGCCGTTTCTGGTGAATTTAACCGCGTCATTGTTATTCATTCCGGTCACGGCCTGCTGAATTTTACTGATGTTCTTTCTTCCAAGAATTCTTGACCATTCCAGCGGACAAGGCCTGCCTACGAGTTTTTTTTGCCATTTTCTTTGGGATCATCGCTTCGCAAATCGCGATGCAGTTTATCTATTATATCCTCATTACGCCATTGATCGTGAGCGCAACGATCACTCAAGATTTCAAATCTGCGTTCAACTTCAACTTTGCAAAAAATTTCCTCACGCGGACTTGGAAAGAAAGCACCGCTTCGATCATTTTTATCGGAGGCCTCGGTTTATGCGAACTCATCATCATGCTGATCACTTGCTACGTCGGCGTGCTTTTCGCGATGCCTGTGGTGATGTTCAGTTCACACCATCTTCAGAAGCAACTCTATCAGCTATATTTAGAGCGCGGTGGTGAGCCATTGCCCCGGAGCCCGAAACTGTTGAATGTGCAAACACAGTCTTGATTGAACCGAAGAAATTGTATCCGCAATTCCGAAGCATTATTTCTACCGCTTCCGGCATGGACAGGCGGGAAAACGCCGCCACAGTCGCCCGCGTGAACTCCTGCTCATCACTTGGCATCGGCTTAGCCGGATTCGGAACCGTCGGTTCTGGCGTCTGGAATACTTTACAGCGTAACGGCAATCTCATCACCGGACGCACTGGCGGTGGAGTGACTCTACATATCGCGAAAATTCTGGTACGGGATCTCCTAAAAGCTCGCGCCATCACTACCGATATTGCATCAGAAATTTTCACCCTCGATTGGCGGTCGATGGTTGCTGACCCAAGCGTCGATATCGTCGTCGAACTCATCGGCGGGACCACGGATGCTTTCGAGATCGTGGCCGCAGCGCTGCGGGCCAAAAAGCCGGTGGTCACGGGAAATAAAGCACTACTTGCTGAACGTGGAGTCGAACTGTTTGCGATTTCCAGAGAAATGGAAACGCCGATTCATTTTGAAGCAGCGGTTGCCGGAGGCATTCCAATCATTCGTGTCGTACAAGATTCGTTGATAGGTAACCGAATCCATTCATTTTCAGGAATCATCAATGGCACTTCGAACTACATTCTTGGTCGCATGACGGATTCCGCGCTGACTTTTGAAGAAGGGTTGGCCGAAGCGCAAGAACTTGGCTACGCCGAGGCGGATCCAGAACTGGACGTCAATGGCTGGGATGCTGCACACAAAGCGATTCTTCTCGCTACTTTAGCCTATGGATTTCCTATCGATCCAGCCTCCATTCATGTCACCGGAATCCAAAAAGTGCGCCCAACAGATATCAATTTTGCGAAAAATCTAGGCTATGCCGTGAAATTGTTAGCTGTCATTTTCGAACATCAGGATGGATCTGTAGAATTAAGAATACAGCCATCGTTTATTGCTCAGTCAAATATCCTCGCATCAGTTCATGGCGTCTTTAACGCCGTAGCGGTTCATAGCGATGCCGCAGGTGAATCTCTCTTTTACGGTCGAGGCGCAGGCCAAGATCCCACCGCCTCGTCTGTTGTCGCAGATTTGGTAGAAGCAGCTCGTTCACTTCGTCAAATATCGGGTCACCGTGGATTTCTTCCCTACATTGAAAGCGGGAAAATCATGCCGATTGGTGAGACCTCCACAGCGTATTACGTTCGTTTCGATGTGACAGATCGCTTGGGTGTTGTTGCGGAAATCGCTCGGGTTTTGGCAGACCATGGCATCGGTATTTCCGGCACTCATTCGCCGGTAAACCCTACGAATCCCGATGCAGAGTTCGTAGATATGGTTTTCCTTCTACATTCTTGTCCGTTCGGAAAACTCCAAGCGGCATTAGCTGCCATCGAGAAATTGGATTGCATCAATAGCAACCCAGTTGTCTTCCGTATCGAAAATCTCGGTTGAATGGGGTATACATTTCTCGAACGTTTCGGATAAATTTCACGCAAGTATACATGATCTTTTAAAGTAAGAGGTACATGAATAGCATGGCTGTGCCATAGCGATTCGATCTTAAATTGACGAACTTAGACTCAGAGTTCTGCGTGGCTCTTTCATCATTTGCTCAAATTTTTCTTTGAGAGCAGCCGCGACCTTGTTGCTATTAAAATTTTCTATTGCAAATATTTGACCTTTAGCACCTACCTCAATTCGCTTTTCGATATCTAAACAATCAATAATAGTATCTGCCCATTTCTTTGGATCACTCCCATCGGTCAAAAATGCATTTACTCCATTTTCTAAAGACTCACCGAACCCACATTCACAGGTAAGTATAGGTATACTCATCGCCATTGCTTTCACGAGTCGTGATGGCATCCGGTATTGATTAAAAGTATCGGGAACTCCAGGAGAGCATACGATGTCGCATGTTTTAAGCATTTCCATGTAGATATTATCAGAAGCAGATTTCATATCTATAAATCTTACTTTTTCGGATAGATGCTGTTGAACTATCTCAGCCACGGGTAGCTTTGAACGATTTGATGATACGACTAATGCGAGAGAGCAATCATGAGTTTCAACCACACGATTTAATGCCTCAAGAAAAATGGCGAATTCATCAGAATAGTCATAAACAGCACCACCTATGAAAAAGATAATTCGATCAGGCTCGATTCCATAGCGATTTCTGATGTCTAGCTTTTCTTGGGCGGATAGCATCATTCTTTCAAAATCGGAAGCGGTCGCAACTGGAGGCACAACAAGCGTAGGAACACCATATTCACGCGCTAGGCGTTTTTCAAATGGATACCAAATCGCTGTGTGAAGTGATGCAAGACGATAGCACAAAACTCTTAATATGGGTTCAACCCAGCGATCATGTCCGGGATCTAGGAGAATATTTAAACTTAATCTCCAATCATTATATTTCAAAAAGTCTACGACTTGATTTAATCCTAATACGGGTTGATCAATCGAAATTAGATGCTCGGCAGCGTCTGTCCCGTGATGTGATTCACATACTTGTCGGTCATCATCTTCAGACTGCATTGCGAAACGTGCATTCGTCAGTATCAATGCTTCTAGTGCAGCTCTCTGAGCTCGCGATCTAACACCATTCTCATAAATAATATGAGGGGAAAACTCGACGATATCTTGACGCAGTTGAGGTGTGAGACGCAAACCCTCGAATGCTAATGTACGCCACTGGACCCCACACACGCTAGTGGCTAAACCTCCCTCTGCGATAACCATGACCTCACAGCCAAGCTGAATGAGCGAAACCGAAAGTGTCTGGATATAACGCGCAGAAGCTCCCAAACGGCTATTAGGTAAGATAATCAAAATTTTTAGAACATCAGGTGCTACGCAAAGATTGTCGCTAGCAGTCTCCACAGCGATAGGATTCTCATGATGAGAAACAGTGGGTTGAACGTTTGTAAATTCGCTTACGATTTCCGTTTTTCCCGAAAGAATGCATTTTGCATCCATCGACTTTTCTAATTGTTTGAAATCTTTTAGTAGGCCAGCCGATTCGGGATATTTTGTGATACCTTCTTTAAGGATTTCCTGAGCGCGATCAAGAAGACCTTCATCACAGTAAGCGTCATGGATGAGCTGATAGATCCACGCCCCGTTTGAATGGTTCGGGTGGTTTGCAATTAAGGCTTTCCAGTGCTTGATTGCATTTGAAGAAAATCCTGCTGCTAACGAAGGTTTGCCCAATTTTTGTTCGAGACTGAAATCTTTAGGAAATAGACTCAGACCCCTGCGCGCAATCGCTTCGCTTTTAGACAAATTTCCGTCATTGAAATAGCAGTCAGCTAATATTTTAAATGCCTTGGCGGGTGATTTTGTTTGTCCTAGATCAACAACTTTTTCCCAACGCTGTGTCATTGCACTTGAATCATTCAACATCGTTGAAACTAATGCGGCCTCGGTGGCTAGTAACAGATGTTTGGGATAGATTTCAATTCCGCGTGTAATAATTTGATTTGCTTTTTTAGCATCACCAAGTTTGCGCAAATCAGAACTGGTCTTCAAAAAAGCTACAGGAGGACACTTAGTCAGATGATCACCACATAAAATAGATCGCCATTTCCAACTTTGATAGTTAGCAAGATAACATCTAAATTGTTTTTTCAATTTTCCAAAATAACTCATGAGAAGTTAGTGCCGCGTATGGTAGAATAATTTAGAGTGAGAAATTATTTTAAATCGGTTTCGGCAAACAGAATTGATCAGGAACTGTAACTAAATCATATCAGTATTTTTTGGATCTAGATTTCCCATTCTTTCCGAATATCGTCAGCTGAATAATAGTTGCTTAATAATAAGTAATCGTTTTGATACATTTTAATTACTTTATCGAGATGATTTAGATTAAGTTTTGAGATCGCTATTTTATAACCACCTGTTTGATGTTTTGGGATATTGATTATGCTGTTTGTTATAGACGACAATTTTTCTTCAAGCAAAGGAATTGATTCAATGGGATAAACCTCAGTAAAACTATTTAAATTTGATATAAGTGTCGATATTGGTCGGACATGCATATTAATCGCTGGAACTTTTAAATAGGTTTCTATGTTTTCAATAAATTGAGAAATATTCGGATCATAGATAAATCCATCAAAATTTATTTGTTTCTTCTTAAATTCAGATAGCGCATTAATTTTTTCAAACGAAAGTTCTTTGTAATGAAGAACACGATTTGAATATGCAGATAGAAAACGTTTAACTGGATCTCGTATGATAGTAAATTGAAAATCTGCTTCAGTAATATTAACTAAGTTTTTCCTATAGTAATCATGGATATGCTTGTAGATAGGAGGGCCACTCATGGGCTTTATGAGTTTTTTGGCTAACCAACTTTTGTGATGAATAACACTAGGATGTTGTTCTGGAGAGAAAGATTCCCCGAACTCCATACGGTAAATAATATGTTTTATAGAAGTATTTGCTACTTTAGGAATCGGGAAATACCCAATCGAAAATTTACGACAGAGTAATCCATTAATTATTTCCATAGAGATGGTAACTGAATCATTAAATAGTTATTTAAATAATTTATGATTTACTAGATAGTGTCATCAAATAATAAATCGGTGAGTTCACGAAATTCCTTATTAAGAAACGACTATGAATTAAAAGATTTAATTTGTATGTCCATTAGTTTTTCTGCTCATAGACAGCACTCAATTTTTTATACTGCTGTCTTTCGACGATTTATAAGTTTTCGTAGAGGTTGTTTTACATAGCTTAGCAAAATTTTTTTGACCATTCCACGAGGCTTTGGCCCTTTAAACATTAAAAATCTACTTTCATCAATTCCTATGGATAGGCTCAAGCGGCCATTCACGTAGGAACTTTCAGTGATGCGACTGGTCGCTGAAATTCTTCCCAGAGGCATAGAGATACCATTCCAGTTAAAATGACTCACCATAATATTTTGGTAGCCATGCGAATTTCTATGTGTGAACTCTCGAATTAAATCGTCAGCTTTAAAGAAAGAATATTTTCGTGTCACAAGCCATGCGACTAATCTCTTAACTGCCGTTTGACACGGAAGACTACATTCACCACTTTGGATCATTGTGATAGCGTCTTGAAAGCTTGTAGCCGAGTGCCCTGTTTCTTTGACGTTATAAAATGCGTTTCCAATTGTCACGGTAGGTTTACCGTGAACCAATGATAATAATCCCACCCCCGAATTATAACAAACTGTAAAATCGCATAGATCAATCATTGCATGGACGTTGTCGTTATTTTCACAGATCAATAAGTTTGGCATTTTACCTACGAATGGATTTCTCTTCAAAGGATGAGCTTTAACCACAAAAGTAAATTCCGGATGATTTAGGGCAACTTGATGAATGGTAGATTCAAAATCAGAATAGATCTGATTTGAGTTAACAAACTTTGTCACGGCCATATCATCTTCTAATTGAAGTGGAATAAATATTTTAATAGGCTCCCGCGATAGTGTGACTGAATGTTTTCCGATGGTAGCTTGATAGCTATTTAGTTTTTCTAGAACCCATTCTCCAGTGCGTATTTTAACACAAAATGCTTCGGCTGATGTTAATTGTTCATCACTTAACTCTATTACGTGCCTATCATAATCGGTAAAATCTGGATCGTTGTACGAAACGTCCGAAGCATAATAGATAGATGAGGGAAGGGCTCCTCGCTCCACTACCACAACTTCTAACTCTTGTTCTTTTGCTAAAAGAAAAAGCGGATAAAATTCCGCATGTGATTTCATGTAAGGATTAAAAATAAAAAATGCATCGACCTTATGATCGATAATCGCCTTTTTTATTCTCTGAATTTCTTCTGAATCATCCTTAGATATGATCTGCAACGAGTAGCCTAAAATTCTGTAAGGTAAAAAATATCCATAGTGTTCTGGATCTTTACAAATACAGATTGCGGTTTTCTTGCGTTGAAGAAAATCAATAGCACCTAAATTTTTAGGTTCGTTTGAATAGTTCCCAGTTGCAAGATGCAGTCGTGATCTATTCCAATCGTTAGATTGTCTCCATGGATCTTCAGTAGAACATGGATGCCACAAGTGAAATGCTTTGAAACCATTAGATTCGGCGCTGAATGAAGCTGCTTCACCTAATCGACGAAAACCTTTATAAGGCCGCGGTTGGTAGAAGCTATTGCTTGTCGGTTTAAAAATATCAGTTGATATGTCATCTGGTAGCTCGATATGCTGACTATGATAGGCAATTCTGATCATGAGTTCAAAATCTTCAGAGCCATGCCCTCTAAAGCTTGAATCGTAACCACCGACTATTTGGAAAAAATCTTTAGTGCACAAAAAATTGTTAGAATATGGAGCAATAAATCCATTAGTTTCTCGATCTGAGTTCTCCGCTAATATAACCGCAGTTTGCTCTAAATACTTATTCCATGCTTGAGGTTGAGTTTGCCAGAGACAATTGCTAATTTCGTAATTCAAATGATAGGCAGGTAGATTTAAGACAATGTCCCTGATTGCTCTGAAATCATGGTCGTCAGCATAACGGACGAGTTGAGCATAATGGTCAGAAACACTAAAAAAATCTATGTCCGTGAAATATAGTAAATCAGTTTTGGCCGCTAACGCGCCTTCATTTCTGGCGATACTTAAAGAAAAGACGCCGTTGTCTTGAATGAATATATAAGAATAATTACATTCCTCACATATACTTTTTATTTGTTTTGAAAATTCTGGAGCCGATCCAAAATCAACAATAAGAAAAATAGGTTGAGGATCATAATAACTACCTAGATACTTAAGTCTCTCAATTACCCAAGTGTTATCTGCATGAGCACGTATACTTATGATTGATGTGACATCAATGCTGGTATAACAATGGTCGCATGCTAACGCACAAGGGGCGAAGTTTGAAGACAGTTTCTGATGTGGAAACATTGTAATTCTCTCAAATATGCGGCAATAATTTAGCCTCGTTCCAGTATCGATTGACTTATAGCCCTAAGAATTAGGAATAACATGAAGCCTAATACCAGTATGGTCACAGTTGCATAAGGGCGACGAGGAATTGCAACATCTTCGGGAAGGTAAGGATTTTGAATCACATTAAAGAATCGTGAGCGTGCGATCGTTTCGACACGATTTTTTTCGAGTTGTAATTCGGCACTGGCCCGAAGTTTGACCGCAAAATCGAGTCTTAAATCAAGCTGCTTAAATTGGATTAATAGTTGATTGAGTCGATCATTTTCTGGTCCAGACAGCTTGGCAGTTTCGATGTCGATTAATTCATTCAATGAAGTAATTCGACTCTTAATGTTGTTAATGCGTGGTGAACTTGGTGAATCTCTCGAGATAGAAGATTGCTGTGCTTCCAATTTAAACCGATCCACTCGCATTTCTTGGATCGCTTTTAATGTCGATGAAATAACCTCGTCCGGTTTAATCAAATTATGCTCATTTTGTAAGGTAAGTAGTTCTTTATTGAGGTCCTCTACTTTTTTTGCACTGAGTTCTACTTCAGTACGAACAAATGCGAGCTGATGATCAGCAATTTGTTGATTTTTAGTGTTGATGAAATTCTCAGATTTTTTGAGTAAGGCCTCCGCTATTTTTTTAGAGAGTTCCGGTTTGAATGTATCAACCGTGATAAGTGTTAGGCCCGATGCTATTTCAAAATGCGAAAAAATTCTTTTTCGATAATATTTGAGTCGTTCTTCTAAATTAGAATCTTTGTCCAAGCGAAAGACAAAATCTTGTTTTGGTGAACTGTAATGTTCGACTAATTTAAATTCATTTTCTAACTCAAGCAGAAGGTCGGCTGAGTGAATAAAGCCTATCGCCACTTGTGAATCAGCAGAGCCTGAATCGCTTAAACCGGGTAGGGCAAGCTGCGCAAAACCTGCATCTGAATTAGACCCATTTTGTCGAGAAACGTTGAAAGAGGCGATACTCGTGAATCGATCTTGAGTAAAAAACCACAGGTAGACGATGGATACTACAAGTCCGATTAAGTAAAGGCCGGTAAGAAATTTAAGAATCAGGATGGAAACTCGAGTTTTTCTTTTGGTGTGGATATAGGAAGCGCTCATTAGGTTGGAGGAAAATTACTTCGTGAAGGATTTGAAGCTTTTGCTTTTTCAATACGCCTCATTTCTCGTTTCTCGGACTGTTCAGCTTGTAAAGCTTTTGCTGAACCAGGTTTGAATGGTTGATTGTTTTTTTTGCGCCGCTCCATTATGTAGTCAGCATATGCATCAAGCCCGTCGTCTATATTAGGATAATAATCGACCATTCCTTCGCGAAGAAATAGAGCTGACTGGCATGTTTCTTTGATGGTTTTGAGGTTGTGAGTCACAAATATTAAAGAAGCTCGCTTGCGAATATCTTCAAAAGCAATTTGTGCTTTTTCTCGAAACACGACGTCTCCTACTGAAGTGAGTTCATCGATTAAATACACATCGAATTCAAATGCCATGGACATTCCGAAACCTAAACGAGCACTCATTCCTGATGAATAGGTAGAGACGGGCATATTAAAGTACTCACCAAGTTCTGCAAATGCGGTAACTTGCTTAATAACGTAGCGACTTTCATCAGGACTTAATCCGTTTACACGACAAACAAAAAGAACATTTTGTCGTCCTGTGAGAGATCCTTGGAATCCCGAAGAAAGGCCTAAGGGCCATGATATTTCTTCATCGGTAGTAATAGTTCCACTGTCCGCAGATTCGGCACCACCAATCAACCGAAGCAAAGTCGATTTACCGGCACCGTTTGGACCTAGAACAGCAAGATTTGTTCGCGACGGTATTGTCAGTGAGATATCCCGCAATACATAACGGACGCCATTTTTGACGGGATAATATTTGGTAAGATTACGTAGCTCAATCATATGTTACGAGTTAGAAACTGACGATTGATGTGAAATAACGTAATGCCTATCGCCATCGTCACAACGGAAACTATGAAAGGGTAGTATAGATTAACACCGTCAGTGTGATAGTAAGGAAATAAAGCTTTTCTACTCAATTCAATGGTATGAACAATTGGATTATATAACAGATACTGTTGAATATGACTCGGCATAGCCGCGAGAGGGAAAAGGACCGCAGAGATGAA
>ENA-OFCX01001262-OFCX01001262.1-metagenomes-genome-assembly--contig:-NODE-1262-length-10532-cov-2.418536_pt1 | contig 10532 bp, 9 predicted proteins | sample MGYA00153384_OFCX01 | MGnify analysis MGYA00153384
TCGGCAAATCGGTTGACGCTGTTTTAAGAAGTGAAGCGGTTCGGATTGAAGCAGCCACGCCACGGCTGGCCGAAAGACTTGTGCTCGACGAACGTGGACAACGGTTGACCACACGAGATTTGGCGCAGATGCTGACCATCTGGATGCGTGAAGGTATCAGTCCCTGCTTTGTGATCGGTAGCGCGGATGGGCTGCATTCATCAATTAAGCTCTCCGCCGCAAAGCAGTTTTCCCTGTCCGGTTGTACACTGCCTCATGGACTGGTGCGGGTGATGCTGGCAGAGCAGCTTTACCGTGCATGGTCGCTGACACAAAATCATCCGTACCATCGCGATTGACAATCTGAGAGTTCATTCCGCCATGCCCCCGCCCTCCCATATCATCTACCTTGCATCAAAGAGCCCTCGCCGCCGCGAGCTATTGAAGCAGGCGGGCATTCCGTTTGAATTGCTGATGATGCGAGAGCAGTCGCCACGTATTGATGTGGATGAGGCCCCATTGCGCGACGAATCAGCACACGCCTATGTCCAACGCATCGTATTGCTGAAGTCGGCAATGGCGGCAAAGGCCATGCGCGAGCGACGTTTACCGCCGCGATTGATCCTTACCGCTGATACGACCGTAACGATAGACGGCGAAGTCCTGGGTAAGCCCGTTGATCGTGAAGACGCATTACGTATGCTTACGCGACTTGCAGGACAATCGCATCAGGTTCTAACCGCCATCGCCGTCGCCAATGGAAGCGAAGTGAAGCATTCGCTTTCGACCAGCTTTGTCGCGTTTGCACCTTTATCCGCCGACGAAATCAAGCGCTATGTCGATTCTGGCGAACCGATGGATAAGGCAGGCGGCTACGCGGTGCAAGGGCTTGCCGCCAGATTCATCGTCAAGTTGTCCGGAAGCTACTCGGGCGTAATGGGGTTACCGCTTTACGAAACGACAACGCTACTGCGACAATGTGGCATACCCATTTAGGAAGCGATACTGGCGTTGCAGCATCGGCACACAGGCCTCGCAATAAAGTTATTTAATGACAGGCCACAATGAATGAGCAAATACTGATCAACGTGTCGCCGCAGGAAACGCGTGTGGCCATCATGGAGCAGGGTGCAGTGCAGGAGCTGCTGGTCGAGCGGGGCTCCAATCGCGGCCTGGTCGGCAATATCTATCTCGGCCGCGTTGGTCGCGTGCTGCCCGGCATGCAGTCGGCGTTCATTGAAGTCGGGTTGGGACGCGCTGCATTCTTGCACGTGGCCGACATCTGGGCCTCGAACAAAAACGTCGAACAAAAACCAATTGAAAAACTGCTGCAGGAAGGCCAGACACTGCTGGTGCAAGTGATCAAGGATCCCATCGGCAGCAAAGGTGCTCGTCTGTCCACACAGGTCTCCATTGCCGGTCGCCTGCTGGTTTATTTGCCAGGGGATCAGCACATCGGCATTTCGCAGCGCATCGAAGACGAAGTCGAGCGCGAACACCTGCGCGAAAAGGTGCATTCCCTGATGCCCGAGGGTGAGACAGGCGGTTTTATCGTTCGCACGGTTGCCGAAACGGCGACTGACGAGGAGTTGACTGCAGATATCGAATATCTGATCAAGCTTTGGCGCGGAATTGCGACCGCCGCGAAGACCGCGCCGCCGCAAATGCTGCTGTATCAGGATCTCGATCTGTCGCTACGCGTGTTGCGCGATCTGGTTACGCGTGAAACTGAACGCATCGTCGTCGACTCCCGGGAGACGCACACACGCATGCAGGATTTTGCCGAACGCTACACCAGACAATCACTGGCCGTTCTCGAACAATACGGCGGTGAACGACCGTTGTTCGATTTGTTTGGCGTCGAAGATGAAATCGAGCGTGGCCTGAAGCGCCGGGTAGATTTAAAGTCTGGAGGCTACGTCATCATCGATCAGACCGAGGCGCTGGTTACGGTCGATGTGAACACGGGCGCGTTTGTCTCAGGTCGCAGTTTCGATGACACCATTTTCAAGACCAATCTTGAAGCCACCCAGGCGATCGCAAGGCAATTACGATTGCGTAATCTTGGCGGCATTATCATCGTCGACTTTATCGACATGGATAGCGACGAACATAAAAACGCAGTGCTTGCCGAGTTCCGCAAAGCGCTTTCACGCGACCGCACGCGGGTGACGGTGAATGGCTTCACCCAGCTTGGTCTGGTCGAGATGACGCGGAAGCGGACACGCGAAAGCCTAGCGCACATATTGTGTGAGGCCTGCCCCACCTGCACCGGGCGCGGCGAAATAAAATCGGCACAGACCGTGTGTTATGAAATACTGCGAGAAATCATGCGCTCGGCGAGGCAATTCGACGCCAAAGAATTTCGAATCCTCGCGTCGCAGACCGTGATTGATCGTTTCCTGGATGAAGAATCACAAGGCATGACGATGCTAGAGGATTTCATCAAGAAACCGATTTCGCTATCGGTTGAAACCGCGTACACCCAAGAGCAATTTGATGTGATTCTCGTCTGACTACGGCAAATGCGTTGAAAGCAGGCTAAGTCTTCGCGTTCAAATTAATTTTCTGCGTAGTCAGAAACTCAATCGGCGTATCTTTGGTTGGGCGTATCGTCGTGGTGGGTGAATCTGTGGTCACCGCCATCATCCGTTGTGTCTTCAGCATGTCCGGATGTGTTTCGGCTGGCGCTGCCGACGTTGCTGGCACCTTTGCAGCGAGGTCTGGAGATGGGCCGATATCGCGAACCTGCAAAATGAGCTGGGTAATCATCGTTATCTGGCCTTCCAGCCCCTGTCGTTGCTTTTGCAATGTGGCGACTTCTTCGTCGATGGCGCCGCCGCGTTCATTAATCTTCGCCAGAGAGTCGAGACGGGCTTGCAACTGAACCTTGTGATCGCGGATCTGTGTTTCCAGCGGTAGCGGAACGGCCGTAAGCCACCGATCAAGATCAGTGCGAGCACCGTTAAATATTCGCCGCGCCGAATCGACCAGCATGCGCCAGAACCGGCGCACCATATAGCGCTTTTCTATCATTACGATATTGACGGGGTCCTTGCAGAACGCCTCTGTCTCACTGATTAAAATCTGCAACTGGGCGCGCGGACCAGCAAGATCGAGCGGCGGAAAATCCATTTTTTCAAATTTGAAGCGCTGCTGGAACGTGTTGTAAACGCCTTCCATCAAACGCAGGATGTCCTCCCCAGAGAGGCACACCGCTTTAAAATCATCTTGAATAAGGCGGATTAATTCGCGCATACCGCGGGTGAGGCCTGGCGTCGTCCAGGAATCATTCATGGCCTGCAAGCTACGCGCACAAAGCAGGTCAAGCTTGGTGGGATTGAATAAATCCAGCAGTGCATTACGCTTCTGGTTAAACGATGCCCGCTGTACTTTATATTCCGTCAGCGCGGCGTTGTAACTCAATTTTTCCTGATTGATCGTTTGCCACAGCTGCATGGTCACTTCGCGGCTTTTGCCTTGAAGCTGCGCCAGCTCTTTGAGCTGGGAGCGGTTGGATTCCAGCTTCTGTGTGCAACTGCGGTGACTGCTGACCATCATCGTGCCAATTTCACTCGTCACAGATTTCGCAAGCAATTGCCGCTTGATCGGAATAATCTCATTGGCAAGATAGGTTTCGAGACGCTTGATACCGGAGCGTTCGACCATCTCGTCGTCACCTTTGATTCTGCCCACCAAAGCCTTCTGTGCCGACAGTGCAAAGACCTGCTCTGGCGGCAATCCTAATTGCTCGCAGGTCGTGTTCATCATGCGCTCCATGCCAGCCTTGATCTCGGGCTCGGTCTTGAGCTCATCCCACATAAGATCGACCTTGTTCAGGACCGCGATCTTGGCGGGCGCGCCGGTTTTCACGTAACGATCCCAAATCTCCAGATCGCTTTTGGTCACGCCAGTGTCAATTCCCAGCAGAAACAAAACCGCGTGGGCATTTGGAATGGTCGCGAGTGTTAGTTCAGGCTCAAGGCCAAGCGCGTTCAAACCCGGTGTATCGAGGATCGCCAGGCCGTTGGTAAGTAAGGGATGCGGGTAGTTGACGATTGCATAGCGCCACGCCGGCACTTCGACGATATCGTCTTCACTTGGCCCCTGTCCCGAGTCGTCGAACATCGGTATCAGGCCCATCATTCGCGCATCGAGCGCGTATACCCGTTTGGTATCGGCAAGCGCTGACAGCGCCTGTTTCATTTCTTTGGCGCTGTCGATATTGAGGCGAATCTTGGACCACTCAACCGGCATATTCTTCAGCTGGGATATGGACTCGTCCCGATAGCGGGTTTCAATCGAGAGCAACTTGAGATACGGCTCTTCATTCGGGTCATGGAATATTTCCGTGGGGCACATCGTCGTGCGGCCGACATCCGAAGGCAAGAGGCGCTCTTCGAAGCTGGAAAAAAACAATGCGTTAATTAATTCTGACTTACCGCGCGAAAACTCGGCCAGAAAGGCTAATGTGAGTCGACCGCGATTGAGCGCTTCAAGCAAATCGTAAAAGCGAATGGATTGCTGCACGTCGAGCTGGTTGGTGCGCTCCAGCCAACTATGATATTCGTGAACCGAACGCGAGAGATTTTCGCGCCACGCGTTGTAGCGTTCAATTTCGCTCTCGAATCGTGAATTGATATTTGCGTTGAAGTCCATGGGGCATTATCCTCCAGTCGTGAGCCATAGCAAGGCCCCAGCCGATTTTTCGAGGTAGGCCACCGGCACCATCAGCACCACCTGAAGCACGATCAACAATACAAATGGCGATAAATCCACGCCCCCGATCAACGGAATAATGCGCTGGAACGGCCTGAGGAACGGCGTCACCAGCGCATCAAAAAAAGGTCGTAGCGGATGGTACGGGCTCACCCACGACAATATCGCCTGCACGATCACCACACCGATCAACAAATAGATGGAGAGCTTCAACAGGCTGACCAATGCAAGCAAAGCGACTGCCGGCCATAGCCCCGCTTGCGTGAACGCCGTTGGGAGAACGATTGCCGCCTTCACCAATAGCAGGATGCATTCTGCAAACCAGGCCACCAGCAGCGAGGCGAAATCCAACCCAAACAGGCCGGGCACAACCTTACGCATGGGTTTGACTGCAAAATCAGTGAATGCCAAGATGAAATCGACGACTGGATTGCCGGCTTTGGCCCGAAATGGCGCTCGTAAGGCTTGCGCATAGAAGCGTGTGAGCACCGCAAGCACGAAAAGATTGATCACTGTCTCAATAACAAAAATGAGCGCTTGTATTGCCATCAGTCCCCGCCTCCGACCACATCCATAGAAGCATTCGGCAGACTACCAAGCTCTTTGCCAATCTGGCGCGACCTTTCACACGCGGCCTTGACCCCGTCTATAAAGGCTTGCTTCAATTCGTGTTTATCGAAGGTACCAATGGCGCTTTCCGTCGTGCCACTTTTCGACGTGACCCGCGCGCGTAAAACGCCCGGCGATTCGCTGCTGGCAGCAGCGAGCTGCGCGCTACCAAGAAAAGTTTGGCTGGCGAACAGTCGCGCATCATCCGACGTGAAGCCCAGCTCCAGCGCCGCTTGTTCGAGCGCCTCGATGAAATAAAACACGTATGCAGGGCCACTGCCAGAAACAGCGGTCACTACGTCAAGCATGCTTTCGTTCTCGAACCAGACCGTTTTGCCAACGGCACCGAGCAGCGTTTGGGCAAGTTGTTTGCCCAAATCGTTAACACCGGCTGCGGCATACAATCCGGTAATGCCTGCGCGAATCAATGCCGGTGTGTTGGGCATTGTGCGGACGACATTCTGATATGGCACATCGGCACTGCCGAGCCAGCGAGCCAAACTCGCCGTATCGACACCGGCTGCGATACTAATCACAACCTGAGACGTGAGACGTCCAACGAGCGGACTAAGGGCAACTTTCATCATCTGCGGCTTTACAGCCAGCACGATGGCGTCGCAATCGAGTAGATCAGACGAAAATGCAGAAAATACACGCGCGCCAAGCCCTGTAATTGTATTGCGAGCGTCGGAATTCGGTTCAACGACACAAAATTCTTCCGGTGGAATGTTTTGGGCGATCAATCCGCCCAAGATCGCCTGGGCCATATTGCCACCGCCGATGAAAAGCAGTCTCATTGGCGGACGCCGAAAATCGCGCTGCCTACCCTCACCATGGTCGCTCCCTCGAATATGGCGACGGCGAAATCCTGCGACATTCCCATGGAAAGTGTATCGACATCCATTCCGTCCCTTTTCATCGAATCGAATAGTGTACGCATCTTATGAAATTGCGCGCGTTGTGCTGCTTCATCCGCAGTATCTTCAATAATCGTCATCAGACCGCGTAGCTTGATGTCGGGCAGCAATGCCACTTGCGTCGTCAGTGCCAGCACATCCGCCGGCGCGACACCGCCTTTGCTCGTTTCTCCGCTAACGTTGACCTGCACGCAAACGTTTAGCGCACCGAGACCGGTTCTGTGCCGCGACAGTGTGGCCGCTGTCTTGAACCGATCAATGCCGTGTACCCAGTCGAAATGCGTCGCAACGAGTTTTAGTTTGTTGCTTTGCAACGGGCCGATGCAATGCCAGATGATACCGAGCGCGCGCAAATCGTCAAGCACCGTAATCTTGGCCACGGCTTCCTGTACGTAGTTTTCCCCAAACGAACGCTGTCCTGCCAGAAACGCGTCGCGCACGTCATTCGCAGATTTGGTCTTCGACACCGCCACCAGCGCAACCGGCGTTTGCTTTAACGGAGGCAATGCCGCGATTGCGGCATTAATTCGGCTTCGGATTTGTTGCAAGTTCGATTCGATTGGGGACATAATCTCTGGACAATGTGGCGATTGAAAGCGTTGTCGCGGTCGGTCGGGCAGCTCAGTTCACGCTTTCAAAAATGGCACGTTACCAGCCTTCGCCAATTGCCGCAGATTCTGTTTTGATCGCTCGTCTTGCCGAAAACAAAGGAAAAGTATAAATGGAAATTGCTGAGCTACTCGCCTTTAGCGTCAAGAACAAGGCCTCCGACCTGCACCTTTCTGCTGGATTACCGCCAATGATTCGCGTTCACGGCGATGTGCGCCGAATCAATGTGCCGGCTTTGGCGCATGATGATGTTCATGGAATGATTTATGACATCATGAACGACGGACAGCGCAAACAGTACGAAGAAAATCTGGAGTGCGACTTTTCTTTCGAAATTCCAAATCTTGCCCGGTTTCGCGTCAATGCCTTCAATCATCAGCGTGGCGCCGGCGCGGTGATGCGTACCATTCCCTCCAAAATCCTGTCTTTGGAGGACCTGAATGCCCCGAAGATTTTCGCTGAGATTGCCAAGCAGCCGCGCGGGATGGTGTTGGTAACTGGACCCACCGGATCCGGTAAATCGACCACCCTCGCGGCGATGGTGAACAGCATCAATGAAGAAGAATTTGGTCACATTCTGACGGTTGAGGACCCGATAGAATTTGTCCACGAATCCAAGAAATGTCTGATCAACCAGCGCGAAGTCGGGCCGCATACGCTGTCATTTGCCAACGCGCTAAAATCCGCGTTGCGGGAAGACCCGGACATTATTCTCGTGGGCGAGATGCGCGATCTGGAAACCATCCGCCTCGCAATGACTGCGGCCGAAACGGGACACCTGGTGTTCGGTACGCTACATACAAGCTCGGCGGCAAAAACAGTTGATCGGATTATTGACGTATTCCCGGCCGCTGAAAAAGAAATGATTCGCGCGATGTTGTCTGAATCGTTGCGTGCGGTGATTTCGCAGACGCTTTGTAAAACCAAGGATGGAACGGGCCGCGCTGCGGCGCACGAAATCATGATCGGCACGCCGGCAATCCGAAATTTAATTCGCGAGGCCAAAGTGGCGCAAATGTATTCGGCCATCCAGACCGGCGCAGGAATTGGCATGCAGACGATGGACCAAAATCTTGCCGATCTGGTCAAGCGCAATATCATTACCATTGCCGAGGCACGATCCAAAGCCGCCAACAAAGACAACTTCAACTAAAACGTATTTTTCTCGCGGTCGGCATCGCACGTACGGTGCCTTGTCTTCTCTTGCAGTGACTTTTTTTTGCGGGCGTTCAGGCTCTGAAATTTTAGGTAAGGTTAAATATGGAACGAGAAGAAGCCCTTAAGTTTGTTCATCAGCTTCTGCGAGCGATGCTGGCGAAGAACGCGTCGGATTTGTTTATCACTGCCGGTTTCCCGGCGGCAATGAAGATCGACGGCAAAATGACGCCGGTGACACCTCAAAGCCTGTCACCGGTTCACACTGGTGAAATTGCCCGCTCGGTGATGACCGACAAGCAGGCCGCAGAATTTGAAGCTACGAAAGAGTGCAACTTCGCCATCGCGCCAGCGGGTATCGGTCGATATCGGGTCAACGCATTCATGCAAATGGGTCGCGTCGGTATGGTCATGCGTACGATCACGACCGCCATCCCGAAAATGGAAGACTTGAACTTGCCGCCCGTACTGAAGGACGTGGTGATGACCAAGCGCGGTTTGGTGATTCTTGTCGGTGGTACCGGCTCGGGCAAATCCACGACGCTGGCGGCGATGATTGGCTATCGCAACGAAAATAGCTACGGTCACATCATTACTATTGAAGACCCGGTTGAGTACGTCCATGAACACAAAAACTGCGTCATTACGCAGCGCGAGATCGGGGTCGATACCGATAATTGGTTCGCTGCTCTTAAAAACACCTTACGACAAGCGCCAGATGTGATCTTGATCGGCGAAATACGTGATCGTGAAACCATGGATTACGCCATCGCGTTTGCTGAGACGGGGCACCTATGTATGTCTACTTTGCATGCGAACTCGACCAATCAGGCGCTTGATCGCATCATCAACTTCTTCCCCGAAGAGCGGCGACATCAATTGCTAATGGACTTGTCCTTGAATTTGAAGGCGTTTGTGTCGCAGCGCCTGATTCCAAAGAAGGAAGGCAAGGGCCGGGTTGCAGCTATCGAGATACTGCTCAACTCGCCACTCATTCAGGATTTGATCTTCAAGGGCGAGGTACACGAAATCAAGGAAGTAATGAAACGCTCACGCGAGATCGGCATGCAAACTTTCGATCAGGCACTGTTCGATCTCTATGAGGGCGACTACATCTCCTACGAGGATGCATTGCGCAATGCCGACTCGCTCAACGATCTAAGGCTCAATATCAAATTGAATGGCAAGAATGCCAAGGAAAAAGACTTGGCGGCCGGACTCGAGCATCTGGAGATCGTGAAATAGTCGGAAGGACAGTTACGCTATCTGAGCAAATGCGTGAAGTCGTGAAACCCCACTGCCCATGACCAGAAATACCAATGCTACGGTTAGTGCGGTGACCTGTGTTTTCGTACTGTCAATTAAATGTTTCATGATGCGCGCCTTTCAAAGGTTGTTTAACGCTTAATTAGTATCGGAGGGCGGACATTAGATTTCTTGTAGAAACCTGCTGTGTTGTTGAATAAACTGGCTATTCACTTGAATAAACGTGCTGTTCTCATATGATGTGTCGGCCATGAACAGCACCGAAGAGAAAATTCATATCTATGCCTGGTCCGAGCGGTTTCTCTATCTCGGTCCCAGCACCAAGACCTCCTCGCACCGCAACCACGCCACGACTTGGCTGATTGCCCGCGAGGGAAAATTGCGCGTGACCCTGGCCTCCGGTGGAGTGCTCGAAAATCAGGTCATCTATCTGCCTTCGGAGACCGAGTACGCCACCGCGATCTGGCATCGTCGAGCATCGCGGCGCTGTATTGGGAACTGGAGAGCCCCTATTGGGGTCCTGGCACATGCCGTCAACGTGGCGAGAGCTTTAAATGCGAACATAATTCAACGAATCTCCATTGGGATCTCCGTATATTTTTTGATTGTCGTCTGAATGCTTTCCAACTCGAAAGAGCATTCGCTAAGCCTTGTGATAAATCTCCGCCCCCTTCTTCACAAATTCCACCGACTTCACTTCCATCCCTTTCTTCAACGCGTCTTCATCGCTGATGCCTTGCGCTTTCGCAAAATCACGCACGTCCTGCGAGATCTTCATCGAGCAGAAATGCGGCCCGCACATTGAGCAGAAATGCGCGAGTTTTGCGCCTTCCTGCGGCAATGTCTCGTCGTGGAATTCCTTGGCTTTTTCCGGATCGAGCCCCAGATTGAATTGATCGTCCCAACGAAATTCGAAGCGCGCTTTTGACAGCGCGTTGTCGCGGATCTGTGCACCGGGATGACCTTTAGCGAGATCGGCTGCATGCGCCGCAATCTTGTACGCCATGATGCCGTCCTTCACGTCATTCTTGTCGGGCAAGCCGAGGTGTTCTTTCGGTGTGACGTAGCAAAGCATGGCGGTACCGTACCAGCCGATCATCGCGGCACCGATGGCGGAAGTGATGTGATCATAGCCGGGCGCGATGTCGGTCGTCAGCGGGCCGAGCGTGTAGAACGGCGCTTCGTGACAGTACTTCAGCTGCAGGTCCATGTTCTCTTTGATGAGGTGCATCGGCACGTGGCCGGGGCCTTCGATCATGGTTTGCACGTCATGCCCCC
>ENA-OFCX01001263-OFCX01001263.1-metagenomes-genome-assembly--contig:-NODE-1263-length-10523-cov-3.002675_pt1 | contig 10523 bp, 8 predicted proteins | sample MGYA00153384_OFCX01 | MGnify analysis MGYA00153384
CTCTGGAGCCCCTCGCCTAGTGTGACGCCCGCCACTGTGGCCTGGGTGAGACGAGGGGAAGCATGGACAACGAGATTCGCGTCGGGCGATCGCCCGCACGGCACATCGATGACGGCCAGTCACTGCTGGTCGTCGACGACCTCAAGACGCATTTCGCAGTGGCCGCAGGCTCGGTTCGAGCGGTCGACGGCGTGTCGTTCTCGCTCGCTCGTGGACGCACACTTGGCGTCGTCGGCGAGTCCGGCTCGGGTAAGACCGTGCTCTCGCGTTCGATCATGGGTCTCAGCACGACGTCGAATGCCACCACGACGGGATCGGTTCGCTACGCCGGCGACGAGATGATCGGCAAGTCCTCCAAGCAGAAAAAGGCGCTGTGGGGCACCGAGATGGCCATGGTCTTCCAGGACCCGATGACCTCGCTGAACCCGGTGGTCACCATCGGACGCCAGCTCACCGAACACGTCCGCTACCACCTCGACATGGGACGCAAGGAAGCCAACGATGTGGCGATCGCGCTGCTCAAGTCGGTCAACATTCCCGAGGCAGAAAAGCGCCTCGACAACTACCCGCACCAGATGTCGGGCGGCATGCGTCAACGTGTCTGCATCGCCATCGCGCTGGCGTGCGGTCCACGAATGCTCTTCGCCGACGAACCCACCACGGCACTCGACGTGACCGTGCAACACCAGATCCTGAACCTGCTCGCCGAACAGCAGCGAGACCGCGCGATGGCGATGATCCTCGTGACGCATGACCTCGGTGTCGTGGCTGGACGGACCGATGAGATCATGGTGATGTACGCCGGTCGGGTCGTGGAGAAGGCGCCGACCGCCGATCTGTTCGCCCATCTGCGCCACCCGTACACCCAGGGGTTGCTCTGGTCGATCCCCAAGATCACGCAGCCCAAGCACACCCGACTCAACGCCATCCCCGGCCGACCGCCGAACCTGATCCAGCCGCCGCCCGGCTGCAAGTTCTCGCCCCGCTGCGCCTATGCGCAGGACATTTGCCGCACCGAGGAGCCCCAGTTGCGTTCGATCGATTCCCCCGACCACGTCTTTGCCTGCCACTTCCCGGTGGGCACACCCGAAGGCGAGGCGGCGTTCCAGGCGAACATCGCTGCCGAGTTCCCACCGGCGCTCGCGGCGGTCGGCAAACTCCGCGCCAGCGAAGCGGTGGCGGGCTGATGGCCGGCTCCGGAACAGCACACCTGCGCCCTGCCGATGAGGTGCTCCTCCAGGTCAACGATCTCGTCGTCGAGTTCCCCGCCGGCCGCGGCCAATCGGTCAAGGCGGTCAGTGGGATCAGCTTCGACGTGGCGCGTGGCGAGACCCTCGGGCTCGTCGGCGAGTCGGGCTGCGGCAAGTCCACCACGGGCAAGGCAATCCTGCAGCTCCCGCGTCCGACGGGCGGGTCGGTGATCCTCGATGGTGAGGACCTCGCCGGGCTCGACCACGAGGAGATGCGGACCCGTCGAACGAGACTGCAGATGATCTTCCAGGATCCGATCTCGTCGCTCAACCCGCGCCGCATGGTCGGTGAGGTGGTCGCCGAACCGCTCAACGTGTGGGGCCCGAAGAACAAAGACGAGCAGTGGAACATCGTGGCGCGGATCCTCGACAAGGTCGGCATCGATCCCGGCCCGGCGCGCTACAAGCGTCCGCACGAGTTCTCCGGTGGCCAGTGTCAGCGGATCTCGATTGCCCGAGCGCTCGTCACCGGGCCTGAGTTGATCATCTGTGACGAGCCGGTGTCGGCGCTCGATGTCTCGATCCAGGCGCAGATCCTCAATCTGCTCGAGGACCTCAAGGTGGAATACGGGCTCACGCTGGTTTTCATCGCCCACGACCTCGCAGTGGTGAAGAACATCAGCGATCGAGTCGCAGTGATGTACCTCGGCAAGATGTGTGAGATCTCCGAGGCTGATGAGCTGTACGCGAACCCGGCCCATCCCTACACCGAACTGCTGTTGGGTTCGAGCCCGGTGCCTGACCCGTCGGTGAACATCGAAGACATCCGGGTGATCGAAGGCGAGCTTCCGTCCCCGCTCGATCCACCGTCAGGCTGTCGTTTCCGGACTCGTTGTCCGTTCGCCGACGAGCAGTGCGCTGCCGAGGAACCACAGATGCGCCGAGTCGGTGAGGATCATTTCGTCGCCTGTCACCACCCGCTGATCGAACCGTGGACCGATGGCGTTGTTGCCGAAGCGGCGGTCCGGATCGCGCCGACGCCGGACACAGATGCTCCGACTGTGTGACGTACGTCATGTGTGCTAGACAAGCAATCGAGTCGTGCGGGTGGAGTCGTCCGCACGGCGGGGGGTGTTGATGGTGACATTTTCGCTCCGGCATCGTGATCGACTCATGGTCAACAACAACAACTACAACAACAACGAGATGGGGGATACATGCGACAGCGACGAGTACTGACAGCGCTCGCGATTCCACTGGTGTTTGCATTCGTGGCAGCTTCGTGCGGAAGCGATGACAGCTCCAGCGAGGTGTCGTCCGCACCGGAAGCGACCGATGCGAACGAGGACACTGGAGCGACCGAGGACACTGCGCCGACCGAAGCCGAAGCCGAAGGCGATGTCGACACGTCGGTCGTTGCCAATGTCGACGAGGTCGTCATGGGCGGCTCGGTCGTCATGGGCCTCGAGGCGGAGGCCACGGGCTTGCGTCCCTGGGAAGACAGCTGCGCGAGTGGCTGCTACAACATCATGCGCACGATCTACGACCAACTGATGGAAGAGCAGACGATCGGTGGCTACGGCCCGTATCTGGCCGAAAGCCTCGAGCCGAACGCCGACTTCACGGTGTGGACGATGAAGCTTCGTCCCGACATCACGTTCCACAATGGCACGCCGCTCACCGCGCAGACCATCGTCGACATGTTCCCGATCCAGCAGGCCGGCGCAGCAGGTTCGTCCGCGATCTCGTCGGCGAAGGTCACCAGTGTCACGTTGGTCGACGACCTCACGGTCGACTACACGCTCGGTGCTCCGTTCTCCGCGTTCGCTTCGTTCCTCGCAGGCGCACCGCTCGGTATGCCGTTCGACCCTGCAGCGGCAACAGCCGACAGCGCGGGCTACAGCGTCAACCCGATCGGCACCGGCCCGTTCACCATTCAGTCTCGTGACATCGACAACGAAACCGTCGTCGTCCGGAATCCCGACTACTGGCGAACCGACGATGCCGGCAATCAACTGCCGTACCTCGACTCGATCTCGTTCCGCCCGATCCCCGACGAGGGCACGCGTCTCGACTCGCTGATCTCGGGAACCGTGACGGCAATGCAGTCGCTGCGTCAGGGAACGATCCGCGATGCCCGGGCAGAGTCCGGCATCGAGCTGATCGAGTACCAGGGCAACAGCACCGGTGGAGGCATGTACAACACGGCCATCGCGCCGTACGACGACGTGCGAGTCCGCCAGGGCCTCACCAAGATGAACAACCAGGAAGCGGTCATCGAGGCACTCGGCGGCACGGGCATCTCGCTACCGACGACGCAGATGTTCTCCAGCGACAACCCGTACTGGTCCCAGGCCGCAGCTGATGCCTACTCGGGCTTCGACTTCGAAGGTGGCAAAGCGCTGCTCCAGGAGTACATCGACGATCCGGCCCGTTCGGACGGCAAGGCTCCCGGCGAGAAGATCGACGTCGAGCTGTCATGTCCTCCCGACCCGACCTTGATCGCTGCCATGCAGGTGATCGAGCAGGTCTGGACCGGTTCGGAACAGGTCAACGTGTCGTTGACCCAGTTCGACCAGGCGACCCACATCAACAACGCTGTGAGCGACACCCACAAGGCTCACTGCTGGCGTTGGGGCGGCAATGGAGACCCCGCAAGCGTGATCGACCCGTTCGTCGCCGATCCCGAGACCTCGGTGGCGAACTTCCCGAACTTCGTCGATCCCGAGATGCAGGCGTGGGCCGCCGAGGCCAGCGCCACCGACGACTTCGAGACCCGCAAGGCGCTCTACTCGCAGATCATGGTGCGCATCAACGAGCAGGCCATCGTGTGGTACTCCGGTGGCACCGCGGTGATGGTGGCCCACGAGCCGAACGTCAAGGGCATCAACAACTGGACCTTGCCGTCCGGTGAACTCGGCACGGGTATCCCCGATGCAGCGGTTCGTTGGCACGAGGTGTTCATCTCCGGGTGATCAGCTGACAATTCACTGACGTACCACGACGGACCCCGGGGAGAAGGAGTAATCATCATGCCCAAGACAATCGCATTCATACTGTTGCGATTGGTCGCCACACTGTTGGCGATCACGTTCTTGACGTTCGCGATGGTTGCGCTGCTCCCCGGGGATCCCGTCGACACGATCTTGGGCACCGGTCCTCGGACCCCCGAGCAGGTGGCCACCATCCGATCCGACCTCAACCTCGACGATCCCTTCCTGATCCGGTACGTCAGCTGGCTCGGAGAGGCCCTCACGGGTGACCTCGGCGACTCGTACATCACCGATCAGCCGGTATCGGAGACCATCAGCCAACGGGTGCCCGTCACCGCACAGCTCGCCATCATGGCAATCCTGATCGCCGTGCTCGTGGCGATTCCCGTCGGTGTACTCGGCGCGTACAAGCAGTCGAAGTGGCAGGACTCGACGAGTTCGGCCGCTGTCCAGGTGGCGTTGTCGATACCGAACTTCATCGTGGGCATCTTCTTGATCTGGCTCCTCGCCGTGCAGTTCAACCTGCTCCCGGCGTCGAACTGGAACCGGATCAGCGATGGCATCGGCGCCAATCTGCAGACCGCCCTGATGCCCTCGCTCGCTCTGGCGCTGGGAACGGCGGCAGTTTTTTCCCGTTTGGTTCGTTCCGACATGATCGGCACGCTGCAGGAGAACTTCATCCTGTCCGCTCGGGCCAAGGGGTTGAGCGACCGCTACATCCTGTTTCGCCATGCCCTGCGCCCGAGTTCGCTGAGCTTGATGACCATCGTGGGCATCAGCTTCGGAGCGCTGCTGGGCGGCACCGTGGTCATCGAGACGCTCTTCGCGATCCCGGGCCTCGGTTTCTCTCTCATCAATGCGATCAACGGCCGTGACATCATCCTGATCCAGGGGATCACGGTGTTCATCGCCGTGATGTTCATCCTCATCAACACCGTGGTCGACCTGCTGTATGCGGTGCTCGACCCTCGCATTCGTAGGAGCTGATCGTGGCCACCACCGAGAGCAACATCGATGCCCAGTACCTCGTCGTTCCGGGCGGGGCGGTCGTAGCGCCCGTCGACGATTTCGTCGTGCCGCCGGGTGTCAAGCCGCCTCGCAAGTCGGCATTCGGCGTCTTCAAGGAGATGCCGATCGTGGTCAAGTTGGGCATGTTCTGGCTGTTCCTGATCTTCGCCGGTGCGATCTACGCGCAGCTCGACGTGCGAGTCTTCAACGGTTCGTTGCCGCTCGCCGATCCCAATCTGCAGCTCAACAACTTCAACCCGGCAACGGGTGAATTCGGTACTGCGACGCCGCTGGAATCGCCGTCGTGGACTCACCTGCTCGGTACGGATGCGCTCGCTCGCGACACCTTCTCACGGGCGGTGCACGGCTCGTGGGTCAGCGTGACCGTCGCAATCGTTTCGGTCACGTGCGGCGTGATCGTGGGCGGCGTCCTCGGTTCGCTCGTCGGCTTCGTGCGCGGAAAGACCGAGACCGCGCTCATGGCGGGGATCGACGTGCTCCTCGCATTCCCTGCCCTGGTGCTGCTGCTGGCGTTGATCTCGATCTTCGAAGTTCGTGACCTGTTCGTGATCAGCTTCGTGATCGGTCTGCTGTCGATTCCCGCTTACATGCGTGTGTCGCGAGCCAACAGCCTCGCGATCTCCAACCGGGAGTTCGTCATGGCGGCTCAGGCGATCGGCACCAAGAAGCGCACGATCCTGTGGCGCGAGATCATCCCCAACGTCATGCCAACCCTGATTGCGTATGCAATGGTGGCAGCGGCGGGCGTCATCGTGGTCGAGGGTGCGCTGTCGTTCCTCGGTCTGAGCGTGCAGTTGCCCACTCCGACGTGGGGCAACATGATCAACCAGGCCCGTCGCGACATCAAGATCAACTTCGGCCAGGTGCTGTACCCCGCCCTGATCCTCACGTTCACGGTGCTGGCACTGAACCAGGTGGGCGACTTCTTCCAGCGCCGCAGCGCCCATCGCGGCTCGTCGCTCTGAACCAGTTACTCGTGGTGTCAGACACCAGGAGTAACACGCTGGCGCTCGCTGATCTGCAGGCGAGGCAGGAAGAACTGCACGAGCGGCCCGATACCGAACGCGAACACTGCAGTTCCGACACCGATGGCGCCTCCGAGGGCGATGCCGATCAGGAGCACGGTCAGCTCGATGGCCGTACGGGCGAACCGGATCGAGATGCCTCGCTTGGCGAAACCTGTCATCAAGCCGTCACGCGGTCCGGGGCCGAGCCCGGCGCCGATGTACAGGCCTGATCCGATCGCGATCACGACCACGCCGCCGAGCATCATCGCCGTCCGAGCGACCAAGAGCTCGGGTTCGGGCAGCAGTGGCAACACGAGGTCGACGACGAGGCCGATCTCGATCGCGTTGAGGATCGTGCCGAGGCCCATCGTCTCGCCGAGCGGGATCCACAACATCAGCAGCACGACGCCGGTGATGATCGTCACCTGGCCAACAGCAAGTCCCGTCAGATCGGCGATGCCCGTGTGGAACACGTCCCACGGCGCGGCCCCCAGGTGGGCGTCGAGGATCAGGGCGATGCCGACGCCGAAGACAGCGAGCCCGATCACGCATCGGGTGATGCGCTCGAGGGGTCGGTCGGTGGGGACGAAACGATGCACCACGGCACGCTAGTGACCCCCCAACCACGTTCACGTTGCAGTTCCGATGGGGCGGGTCATCCGAATTGTCACGTGAACGTGGGGGCAGTGGTCGACTCAGCAAGTGTGGGGTACCCCTTCGTCACACTGGACTCCATGATGTTCCAGATTCGTTGTGCCGGATGCGATGCCCCGGGTGCTGCAGTGTGCACCACCTGCCGACTCGCTCTCCTCGGGCCGCGCCCCCAGCCGGGTTCCCATGGCATCCACGCCGCTCTGCCCTTCACAGGGCGCGCACGCAAGGTGGTCCTCGGCCTCAAGTACCGCAACCGCCGCCAGGTGGCGCGCCACCTTGCCGGCTTGGTGGTCAACGCCATCGTGGCCACCGGAGATCAGCGCCACGTCGACATCGTCACGTGGGCGCCCACCAGCGACGCCCGGAGACGATCTCGGGGATTCGACCAGGGCGAATTGGTCGCTCGACACGTCGCCCGCCAACTCGGTGTTCCGTGCCGCCGGCTGCTCGTCAGGTCGGGTGCGTCGACCACTCAGACCGGGCGGTCGCGGGTGGAACGGCTCCAGGGGCCGGAATTCCTCGCCCGACCCGGCCTCGACGGCCGCCGGGTGATCGTCATCGACGACGTCGTCACCACCGGAGCCACCCTCCGGGCAGCCGCAGCCGCACTGCGACATGCCGGCGTGGTCGAGCCGCTCCTGTATGCGGTTGCCTCGACGCCGGCTGGCGCGGCCACCGCCGCTCGTCGCTCGGGCCTCGCAGCGGCCGATCCCACCCTGGCGGCCTGACCCGTCTGGTCGCGTCGCACCGGTAGGCTGGGCGGCTGCATGGGCATCCTCGACCGCATCCTCCGCGCTGGTGAAGGCAAGAAGATCAAGGCGCTGGAGGGCATCGTGCCCGACGTCAACGCCTTCGAAGCCGAGATCAGTGCGTTGTCCGACGACGCGCTGAAGGCGAAGACGATCGAGTTCCGTCAACGCCTCGACAATGGTGCCGATCTCGACGACCTGTTGCTCGAAGCGTTCGCCGTGTGCCGCGAAGCCGCCAAGCGCACGATCGGCCAACGGCACTACGACGTGCAGCTCATGGGCGGCGCCGCCCTGCACTTCGGCTGGGTCGCCGAGATGAAGACCGGCGAAGGCAAAACCTTGGTGTCGACCCTGCCCGCCTATCTCAATGGGCTCACCGGCAACGGCGTGCACCTCGTCACGGTCAACGACTACCTGGCGCGCCGAGATGCCGAGTGGATGGGCCAGATCCATCGGTGGCTCGGGCTCAGCGTCGGGCTCATCATCCCTGGCCACAAGAACAGCCCTGCTGAGAAGCGCGCCAGCTACGAATCCGACATCACCTACGCGACCAACAACGAGATGGGATTCGACTATCTCCGCGACAACATGGCCCAGACCAAGGCCGACAAGGTTCAGCAGCGTGGTCGCAACTACTGCATCGTCGACGAGGTCGACTCGATCCTCATCGACGAGGCCCGCACCCCCTTGATCATCTCCGGCCGCGTCGGTGATGCGGCCAAGCTCTACTACCGCTTCGCCTCGATCGTGCGAGGTCTCCAGCCTGATGTCGACTACGAAGTCGAAGAGGACAAGCGTGTCGTCGTGCCGCTCGAAGAGGGCATCGACAAGGTCGAACGGGCGCTCGAAGTCGACAACATCTACGACGACGTCCAGGCCAACCTGGTGCACCAGTTCACCGTGGCGTTGAAGGCCAAGGAGCTCTACAAGCGCGACAAGGACTACATCGTTCAAGGTGGCGAGGTGAAGATCGTCGACGAGTTCACTGGTCGCATTCTCGAGGGCCGTCGCTGGTCCGAAGGAATTCACCAGGCGGTCGAAGCCAAAGAAGGCGTGAAGATCAAAGAAGAGAACCAGACCCTCGCCACGATCACCTTGCAGAACTACTTCCGTATGTACGACAAGCTCGCCGGCATGACGGGCACCGCCCAGACCGAAGCGGCTGAACTCGCGAACACCTACGACCTCGGCGTGGTGCCGATCCCCACCAACCGGCCGCTCGTCCGCCTCGACGCGGCCGACCTGATCTACAAATCCGAACAGTCCAAGTTCGACGCGATCATCGACGACATCGAGCCCCGCCACGAGAAGCCGATCCTGGTCGGTACCGCCTCCGTGGCTCGCAGCGAGATCCTCGGTCGGCTGCTCGGTCAGCGTGGGATCACCCACGAGGTGTTGAACGCGAAGCAGCACACCCGTGAAGCCGAGATCGTCACCCAGGCCGGACGCCTCGGTGCGGTGACGGTGGCCACCAACATGGCGGGACGCGGCGTCGACATCCTCCTCGGCGGCAACCCCGAAGGCCTTGCTCGCCACGATGTGCTCAAGGAAGGATTCACCGCCGACCTGCTCGTCGACGAGTTCGAGTTGCCGCTGCCGCTCGACCAGATGCCCGACGATTTCCGCGAGGCTCGAACCAAGGCGCTCGCCAGGTACCAGGAGCTGCTCGCCGGGTACAGCGCAGAATGCAAGGCCGAAGGCGACGTCGTGCGTGAACTCGGCGGTCTGTACGTCATCGGCTCGGAACGCCACGACAGCCGGCGGATCGACAACCAGCTCCGGGGTCGTGCCGGTCGCCAGGGCGACCCGGGCGAGAGCCGGTTCTTCCTCAGCCTCGACGACGACCTCATGCGCCTGTTCGCCACCGGCGCCCTCAACTACGTGATGGGCAAGGCGTTGCCGGACGATGAGGCAATCGAAGCGAAGATGGTCACCAAGGCAATCGAACGGGCCCAGACCACCGTCGAAACCAAGAACGCCGAGATCCGCAAGAACGTCCTCAAATACGACGAAGTGATGAACGAGCAGCGAAAGGTGATCTACAGGCGCCGCGATCAGATCCTCGATGGCGAAGACCTGCGTTCGGCCGCGATGGAGTATCTCGCCGAGGCCGTCGATGCCCTGATCGCCGCACACTGCGCCTCGGCCGCCGACGACGAATGGGATCTCGACGGGCTCAACAAGGAGCTCACGCTCTACTTCCCGAACACGATCACCGACGACGACCTGCGCCAATGCAGCGACACCGACGAGATCTACGACGTCGTGATGGCACGGGCAACCGAGCATTACGAGCGGCGCGAGCAGGAGCTGGGCAACGACGTGCTGCGCCAGGTCGAACGTCAGGTGATGCTGCGCATCATCGACCAGCGGTGGCGTGAGCACCTCGAAGAGATGGACTACCTGCAGGGTGGTATCAACCTGCGGGCGATGGGCCAGAAGGATCCGCTCACCGAATGGCAGCGCGAAGGCTTCGAGATGTTCGGTGCGATGATGACCGGCATCGCCCAGGACTTCGTGAAGTATGTGATGAACGTGCAGGTCGTGCAGAACCAGGTGCCTGCCGTCGCTGGCGACTCGCCGCCGGTGCAGAACATGCAGACCAGCTCTTCCGACGATGCCGACATCGGCGGGTTCGACCAGGCGGCGCGTGCTGCCATCGCCGAGGGCGAACTCCCACCCGACGCCGTTCCCGCCCGGGCAACGCCGGCCAAACAGCAGACCGTGGTCAAGGATCCGTTCGACAAGACGCCGCGCAACGCACCGTGCCCCTGCGGATCCGGCAAGAAGTTCAAGCAATGCCACGGCGCTGCCTGACCGCCATCGGCACCACTCATGCGTGACTTCACCTCTGATCTGCGCGACGTCAAACGACGCCTCGACGAGGCCGAGTCCTACCTG
>ENA-OFCX01001265-OFCX01001265.1-metagenomes-genome-assembly--contig:-NODE-1265-length-10514-cov-3.670236_pt1 | contig 10514 bp, 8 predicted proteins | sample MGYA00153384_OFCX01 | MGnify analysis MGYA00153384
GCACGGCTTTGGGCAGGCGCAGGGCTTGACAGCCGGTGTGGATGAAGGCGTGTGTGCTGGTCATGGCTCAGTCCTGTGACTCATTAAAGAAGTAGACCCCGAAGCGCGCACGCTGGCAGCGTTCGGCCACGGGCGCCTGAGCGGCGTCGTGGTCGAAGCGCAATTGGGCCTGGGCCATCACGCTGTGGAAGGCCTGCGTCCAGGCGCGCTTGGCGGCGATGTGCAACAGCTCGACCGAAGCCGGTGTCAGCTGGTCGACCGAGATGGCCTGCTCCAGGAAGTTGGCCTCTCCCTGCAGGTTGGCGGTGGCAGCGGCGGCGTGGTCGTGCAGGTTGTCGGCCGCGAGTTGCGCCGTTTCGGCCAGGCCCGGGCGCGGTGCGAAACCCTGGGTGGCCAAGCGCAGGCCGGCGCCGTCTTCATGCAGCACACCCAGCCGCAGCATTTCGTCTTGCATGGCGCGCGGGCGGACGTCGCTGCTGACGCTGGCCACCAGCGCGTCGAAGGTATGGGCGTCGGTGCCGCGGCCCAGCGTGCGCGGGCGGCCGGTGGCTTCCAGATAGTCGGGATCGCTCAACCAACGCGCCACCACCTGGCCCACCAGGCCCAGCAGGCCCAGCAATGGCATGGCGGCGGCGTCGGCTGCCGGCACCGGGCCACGGGTGAGCGTGCGCACGTCGCGGCGGTGCACACCGCACAGCAGGGTGACGGCGCTGTCGGTGATGGGCATGGCACGACTGTGCAACTCGGCATTCGCGGCGTCGACGAACACCCGCTTGGCAGCCGCGGCGAAGACAGGGTAGGTGACGCCGTGACGCAACAGCAGCCGCACCAGCGGTCGCAGCACTCGCAGCACGCAGCTCAGAACGATGTGGGGTCCGGTGCTCATGAGCGGCAGGGAGTCATGGATTTGCGGAGATTGAATACGTGGGATAGTATCCCACAACACCTTTTGCCCATAAATTTCGGTTTGGCCGTCAACGCCAGGAGACCCCATGAAGATCGACCCGTCACATTACAGCCGTTCCCCCGCCCACCTGTGCCTGGCGAGCCTGCTCGCACTGGCCGCCTGCAGTGGTGGGGGCGGAGGCAACGAACCCGCCGCGCCGCAGGCTGGCGAGCGGGCTGGCGCCTTGTCGGCCTCACAACCCGGTGAACTGCTGGGCTTTGCGCGCGACAAGCTGCGCGAACGCGCCCTCATGCGCCAATCCACGCCCGACATCGATCTCGACATCGGCACCCTGGCACCCACCCTGGCCATCAACACCACCACGGCCGAGGCCGGCGCGCTGCGCTCGGGCACCCTGGTACAAGAAGCTGGCGTCGACGAGGCCGACCTCATTAAGAGCGAGGGCAACCTGATCTACAGCCTGAACACGCGCCACCGCGGCAACGCTGCCACCTTGCTGAATGTGCACCGTCGGGGGAGCGATGGGCGGGTGACCCTGGCCGCCAGCCTTGAACTGCCGGCCGACCCTGCCACCTACCCGGCCACCTATCCGATGATGCGCGGCATGCTGCGCGCCGCCACCGCGGGCCGGTTGGCGGTGTTCAGCGAAAGCGTCACGCTGGCGCAGCCACTGCAGCTGTGCCTGTTGGACGCCGACTGCGGCCCTCTCACCACCACAATTGCGCCGCGCGTGGTGTCAAGCCAGGTGCACGTGCAGCTGGTGGAGGCCGGCGCGGCTGGCACCTTGCGCGCGGGCGACCGGCTGACGTTGTCGGGCCGGTTGGTGGGCACGCGGCAGGTGGGTGACATGCTGTATGTCGTCAGCACTCACGCGCCGGTGCTGGCGGCCGACAACGCCAGCCTGGGCAGCGCAGCGCGCGACGCCGCACTGGCTGCGCTGAGCACACAGGACCTGCTGCCCACGCTGCGAATCAATGGTGGCGCCGCGCAGCCGCTGCTGGCCGACACCGACTGCTATCTGCAGCCGGGCAACACGTCGCCGCGGGTCGAACTGACCACCATCACCGTCATCGATCTGGCCAGCAACTCCCGGCGCAGCCGCTGCCTGGCGGGCGGCAGCGAGGCGATGTACTTGTCGCCGCAAAGCCTGGTGCTGGCCACCACCCGTTCGCCCCAGCCCGTGGCCGGCGAGAGCCTGCGATTTGCCAGCACGGCCAGCACTGACCTGCACAAGTTTTCCCTGAGTGGTGGCACGGTCAGCTACCGTGGCTCGGGCAACGTGGTGGGCCACCTGGGCTGGGACACGCAGCGCAAGGCACACCGCATCAGCGAGCACAACGGCTACATCCGCGTGATCACTTTCACCGGTGAGTTCGGCTGGGCGCAGCCAGCTGACGCAGGGCGCCTCAGCCCGTCGCCCGCCACGCTGACGGTGCTGCGCGAAGGCACCGAGCCCAGAACCCTGCAGACCGTGTCGACCTTGCCCAATAGCCGCCGCCCCGCCGCGCTGGGCAAGCCCGGCGAGCAGGTCTACGCCGTGCGCTTTATGGGCGACCGTGCGTACGTGGTCACGTTCCGCCAGATCGACCCGCTGTACGTGCTGGACCTTTCCGACCCGGCCGACCCCAGGACCGTGGGCGAACTCGAAGTGCCCGGCGTGTCGGAACAGCTCTTTTCGCTGCCCGACGGCCTGCTGCTGGGCGTGGGCCGCCAGGCCAGCGCTACTGGCGCGCGTGGCGGTGTGAAGGTGTCGCTGTTCGACGTGCGCGACCCGGCCCGCCCGCGCGAACTGTCGTCACAAACCTTTGGTGATGTCACCAGCGCCAGCGGCGTGGACTACAGCCCCCACGGCCTGAACCTGCTGACGGTGGGCAACCAGGTGCGCGTGGTGCTGCCGCTGTTTGTGTGGGGCCGGCCGGGTGGCGCGGCGCGGCAAGGCTTCCAGCGCTTCGAAGTCGATGTGGCGGCGCGCGCCATGAAGGGCGTGGCGTTCGTGCCGGTGGCCAACCCGGCCGTGGGCGTGGACCCCTGGGCTGAGCGCAGCCTGCAGATCGACTCGATGCTGTACCTGCTGTCGCAAGGGCAGTTGAGCGCGCAGCCTTGGTAAGGCGCCTGGGCCCGCCGCTGTCTGCCCGGACTGCCGGGGCCCCGGAGGCTGACTTGAACCTGTAAAGCGCGCTGGGCAAACTTCGCCGGCTTGCCCGCACCTCGGGTGAGGCCGGCTCCGGGCTTGTGGGGTGCTGTCACCAGGACCTCCCATGGGCCGCCCACTGAACATCAAACCCACCCCACGTGGCACCAGCCGCCGCGGCTTCTTCAAATCATCGGGCGGCGCCGTTGCCGCGCTGGCCGCCGCCCCGATGGGCGTGCTGGCCAGCACCAAGAGCGCCAACCTGGGCCCGCGCTTCCAGCACGGCGTGGCCAGCGGCGACCCGCTGGTCGACCGGGTGATCCTGTGGACGCGCGTCACGCCGCCGGCGCCGTCCAGCGCCGTCGTCGTCACCTATGTCATGGCCCTGGACCCGGCACTGACCCGCGTGGTGCAGCGCGGCACGGCCAAAACCAACCCGGGCCGCGACTACACCGTCAAGGTCGACCCCGTCGGCCTGCAGCCGGGCACTACCTACTACTACCGTTTCTTTTGTGCCGGCGACGCGTCGCCCATCGGCCGCACACGCACATTGCCCGCCGGCGATGTGCAGCGCCTGCGCATCGCGGTGGCCAGTTGCTCGAACCACGCTTACGGCTACTTCAACGCCTACCGCCGCATGGCCGAGCGCGCCGACCTCGACTTGGTGCTGCACCTGGGCGACTACCTGTACGAGTACGGCCCCAACATCTACGGCAGCCTGCGCACGCCCGAGCCACCGAACGAAATGGTCACGCTCAGCGATTACCGGCTGCGCCACGCTCAGTACAAGCGTGACGCCGACTCGCAGGCGATGCACCGCCAGCATCCCATGGTGGCCATCTGGGACGACCACGAGATCACCAACAACGCCTGGCGGAACGGCGCCGAAAACCACACCGAAGGCGCCGAAGGCAGCTGGACTGACCGCGTCAACGTCGGCCTGCAGGCCTACTACGAATGGATGCCGGTGCGCATCCCCGACGCGTCAGAGCGGCGCCGCAACCAGCGCGCTTTCCAGGTCGGCAACCTGGTTGAGCTGGTGATGCTGGAAGAGCGGTTGAGCGCCCGCTCCGAGCAGCTGCCGGCCACCATTCCCGCGCCCGGCCTGGGTAACGTGTTTGCGCAAGTCGGCGCCTTCACCGACCCCACCCGCACGCTGCTGGGTGCCGAGCAGGAGGCCTGGCTGGGGCAGAAGCTGCGCGGCTCGGCGGCACGCTGGAAACTGCTGGGGCAAGGCGTGATGTTTGCGCAACTGAAGGCGCAGGGCGCGACGCTGGCCGCAGGCGGCGGGTTGTTTTTCAACAGCGACCAGTGGGACGGCTACCAGCCGGCGCGGGACCGCGTTTACAAGTTCATCAAGGGCGACGCCAGCCACGCGCCCGTGAACAACGTGGTGGTGCTGACCGGCGACATTCACAGCAGCTGGGCGGCCGACCTGTCGCAGGACCCGAACAACCCCAACGTGGCCGGTGGCGGCTACAACGCGGCCACCGGCGAAGGCTCCAGCGCGGTGGAATTCGTCGGCACGTCGATCACCTCGCCAGGCCTGAACGACCCCAACGGCAGCACCGCGGCTTTCCTGCGCAGCGTCAACCCGCACTTCAAGTTCATCGACTTCAACCAGCGCGGCTACATGCTGCTGGACGTGACGCCGCAGAAGCTGGTGTGCGAGTGGTATTTCGTCGACACCGTGGCCAGCCTCAGCAACAACCAGGTCTTCGGCACCGCGTTTGAAGTGCAGCAGGGCACCAACCGCGTGCAGCCGTCGGCACAAACCACCGCGCCTGCCAACCCGCCCGCACTGGCCCCCTGACCGCCCGAGCCATTGCACCGCACAGCCAAGAAACACCTGCAAGATCACCTGAAGGACCGCGCATGAACAACCTGTTTTCACGTAGCGCCGCATTGGCGGCCCTGGTGCTGGCCGCTGGCCCCACGCACGCCGCCAACTTCACGCTGTCGGGCCGGATCAGCGTGCACAACGCGGTGGTCCATATCGACTTTTCGCTCGCCAACGCGGGCACCAACGTCGCCGTCTGGTCCGATTCGTGGTTGTCGGGCCTGAACTTCGACCCCGTGTCGGCCCTGTGGGTGGCCAGTGCGGGCGACCACATCCTGGTGACTCAGGTCGACGACGACGACACCATCGGTGCCGGCCAGGGCGGCTATGACACCGGCTTCAGGTTTGCCAACCTGGCCCCGGGCCAGTACCGTGTGTCCTTGGCGGCCAGTTTCAACACCGCCAATGGCACCCGGCTGTCACAAGGCTTTGCCTACGACAACCAGACGCCGATCTTGCTGACTCAATGGAATCAGCCCAGCTACGACCCAAACGCCAACGACCAGAAGGGCGGCTTCTGGCGGCTGAATTTCAGCAACGTCGACGGCGTCAGCGTGGTGCCCGAGCCCACCACCTGGGCGCTGATGGCGCTGGGCCTGGCAGGGTTGGCCGGGTTGTCTGCTCATCGTCGACGCGCTGGGCACTAATGGGGACTAACCGGCGCTGATCGGCGCTGACGGTCGATGACCTCCGGCATGAGCGCGCGGCGGGCCGTGGTTCAGTCCGGCGCAGCGGCGCTGGATCGCTCAACGGGCCGAGCAACCTCTGCGGCTGTGGCGCGTGACCGAGAGGGGCGTAGGCCAGGGTTTGACGCCGGACGATGCCATCGACACCAACGCCGAGCCGGTGCGTACCTTCATGCGCCAGGCTTTCGCCGCGCGCACCCTGGCCGACTGACAGGCCTTGCGCAGCGTGCGGCTGCCGCGCTGGGGTGACGCGCACGGATGACGGGCCGGGGTGAAGTCCTGAACCAGAGCGTCGGCATCGGCGCACCGTGAATCGGGCACCGGCTCGTGTAGGGCACCACGCGAATGACTTCACGGCGCTAGCATCAACCGGCCACGGCGCATCAGTTGAATGAACTTGCCTCAATGCCTGAATGCCTGATGCTCTGATTACCCACTTGCTCAAAGGACCACCGTGACCACCGTCAAGAACTGCTTGGAACAAAAGCCGCAACCCACCGAGCTGGTCAGTGTCGGGCCCGACGACAAGGTGGTCAGTGCCTTGCAATTGATGCGCTCCAAGCGGGTGCGCGCGGTGCTGGTGCTGCAAGACGGGCACCTGGCCGGCATCGTTACCCAGGGCGACTGCGCCATCAAGGTGCTGCTGCCCGGGCTGGACGCCAAGCAGGTGCTGGTGCGTGATGTGATGACCGCGCAGCCCATGACCGTCAAGCCCACCGATCCGCTGGAAGCCTGCATGGGCCTGATGGCGGCGCGCAACTTTCGCCACCTGCCGGTGGTGGACGCCGGCCGCGTGGTGGGTGTCGTGTCCATCGGCGACGTGGTGAAGGACAACATCCGCCAGATGGGCCAGCAGATCAACTTCCTGGAAACCTACATCAAGGGTCACGGAGCCTGATCGGCGGTGCGGCGCCACGCTGTTGGGTGTCGCAGCCAGCACTGCCCTTGCAGCGCCACCCGTTCGGCCTGCGGGTGGCGTGGCTCAGATCTCGTCGACCTCGATCATCAGGCTGCGACGGCGCACACCAGTCGGCGACACGGTCACCGCCACGTGGATGCGCAAGGCCTGGCCCACTGGCACGGTGGCGCTGAATCGGTAGTCGAGCCCGTCGTAGCTGCCGGGGTTTTGGGTGGGTACCCGCCGGCTCCACTGCGTCACGCCATTGGCCTGCACGGTCATCTGGTGCCAGGCCGTGGCGGTGTCGGCAGGGCGCTGCACGGTGATGGCGCAGGCGATCTCAAAGCGCCGTTCGCGCCGCGCGTCGGCGGGGATGTTCAGCACGGCGTGTGGCGCGTCGTCGGCCGCCAGGTGCCAGCGTTCAGGCTTGGGCTTGGGTTGCATGCGGCGGCATTGTGCGGTGGGTTCGGCAGCACAATCGGCACCCCTGCTGCTGTCTACCCTGCCATGCCCGAAACCCTGCCACCCCCTGGCGAACTGCCGGATGCCCTGGATGGCACAGCACCGCTGGCGCCCAAGTTTGGCGCGCCCGAGCCCGTGGCGCAGGAGCCGGCCGATGCGACACAAGCGCGGCCTGTCGATGCCGAGCCGGCCCGTCTGGCTGAATCTGCCGAATCTGCCGAACTTGCCGAGGCGCCCGACGCGGCAGCCGAGACACCCACGCCCACCGCGAACGCCTCGCCCGCAACAAGCGCAACAAGTGCAGCGCCCGCAGAAACCGCAGAAACCGCAGGAACCCCAGCGCTTACTGCGCCTGCAGCGCCTGCAGTGCCCGAGTTGTCACCCGCAGCCTGCGGTGCGCGGTTGGCGTCGCTGTTCCCGGCGCTGTTTGCCCGGCGTGCGCAGCCGTTGAAGCTGCGCATCCAGGCCGACATACAGCAGCGTGCGCCAGGCATCTTCACGCGCAAGACGCTGTCGGCGTTCTTGCACCGCCACACCACCACCAATGCCTACCTGACGGCGTTGACTCAAGCGCCGCAGCGGGTCGACCTGGACGGCGCGCCGGCCGGCGAGCTCAGCGAAGAACACCGCCAGGCTGCCGTGCAGGAACTGGCGCGCCGGCGTGGCCTGCATGAAGAACGCCGCGTCGCCGAAAATGCCGCGCGCCGCGATGCCGAGGCGCAGGCCCGCCAGGCCCATGCCGCGCAAGACCAGGCCCGGCGCGACCGTGCGGTGCTGTTGCGGGCCTTCGATGCCAGCACGCTGTCGTTCCAGGACTACGCGCGCGACCGCATGCTCAAGCGGCGCGAGGACCAGGCCGAAGCCGAGACACCGTTGCAGGCGGCCCCGGCCCGGCGCCCGGCCGCGCCCGGCCCGTTGAGCACGCGCATGGCGCAACTGCCCGTTGCCGGCGAGGCCTCCGCCCGCGCCTCGGCCGCGCCGCCGCGTGAGCCACCGGTGCTGCGCGACGAAGTGCCGGCTGCTGCGCCGGTGGCGGCCTCGGCGCGGGCGGTGCGGTCGCCGCTGCGCGGCGAGATCCATGTGCCGCTGTCGGCCGATGCCGGTTCGGCACGACGCGACCAGCTCGACATGATGAACGAGCTGAAGTCGATGAAGGGCCTGATCGAAGAACGCTTCGGGGCGCTCGCCTTCATGGAAAAACTGCAGCGCCAGCCCGGGCAGGCGCGCCTGACGCAAAAGCTGCTGGAATGCGGCTTCACGCCAGCGTTGATCCGCAAGCTGGCCGAGGGCCTGAGTCCCGACACCAACGACGAGAACGGCTGGGCCGCCGGCGTGCTCGAGCGCAATTTGCATTGCGGCGACACCGCGCCGGCACTGGAAGACCAGGGCGGCGTGCTGGCGCTGATCGGCTCGACGGGCGTGGGCAAGACCACCACCACCGCCAAGATCGCGGCGGCCTTCGCCAGCAAGCACGGTGCGGCCAACCTTGGCCTGATCACGCTCGATGCCTACCGCGTCGCGGCGCACGAACAACTGCGCGCCTACGGCCGCATCCTCGGCGTGCCGGTGCACACCGCGCACGATCGCGCCTCGCTCGAAGACTTGCTCGAACTGCTGTCGGGCAAGCAGATGGTGTTGATCGACACGGCCGGCATGGCGCAGCGCGACAGCCGCACGCGCGAACTGCTGGACATGCTGTCGCACCGCTCGATCGAGAAGCTGCTGGTCGTCAACGCGGCCGCGCAGGGCGAGACGATCGAGGATGTGCTGCTGTCGTACGGCGCGGCCTCGGCCAAGGGCGTGGTGCTGTCCAAGATCGACGAGGCCGTCAAGCTCGGCCCGGCGCTCGACGCGATGATCCGCCACAAGCTCACCGTGCTCGGCGTGGCCAACGGGCAGCGCGTGCCGGAAGACTGGCACCGGCTGTCGGCCCAGGCGCTGGTGCACCGGGCGCTGCGCGTCAGCACCGGCGGCGCCTTCCGCCTCGATGCGAGCGACGTCAACCTGATTTTCGCCGCGCCGCATGCCTCGCTCTACGCCAGTACCAGCGCCGGGGCGCAGGCATAGGTGCGGCGCCACGCGGCCCGGCCGGTACATCCATCACATCAGAACAACAACAGACCCGCTGACCCCATGACCGCAGACCTCGATCGCCCCCGTCCGATGGACCAGGCCCACGGCCTGCGACGCATGTTCGCGCACAGCCGGTTGCTGTTCGTGCCAGTGGTGTCGAACCCGCACGTCACTTTCGGTGGCGTCATGCTCGAGCGGCTGTGCGCCGCCTTCGCCGCGCTCGGCAAGCACACGCTGGTGGTCGATGCCAGCGAGCGCGCACCGGCGCCGCTGGAGATGGCCGGCGTCGAGCTGTCGGAATGCATCGAGCCGCTGTCGCGCCAGGTCGCGTACCTGGCGGCGCGCGGCCTGCCGCTGCGCCATGTGGATGCGCGCGGCTCGACCGCGCCGTTCCTGCGCGCGGTGGCCGATGCGGCGCCCGGCACCGACGTCGTGCTGGTGCACGCCAGCGCGGCAGACCACTGCCGCCTGTTCATGCGCAGCCAAGCGGCCGTGCCGCCGCGCCCGCTGCTGCTGGCCGACGACCGGCCGGTCAGCGTGACGCACGCCTATGCCGCGATGAAGCTGCTGACTCAGCGCGGCGGGCTGGTGGTGCACGACCTGCTGCTGGCCGCAGCGCCGCAGTCGCCGCGCACCGAACGCATCGCGATGCAACTGGCCACCTGTGCGGATGACTTTCTGGGTGCGGTGCTGCGCGACTGGGTGCAGGTCGACCCGGCCTGCAATGCGCAGGACCCGCCGTCGCCGGCGCTGCTGCGCTGGGCGATGGAATTGCTGCACGACGCCGAAGCGGGCTGGCCCGCCGAGCCGTCTGCACAGGCGCAGCCCCACCTGCCGGCCGCCCGGTTCGAGTCGCGTGCCGCGCAGGCCTACTGATTTCAGGAGCTGACCATGTACACCGCCAAAGGCCGCCTCGACGTGTCCTCGATGCTCAAGCAGTACAGCCCGCTGGTGCGCAGGCTGGCGCACCAGATGATTGCCAAGTTGCCCGCCAACGTGGAAATCGACGATCTGATCCAGGTCGGCATGATCGGACTGACCGATGCGCTGAGCCGCTTCGACGCCGCCCTGGGCGTGCAGTTCGAGACCTTCGCGACGCAGCGCATCCGCGGCGCGATGCTCGACGAATTGCGCGGCAACGACTACCTGTCGCGCGGCATCCGCAAACAGCAGCGCAGCATCGAATCGGCCGTGCACAAGCTCGAGCAGCGGCTCGGCCGCGCCCCGGCCGAGAGCGAGATCGCCAAGGAGATGGGCGTGACTCTGGTCGAATACCAGGAACTGCTGGGCAAGGTGCGCGGCACGCAGCTCGTCTACCTGGAAGACATGTCGGGCGACGAGGGCGACCAGGACTACCTGGACCGCCACCGCGTCGAAGAAGTCGCCAACCCGCTGGCGCAGCTGCAAGACCACCGCATGCGACAGGCGCTGGTGGACGCGATCAAGGTGCTGCCCGAGCGTGAACAGTACGTGATGAGCATGTACTACGAACACGACATGAACCTGAAGGAAATCGC
>ENA-OFCX01001266-OFCX01001266.1-metagenomes-genome-assembly--contig:-NODE-1266-length-10503-cov-4.531968_pt1 | contig 10503 bp, 10 predicted proteins | sample MGYA00153384_OFCX01 | MGnify analysis MGYA00153384
GCTCGGCTCGGCTCGGCTCGGCTCGGCTCGGCTCGGCTCGGCTCGGCTCGGCTCGTGCAACGCCGCATCGGCGCGGCTCGGCCCGCGTCAATGTCACACCGGCACATGCCCGGCGCCGCAACGCACCGCACCGGCCTTGTCAGGCCAGTCGGCGCAGCAACTGTTCGTAGACCTCGGGCCGGCTCAGCAGATCCAGGTGGTTCATGCCGCACCCGACCCACTGATGACGGTCGTCCAGCCCGAGATCGAAGCACCCGTCGGCATGCCGGCCGAGGGCGCTGTCCAGCGGCACCAGGCCGTCGCCGAGCAGGCGGTCGCTGAGGTCGCCCACGAACTGTCCGGTGGTCGCTGCCAACGCATGGCACTCGACGCCCTGCGGCAGCGGCAGGCTGTGGCGCGATGGACCCTGCGCCGGATCGACGCCGCCGGCCCAGTCGTCGTCGAGCAGGCTGCCGTGGCGCAGGTCGGTGATGCCGGCGCTGCGCACCCGGCCCAGCCGCGCCAGCGGCGCGGCATAAGGCATCGAGCCCAGCAGCAGGTCGAGCCAGTGGCCGGCGCGCTCGAGCGGGGCGCCGTGATGCGGCGTGCCCAGGAACACCAGCCGCTTGAGATGGCGCATCCAGGCATGGCCGGCCAACGCTGCGCTGTGGCATGCGCTGCGCGCCAGCAGCCCGCCCATGCTGTGGCCAAGAATCGCCAATTCCTGCACCGGCACCGGCCAGGCGTGCAGCAAAGCCTCGAGGCGGTTCGCCAGCGCCTGTCCGTTGGTCGAGATGTGCAAACCACTGTTGTAGCGCAGGTAGATCGGCGTGTGGCCGTGGTCGCGCGCCAATGCCGCGCCGTGGTCGTGGCCGGCGCGCAGCCACTGCAGGTCGCTCATGCACAGGCCGTGGACCAGCAGCAGCAGGCGCGGCCGCGCGGCCGGGATCGCCGCTGCCAGCCCGGCCGCCAGCCCTGGCGCATCGGCCGGCAGCCGCCGACCCTGCACCTGAAACGTCATCGGGGTCGCCAGCGGGTTGGCGCTGGCCGCCAGGTGATCGCCCAGCACGCCGTTCAGCGCCGCCACCAGCGCGTCGCGCTGCGGCGTCGAGGCGGGCGCGTCGAGCATCGGCACGATCTGGCCGAGCAGCGCATCGACGCTGCCGCCCACCAGCCGCGTCACGCCCCGCACGCTGCGGTACACCAGACCGGTGACGCCGCGCGTGCGACCGTCGGGCGCGCCACCCGGCCCGGGCAGCCGGGCGATGCGCTGGTGCATGGCCTCGACCAGGTCGGTCAGGCCGGCCGTGGCGTCGAGCGCCAGGCGCGCCGCGCCGTGCAGGTCGGACGCATGCCAGTGCGAGGCGCGCCGGGGCATGTCAGGCCACGCCCGTCATGTCACGGTTGCCTCGAAGTCCTCCGGTCCGACCTCGGGCTCCTCGGGCAGCCGCACGATCGTCACCGGCACGTGCGCGGCGTGCAGCAGGTCGTGCGAGACCGACCCCAGCAACGCGCCGCGCAGCGTGCCCGCGCCGCGCGCGCCCATCACGATGGCGTCGCACTGGTATCGCTCGGCGATGTCGACCAGCGTGTTGGCGGGGTCGCCCGACGCCACCTCGCGCTCGCAGTCGATGCCGGCGGCCTGCATCAGCGCCGCAGCCGGGTCGATGGCGTGTGAACCGGCCGCGCCGCTGGCGCGCTCGAGCACCTCGGCATCGGGCGCCAGCACCATCTCGTACAGGTAAATCGGCGCCTGCACGTTGGCGAGCACGAAGCTCGCGCGCAGGCCGTCACGCACCAGCCGGATCGCGTGGCGCACCGCCTCGAGCGAGGCCTCGGAACCGTCGACGGGCAGCAGGATCTTCATGGGTTCAGTCTCCGTGGGTGGTCGATCGGGTGCGGAACACCGCGTGTTCGCGGCCGGCGCCGGCAGTTGGGGTGGGCAGATGGCATCGGCTCAGCAAGTCGGGCGTGATCATGTGATGCCGCGCAGCGTCACGTCAAAGTGTGCACTGTCCTCGGCCGGACAGACGCCGGCCTTGAAACCGGCGAGCAGCACGCAGCCCTTGTCGACGATGGTTCGCTCGAGCGTCACGCCGCGCCCAATCGACACGTTGGGCGGCATCAGCGAATTCTCGATCAGGCTGCCGTCGGCCATGCGCACCTTCGAGTACGGGGTCGAGCGCCGCACCGTGGCGCCGCTGACGATGCAGCCGCTCGAGACCGGCGAATCGACCGCCGAGCCGCGCCGCGTGTCGTCGTCAAAAATGAACTTGGCGGGCGGCAACTGCCGCTGCAGGCGAAGGATCGGCCAGTCGTCGTCGTACAGATTGAGCTCGGGCAGCACCCGGATCAGGTCGATGTTGGCCGCGTCGAGGGCGTCGACCGTGCCGACGTCGCGCTGACAGGGCCGGTCGCCCACCATGTTCACGCAATTGCGCGAGTCATGGTGCGCGTGCAGGCGGTCGTTCGCGACCTCGCGCGGCAGCAGGTCGCGGCCGAAGTCGTGGCTCGAGGACGGATCGGCCGCATCGGCCACATCGGCCACATCGGCCACAAGTTGCGCCATCAGAAACGGCACATCGATGACCTGGGTGCCCATTGCTGGTCAGCGCATGGTCCGGGCGCTGCGGATGGGGCGACGGATGCGGCGGTCTTTCGTCGAACGGCTGATGCGCGACTGTTCGTTCACCTGCACCACGCCGAAGCTGGCGGCCTGCGCGAGCGGCACATTGAGGCACGCCACCATGGCATCGGCGCGACTGGCCACGCGGTCGGCCGGCATCTGGGCCTGATCCGTCTTGTAGACATGGTCACCGGCCAGGATCAGCGCGTCTTCGGCGCGCGCTCAGCGCAGGTTGTCCAGGTTGTCCAGGTTGTGACAGTCCGCGTTGGCGGTGCTGCTGTATCGGCCCTCGACGACGCGCTGCTCATCCGGCATGACGTCGACGTATTCGCCCAGGCTGGCCTCCAGGAAGCTCCAGCCGCGCTCGATGTGGCGGATCAGGCTCCGGGACTTGTATTGCGTCGGCACGCCGATGCGGCGAATGCCCGAATGGATGCAGTTGCTGAGCGTTTAGTCGATGACCTTGAGCCTGCCCGCGAACGGCACGGCCGGTTTGGCGCGCCAGTCGGTCAGCTGCATCAGGCGGCTGCCGCGGCCGCCAGCGAGCGCCATCGGGCAGGCGTGCTGCGTCAGGCGGCTCGGCACGACAGCGCGCGCCGACGGGTCGGGGGCAGCAGCGCGCAGCCAGGGCGGGCGCGAATCGACGGAATTAAAGCCTCATGCGCACGGGTTCGACACCCGCGCAGGCTGGATGCGCCGCCGCCGGACCGGGTTGCCCGACATCAAACTTGCGGACCTGACGGAGCAGCCCGTGGCGCGGGGCTCGGCCGGCCGCTGCCCGTGCTTGACACCAATCAAAGTCCGCAGGCGGCGCGCAGGCACGATTCCAGCATGACCATCCGCCATTTGAACCACTTGTTCGAACCCGCTTCCGTGGCCGTGTTCGGTGCCTCGGACCGTCCCGCCAGTGTCGGCGGCACGGTCTGGCGCAACCTGCGCAGCGGCGGCTTCAAGGGGCCGCTGTATGCGCTCAATCCGCGCCTGACCGAGCTCGACGGCGCGCCGGTCTATGCGCACGCCGCCGACCTGCCCGGTGCGCCCGGGCTGGCCGTGATCTGCACGCCGCCGGCAGTCGTGCCCGGGCTGATCGAGCAGCTTGGTGCGCTCGGCACGCGCGCCGCGGTGGTGCTCACGGCCGGCCTCACCGCCGCGCAGAAAAGAGCCATGCTCGACGCTGCGCGACCGCGGCTGCTGCGCATCCTCGGGCCCAACTGCATCGGCCTGCTGGCGCCGCACCTGGGGCTGAACGCCAGCTTCGCGCACACCGACGCGCTGCCCGGCGAGCTGGCGTTCGTGTCGCAGTCGGGTGCGCTGATGACGGCGATGCTCGACTGGGCGCGCGCGCGCCGCATCGGCTTCTCGCAGTTCGTCTCGCTCGGCGAGCACGCCGACGTCGATTTCGGCGACATGCTCGACTACCTGGCCAGCGACCCGAAGACGCGCGCGATCCTGCTCTACATCGAATCGGTCGAGTCGCCGCGCAAGTTCATGTCGGCGGCGCGCTCGGCGTCGCGCATCAAGCCGGTGATCGTGGTGAAGTCGGGCCGTTCGGCGCAGGGCATGCGCGCCGCGGCGTCGCACACCGGCGCGCTGGCCGGCTCCGACCTGGTCTACGACGCCGCGATCGCGCGCGCCGGCATGCTGCGGGTCGACACGATGCAGCAGTTGTTCCTGGCCGCCGAGACGCTGGCGCGCTTTTCGGGCAACCACGCCGAGCGGCTGACGATCCTGACCAACGGCGGCGGCGCCGGCGTGATGGCGGCCGACGCGGCCGAGCACGCCGGCGTGAGCCTGAGCGAGCTGTCGCCCGCGACGATCGAGCGGCTCGACGCGTTGCTGCCCGGCAACTGGTCGCGCGCTAATCCCGTCGACATCATCGGCGACGCACCGGCCGAGCGCTACGTGCAGGCCTTGCAGGCGCTGCAGGACGATCCAGACGCTGGCGCGGTGCTGTTCATCCACGCGCCCACCGCGATCGTGCCGAGCACCGAGATCGCCCGCGCGCTGGTGCCGCTGGCACGCGGCAACCCGCCGCGCGTGATGGGCTGCTGGCTCGGCGACCACGCGGTGGCGCAGGCGCGCGAGGTGTTCCAGGACGCCGGCATTCCCGGCTATCCGACGCCCGAGGAAGCCGTGCGCGCGTTCTCGATGCTGGTGACCTACCGGCGCAACCAGGCGCTGCTGATCGAGGCGCCGGCCTCCAGGCCCGCCGGCCTGCCAGACGCGGACACGGCTGCAGTGCGCGCGATGGTGCAGCACGTGCTGTCCAGCGGCCGCGAGATGCTGACCGAGCCCGAGGCCAAGGCGGTGCTGAGCGCCTACCGCATCGCCGTGGTCGAGACGCGCCAGGTCGCGCCCGACCCGGAAGACGTCGTGCGCGCCGCGCTGGCGATCGGCTTTCCGGTGGCGCTGAAGGTGCTTTCGGCCGACATCTCGCACAAGTCGGACGTCGGCGGCGTGGTGCTCAACCTGACCAGCGAGATCCAGCTGCGCGACGCCGCACAGGCGATGCTGGAACGCGTGCGCCGGCTGCGACCCGAGGCGCGCATGGACGGCTACACGGTGCAGAAGATGCTCAAGCCGCCACACGCGCAGGAGCTGATCGTCGGCGCCAGCATCGACGCCGTGTTCGGCCCGGTGATCCTGTTCGGGCAGGGCGGCACCGCCGTCGAGGTGGTGGCCGACCGCGCGGTGGCGCTGCCGCCGCTGAACGAGCCGCTGGCGCGCGCGCTGGTGCAGCGCACGCGGGTGGCGCGGCTGCTGAAAGGGTTTCGTGACACGCCCGCCGTCGACGAAGCGGCGCTGCACCGGGTGCTGGTGTCGGTGTCGCAGCTGCTGGCCGACATCTCGCAGATTGCCGAGCTCGACATCAACCCGCTGGTGGTCAATTTCGAGGGCGCGGTGGCGCTGGATGCACGCATCCGGCTGAGCGTCAAGGCGCAGGCCGGCGCGCTGAATTTTGCAATCCGTCCCTATCCGTCGCACCTGATAGAAACCGTGCCGTGGCAGGGCAAGACGCTGACCCTGCGGCCGATCCGCCCCGAAGACGAGGCGCAGCACCTCGAGTTCCTGTCGCACCTCGACCCCGCCGACATCCGCATGCGCGTGTTTTACAGCCGGCGCAGCATCGAGCGCAGCGAGCTGGCGCGGCTGACGCAGATCGACTACGCGCGCGAGATGGCGTTCGTCGCGGTAGCGCCCGATGCCGACGGCCGCGAGCAGACATGGGGCGTGGTGCGCGCGCTGGCCGACCCGGACAACATCGCCGCCGAGTTCGGCATCATCGTGCGCTCCGACATCAAGGGCGGCGGGCTCGGCGAGCTGCTGATGCGCAAGATGATCGGCTACCTGCGCGACCACGGCACGCAGCGGCTGGTGGCCACCGTGCTGCATGAGAATCTGCGCATGCGCGAACTCGCGCACGATCTCGGCTTCATTGAAGACACCAGTCAGCGCGAGTCCGACACGCGCTCGATCTACCTGTTGCTCTGAACCAATCGGGCGGGCCGGACGCGCATCCCGCTTGCTCGCGCTGGTCACCCGAAAGGCCAAATCCTCAGCGCTGTCAGACGAGACCACGTGTTGCGCTGGGCTCGGCAGCGTGGCACACCGATTGCGACTTCGACGCCAGGGACCCCGCCAATCTACCGAGATTGGGTTCGGGGCTGCGCCTGGATCAGTCTCGACACGATGCGCTCGATCGTGTTATTGTTGCAGTGCAGCAAAAGATTGTCTATGAAACCATTTCCGTCTTCCATTGACCGGTTCAGCTTCGAACTGCTCGACGTCATCGACTTCAAGTGGCTGATGGGCCGCGAGGGACACCGAGTGCACGTCGAACGCCTGCAAGGCGACCCGATTTATGCCCGCAGTTGCCTCAATGCGGCCAAGTCTGGCAGCGAACCAGCACTGCGCGCAGTGGCGTCCAGATTGCTGCGCGCACTCGACGGGGCGACGCCGGCGGTCTGACCGCGACAGGTACCGAGCCCCGCCCGCCAGCGCCGCGCGAAAAGGTCTTTTAAGTTACATCGAAGGCCGCCGTTCGGCGGCTGGCGCCGCGCTTCGGCGCATCCGGCTGACGGCGCACTGCTTGCTGCGCCCTCTACCGCACATCGACCGCGTTCAGGCCGAGCGAATGGCTCCGCGCATCCTGCCCAGCATCAGACGCTGAATCCACATCGACGATTGCGCCAGAGGTTCGGAGCGCAGCGGCTGGTGACGCAGTCCGATGGCTACCCGACCGGTCCACCACACCAGCCTGCCGGTGCCGGGAATCACAAAAGGCCCGACGTGGCCCGGCGGGATCGTCACGGGCGGTGCCGACGAACTGTGCTCGATGGCGGGGGTGCGGGATGGCTGGGTAACCTCGCTGCTGTAAGTTTCAAAATACATATCGATCTCCAGAGAAGTTGCTCGCACATGATCGCGTCGGGAACCCGCCGGCGCACCCCTTCAGATGGGGGAGTGATGCGTCAGAAAGACACGGCATTCGTGCGTATCTAACGCAGGCTACACGGTGTTACGTTGACGCGTCGGGTGCTGGGTTAACGCAGCCCGTACTGGCGTTGATCAAGCACCCGCCTGCCGGCTGATCCGAAACCTTGCCTCCGTCCCGCCGAGCGGCAGCGCCTCGGACACCGATGTGTCGGGGTCCGCCGGGCCGGGCCCGGTCGGATTGGCGTCGGATTGGGGTCGGACCGGGGTTGGATTGAGAAAGGCTCGCCGCTGCGCTCATCAGCCCGCCAGACTGGCGAGTTGTCGCAACGCGCGCTCGAACACTTCGGGCGGCTGTCCGCCGGTGATCAGGTGCTGGTCGTCGATCAGCACCGACGGCACCGAGTTGATGCCCAGCGCCTGGTAATGCCGCTCGAGTGCTCGCACGTCGTCGGCGTAGTCGTCGGAGCGCAGGATCGCGCGCCCGCGTTCGACGTCCAGGCCGACCTCGCCCAGCACGCGGAGCAGCACGTCGGGCGCGCCAGGGTTCTGGGCATGCGTGTGATAAGCCGCCAGCAACGCGTGCTTGAGCTCACGTTGGCGACCTTCCAGGCCGGCCCAGTGCAGCAATCGGTGCGCGTCGAAGGTGTTCCAGACGCGCGGCCGGTCTCCGAACACGAACCCGACGGCCGCGCCGCGCTCACGCAGAACTTCGCGGCTGCCGGCAAGCTGCTCCGGCGACGCGCTGTACTTGCGCGACAGGTGCTCGATCGTGTCCTCGCCCTCGGCCGGCATCGCCGGGTTGAGCTCGAACGGCTGAAAATGCAGTTCGATCGGGAAGGCAGGGCCGAGACGTCGCATTGCCTCTTCCAGCGAATTCAGACCGACCGCGCACCAGGGACAGGCGATGTCGGAAATGAAATCGATCTTCATCGAAGCAAGCCTCGCATGGATGGGTGTGAGAGGGCCGTCCAGTCGGCGTGCTGAATGCCGGCCGCACTGAATGACCGTGCCGGCCGGGCGAGGCGACCTGCCACTGATCGACATTCTCGACCGGTTCCAGGATGGCCGCTGACCCGGCGGCGGTAGAAACCCAGTCTTCGGCAGCATCAGGTCACCGCAAGCCGGAGGCCCGGTCGAGAATCTGAGCGGCTGCCGGCTCGGGTCAGTACAGCCGGATCGCCATGTCGAAATGCCAGGTCCGGCGTATCTCGATCACGTCGAACTGACGTGCCAGTGCGGGTGCGAACGCCTGGTAGGGCGCCTGGCTTTGCACGATGCGGCGCACCGCTTCGTCGATGTCCGCCACGCCGCTGGAAAGCACAAAGGTCACCGACTCCACCGACCCGTCGCTGCGTATCGCCACCGTGACGAGCGGGTTCGCATGCGGCCGCTTCGCGGCTTCGCGGACCGTGTCGAACGTCATGTTCAGCTCGATCTTGCGGGCCCATGCCTGCGCATACTGAATGAGTTCGCCGTTCGGATCGGTGCGGCCGAACAGCCGGCCTCGGCGCGCGCTGCTCCACGACGACGGTAGCGTCGACGACAGCTGGCCGTCCTTCGAAGCCGCGTCGCGCCGGTCCGCTTCCTCGTCCAGTTGCCGCCCCATGGCGCGCCGCGCCGCGTCCCGTCTGACGGTCTCGACCTGCTCGGCCTCGACACGTGCAGCCCGTAGACGTTCTGCGGCCTGCTGTGCGGCTTGTTGGCGTTCGACCTGTTGCTGCAGCGCCTGCTCGACGCCTGCGGCTACTTGGCGGGCGACTTCCAGCCGTTCAGACTCGGCCCGAGCGGCTTGCTGGCGCGCAGCCTCCTGCCGGGTGGACGCCTCGCGGGCCGATTCCTGCCGGGCTTCAGCCTGCCGCGCCGCCTCCTGACGGGCAGCTTCCCGCCGTGCGTCCTGCGCCCGCGCAGCTTCCTGCCGCGCAGCCTCCTGCAGCGCGACCTCTTGCCGCGTTGCCTGCTCCCGCGTTTCAGCCTGCTGACGGGCCAGCTCTCGTTGGGCGGCGTCCCGGGCCAGGTCTCGCTGTGCGGCTTCCTGCCGGGCCATCTCTTGCCGGGCCATCTCTTGCCGGGCCGCCTCCTGCCGGGTCACCCCCAGCTGCACCGCCGCCAGCCGCGTTCGCTCCAGGCGTTCGGCCTCCAGTCGTTCGGCCTCCAGCCGCGCGGTCTCGGCGCTCGCCGCCTCCAGGCGTGCGGTCTCGCGCCGCGCATCCGTCTGGCGCGCGGCATCCTGCCGGGCCGCTTCCAACTGCGCCGAAACCTGCCGTTCAGCCTCAAGCCGGCCGGTCTGCAGACGCGCGGCTTCATCCGCAGCGGCTTGCTGCCGGGCAACCGCCCCGCGCTCGGCTTCGAGTCGTTTCAATTCGATTTGCGCAGCGTCCCGACGGGCTTCTTCCTGACGCGCTGTTTCCAGTCGAGAGGCCTCGGCCTGCGCAGCTTCCAGCTCAGCCAGCCGCTGCGCTTCCAACCACTGACGATCTTGCTCGGCGGCATCCCTGCCTGAGTCGGCCGTCTTCGGGTCGGTCGGGATGTCGGGTCCATGGCCGGCCGTCACAGGCGCAGGCACTGACCGCACCGGACTCGACGCGCTCGGCGCAGCCGAGACCGCGGCACCCGACTGGGGCGGCATGGCAGGCGCGACAAACGCGCCGGGCGGGTCGGATTCGGCCGCAGGCATTGCCAGCACATCCGCGTCGATACGAAGCGGCTCGGGAAGCTTGCCGGCCACCGCGTCGACCGACCGATCGTCGGGCATCGGTGCGGTGTCGAGGGGCGCCGGCAGTCCGGTCTGCAGACCGGACGTCGGTGACGGCTTTGGCACTCGCTCAGCCTGCACCTCAGGCGCGGTCGCCGGGGCGGTGGACGACCGCGGCGACACCAGAGACGGCGGGCGCGCCAGCACCGTGTCGCCGACCGCCGGCTGCTGATTTGATGCCGGCGGCCACGACAGCCCGATCGACAGAACCGCGTTCTGCGCCTGCGCCTGCGCCGGTGCGGGTGCGGGTGCGGGTGCGGGTGCGAGCACGACACGCAGTTCGGGCACCGAAATCCGCCGGTCGTGCCACGGAAAGTCAAAGCCTGGGAGTCCCAGTTCCTGGTCCCCGAAGGTCAGGCCCAACAACAACGCGTGTATCAGCGCCGACAGCAACAGCGCGAGCACCCGCGGCCGGCGCACAAGCGTCTGGCGCTTCAAATCGGCAGCAGGCGGTGCAAGCACCGCCTGCGGACCGGACGCCGCCGCCCGCCCGGGGTCGGAATCCGTGCCGTTCAAGGCGTTTCCGCCACGGCCGCCGAGGCAGCGCGGCAGCGGTCCCGCCCATTCATGCGCCCAACGTCAACCAGCCCCATCCGCTGCATTGTCCGATGCACCGGGCCAAGGACGGCGTCTCACGGGTCGTGAGCTTGCACTCAGTGACACGAAAATCTGCGCCCGCCGCGTACCGGCGACAGTGCGATCTGGGAGT
>ENA-OFCX01001268-OFCX01001268.1-metagenomes-genome-assembly--contig:-NODE-1268-length-10488-cov-1.966548_pt1 | contig 10488 bp, 15 predicted proteins | sample MGYA00153384_OFCX01 | MGnify analysis MGYA00153384
GTGCGAGGCGTTTGATTTCCGGATAAAGCACCGAATAAAGCCGGGCCGATGCGCCTTCATCCCCCTGACGCAGATTGGCGAGCAACTGGGTGATTGGACTCAACGATTCAGTGTCGGGCACCGGCGGTTTGGGAGGGTTGGACATTGGCTAAATTGTATCTGAACACAAAGCCGTTCTGGTTAGACACTGCGTTCAAACAGTAACGGTTTCACCAAAATTAGCCATTGCCTCTGAACGACGATGGGATTGGGGAGGCGGGTCGTTAGTGGGAGGGAAACGCGCGCTCAAAACGACCCGCGACGCCTCTGTAGCGAGCCTGGGCGGAAAATTTGCCGTCTGCATCTGTAACACTAATACCGGCGGGCCTCGCCGAACATAAAGGCCCTGAAACTTCCGCCAACGCTGGTGTTTCAATATTTCACCACTACGCGTCTTTTCCGGGCCGCGCGCTAATCACACCACCGTCAAGCGCACATCAATATTGTTGCGCGTGGCATTTGAATACGGGCAGACGTGATGGGCCGCATCGACTATCGCCTGGACCGCCGATTTCGCCATGCCCGGTGCGTTGATTTGCAGATCTACTTCGATACCGAAGCCGCCAGGAATCTGGCCAATGCCCACGGTTGAATTAATTGAAAGATCATCAGGCAGTTTGGTTTTGCTCTGGCCTGCGACAAATTTCATCGCACCGATAAAGCAGGCCGCATATCCTGCTGCAAATAATTGTTCCGGATTGGCACCTGCGGCGCCGGCTCCGCCGAGTTCCTTGGGCGTTGTGAGTTTGACATCAACAGCCTTGTCTGAGGTGCTCGCGTGGCCATCGCGCCCCCCGGTAGCTGTTGCGTGTGCGCGGTAGAGCACTTTTTCGATCGACATGGGGTTTCCTTTTTTCGTGGGTTAGTGGGACAGTGAACTATTTATTGGTTTCGGTGTTGCCCGTACTACGAAGAAGCGCCGCGCGCAGCTTGCCCAATTGTTTGGTGAGCGTCTCGAGTTCGGGCAATGAACATTCAGTGGCGCACGAAATATTCTGTGGCACGGTCAACGATTGTTTATGAAGGCGCTTGCCTGTCGTGGTCAGCGCAACGATCACCCGGCGTTCATCTGTAGCGTCGCGCGAGCGAGTAATGAACGCGAGCGTTTCAAGACGTTTGAGTAAAGGCGTCAGGGTGCGGTGCCGCCCTTGATCGGTTTAAAAAGTGTGTTTACCACCAGCAAAAGGCTATTTGATTCGCCGCTTCTGGTAATCCTCTTCGATAGTGTCTTTGAAGAAGCTTCCCACCGTTGATGACGTCGAGAATCGCCGCCACACTTCAGCCGACACATTCGCGTACTCGAACGTGCCCGACGATTGCTCAACCACAAGCACGCGACGCTTGTCGTCATAGCCGATGGCGCGCAGATTCGCAGCATTTAGTTTTTTCATCTCCATATTCAAAAGCACCATGCCTGGTCGGGGCGCCGATCCAGATCGCCGGTCGGACTACTCCGGTTGGGCGCCCGCACTTGGTGTCTCGACGAGTGCGACCCTGACATCATCGGATCCATGCACATCAGGGTTTGTCTTCAAAAATGGCGTGAATGCGTGCCATCACCTCCGGTGTCAGTTGCGCTGCCACCGCCAACGCTTTCATGTTTTCAGCGACTTGCTCAATCCGCGAAGCACCGGTGATGACAGTTGAAACGTTCGGATTCTTCAGGCACCACGCAATTGCCAATTGCGCAGTCGTACATCCAAGCTCGTTCGCGAAGGCGCCAAGTTTGGCGACGATGGCGTTTTTCGCCGGATCGAGCAGACTCTCGTGCATCCACGCCATGCTTTTCAGGCTGCCGCGGCTGCTCGCAGGTACACCATTGGCGTATTTTCCGGTCAATAAGCCCGATGCGAGCGGGCTCCAGATAGTGGTGCCCAGACCAATCTCTGCATACAGACGCGCGTACTCACGTTCGACTTTCTGACGATTGAATAAATTGTATTCGGGCTGCTCCACAATGGGCTTATGCAAATGATGCTTATCAGCGATGTGCCAGGCGCCCATGATGTCGGCTGCACTCCACTCCGACGTACCCCAATACGTCGCCTTGCCGCGCGCGACCATGTCGTGCATCGCGAATACCGTTTCTTCCAGCGGCGTGTTGGGATCGGGCCGGTGGCAATAAGCAATATCAACGTAATCAAGTTGCAAGCGCTTTAGCGACGCATCGATGGCCTGCATCAGATACTTGCGATTGAGGGTGTTTTTTTCATTCACACCTTCGCCGAATTTAGGTGGCAGACCCCAGAAGAATTTAGTCGTTACAACATAGGTCAATCTGTCCCAGCCGAGTTTCTTCAACGCCAAGCCCATCAATTCTTCCGACTTGCCACTTGCGTAGACTTCAGCGTTGTCAAAGAAATTTACACCGTGATCACGGGCCGCAGCCATCAGATTGAGCGCGGCCGATTCATCGAGCTGATTACCATAAGTAATCCAGCTACCGAAAGACAGCGCAGATACGCGCAGGCCCGCGCGCCCCAAACGTCGATATTCCATTTTCATTTATCCTTTTCTGAGTCAATATCCTGATAAGGGTTGGCGATAATGACCCGGGTCCGCTTCGTCCCCGACGCAAATCCCTCCAGCTTCACCAGCACCGGAAACAACTCCTCCAGTTTGGCGCGCGCCAGTCCCTCGTCCTGAAACAATAGTAGCTGCCCGCTTTCGGATTTCACGTCATGCCAGATTGCGGCATTTACATCGTCGTCTTGCACTTGCAGTTTGTAGGTTGGCATAGATGTGTCTCCGGTTGGTTGGGCACGCCTGCAAATTCGCGCAGCGCAATTACATACGTTTAGCTACTTGCGGTATTCAGCAACTTCCTCTTTCAGCGCGATCCACCACACTTTACCTTTTTCAGCATGTTTGCCGCAGGGTGTTACGGTTGAAAAGCCAGGGTAGCGTTTGCCCAGATTGTTGGGGTCTTCGCGACGCGTGCGAGGCGGCGCGACCAAGCCTTTGTCGTCCGACGACAACGGAAATAACCAGCAACCCATGGGTTTATATTTCCATTTGTGGACGCCCTGTTTCACCGCGAGCGTCTGCAACGAACACTTGCCATCAGCTTCGGTAAACACACAGCGGGTGTTTTTGAAATGGTCAGGCTTGTCCCGATAAACATGTTTCCGCGTATTGGTCTGGGGGCCAGTCTCGCCTTCCCACTCGCCTGCAATGATGTAGTTCTTCGGCAGGATTGAAAAGTGTGCCGGGTACTTCTTGACCACCTTATGAATCAGCTGCACTTCTTCTTCCAGCAGGAACGCGCCGTCCGAGCAGCAAATACCTTCGCAGACGTTGATGTCGCAGTAATGAAGCTTGGTGTGTTTTCGTGGTGTTGCCGGGCCGGCAGTCGTCATTGTGTCAATTCCCTGATATCAAAATTACCGCCATTAGTGAGTTTCCCGCTTGCAATCAGGGCAACAATGTCCCTGGCCACGTCGTGTGCATCACGCAGTGCGCCGTCTGTTTTCATCGCACGAAATCTTGTCACGTCGGGAAATTGCTTTTCATTGACGCTTCTAATAAATCCCTGCATATGCGTGTCCACCACGCCGGGCGCCAGCGAGCACACCGCAAGCGTCGGATCGGTCGCCGCCGCTTCAAGTGCCGCGACGCGCGTAGCCATCTCAAGGGCAGCCTTGGCGGCGCAGTAGGCAGACCATCCGGCAACAGGACGTTTAGCGGCGCCGGAAGAAATATTGACGACCAGCCGCTGTCTGGCAATATCGCGCGTAGCCAATGCAAAAAGCCGCGTGAGCGCCATCGGCGCTGCTACATTTACGATAAGGTTTTGGCCGGTCTCGGCCACGCTGATCTCATCGAAAGCACCGACCGGCGACACAACACCGGCATTATTAATTAGCACCGCATGATCGAAATGCTTGCCAGCGACGCGCGTCATCACGTCAGCAAATGCGGGCGCGATCGCGTCAAGCGCGCCGACATCCAGATTCACATTGGCAGGCGATATTGTCGTCGGCGCCCGCGATAGCGTGACAATGAGATTGTTCGGGTCAGCCGCGAACACGTCGCGCAATGCCGCGCCGATGCCCTTTGTCGTGCCCGTCACGACGGCAAGATTCATGACAGTACTGTGCTCATATCCATGGGCGTCATTTCAACTATTCAACCAGAGTGCGAGCACCGCACCAATGCCCACTTCGACGAGGTCCGTCAGCTTGTCAGCAGCACGCGGCTCGTTCAACCAATCGGTTGGGCTATGTTGCATGCCTTTGCGAATGCGGGCGCGGCGTGCGGCGGTGTCAGTTGCAAGTAGCGCTTCGTTCATTCGCGACGGATCGATTGTGGTGCGCTCAACCTCCCTAGCGTGAAGCGACAACAGCGCCTTTTCCACTGCCGCCTCATCAAGAACGGAAATAGCGGCGCCGCAATGCGTGCATGCTTTGTCGTCCTCCAGATTGATAGGGCCGCCACAACTTGAGCAACGAATCTGTTTTACTTTCACCGACAAAGCGGAAATTTCATGCGGTTGCAAGCTACGGACAAAGTTCTTCTCGCGAAGGAATTGCGAAAAACTGATGAAACGTCCGTGACCGTTGGCGCACCGCGAGTAAGAAAACCGACCCCCCTTCGCAAGGTCCGTGGTGCTCTTGAGCGAAGAATGACAATGCGGACAAGCTACAACGACTTTTAGCAGGCCTCGTCCGCTGTTTCGCGCTGCATGGATGCGCTTGAATAGCTCGATCACTGAACCGGGAGCGAGCGACGTGCTCTCCATATGGTCAAACCAGATTACATGACAAGGCCCACATACGTCGACGTCGACAGCCGTGCCGGAGTGTGACGCCAGCGCCACGCTCTCCATTGCAGCGCTGCAACTGGGGCAATGCATTTCTAGCCGAGTAGTGCGTTGATACCCGCTTCCGCGATGAGCGCATCGTCTGAAGACTTGACACCCGAAACACCGACGGCACCCACGGTGTCGCCATCAACGACAATCGGCACACCGCCCTCAAGAAAGGTGATGCCGGGCATGGATAAAGCGGAGACACGTCCATTGTTGACCATGTCTTCATCGCTCTTGGTTGGCCGCCGACGCAGCGCGGCACTACGGGCTTTGCCCTGCGCAATCAACACACTCGAAGGCGCGCAAGCGTCGAGGCGCAGAAATCCCAACAAATGTCCGCCATCATCGACCACCGCTATGCAGACCGCCCAGTTATTTTTAGTGGCTTCAGCTTCGGCGGCAGCGAGGATTTTTTGGGTATCTTCCAGAGTCAGAACTTGTTTGGTTTTCATGACGGTCGTCGAGAGTGGATTGGGAATAATTATAAGCGTAGTCATCGCGACGCAAGAGGATCAATGAGGCTTTTTGCCAATCCGCTTGCAATCAAAATGCACCCGCAATGTTTACCAAGGTATGTTGCGACAAACGTTCTTTGGCACACTGTATTGCAGCCGCCGCAAACATTTCGTCAATTGCGTCGCCAAATTTGCGGGGCGGAAATTGCTAGCACCTCCAAGCCCTCCAGGTTAAAAAGCTCTGGATCGCCTTACCAAATGGCGCTCTAGTTGGGCAAGGGCCAGTTTACTTCCCGGGGGAAGCTTACCTAGATCAAATCTTCTTCATCGTTTAAAAGCAGTTTCGCGATCCGCAACGTCTCGGCAACGTCGCCTTTTTTGATGTAATGAAAAGTCGCGAGGATAGCAATGCGCCGCTCCCACAAGGATTCGGATTTTGCCAACCGGGTCAGAACAAGTTTGCGCGCGGAGGGTTTGTCTGACAGCCAGCCGCCGATTATGTGTTCGGCTGACATATCCACCAAGTCCCAGCTGTTGATGAATTTGGTGCTCTTTAGGTAGAGCCCGAAAATACGCTTTCTTGTTTTCTCGTCGCCGCGTTGAAAAATTCTTACGAGCAACATCAATCCTGCGGCACGCACCTCATGCCAGCTTGACCGCAATAACGGTAGAGCAACTTCGATTCCGGCACCCTTGAGGTCGCGCACGAAGGCGCGTAGCACTGGCACTTTGATGCCGAATTGATCGCCCTCACCGTATTGTCCAATGCCCGTTTTTGAAAAATCGACTGGCAGCGGCGGCCGCCGCGGCGCTGCCCATGCTGGCGAGCGACGCCAGCACCGTCGCCTCCGGCGGGGCGATCGACCGCAGAGATGGCTTGGCCTTTGTTACGGGACGCGCGGTTTTCCGCCCTGGCTTTGTTGCCATTGGGCCTCCAGTTGCGCACCGGTTTGGTAATGCGAAACACGCGCCACCAATCGATAATACCGCTGGATAAATCCATTCGAGCCTTTGATTTCGCTGGTCCAGTATTGATCGGCTAGTTGCAAGTTACGCTTTTCATCCATGAGGAAATATTTGCGCGAAGATTCTCCGCCGAAAATGTAGAGCTTGCCGTCGATCAGCTTCCAGGTGTCTGCGTCGCCACCCCATGGAATGCCATAAACGATGCCGTTGGCACAAAATCCGCCATATTGCGGCACGTATTTGGCTGGATTTGTTGTGAATAGGGCTTTATGTTCTTCGCTCGCAAAACGATACGTCGCCCCATCATGCGCGGCTTTGATATCGGCTTTGCCCAGAGTGTGTTTGCCGAGCGTGAAATACGCCACCGGGTCATGACCCTTCAACATCAGCATGCCATCGGCGCCATCAGCGGTGCTGTTATATGGGCCGACGGTCGTACACGCACCAAGCGTGAGTGCGGCAACAAAAATGAATGCAAGTTTCGCGAATGACTCGCGCAACGGCCAAATTACTCTATTCATTTCAACCCCTTTATCTGGAACACGCATTGAGAATTTTTGTCACTATACCCGCCTGTCCTGGCGGCCTAACAGCGTTACCGCTGTCAACGCCGACGCGCGGCAACAAGCGGCGCGCTTACGTCGAGCCCACGCCGCCACGGCGCAGAAGAAAATGTTTCCACCAGAAAATTTACAAATGCCGCCACCCTCGGGCTTTTATGCTTGCCCGGCAAATAGACTGCTGACATCGGCAGTGGTTCACGCTGATGCACATCGGTGAGGATGGGCATTAACCAGCTGGCACGGATGCCGTCGCTGACGATGATGTCAGCCAGCCGGATAATGCCGACGCCGTTGGCGGCGAGTTGCAGCAACGTTTCGGCGTTGTTTGCGCTCACGTTACCCACAACCTCGATGGATTCAATGCCATTTTTGGTCGCGAAAGGCCAGCGTCGCAATTGCGGTGCACCGCTGATGGAAATACAGTTGTGAGTCAGTAAGTCCTGCGGTACGCGTGGCGTGCCGTGTTTCTTGAGATAACCAGGTGAGGCAACGATCACGCGTTGCAGATCGCAAATTTTTCTTGCCGCGAGAGAAGAATCGCGCAGTACGCCGCTACGAATAGCAATATCAGCGCCCTCTTCCATCAGATCAATGAAACGGTCGGTGATGTTGATTTCGAGTTCAATTTCGGGATAGCGGTCCAGAAAGCGAGGCAGCGCCGGGGCCAGCTGATGCAGCCCAAACGCGACGCCCGTATTTATGCGTAGCAAGCCCTTCGGGCTATTGGAAAAGCGTGCCACTTCGTCTTCGGCCTCCACGATTTCCGCGAGTATTCGCTTGGAACTCGAAAAAAAAGCGTCGCCCTCGGCAGTCAGCGCAAGCTTTCGTGTGGTGCGGTTCATTAATCTCACGCCCAAACGATTTTCCAGGCGGGTCACCAGTTTGGAAAGTGCCGATGGTGTCAAATCCAGATCGCGCGCCGCAGCCGAAAACCCACCCAGCTCGACTGACCGCACAAATGCCCGCATCTCTCCTGGTGTATCCATTAGCTCTCCACGACTTGTGAAATAAATTCAGTAATGTTGTGCATTTTATCTGGATTGTCTACCGGAGGCGCGCAATCATAATATTTACGAGGACCCCATCGCGCCAAAGCTTCCATTAAGGCGTTAATCCGAAAGATGAACATGAACGAACCAAATAGAACCGCGATCCACCAGCAAGCCCGTACACTGCGCCGTGAGGAAATCTCAAGGCTTTTGGGCTCCACAGCATCAGCCATTAGTGATTGGCTGCGCCAGCGCCATGAGAGCGCATTGCGTATAAAACCACGCTCGAAACGTATGCACTCGGCAATCGCAACGCCGGCATAGAGGGTAGGCTAGGGCAGCAGTCCGGCGACGGCGGTATAATTTGCCTCCCCGCCACAGAATGCCACTGCCATGAAACGCGTACGCAACAAATCCCCCTTACGCCTCGGCCGTGACGCCGAGCGGCTTATTACACTCTCAACCGGTCTGGCTGTTTCCGGCAGTCGCGCGGAAGATCGCGTGTGGGAGGCGGAGATTTCGGCGCTAGTCGTCAAGGCCATCGAGGGCAGCAATGATCCGACGCTGGAATCTGCGCTGGACCATACATTCAAAAGCAATCCACTCGCGCACGATGTGCTGATCGAATTGATCGAAGCCGCTGCGGAATCAACATCGCTCACTGTGGACGGTGCTAACTGGGATGTCTTGTTGCTCGCCCTGCCGATGGTGGCATGGTCACGTTACGCCATCCCTTCAGGGCCGGTGCCGCAGGAAATCAGCGACGATATCATTACGCATTTGCAGGCGCATGTTTTGGCGCGTGGCGCACGTGCGGCCTTGAGCCCATACCTGTACAGCATTGACCAGATGCCGCGTGATTTTTCCAACGTGCGGAAGATGACCGTCAAGCTCGGGAGCGCCGCGATTGAGCAAACGCGCCCAAAATTCGATTTTTCACATGCGCCCGAGACCGCACCGCTACTCGCCGATTCACGTTTTCTGCTCGCCGCTGTTGCCGTTGCCGAAGGCGCGCCGCTGTTTCGCTGGCAGGAAAAAACGGAAAAACAAACGCGTACCGATTGCCTCGAGCGGTGGGTGGCGCAGGGACGGCCTAATTTGGCGCGACTACTGCCCGGGACCGCCTTCGAGTGCTGTCTGCCGGATGCCTACTTCCACAACTGCCGTGAGTCTGATCGTCGCGTGCGTCCCTACGCATTGCGTGCTGCCGTCGGCTTTCTGGAAGACACACTAAAAAGCAATCCGGGACATCTGCGCGCCATCATCGCCGGCGTTGGCGATGAAATGGTCGACGAATACCGTATTGCCTTTACGTCACGTGGGCAGGATGAGGTGGTACACGGCGTCGTCTGGCCCCTGTTTGGTCGCGAGGACGACGAAGGTACGGAAGTAAGCCAACGCACCCCACGCGAGGAAATCGAAGCCATATTGAAAGAATGCAAAATTGGCGAGGTCCTGAAGCTCTCTGAACTTTACGCCCCCGAATTCTGCGAGGACTGTGGCGCGCCACTATTTGTCGACGCGGACAAGGAAATGGTGCACGCCGAACTGCCGGAGGAGGCTGATGCGGCTCCGGCGCATTATCACTGACGAGTAACGGTATATAGCGGCGCGCGCTTGGTGTTATTCACGCCGCGATGAGATGTGGCTCCTGCACGGGATTAAAATCCACCCAGTCTCCATCCCGCCATTGTCCTTCGGCTCTTTCGATATCTTCTGCCCCCGCTGTTCGTAAATCGCCAATAACAAATTTTTCGCTGCCAGCGCGGGCGATGCGAACCGCAAGGATGACGCCTGCAGGTCGCAGCCTGGGCAACTGCCTCGACTCTTCATCTTGCATGCCGCCCATCGCGCCTATTAATGAACCTGTATAGGCGGCCACACCAGCTGCTGCCAATGCCACCACTGGTCCGCCAGCGAGCCCAATCGCGCCGGCCGTCAGGCCAGCGGTCACTGCTGACGACACGGCAGATTGCTCATCTGCTGCCTGCCCTGGATTTAATTCTTCCAACGCACTCGCCGTTGTTGTTCCGTGTTGGCCTGGCGGGTTGTTGTGAAAGATACATATATCGGTACGGTCAATGTAGCGAACAATCGCCGCTGCAGCCGCGTCTGCCTTAGCTTTGGTTTCAAAGCGTCCTGCAATGATTTGCTCCATTACCTGCCCCTCGTATGTGTTGACACTGCGGCTATGCTAATTCGAGGAGCAGGCACGAATATGTAGGAAACAATGGGAACCGGGTGTAGGACAAGCGACGCGCTCGCTGGCTTGCATTCCGCTTCTCGCAGTCGGCGCGCTAGCGCTGTAAGGCGTTGTCCTACGAGGTTTTGCGATCTTTCCCGATACGGTGAAGGGGGTAGGCAACGCAAAGTACTAGCACTTCACCTCGCAAGCAGACCAAGCAATTTCAGCGATCCCGCCCTATTCGACTTTCGTCGATCCCCTAGATTTCTGCTTGTGCGGGCGCCTCAGTCCTATCATAGCGGCAGCAGCGGTCGAAGGTGACGTTTCCCCTTTTATTTGAACGCCCGCATTTGCCGATTGTAGGGGTGACAGATAACGCCGCAAAACTTACCCGAATTTGATCTTCGTCGCTTTCGTTGTCATCAAACAAACGTTGCACCGCGTTGAAGGGGAAGCAAGATTTAATGTTGCAAGCATTAAG
>ENA-OFCX01001269-OFCX01001269.1-metagenomes-genome-assembly--contig:-NODE-1269-length-10484-cov-2.683575_pt1 | contig 10484 bp, 10 predicted proteins | sample MGYA00153384_OFCX01 | MGnify analysis MGYA00153384
GCGTTCTGGAGTCTCGAGTGCCGACGTATGGGCTGAACACGGGCTTGGGTAGCCTGAAAAAATACGTGATCTCAGAGGAGCTGATCGCGGCGTTTAACGCCGATGTCGTGACGGCCCACGCGGTCAGCGTCTCCGAGCGCCGCTTGGAGCAACCCGAGGTTCGGGCGGTGATGGCTGCCCGAGTCAGCGGTCTGGCGCAGGGTGGCAGTGGCGTGCGCACCGAAATGGTCGAGTTGCTGGTGGCCATGTTGAATGCAGGTGTTCACCCGGTTGTTCACAGTGAGAACGCGTCAATGGGTGAGTCGGACTTGGCGCAGATGGCGCAGGAAGAGATTGCACAAGCCCACGCCGACATGCAGCAGTTGCATGCCGACCTGCAAGCCGCGCTGATCCCGCGCGACCCCGACGACGACCGCAATGCATTCTTGGAAATTCGCGCCGGTACGGGCGGCGACGAATCGGCGCTGTTCGCCGGCGACCTCGCGCGGATGTACCTGCGGTACTGCGAGCGCCAAGGCTGGCGCACCGAAGTCATGAGCCAGAGCCACAGCGAAATCGGCGGCTACAAGGAACTGGTGTTGCGCATCGAAGGCGAGCGCGTTTATGAACAGCTGCGCTTCGAGTCCGGAGGCCACCGCGTGCAACGCGTGCCCAGCACCGAAAGCCAGGGCCGCATTCACACCAGCGCCTGCACCGTGGCCGTGATGCCCGAGGCCGACGAAGCCGAAGAGGTCAACCTCAACCCGGCGGACTTGCGCATCGACACCTTTCGCGCCAGCGGCGCCGGCGGCCAGCACGTCAACAAGACCGACAGCGCCATCCGCATCACCCACCTGCCCACCGGGCTGGTGGCCGAATGCCAGGACGACCGCAGCCAGCACCGCAACAAGGCCAAAGCCATGGCCGTGCTGGCTGCAAGGCTGCGCGACAAGGACCGCGGCGAACGTGCCGCCAAGGAAGCCGCCACGCGCAAAGGCCTGATCGGCAGCGGCGACCGCAGTGACCGCATCCGCACCTACAACTTTCCGCAGGGGCGCCTTACCGACCACCGCATCAACCTGACCCTGTACAAGCTGGGCGCGGTAATGGAAGGCGACCTGGGCGACGTGACGGCCGCGCTGACCGCCGCTCGCGCTGTCGAACAGTTGGCGTTGCTTGAGGCAGGCGCCGGCAGCTGAGCAAGCCCCCGCCCGCCATGCACATCGCCCAGGCCCTGGCCCAGGCCCACGACTTGGGTGTGGAGCGGCTGGATGCGCAATTGCTGCTGGCCCATGTCCTTCAACAAAGTCGTGCCTGGCTGATTGCCCACGACGAATACCGGCTTGGCGACACCGAGCGGCAGGTTTACCTTTCGGCGCTGGACCGCCGCCGCGCCGGCGAACCCCTGGCCTACCTGGTCGGAGAACGCGAGTTCTACGGGCTGCTGCTGGAAGTCGGCCCCGACGTGCTGGTGCCGCGCCCGGAAACCGAAGGCCTGGTCGATTGGGCTTTGGAATGCCTGGCGAACGGGCCCAGGAATGCACCCACGCCGGGCGTGGTGGACCTGGGTACCGGCAGTGGCGCCATTGCGCTGGCTGTGGCTCGGCACGCACCGCAGGCGGCCGTGGCGGCCACCGACGCCAGTGCCGCCGCCCTGGCCGTGGCCCGGCGCAATGCAGCGAGGCATGGCCTGGCGGTGGAATGGCTGCACGGCGACTGGTGGGCGCCGCTGGCCGGCCGTCGATTCTTCCTGGCCGTGGCCAACCCGCCCTACGTGGCCGGTGGCGACCCGCACCTGCTGACCCTGCGCCACGAACCACGCGGTGCGTTGACCCCCGGAGGTGACGGCCTGGCCGCCTTGCGCCGCATCATCGACGGCGCGCCGCTTCATCTGCTGCCCGGCGCCTGGTTGCTGCTGGAACATGGCCTGGACCAAGCCGTGGCGGTGCAGGCGCTGATGCGGCGGCGGGGTTTCAGCGCGGCCATCACCCGCGCCGACCTGGCCGGCCTGCCGCGCTGCACCGGTGCAGCTTGGCCGCCCCAGAGTTGAACCGGGTAGGCGCCCGATGTGTGGCAACCACGGCGCCAATTCATCCACAGCAGCCACGCACAGCGGTGGCTTCGCGCGCATGATCGGCGCTCCAACGTTCATCAGAGGTAGCCCGAATGCGCAGCCGATGGTTTGTACTTGCTTTGGCCTGGGCCGCAGGCGCTGGTCACGCCGCTGAAGGGCTGATCGCGCCGCAAGCCGACACGCTGTGGCCTTCGTGGCAGGCGCGGGTGCAGTTGCAGACGACGGGCGTGCAGGCGCCGGGGGCCGGGTCGGCAGGCCAGTTCACGGGCGGGGCGGTGCTGGGTGACTACTTTCTGGCGCGTCGGTGGTTCGGTGCCTTGCGCGCTACCAGCGGTGTGGTGGTCGGCTCGCTGGCCGGCGCGCCTTTGTACAAGGCGCTGCCAGCCCAGCCGCATGGCGTGAACGGGCAGAGCAATGGGCTGGGCAACGGACTTCAACCCGGCCTGTTGTCGGCGACAGTTTCCCCGACGCCCCTGCCCTACCTGGGGCTGGGCTTCAGCGGCGCACCGGTCGGCAGCGGCCTGAGCTTCAGCGCGGACTTCGGCCTGGTGGCCGAGTACCCTGGTAGTGGTGGCGATCTGGGACGCTCCCTGCTGGGCAACCAGGGCATGGAACGCGCGTTCCGCGACCTTCGGCTTTCTCCCATGGCGCAGCTGAACGTGCGCTACGATTTCTGATGCGCCTGCCGCAGGCCCGGCAAGCCCGCGCAGGCCGGCCATGCGCGCGCCGTGCCGCATACTTCAAACCCAATATCTTTTATACGCAGGGACATCCCATGAGTGACGTGCATGACGTGCAGCAACGCATTGACCAGCTGGTCAAAGGCAACCGGGTGATGCTCTTCATGAAGGGCACGGCGCAGTTCCCGATGTGCGGTTTTTCCGGCCGGGCGATCCAGTTGCTGAAGGCCAACGGGGCCACTGACCTGAAAACCTTCAACGTGCTGGAAGACGAAGGCGTGCGCCAGGGCATCAAGGACTATGCGCAGTGGCCCACCATCCCGCAGCTGTATGTCAACGGCGAATTTGTGGGTGGCTCGGACATCATGATGGAGATGCACGAGTCGGGCGAACTGGCCCAGGCGCTGTCCGTCAAGGCCTGACCGGCTGCCTTGGCCGATGCCTGACCCGATGCCTGAGCGGATGCCTGGCGGCTCACGCCGACGGCACTTCCCAGGCGCGTCTTGCGCCAAATACCATCGTCGGATATGGCGACTGGCCCCGGCTGCCGTTGTAGCGGCCAAGCGCCATGAACAGGTCGCCCCGCTCACGATCTAGATAATGGCGCAGGATGATGCAGCCAAAGCGCAGGTTGGTTTGCAGGTGGAAGAGGCGTCGGGCGTCACCGTCGCCGATCAGGCGGGCCCAGAACGGCATCACCTGCATGTATCCACGCGCGCCAGCGCTGCTGATGGCGTACTTGCGAAAGCCGCTCTCGACCTGGATCAAGCCCAGCACCAGCGACGTTTCCAGCCCAGCGCGCCGGCTTTCATACCACACAGCCTCCAGGAATTCGATGCGAGTGTGGTGTTCGCTCTTGCGCCGCTTCAGCCTCTCGCTGCTCGCACTCAACCAGCGCAGGTAGGCCAACCGGTCCTCCATGCGGTCGAACCGCGGCCGCGGCGGTGCGGCGTCGGCCACGGCGGCCGACAGCACCGAGCGCACCGAGTCGGCGAGCGGCTCTTCCACCTGCGCACCGGCATGCACATCGGGCCACAGCGCCACCAAGGGCCAGGCCAGCAGGGCCCGGCGCGACAGGTGCCCACGCACCGCCTTTGTCATGCGCCGATGCGGGCCTTCATCAGTGGCACCACCTCGCACAGGCGCACCGTGGCGGCGGTGGTTTCGCGCCGGCCCTGCACCTCCACCGTGCCAGCTTTCAAGCCGCGGTCGGACAGCACCACGCGGTGAGGCACGCCGATGAGTTCCCAATCAGCAAACATGGCACCCGGGCGTTCGCCTCGGTCGTCGAGCAATACATCGATGCCCAGCGCCATCAGCTCGTCATGCAACTGGTTGGCAGCCGCGGCCACCTCGGCGATGCGGTCGTAGCCAATCGGGCACAGCACCACGGTAAAGGGCGCCATCGACGCGGGCCAGACAATACCGCGCTCATCGTGGTTCTGTTCGATGGCCGCACCCAGCAACCGCGTCACACCGATGCCATAACAGCCCATCACAAATGGCTGCGGCTTGCCGTGCTCGTCCAGGAACGTGGCCTTCATGGCTTCGCTGTACTTGGCGCTGCCGATCAGGAATACATGACCCACCTCGATGCCGCGCTGGATCGCCAGCAGGCCCTTGCCGTCTGGCGACGGCTCGCCTTCCAGCACGTTGCGGATGTCGGCCACCAAGTCGGGTTCGGGCAGATCACGGCCCCAATTGGCGCCGGTGAAATGGAAGTCGGCCTCGTTGGCGCCGCACACGAAGTCGCTTAGCTGCGCCACCGTGCGGTCAGCTATCACCTTGACGCGCTTGATCATGCCGATGGCGCCCAGATAGCCCGGCTTGCAACCAAAGTGGCTGTCGATCTCAGCCACCGTGGCAAACCGGAAACCGGCCTTCAGACCGGGTACTTTGCTGGCCTTCACTTCGTTAAGTGTGTGATCGCCACGCACCAGCAACAGCCACAGGGTGGTCCTCACCAAGTCGCCAGCCGTGCTGTGCTCATCTGTGGCCAGCACCAAAGACTTCACAGTCTGTTGCAGCGGCAGCCCCAGCCAGGCCGCCACATCTGCGCAGGTGCTCTTGCCCGGTGTCGGCGTCTTGGCCAGGGCCTGCTGCGCGGCGGCTCGCGGCGCAGCAGGTGCCAGCGCTTCGGCCATCTCGATGTTCGCGGCGTAGTCGCTGGTGGGGCAGTAGACGATAGCGTCCTCGCCGGTATCGGCGATGACCTGGAACTCCTGCGACCTGTCGCCGCCAATGGCGCCGGTGTCCGCTGCCACGGCGCGGTACTGAAGGCCGAAGCGGTCGAAGATGGCGCGGTAGGCATCGCTCATGCGTTGGTAGCTGCGCACCGCACCAGCCTCGTCGCGATCGAAAGAGTAAGCGTCCTTCATCGTGAATTCGCGCGCACGCATTAAGCCAAAACGCGGCCGGCGCTCATCGCGGAACTTGGTCTGGATGTGATAAAAATTCTTCGGCAGTTGCTTGTAGCTGCGCAGTTCCTGGCGCGCGATGTCGGTGATGACTTCTTCGCTGGTGGGCTGGATCACGTAATCGCGGTCGTGGCGGTCTTTCACGCGCAGCAACTCCAGGCCCATGTTCTGGAAGCGGCCGGTCTCTCGCCACAACTCGGCCGGTTGCACCACTGGCATCAGCAACTCGACGCTGCCGGCGCGGTTCATCTCGTCACGAATGATGGCCTCGACTTTGCGGATTACGCGCAAGCCCATCGGCATGTAGCTGTAGATGCCGGCGCCAAGGCGCTTGATCAAGCCGGCGCGCAGCATCAACTGGTGGCTTTTAACCTCGGCGTCGGCGGGCGCCTCCTTGAGCGTCGATACGAATGTTTGAGAGGCTTTCATGGCGTGGTCGGTGGTTCGCACGACGCCGGCCTCGCGGCCGGATTGCACTGGAGCGGCGGCTCGGCTTGGGACTGATTCGGGTTAGCGAGGATGCGCTGTGCGCACTGCACCGGTGCGATAATGAATTTAGTCACAAATAAGAAGGCTGATTATGCTCGACCGGGAAGGCTTCAGGCCCAACGTCGGCATCGTCCTGCTCAACTCGCGCAACCAGGTTTTCTGGGGCAAGAGGCTGCGTACCCACTCTTGGCAATTTCCCCAGGGCGGCATCAAACACGGCGAGTCGCCCGAGCAGGCGATGTTCCGCGAACTGCACGAAGAAGTCGGTTTGCTGCAAGACCACGTGCAGGTCATCGCCAGAACCCGCGACTGGCTGCGTTACGAGGTTCCAGACCACTTCATCCGCCGCGACGCGCGTGGCCATTACCGCGGCCAGAAGCAGATCTGGTTCCTGCTGCGTTTGCTCGGGCGCGACAGTGACATGAACCTTCGCGCCACCGACCATCCGGAATTCGACGCCTGGCGCTGGAACGAATATTGGGTTCCGCTGGAGCTGGTGATTGAGTTCAAGCGCGGCGTGTACGAAATGGCTTTGACCGAGCTGGCGAGGTTTTTACCGCGGCTGAACCAGCCCAATCGTTATCTGCGCGCAAGCATGCGAGCGCATCGGCACGACAGCGATGGGCCGCCGCCTCATCTCGGCACCGCCACAGAGCTGAGCCCGGAGCCACCGCGAGCTGACTGAGCCACCAGGGCAGCCATCGGTTTAGCCAGCGATTCACCCGCTGATTGCGAACGCATATGCAACCGATTCCACGACCGATTTCGTCCGCAGCGCTACAGCAGCACCAGGTTGGTACGGTGAATCATCTCGGGCGCATTCGAATAACCGAGCAATGCACTGATTTGAGCAGATGGCTTGCGTGATATCAGCCGCGCCTCGGCTGCCGAGTAATTGGCCAGGCCGCGCGCCACCTCTACACCGCGCACGTCGCGCACCGCGATCACGTCACCGCGAGAAAATTCGCCCTGCACCTCTCGCACACCGATCGGCAGCAGACTTTTGCCTTCACCAATTAGTTTGTCGACGGCGCCATCGTCCACCACCACCGAGCCGCGCAGCTGCAGATGGTCGACCATCCACTGCTTGCGCGCTGCCAGCTTGGGGGTGCCGGCGGTCAACAGCGTGCCGATGCGCTCGCCGGCGGCCAGGCGCAACAACACGTCGGGCTCCCGACCCCAGGCGATGACGGTGCTGGCGCCACTGCCTGCGGCGCGGCGAGCTGCCAGCACCTTGGTCAACATGCCACCCCGGCCTATCGCCGAGCCCGCGCCGCCGGCCATCAGCTCCAGCGCCGGGTCGCCCGCCACCGCGTCGTCGACGAACCGCGCCTGCGGGTCGCGACGCGGGTCGCTGACGTAAAGCCCGCGCTGGTCGGTCAAAATAACGTAAGCGTCGGCATCGACGAGGTTGGCGACCAAGGCACCCAGGGTGTCGTTGTCGCCAAACTTGATCTCGTCGTTGACGACGGTGTCGTTTTCGTTGATGACCGGTATGACCTGAAGCGACAACAAGGTCAACAAGGTCGAGCGGGCATTGAGATAGCGCTCGCGGTCGGCCAGGTCGGAATGTGTCAAGAGCACCTGGGCGCTTGCCATGCCGTGCTTCGACAGCTGTGCCTCGTACGTCTGCACCAGGCCCATCTGCCCCACCGCGGCGGCGGCCTGCAACTCGTTGAGTTGACGCGGGCGCTGCGCCCAACCCAACCGCTTCATGCCTTCAGCGATGGCGCCGCTGGACACCATCATCAATTCGCGCCCCTGGGTGGCCAGCGCAGCAAGCTGACGAGACCAATCGCCAATTGCGTCGCGGTCAACACCACGGCCTTCGTTGGTAACCAGGCTGGACCCGACCTTGACGACGATGCGCCGCGCGGTGGCCAGTACGCCGGGCGTCATTACCCCGGCAACATCATGCGGCCGGCTCACTCCGGTGCCAGGGCGTCGGTAAAACGCGGGTCGGGCAGTGGCTCAACCCGCTGGTGCGCCGACACCTCGCGGTAAATGCGCTCGACCAGCGGCTGTAAACCCTCACGCGCCAGCGCCGAAACGGCGAACACAGGGCCTTTCCAGCGCAACCGCCGCACGTATTCGGCCATTCTTGAAGCGCGTTCGTCGGCCGGCACCATGTCCAGCTTGTTGAAAACCAGCCAACGTGGCTTGGCATGCAACTTCGGGTCGTACTTCCTCAGCTCGGCAGCAATGGCGCGCACCTGCACCACCGGGTCGGCGTCGTCAAAAGGGGCCATGTCGACGATGTGCAGCAACAGCCGGGTGCGCTGCAGGTGACGCAGGAATTGGTGCCCCAGGCCGGCTCCTTCCGAGGCGCCTTCGATGAGGCCTGGAATGTCAGCCACCACGAAGCTTTGCTCCGGCCCGACCCGCACCACGCCCAGGTTCGGATGCAGCGTGGTGAACGGGTAGTCGGCAATTTTCGGCCGAGCATTGGATATCACCGAAATCAGAGTCGATTTACCTGCATTGGGCATGCCTAGCAGGCCCACATCGGCCAGCACGCGCAATTCAAGTTGCAGCTTTTTGGCTTCGCCCGGCCAACCGGGTGTTTTCTGCCGCGGGGCGCGGTTGGTGCTGGTCTTGAAATGCAGATTACCGAAACCGCCGTCGCCGCCCTTGACGATGAGTTCGCGCTGCCCGTGTTCAAGCATCTCGACCAGCTTGGCGCCAGTCTCGGCATCAGCAATGATGGTGCCCACCGGCATGCGCAGATCGATGTCGGCACCGGCTGCGCCAAACTGATCTGAACCGCGCCCCGCTTCACCGTTCCTGGCGATATGGCGCCGGGCATAACGGTAGTCGATGAGCGTGTTGATGTTGCGGTCGGCCACCGCAAACACGCTTCCCCCGCGACCACCGTCGCCACCGTTGGGGCCGCCGAACGGAATGAACTTTTCGCGGCGGAAGCTCGCGCAGCCCGCGCCGCCGTCACCGGCGGCAACGTCGATGGTGGCTTCGTCAACAAACTTCATGGTGGCGGCATGCTGATCAAAGCGCGGTAACAAAAAAGCCCCGGCAGGCCGGGGCTTTGCGGGCGGTGCGAAGTGGCTATCAGACCGACTTGACGAACACCGTTTGGCGGTTGAGCGCACCTTTGATTTCGAAGGACACCGCGCCATTCACCAACGCAAACAGGGTGTGGTCCTTGCCCATGCCCACGTTGCTGCCCGCGTGAAACTTGGTGCCTCGCTGGCGAACGATGATGGCCCCGGCAGTAATCTGCTGGCCGCCGAACACCTTCACACCCAGCATCTTCGGCTGCGAATCGCGGCCATTTCGCGTCGAGCCGCCGCCTTTTTTCTGTGCCATGTCGGATGCTCCTTCAGCTGCTCACAGAACCAATTTGCAACTCGGTGTAGTTCTGGCGATGGCCGCCATGTTTCTGATAATGTTTACGACGCCGCATCTTGAAAATGCGGATCTTGTCATGGCGCCCATGCGCCAAAACGGTGGCGCTGACCGTGGCACCTACGACCCAAGGGGCCCCGACCTTCAGGTCCGCGCCGATTCCCACGGCCAGGACCTGATCGATCACGATTTCCTGACCCACGTCCGCAACCAGCTGTTCTACCTTGATCTTTTCGCCGGCAGCAACTTTGTATTGCTTGCCACCGGTTTTTATGACCGCGTACATGTGTGACCTTTCAAAAACGCTTACCCGACAGTGTTTCAATCGTCTGACTCTTGCACGTCACCTTTGACACCTTCGCAGCCCATCCCATATTTCCACAGGATAGGGGTACATAGCGCACAGAGCCTTTGACTATAGCATTCTGCGATCGCGAGAAGGCAAGGCGGCGGTCAGTGCTTGCCAGCTTCCTATAATCTAAAACTTGCATTGCCAGCCCGTGTCCAATACCGCCGCCACCGAACCCAACACCGCAGACTTGACCGCTTCGGCCATGCTGCGTGTGGATGACGTCATCCGCGCCCGGCTGAGCTCGCGCGTCGCTTTGATTGACCAGATTTCGCACTACATCATCAATGCGGGCGGCAAGCGCATCCGACCCCGACTGGTGCTGTTGTTTTCTGAGGCCCTGGGCTTTGAGGGCCCCGAACGCTACGAGCTGGCAGCCATTGTCGAATTCATCCACACCGCCACGCTCCTGCACGACGACGTGGTGGACGAATCCGCGCTGCGACGTGGCCGCGCCACGGCCAATGCGATGTTCGGCAACGCCGCCAGTGTGCTGGTCGGAGACTTTCTCTACTCACGCGCCTTCCAGATGATGGTGTCGGTGAATTGCATGCGCGTGCTCGACGTGCTGGCCGACGCCACCAACGTCATCGCCGAAGGTGAGGTCCTGCAACTGCTGAACATGCATGACGCCGACCTGGCCGTGGACGACTATCTGCGCGTCATCCGCTTCAAGACGGCCAAGCTGTTCGAAGCCAGCGCCAGACTGGGCGCCGTGCTGGCAAGTGCCGCGCCAGGAGTCGAAGCATCCTGCGCCGACTTCGGCCGATCCCTGGGCACGGCGTTCCAGCTCATCGACGATTTGCTGGACTACGAAGGCAACAAGGACGAGCTGGGCAAGAACGTCGGCGAAGACCTGCGCGAAGGAAAGCCCACGCTGCCGCTGCTCGTGGCCATGCAACGCGCCGAGCAAGTCGACAGAGACCTGATCCGGCACGCCATACAGCACGGCGAAGTCAACAAGCTGCCGCAGATCATCGAGTTGGTGCGCCGCACCGGCGCGCTGGACGCGACCCGGCAAGTCGCGCAGCTGGAGGCCGACAAGGCGCGCGCGGCTCTGGCCTGCCTGCCGGAGTCGCGTGCAAAACGAGCTCTGTTAGACTTGGCGGCTCGGGCGGTCTCCAGGTCAAACT
>ENA-OFCX01001273-OFCX01001273.1-metagenomes-genome-assembly--contig:-NODE-1273-length-10463-cov-4.820427_pt1 | contig 10463 bp, 8 predicted proteins | sample MGYA00153384_OFCX01 | MGnify analysis MGYA00153384
GGCCTTCGGTGACGGCGGCGATCGACACGGCCGTGGCCTCGGCCTCCGGCAGGCCGGTGGCGAAGCGCTGGAACTCTTTCAGCCGCTCCCAGGCGGGCCAGCGCTTGGTGATGGCGTCGCCGCTCTTCTTCGGCCTCGCGACGCCCGAGCAGGGCCGCGCCACGGCCGCGCGCATCGAGCGCGACTTCCTGCGGCCCGGCGGCTTCGTGACCACGTTGATCCGCTCCGGCCAGCAGTGGGACGCACCGAACGGCTGGCCGCCGCTGCAATGGATCGCAATGGAGGGCGTGCGCCGCTACGGTCGCGCAGACCTGGCGGACCTGGCGCGTGATCGCTGGCTGGCCGTCAACCGTCGCACGTATGCGGCCACGGGCAAGATGACCGAGAAGTACGACGTGGTGGATCTCACGCGACCGGCCGGCGGCGGCGAGTATCCCACGCAGGACGGCTTCGGCTGGACGAACGGTGTCGCGTTGGCGCTCGCGACGATGGGATCCGTGCGATGACTGGCCTGCCGGAAACGCTGGCGTCGCGACTCTTCTGGATCGGTCTCGCGGGGCTCGCGGTGCTGGAAATCGCGCTGGTGTATTTCATCATGCCGATGCCGGGCAGCCAGCGGATGCGCAGCCTCGAGCTCGCGTATGCACTGCATTCCTGGCGCTGGGCCGCGCGCGCACTCTTCGGCGTGCTCGTGCTTGTCGGTCTCGGTGGCGCGTGGCGCCGCGCGGCCCGCATGCGGATGCTCGTGCCGGCGTCGCTCGTCGCGCTGGCCGCGTGGGCGTATGTCGTGAATTTCCGCATGGCCGCCGACCGCATGTTCCTGCAGCCGCGCACACTGGTGATGGCGCCGGTCGCCTCGAATCGCGTGGCATTGAACCGGCTCGTCGTCGGCATCGAGCTCGATGGACAGGCCAAGGCGTATCCGCTGCAGTTCATCGGCTATCACCACCAGGTGCGCGATTCGCTGGCCGGACAGGCACTGCTCGTGAGCTACTGCACGGTGTGTCGCACCGGGCGCGTCTTCAAGCCCACGGTGCACGGCGCACCGGAAACGTTCCGTCTCGTGGGCATGGATCAGTTCAACGCAATGTTCGAGGATCGCGCCACTGGCAGCTGGTGGCGCCAGGCCAACGGACAGGCGGTGATCGGTCCGCTGCAGGGTGTCGCGATGCCGGAGCTGCCCAGCGTGCAGGTCGCACTCGCGCAGTGGATCGCGCTGCATCCGAACACGCTCGTCATGCAGCCCGACCCGGCCTTCACCCACGAATACACGAAAGATTACGCCTACGAACGCGGCACGAAGCGGGGCGGGCTCACGGGCACGGATACGGCGTCGTGGCAGGACAAGTCGTGGGTCGTCGGCGTTGCGCTGCATGGTGCCGCGAAGGCATATGACTGGAAGCGGTTGCGCCGCGAGCGCGTGATCAACGACGTGGTGGGTGGTGTGCCGATCGTGCTGGCCATGGGGCCGGACAGCGTCAGCTTCTTTGCGTTCCGCCGACCGAATGCCGGCACGCAGTTCCGCATGATGGGCGACTCGCTCGCGAGTGACGCCGGCCGGTATGCGCTCAACGGGCGCGGGCCTGCCGGAGCGCTGAGCGCGATCACCGCCAGCCAGGAGTTCTGGCACAGCTGGCGGTCGTTCCAGCCCGCGACCACGCGAGACTGAACACCGGGGTCCTGCAGTCGGCGTGCGATGTCGCGCCGCGCTGAGTAGCGAAGGCGAGGCGCGACATCACCAGACATCAGCCAGTCGGCGCGGCATCGATGCCGGCGAGCACCGTCTCCAGCCCCGGCCATGATTCGACCGCATATCGATGAATGGTGCGCAGATAGCGGACGCCCTCGTCACCATGCGCCGCGATCAACGCGGCCGAGGCCTTCTCGACGGATGCCGCATCGCAGAACGGCGGCTCCTGATCTTCGTCGATCCGCCCGTCGGTGTGTTTTACGCCCGCCGCATCGAGAAACGTGGTCTGGATGGCTGGCTCGAGGTCCACGTACAGCGTCTGCATCAGGCCCAGTTCGTCCTGCGCCGACTCGACCTTGAGGCGCACGACTTCCTGCGCGAGTCGCTCCGCAGGCCAATTCTGGAAGCTCGCGGGACGGAAACCGCCGCCGCGGCTGACGAGCCGCTGGATGAAGATCGCGCGGGCATCGCGTTGCGTCTTGAGTTCGTAGGTCACGAGCGCCACGCGGCGCTCGCTCGACAGGGATCGGTATGGCGAAAGAGAGGGCATGCGTGAAAATAGCCGTGTCAGCTCGCTCGCGCCCGTGCGATGTTGGTTGGCGGCGCTTCACAACGATCAGCACGGTATTCACATTCTCGTGTCGAAGCTCGCGCGGAATCGTCGCAGGCTTCCGGGAATCACTCCCGAACTCGGCCACCCCCACACGCACAGGAACTTCCCGCATGGAGAGAAAACGCCTGAATTCCCGGCAGCTCTTCAACATGAGCTTCGGATTCCTGGGCATCCAGTTCGGGTGGGGACTGCAACTCGCGAACATGTCGGCCGTCTACGAGCGGCTCGGTGCCAAGCCTGACGACGTGCCGCTGCTCTGGCTGGCGGCTCCGGTCACGGGTCTGCTGGTGCAACCGATCATCGGTGCGTTGAGTGACCGCACCTGGAACCGCCTGGGACGCCGGCGCCCGTATTTCCTGACCGGCGCGATCCTGGCCTCGATCGCGCTGTTCTTCATGCCGACATCCAGCTCGCTCTGGATGGCAGCCAGCCTGCTCTGGATTCTGGACGGTTCGATCAACGTCTCGATGGAGCCATTTCGCGCCTTCGTCGCCGACAAGCTTTCGTCGTCGCAACGCACGGCCGGCTTCCTGATGCAGTCATTGATGATCGGCATCGGCGCCAGCTTTGCCAACGCGCTGCCGTTCGTGCTGAGCAAGTTCGGCGTCATCGGCAATACGGCCAGCGGCATTCCGTTGACGGTGAAGTACTCGTTCCAGTTCGGTGCCGTGGTGTTCCTGCTGGCGGTGCTCTGGACGGTGTTCACGACCGACGAGTATCCACCCGAGGACATGGCGGCGTTCACGAAGATGAAGGCCGAGGGCCTTGGTGCGGGTGCCGTGCTCGCTGAGGTCGTCGAGGCCGTTCGCGAAATGCCGAAGACCATGAAGCAGCTCGCCGTCGTGCAGACGTTCACCTGGCTCGGGCTCTTCTGCATGTGGCTCTTCTTCGTGCCCGCGGTGGCGCGCCATGTGTTTGGCGCAACCGATCCACAGTCGGAGCTGTACGCGCGCGGCGTGGAGTGGGGCGGGTTCGTGTTCGCCTTTTACTCCATCACCTGCTTCGTGGTGGCCCTTGTGCTGGCGCGCGCGGCCGCGGCAACCAGCCGCAAGACCGTGCACTGCATCGCGCTGCTGTGTGGTGCCGCCGGCCTGCTGTCCGTCTACCTGATTCACAACCAGTACATGCTGCTGCTCTCGATGGTGGGCGTCGGCATTGCGTGGGCGTCCATTCTGTCCATGCCGTACGCCATGCTTTCCAGTTCGCTGCCGCCGGCGCGCATCGGCGTCTACATGGGCGTGTTCAACTTCTTCATCGTGCTGCCCGAGATCTTCGCCGCGCTGACCTTTGGTCCACTGACGCGCTTCTTCTTCGGCACGAACAACCCGAATTCGCCGTTATATGTCGTGATGGTGGGCGGGGTCTGCATGTTGATCGCTGCGTTCTGTGTGCAATTCGTGGACGATGTGGACGCTGCCGCGGCTGTCGTGCCGTCGGGCGTGAGTCAGGGCGCGACGGCACCGGTGCTCGCCCCCGTGCAGAGCCGTTAGTCGTATGTTCCCGAATCCCAGGGGGAGCGCGTCTTCTCCGTATCCTGCTTGACCATGTGCGTCGGTCGTCGTTCCAGTCACACCCGTGCGGCGCCATGGCGCACCATCGCGCTCGCGCTGTGCACCGCTGCGTCGCTGGCGGTGGCGTGGCCGGCAGCACTTCGCGCGCAGAGCATGGACGACGCGATCTTCATGGATCGGCGCGTGCTCTGCGCAGGACTGCTCTATACGCGTGAGCAGTGGAGCGAGTACTGGGAAGGCTCGCGGAAGCGGACCAGCGGCAACATCGGTAACGTGACGACACAGCAGGCCACGTGGATGGGCGCCTACGGTGTGACGGATCGCCTCAACCTGCTGGCGTCACTGCCATATGTCTGGACGAGGGTCAGTCAGGGCGTGCTGCAGCGACAGAGCGGCAGCCAGGACATCTCGCTCGGCGTGAAGTACAACGCGCTCAGTACGCCGCTCACGTCGGTCGGCACGCTGCACGTGATCGGTGTCGCGGCCGTGAGCATGCCCACGACCGACTACTCCGCGGACTTCATGCCGCTGTCGATCGGCACGGCGAGCCGTCGCGCGACCGCGCGCGGACTGCTCTCGTTCCAATCGCATCGTGGCTGGTACCTCAACGGGTCGGCTGCGTACACTCGTCGCGGCAACGTCAGGCTGGATCGTGTGGCGTACTTCACCAACGACCAGCTCGTGCTGAGCAACGAAGTCGCGATGCCCGATGTGCGCGAGACGGCCATCACGCTCGGCTATGCACGCCCGAACCTCGTGGTGCCCATCGTGCTGACCAATCAGGTGACGCTTGGTGGTGGTGACATCAGGCGCCAGGACATGCCGTTCGTTTCCAACCGGATGAACTTCACGCGGATGGATGCGCGCGTGCAGTACACGCTGCCGAAGCTGCCGGGCGTGGTGCTGCATGCTGGCGCGTCGCGCGTGCTGAACGGCCGCAACGTCGGCCAGGGTACGACGGTCATGGCTGGACTGCTGCTGGCGGGGAAGCTCTGATGAACCTGAGGCTCCTCACCATGTCACGCCGCGGCCGCATCGCGCGCGCTGCCGCACTGGCCGTCGTCGCTACCACGGTCATCAGTTGCGACCGGTCCATCACGCAGACGGAACAGCTGCCATCGCTCGTGGCCTCGAGTCTCGATGCATCAGCCGGCAGCTGGAAGATGATCGTGCTGTCGGCACCGAATCAGGTGGCCGTGCCGGCGCCGGCCTCCATCACCAGCGACGCATACAGGCTGGAGCTGGCGGCGATCAAGTCGGCGCAGGGCGCGATGACTGCGGCGCAGCGCGAACGCATTGCCCACTGGTCCGGCGGCGGCGTGCTGCGGTGGAACCAGGTACTGCGCGGCCTCGTGGCGCGCTACAACCTGCCGCCTGCCCCCCGCGCCGACGGCAGCTACCCGGTACCGGATGCCAGCAACCCGTTCGCCGATCCCGCGTTCCCGTTTGCGAATCCGCCGTATGCGGCTCGCGCATACAGTTACGTCGCCGTGGCGCAGTACGAGGCGCTCAAGGCGGCGTGGTTCTACAAGTTCCAGTACAACCGCCCGTCGCCGGCCAGGGTCGACGCCGATGTGCGCGCCCTGATGCCCGTCTCCGAGCTGCCGGCGTATCCATCGGAGGATGCGGTGATGGCCGGCGCGAGCGTCGCAATGCTGCAGGCGCTCTTTCCCGCGGCGGTGGAAGAGATCACGCGACGCGGTGCCGACCAGCGCGAGGCGGCACTGCTCTCCGGGAAGGCGTCCAGCAGCGATCTTGCCGCGGGCCTGGCGCTTGGTCGCGCGGTCGCGGCGCAGGTGCTTGCGCGCATGAGCACCGATGGCACTGCCGCCGCCGTTGGCACGCCGATGCAGTGGGCGGCACTGGCCGACAGCGCTCGCGCACGCGGCGAGATTCCATGGATCAGCCTCGACGGGCCGGCACGGCCCCCCATGCTGCCAAATTTCGGTGCGGTGCTCTCGTGGACCATGACGAGTGCTGATGTCGTCGCCGCGCGTCCGAAGGCGCCGTTCAGCACATCGTCCGCCGAGATGCAGGCGGAACTGGCCGAAGTCCGTCGCACGGTGAATGGCCTGACGCGCGAGCAGCGCGCGATTGCGCTGAAGTGGAACGACGGCGCCGGGACGTATGCGCCACCGGGGCACTGGAACGACATTGCCGCCGAATACATCCGCGATGCGCGGTTCAGCGAGGTGCGTGCCGCGCGTGCGTTCGCGCTGCTCAACATGGCGATGCACGATGCGTCCGTCGGGTGCTGGGAGGCAAAGTTCCGCTACTTCAGTCCGCGGCCGTCGCAGCTCGACCCCAGCATCCGCACCGAGATCGGGCTGCCGAACTTTCCGGCGTATCCATCGGGCCATTCGACATTCTCGGCAGCCGCCGCGAATGTGCTCGGCTACCTGTTCCCGGGTGCGGCTCCCACGTTCAAGGCGATGTCGGATCAAGCGGGCATGTCGCGCATGTACGGTGGCATTCATTTCCGCAACGACATCACGGAAGGCAGTGCGCATGGCGATCGGATCGCGGCCTTCACCATCCGCTTTGCGCAGGGCGACCGCGCGCCGTAGTCGGTGCCGTCGCCCCGAAGTCGTGCGTGATCGCGGCTAGAACACGCAGCTCGATCGCGCGGGAATCGTGAGCGTGATGCCGCTGCCATCGGATCGCGGTGTTGCGCAGGCCTTCAGAACATCCGCGCCCAGCGGCATTGCCGGCAGCGTCACCACGGCCGGTGCCGTGCCGTTGTTCAGCGCGACCACCGTGCCGCCACGACGATAGACATAGGCCTGATCGCTGACGTGCAGGTTCACCATGGTGCCGCGACGCAGGTCCGGGCGCTGTGCGCGCAGCGTGAGCAGCGTCTGCAGATGCGACCAGACTCCCTGCTCCACGTCGGTGCGACCCGCTGCATCGAACGCGTTACGGCCATCCTCGGCCCAGCCGCCGGGGAAGTCACGACGGTTGTCGGGATCGTTGCCGCCCGGCATCGCGATTTCGTCACCGTAGTACACCAGCGGCGTGCCGCGCGCCGTCGCCAGGAAAGTGTAGGCGAGCTTCAGTCCCGCCGTCGTCGCGCCCGGCTCGTTCATGAAGCGGTGCACGTCGTGCAGGCCAAGCAGCGTGACGAGTGCGTTCGGATTCGGATAGAGGTGATCGCGCGCCAGCATCTGCGGCACCTCGCGAATGGATCCGCCTTTCGCGAACACGTTGCGCAGCACGAAGTGCATGGGAAAGTCGAACAGCGCGTCCACCTTGTCGTCGATGCCGTCGTACTGCGCCCGTCCGCCCTGGAAGAATGAGACGAACGTGGGGTCGCCGTCCAGCACTTCGCCCACGACCTTGAACGACGGATACTCCTTCTTGATCGCTTGCATCCAGCTGCGCCAGAATGTGCGCGGTACATAGGGCCACGTGTCCTGCCTGATGCCGTCCATGCCGCTCATGCCCACCCACCAGAGCGTATTCTGCACGATGTACCTGGCGACCTCCGGGTCGTCCTGATTGAAGTCCGGCAGGATGTCGATGAACCACCCGTCGAGTGTCGCCTGGCGCATGGCCAGCGGCGAGTACGGGTCGTGCAGCGTCCACGTCTGCCAGGTGTTGTTCGGGTGGCTCGCCGTGGTGCCGTGAAACCAGGTCGGCGTTGGTGAATCCGAGGCCCACGGGTGGTACGGGCCCGTATGGTTCGCAACCATGTCGAGGATGATCTTGAAACCCAAGCCATGCGCCTCGTCTACCACGCGGCGGAACAGGTCCATGTCGCCGAAGTGCTCGTCCACGGCATACATGTCGGTCGCACCGTAGCCGTGATAATCCGTGATCGGTTGCCCGTCGTACATCTCCTTCCGGTTCAGCGCGTTGTAATTGTCGTACAACGGGTTCAGCCAGATCGCGGTGATGCCGAGCTGCTTCAGGTATGGAAGCTTGCGACGCAAGCCTTCCAGATCACCGCCATGGTAGTAGCGGGTGCGCGTCCGGTCGTGCATGCCCGGCGACACCGCGGGCGAATCGTTGGTCGTATCGCCATTCGCGAAGCGATCGGGCATCACCAGGTACATCGCGTCGTCCTGGCTGAAGCCCTGAAAGCGGCCCGCACGTGCCAGTGACGGCGAGACGATGAAGGGTACCGGCGCCGTGCCACCTGTGGTGCGCAGCGTGAGCGGATAGCGGCCCGGTCGCGCCGTCGACGGAATCGTGATATCGACGAAGGCGTAGGTTCCGGCCGCGTTCACGGTCACGCGCGCGCACTGCAGTTTCGCACACTCCAGTCGCGCGCCTGACAGATGCTTCCCGCGGATCAGCACGCGCACGGGATTGATCGAATGCTGGCCCCACCAGTTCGGCGGATCCACCTTCTCGATCAGCGGCGCCTGCGCGCCCACCACCGATGCCGTGAACAGTGCAGCGAGCGACATCGCACGCGTGCGCATGCGCAGGCGGCGGCCGGCCCGTCGCGCGGGAATCGTGCAATCAGCGATCATAGATGTCGACCATGGTGCGGAGTCTTGCGGTGATTCCGGGTGTGAGCTGGTCCCAGCTGAAACGGAATGCCCAGTTGCCAGACTGGCTGCCCGGCTTGTTCATGCGCGTCTCGCTGCCCAGCCCCAGAATGTCCTGCATCGGGATCAGCACGGTGTTCGCCACCGAGGCCAGACCGACGCGGATCAGTGTCCAGTTCATTTCTGCGCCATCGGTACCGAGGTAGTTCAGCGCGTACTGTTTCTCGCGGGCCACTTCGTTGGATGTGCGTGTGGAGTCGGCGAGGCCGGTTGATGTCCACCAGCCCATCGTGGTGTCGTTGTCGTGCGTGCCGGTGTACACCACGCGTTCGCGTGGAAAGTTGTGCGGCTTGAATTCGTGTGCCTGTCCGTCGCCGCCGAACGCGAACTGCAGGATGCTCATGCCCGGGAAGCCGAACTGCTCGCGCAACGCCTCCACGTCCGGCGTGATCAGCCCCAGATTTTCGGCCACGATGGGCAGTGTGCCCAGCGCCGTCTCGATCGCGATGAAGAGATCGGCACCCGGTCCGGTGACCCATGTGCCGCGTTCGGCGGTGACGGCGTCGCCCGGTACTTCCCAGTACGCCTCGAAGCCGCGGAAATGATCCAGGCGCACGCTGTCGAACAGCTCAAAGGCGGCTCGCATGCGTCGAACCCACCAGGCGTAGCCCGTCTGCTTCAGGGCTGCCCAGTTGTAGATCGGGTTGCCCCAACACTGACCCGTGGCCGAGAAGTAATCCGGCGGCACACCGGCCTGCACCAGCTTGTGGCCATTTTCGTCGAGCATGAAGCAGTCGCGATGCGCCCACACGTCGGCACTGTCATGCGCGACGTAGATGGGCAGGTCGCCCATCAGTTCAATGCCGCGCGTTTTCGCGGCGGTCTTCAACGCTTGGAACTGCGTGAAGAAAAAGTATTGCTCGCGCTCGTACAGGCCAATGCTGTCGGCGAGCGTCGTGCGCCACGACGCGAGTGCGGCGGGATCACGACGCGCAGCGCCCGGCTCCCAGCGCGTCCACTCCATGCCGTCATGCGCCTCCTTCAGCGCCATGAAGAGCGCGTAGTCCGGCAGCCAGTCGGTGTGCTCGCGCACGAATGCCTGAAAGCGCGCATCAGGCGTATACGCAGCAAGGGCGGTGCGAAGCCGGTGGCGCTTGTATGGCAGCACATGCTCCCACTCCACCGCATGCTCCGGGAAGTTCGTCGGCGTGCCTCCCGGAATGTGGATCAGCATCGGATTGCCCGCGAACGCCGAGAAGCACTGGTAGGGCGAGTCACCGTAACCAGTGGGGCCAAGGGGGAGCATCTGCCAGATCTTCAGCCCTGACTGGGCCAGAACGTCCAGAAAACGGTGTGCATCCGGACCCAGGTCACCAATGCCATCGGTGCCTGGAAGTGAAGTCGGATGCAGCAGGACGCCGGCAGCTCGAGGAAAGGTCATTGGTGCGGTGCGGGTCGGTGTCGAGGCGTCGTGCAGCGGCGGGATCGTCGTGCACTGGCGTATGGTGACGCATCCCACCGCGTTCCGCCACCATGACGTCGCATCGGCGGCCCGCGCCCGGCGCAGGCGCGTGTGGGGCGGTATGCTGTGCGGCATGGGTGACGAGACCGAGGTGCAGCTGCAGGCGGGCGAGTGGCAGGCCGTCGTGTCCTCGCTCGGCGCGAGCCTGCGCGGCGTGACGCATGCCGGTCAGCCCGTGGTGACGGGCTATCATGGCGCCGCCGGAAAGCAGGGCGGGCAGGGCGACGTGCTGATTCCGTTCCCGGGCCGCGTTGCCGGTGGCCGCTATCAATGGCACGGTGTGCAACACCAGCTTCCGCTGACCGACAAGAATGGACCGAATGCCATTCACGGCTTCGTGCGGAACGTCGCGTGGGAGCTGGAGTCCGCGACAGCGGCGAACGCCGCCTTCGCGCTGCGCTTCGCGGGCGTGCCCGGCTATCCGTTTCCGCTGCACCTCAGGCTCGAGTACAGCCTGGACGACGAGGGGCTTTTCACGGGCAGTAATGCGCTGGCCATCGAAACCGCACCCGGCATCTGGGAAATCGTCCAGTTCGGCACCGCCGCGCTGCAAAGCCCGGATGGTGGCGGCTGTTCTCGCGCATGGACATGAGCGAGGACGAGCTCATTGATGACCGGGAGTGCCTGGCCG
>ENA-OFCX01001274-OFCX01001274.1-metagenomes-genome-assembly--contig:-NODE-1274-length-10461-cov-3.022775_pt1 | contig 10461 bp, 11 predicted proteins | sample MGYA00153384_OFCX01 | MGnify analysis MGYA00153384
AGCGCCACGACCCTGAACGGATCTGAGCCAACTCGAGCCGCTAATCTGACCTCGTGACCCAAAGCGGCCGCGTAATAGGCCAATGTGCCACCCGCCCCGCCGGGCAGCAACGCGCTGCGAATCGGCGTGGCGTCCTCGCCCGCGCTGGGGATGCGCTCGAGAAAATGGATGTGGTCAACGGTGACATCGCCGATGACGAAAAACTTCACGTGATTACTCCCTGACGAATTGAGTGCGGCCCGCGCCGATATGAAAAGCCCGAAGTGATAACGCACCATAACACACCGCGCAAAACCGTCACGACGCCACTACAAAGCGTTGTACACTCGACGCAACGTGGAACTCGACGACATCCTCACGCAATTCATCGCTGCAATAGACGGAGTGATCGGTGTCGCCGTAGGCGGCATGGATGGCTTACTGGTCGAACAACTCCCCGCTGACAACCGTGCGCTGATTTCCGGCATGGTCGCTGAAAACGCCAATCTGCTGCGCGGCATGGTCAACACGTACAGAGACGTTTTAGATTTGGGGGCGGTCACTGAGATCATCGTGCAGTCCGAAAAAGCCATCGGGTACGTCCGTCCCATCAACAAAGATTTTTTCTTGACGATCATTCTGGAACCCAAAGGCAACTTGGGCAAAGCCCGGCTGGTGTCGGCTGAAAGCGTGCGTCAACTTCAGAAGGTGCTGGCCTAATGGCGGGCTGGCTCGAGGGGTTGCAAGACATGCCGCACGTGCTGACAGCCGTCTTAGTCAGCGATGATGGTATGGAAATCGAAAGCGTCGGCGGGTCGCAGATCGACGCACCGAGCTTAGCGGCCGAAACCGCCAGTATGGTGCGCAGCAGCAGCAACGCGGGCAAAAATCTCGGTGGCGGTAAGTTGTTTCGCTGGAGCTTCACGACCGATAACTTCGAGATCATCTCGATTCGCGTCGGCATGCATCACTCGCTGACCGTGGCTGTGCAGCGCGGCATGAGCGCCATGCGTCAGGCCCGGGTACATCGTCCAGGCCTGATTCGCGCTGTTGAGCATTTCATAAAAACACTGGTTGATGACCAGTGGCAAGCCCTGACCACCAAAAGCCGGATCGCCGCTCAGTGCAGGCCAGCCGCCTTCAACATACTTGGCATACGCTTCCTTGAAACCTTTGGGTGTAGTCACAGCGTGGGTCTTGATGTCGAGTTTGCAGCCTTCCTCGTCGCCGCTGATGTTGAGCGGAAACACGACCTCGGTGGCGAATTTCGCGCCCTCTTCCAGCACGGCATTGATGGTGTCGATGTCCGCATCGGCGTACTTGGCCATCGGCTGGAGTTCTTCAGTGACCTTGAGCACTTCGTGCATCACAAATTGCATGTCGCGCAAGGGTGGGTTGTAAACAGGCATGGAATGGCTCCTTGAAAAAATTAAAATTAAAAATTAAACGGTATGAATATGAAATCAGTTGCTGCCGTAGCGCGCAAGAATGTTGGCAAAACCGGTGTGGGCTCGGGCTACCGAGCCGGGGGTTTTTAAAAATCGGGCTTCGTAGTGCAGTGCAAGAATAAGACCGTGAATCTCGAATGCCATCTGGTGTTCATCCAGATCGCTCCGCAAATGACCTGCTTCTTTGGTCTGGACCACCGCGCGGTTCATGGCGGCCAGCCAGGTTTTGACCGAGCCGGCAAGCGCGTCGCGCACAGGGCCGGGACGGTCATCAAATTCAACCGCACCGCTGATGAACAGGCAGCCCGAATCAATCTCGACTGACGTGCGGTTCATCCAGTTTTGAAACAGCGCTTTCAGGCGCGGCATCCCTTTGGGGTGCTGCAGCGCGGGGTAAAACACCTCTTCTTCGAACCGGGTGTAGTACTCGCGAATCACGGAAATTTGCAGCTCTTCACGCGAGCCAAAGTGCGCAAACACGCCCGACTTGCTCATGCGCATGACTTCAGCCAGCGCCCCAATGCTCAGGCCTTCCAGGCCGATCTGAGTGGCCAAGCCCAAAGCAGCGTCCACGATGGCCGCTTTGGTTTGCTGGCCTTTGTGTATGACTGCACCTGCCGCTTGAGCAGGCGCAACACGAAAACTTTTCGTAGAAATTTCAACAATGGCCATGGTGTACAAATTGATGAGACAAAATAAAACGAACGGTCGTTCTATTTTGCAGCAATTTGCAGTCTGGCAAGTCGTTTTTCAGTGAAATACCGCTTTATAGACGCGGACATCTAGGCAAACGAGGGGTAAACCCTTGTTTGCCTCCATATTTGACTATTTTTTAAAAGAAACAACAACCTGTCGCTGTTCTCCCAAACCTTCAATCCAGAGCGTCATCACATCGCCTTTTTTGACATACAGCGGTGGCTTCATGCCCAAGCCTACGCCGGGTGGTGTTCCTGTCGTGATGATGTCGCCAGGCTCCAGCGTCATGAACTGACTGACGTAGCTGATGATTTTGGCGACGCTGAAAATCATGGTTTTGGTGTTGCCGGTTTGCACGCGCTTGCCGTTCAAGTCCAGCCACATGGCGAGTTTTTGCGGATTAGGCACTTCGTCGCGTGTGACCAGCCAAGGCCCAATCGGGCCAAAGGTGTCGCAACCCTTGCCCTTGTCCCAAGTGCCGCCACGCTCGATTTGAAATTCACGCTCGCTGACATCATTAATGGTGCAGTAACCGGCCACATGATTAAGCGCATCTTTTTGTGCCACGTAGCGGGCGCGCGTGCCAATGACAACACCTAGCTCGACTTCCCAGTCGGTTTTGACCGAGCCCTTGGGCAGCATGACCGGATCATTCGGGCCCTGAATGCAGCTGGTGGCTTTCATGAAAACAATCGGCTCTTTTGGAATCGGCATGCCTGATTCAGCCGCATGGTCGGCATAGTTCAAGCCAATGGCGATGAATTTGGGCGTGCCAACCATCGGGCAGCCCATGCGTGGTGAGCCTTTGACGAGCGGCAGGCTGGCAGTTTTAATTTTGCGCAGTTTGGCCAGCGCCGCATCACTGAGCTGAGCCGGACCAATGTCTTGGATATGTGCGCTCAAATCGCGCAGCTTGCCATCAGCATCTATCAGGCCTGGTTTTTCTTTGCCGGTGTTGCCATAGCGAACGAGTTTCATGAAGCTTCCTTTTTTTGTTGACAATAAACTAGTATGTGGCGCGGCCGCCCGATAGGTCAAACACAGCACTGGTGGAAAACGAACACTCTTCAGTACAAAGCCACGCCACCATAGCCGCGATTTCTTCAGGTTCACCAAAGCGAGCCATGGGAATCTTTGACAGCATGAACGCAATATGCGCCTCACTCATCTGGTCAAAAATTGCCGTTTTAACGGCTGCTGGTGTCACACAGTTCACGCGCACACCCGTATCGGCCAGCTCCTTGCCCAGTGATTTGGTCAGCGCTATCACGCCTGCCTTGCTGGCGCTGTAAGCGCTGGCGTTGGGGTTACCTTCTTTACCGGCGACGGATGCGATGTTGACGATGCGACCATAGTTTTTCGCGCGCATCACAGGCACAATTTCGCGGCAGCAATAAAACACACCGTTCAAGTTAACCTGCATGACTTGCTGCCACGCGTCAGGCGGGTAGTCCCACAACTTCACAATAGGGCCAGTGATGCCTGCGCAGTTGACCAGCGCATCAATGGCAGGATGCAACTTGACTGTTTGCACAACAGCACGTGCCACGCTGGCAAGGTCAGCCACGTCAACCACCACAGCCTGCACGCGACTGCCAAGTTGCGCTGTAGCCTTTTTCAACGCATCAAAATCAATGTCCCACAGCGTGACAACCGCATGAGATGCCAGCAGCCGCTGTGTAATGGCAAAACCCAGACCTGTAGCGCCACCCGTCACAACGGCGTGCCGACCCGTCAAGTCCAGTTGGTTCATATCGTCATGCCGCCGTCAATACCGTAAGCCTGCCCAGTGACAAACGCTGATTCATCACTGGCCAAGAAAACAACCAGAGGCGCAATTTCATGCGCCTGCGCCAACCGGCCCATGGGCTGGCGGGCAATGAAGTTTTTGCGTGCCTCAACCGGATCTTCATACACATTGATGCGATCTGCCAGTGACGGCGTGTCGACCGTACCGGGGCAAATGGCATTGCAGCGAATGCCCTGCGTCACGAAATCTGCTGCCACGCTTTTGGTCAAACCAATCACTGCAGCCTTAGACGCACCATACACAAAACGATTCGGCAAACCCTTGATGCTGACTACGCTGGCCATGTTGATGATGCTGCCTTTTTTGTTGGTCAGCATCTTGGGCAAAGCCGCCTGAATCATCCAGAATTGGGAACGCACGTTCAAATCAAACGCAAAGTCCCACTGCTCGTCGGTTGCGTCCAGTGCGGTACCCGCATGCACAAAACCAGCGCAGTTGAACAGCACATCCATCGCAGGCATACTGGCGACCATTTTTTGAATCGCCGACTTGTCCATCACGTCCAGCACGGCGGCGTGAATGTTGGGCACACCCGCATAGCTGGCTAGCAGTTTTTCATTCACGTCAGTCGCCCAAACCGTCGCCCCCTCAGCCGCCAGAGCCAGTGCGCTGGCTTTACCAATGCCTTGGCCTGCGGCTGTGATCAGTGCGGTTTTACCTTTGAGTCGCATATTAGTTCTTTCAGAATCATCTAAAGATATTTAGGGTTTAGCCGGATGTTGCCATCAGTGTTTTATGTGATTATGAATTGGTCTGACCACTTGGCCAATTCTGACTAACCCTTAATTGCATCACTGCCCCAAACCGTGCCCTTACAACCGCTAGAACCTAAACGCCTGTACCGGCAAATTGCCGAGCAGCTGCGTGCGCTGATGGAAGCAGGAGAATTTGCAGTTGGCCAACGCTTGCCTGCGGAGCGTGACCTGGCTTTACAACTGGGCGTGAGTCGGCCTTCGGTGCGCGAGGCATTGATTGCGCTTGAAGTCGAGCGCTGGGTTGAAGTGCGCGGTGGATCCGGTGTGTATGTGCTTAAAAACACAACGCCCGCTAACGCAAGCGCAATATCAAGCTACGACGAATGGGGGCCGCTAGAGCTGATCATTGCGCGCGGCCTGATTGAAGGCGAATCCGCAGCGATGGCTGCTACGCAAGCCAACAAAGCCCAAATCGCCAGCATGACAGATGCATTGGCGCAAATGAAACTCGCCGTCAAAAACGGCAAAGACCCGCTGGCTGGAGACGAGCAGTTTCACCGGGCTATTGCACAGGCTTGCGGTAACGAGGTGCTGCGAGACACCGTCAGCCGATACTGGCAAGCGCGTCGCAGCCCGCTGTACTTGCGGTTAGCTGATTATTTTGAACGGCCCGCCTCATGGCGGGCGGTGCTGACAGAACATAGCGCCGTGCTCAAAGCCATTAAAAACCGTGACGCCAGCGCAGCTCGAGAGGCTATGAAAAACCATATGACAAAAGCATTGGTGCGTTTCAGCGCGGGCTGGCATTTGGCCAACCCACCGGTAGCAGCAGTCACTCCAAAAGTTTCACCCGCCCCCGCTAAAGCAAACTTAAAACCACCTAGGAGACATCATGAAAAGTAAACGTTCAACACTAAAATCTGCTTTTAAATTAATAGCTGCTTGCGCCCTAATAACCGGCGCCGCAGGTCAAATCGGCACTGTATTTGCACAGACAAAACTAAAATGGGCGCACGTGTATGAAACCGCCGAACCGTACCACAAGCAGGCGCTATGGGCAGCAGATGAAATCAAAAAACGTACAGCGGGCCGCTATGAAGTGCAGGTGTTTCCAGCCTCCAGCTTGGGCTCAGAAACCGAGATCAACCAAGGTTTGACACTGGGCACAGTGGACATGATTTACACGGGCCAAGCTTTTGCGGCACGCGAATATCCGCCACTGGCCATTGGCGGCGCACCGTTTATGTTTCGCGACTACAGCCATTGGCAAAAATACTCGCAAAGTGGCGTGCTGAACGAACTGATGGACAACTATTTCAAAAAAGGTGGCAATCGGCCTTTAGCTGTGACCTATTACGGTGTGCGCCACACAACGTCCAACAAAGCCATCAACAAGCCCGAAGACATGGCCGGCATGAAACTGCGCGTACCGCCAGCACCCCTGTACACCATGTACCCTAAAGTGGTGGGCGCCAACGCCACACCAATTGCATTTGCCGAGGTGTATTTGGCACTGCAAAACAAAACAGTTGATGGCCAAGAAAACCCGCTGCCGACGATTGAGGCGAAGAAATTTTATGAAGTGCAGTCGCACATCAATTTAACGGGGCACATCACTGAAATGCTGCTCACCATTGTCGGTGGCCCTACTTGGGGCAAGCTGACTGACGCTGACAAAAAGACTTTTGAAGCGGTGCTCAAAGAAGCCGGGCAAAAGGCCACAGACGACATCGTTGCAGCTGAGGCCAAACTGGTCGATGACTTCACCACCAAATACAAAAAGACGGTTGTGAAGTCTGACCGTGCGGCATTTAACCAGGTGTTTCAAAAGTTTCACCTTGGGCCTGACGCAACCTGGGATAAGGCGCTGTACGACAAAGTACAAGCCATTCGCTAAAACACATCAAGATTGAAACGACATGCAAGACATTGACGCGCTGCCCAAAGTGATGGGCGACGACGGCCAGTTTCATGCGCCTGAAGAAGTGGTTGACCTGTCTGGCACCCAGTTGGAAGGCTGGCTGGCGGTCGGCCTCTTCTGGGTGCTGGGGCTGACGGTGTTCTACCAGTTCTTCACCCGTTATGCGCTGAACAATTCTGCCTCTTGGACAGAAGAGATTGCGCGCTACTTGCTGATCGGCTTGGTGTTTGTGGGGGCCGCAATTGGCGTGGCCAAAAACAACCACATTCAGGTCGATTTTTTCTACCGCTTCATGCCCAAAGGCGTGGCTCGGCTGTTGTCTGGCACGACCGATGTGCTGCGGGTGCTGTTTTGTGGTACTGCGGTTATTTTGACAGGATGGATGATGAGCAAGCTGGGCAGCAATTCGCGCATGTCAATGATTGACTTGCCCATGAACGTGGTCTACGGCGTTTGCATGCTGGGGTTTGCGTTGATGTTTTACCGCGCACTGCAAGTCGCGCGGTTGCACTACCAACGCGGCTACAGCGTGCTGGAGCGGCCAGAAACTTCGCTGCAAGACGACTGACACACATCAACTACAAACACACATGTTAAAAATTATTTTTCTGTTTTTGATGAGTGGCGGCCTGCCAGTAGCCATGGCAATGGCAGGCTCAGCCTTGCTGTACATCCTGTGGACGGGCAACTTACCGGCTTTTGTGGTGGTGCACCGCATGATCAGCGGCATTGACAGCTTTCCGTTGCTGGCCGTGCCATTTTTTATATTCGCTGGCAACCTGATGAACAACGCGGGTATTACCAACCGCATTTACAACTACGCACTGGCACTTGTCGGCTGGATGAAGGGCGGCTTGGGGCATGTCAATGTTGTTGGCTCGGTGATTTTTGCTGGCATGAGCGGCACAGCCATTGCTGATGCCGCCGGGCTTGGCACGATTGAAATCAAAGCCATGAAAGACCACGGCTACAGCACAGAGTTTGCTGTTGGCGTAACCGCTGCATCAGCCACGCTGGGCCCGATCATTCCGCCGAGTTTGCCGTTCGTGATTTACGGGATGATGGCCAATGTGAGTGTGGGTTCGCTCTTTTTGGCCGGCATTTTGCCGGGTGTGCTGATGGCGATTTTGATGATGTGTACCGTGGCCTTCTTTGCACATAAAAATGGTTGGGGTGCAGACGTCAAGTTTGAATGGCTGCGCGTCATCAAGGCATTGACTGAGACCGCTGTGGTCATTGCCTGGCCCATCGGCTTGTGGCTGTTGATTGTCAAAGGTAGTTGGCCAGCTCAAATCACAGTAATGGGTGGCTTGGTTGTGCTGTTTGCTATCGACAAGATCTTTAAATTTCAAGCAGCATTGCCCATCATGACACCCGTGCTGCTAATTGGCGGCATGACCACCGGTATCTTCACGCCAACCGAGGGAGCCATTGCTGCATGTATTTGGGCCATGGTTTTAGGCTTTGTCTGGTACCGTACGCTGAGCTTCAAAATGTTTGTCAAGGTTTCGTTGGACACGGTTGAAACCACGGCTACCGTACTGTTTATAGTTGCGGCCGCCAGTATTTTCGGCTGGATGTTGACCGCCACTGGCGTGACGGCGGCGATCAGTGAATGGGTGTTGGGCTATACCCAAAACCCGTTGGTATTTTTACTGCTGGCCAATTTGCTGATGCTGTTTGTAGGCTGCTTTTTAGAGCCCACCGCCGCCATCACGATTCTTGTGCCTATCCTTGTACCCATCTGCCAAAAGCTGGGCATTGACCTGGTTCACTTTGGGCTGGTGATGGTGCTTAATTTAATGATTGGCCTGCTGCACCCGCCCATGGGCATGGTGCTGTTTGTACTGGCGCGGGTGGCCAAGCTGTCGGTTGAACGGACGACTATTGCTATCTTGCCCTGGCTTGTGCCTTTGCTTGGCTCTTTGGTAATCATTACTTACTTTCCTAAGTTGGTGCTTTGGCTACCGAAGATGTTTTACTGATCAGACCTGGTGGGGATCATGCCGACGCGGTACTTAACTACGCGGCTGTCCCCCGCGTCGCCTATAGCGACTGCTCCTCCTTGATGCCGCTGCGCCGAGCACCGCACCGGCATGATCCTTCAAGCGGTGCAGGTTATCGTGCCTCGCAAACCAACCCCGCTGCCAGCTTGGGAGCTTGGGGTGGGTGGCGAAGCGAAATCAAGGAGGAGCTGCGGCCTTAAGCCGCGCGGGGGACATTCGCGTAGCTACCCGCCCCAGCCTCGTCGGCCAGCATAGAACCCAACCTCACCTTGAATTTAAAACTTAAAACCATGACACCATTTATACGACTCCACAGCAATGACGATGTCGTCATCGCAAGAACCCAGCTCATAAGCGGCACAAAAATAGAAAATGTCACCACAAAAAGCCTGATTCCCCCAGGCCACAAAGTAGCTACCAAAGCCTTGAACGCGGGCGATGCAGTAAGGCGCTACAACCAGATCATCGGTTTTGCCAGCAAGCCGATTGCAGCAGGTGAGCATGTACACACGCATAACCTGGACATGGGGGCCAACAAAGGCGACTTTGCACGCGACTACGCCGTGGGCGCAGACGTGAAGCCCGAGCTCGCCAAGTTAGATGCCACCTTCATGGGCATCAAACGGGCTGATGGCAGGGTGGCTACGCGCAACTACATTGGCATTTTGTCGAGCGTCAACTGCTCGGCCACCGCAGCACGTGCGATTGCCGACCACTTCTCACGTCACAACAACCCGGCAGCCCTCAAAGACTTTCCCAACGTCGACGGCGTGGTGGCGCTGACGCATGGCACAGGTTGCGGCATGGACACCGACGGGTTGGGCATGCAAATTTTGCAGCGCACGCTGACGGGTTACGCCACTCACCCCAACTTTGCAGGCGTGCTGGTGGTGGGGCTGGGCTGCGAGTCAAACCAGATCAACGCCTGGCTGGCAGACGGCAACTTGACGGAGGGTGACAACCTGCGCGTCTTTAGCATTCAAGACACGGGCGGCACCGCCAAAACCGTAGCCAAAGGCATTGCGCTGATCAACGACATGCTGCCCCGCGCCAATGCTGTGCAGCGCGAGCCGTGCAGCGCAGCGCACATCACCATTGGCCTGCAATGCGGCGGCTCAGACGGGTATTCGGGCATCAGCGCCAACCCGGCGCTGGGCGCGGCGGTGGACTTGCTGGTGGCGCATGGCGGCACGGCGATATTGAGCGAAACCCCTGAGATTTATGGGGCAGAACATTTGCTGACACGCCGCGCCGTGCGACCCGACATTGCAGCCAAGCTTATCGAACGCATCAAGTGGTGGGAGCACTACACCGAGATCAACGGCGGTGAGATGAACAACAACCCATCACCCGGTAACAAGGCAGGCGGCTTAACGACGATCTTAGAAAAATCACTGGGCGCAGTGGCCAAGGGCGGGACCAGCAACTTGCAGGCGGTGTGTGAATACGCAGAACCTGTCAAAGCGCATGGCTTTGTTTATATGGATACGCCTGGCTACGACCCCGTCAGCGCCACTGGCCAAGTAGCCGGCGGGGCAAACTTGATTTGCTTTACCACTGGGCGCGGTTCGGCTTACGGCTGCGCACCATCACCCTCTCTAAAACTGGCGACCAATACTGCACTGTGGCGTAAGCAAGAAGAAGACATGGACATCAACTGCGGGGAAATCATTGACGGCGGGGCGACGGTGGCGGAGATGGGGCAACGGATTTTTGAGATGGTGCTGGCCACTGCCTCAGGGGGCCTGAGTAAAAGCGAAAAGCATGGCTATGGGCAAAATGAGTTTGTGCCATGGCAGGTTGGCGCAGTGATGTAATGGCTATTTTTTTCTACATTTGTACATAAAATACTCACATAGGCCAATAAATTCGGGCGCAAACAGCTATTAAATTAGTAGCAATCAGG
>ENA-OFCX01001277-OFCX01001277.1-metagenomes-genome-assembly--contig:-NODE-1277-length-10436-cov-2.295444_pt1 | contig 10436 bp, 9 predicted proteins | sample MGYA00153384_OFCX01 | MGnify analysis MGYA00153384
CTCATCACGCACATCGAGTCGCAAGTCCGCTTCACGTTTGGCACCATCAGGGCCATGACATTGGAAACATTTGTCAGATAAAATCGGACGGATGTCTTGATTGTAAGTTAGTTTCTCAACTGCGATCGCGTTCAGTGGCCATAGGGAAAAAGCCCATAGGTAGCGTTTGAATAAATTGTGGATGGGTTGGTGAAACATGCTCAATAAATAACTTAATGACCGAACGTAAACGCGGTCACAGGATGGGATTCATCACGATGCGGAATTTGGATAGGAAGATTCTTGCAAATAAAGCTATCTATACTCCAGCTGGAAAAATTACTCTTCAAAGAAAATTAAACAAATTTTTTATTAGTGGATTTCTATCATTCAGCTTGTCGCGGATCGTGCCGAGCACCTAGAAAAATCCTTTTCATTACTCTTAACGATGAATGTTTGATTTCATCTAATTCACTGCAACAGTGGGCCGTGATTTTTTGATTTCATCTAACTATAGTTGAACTACTAACTTATTTCCATTGTCATGCATCCTCGACAACAAATCGCGATAATAGGAAGTGGCGCCTCTGCGATCTATTTTCTCAAGCACTTGTTAGATAAAGCAGGAATTCTACACCACCACATTGGAGAAATTTCGATATTCGAGCAAGGTGACATCACCGGTATGGGAATGCCGTACAGTCCGAAAACTACTGATAGATATAATATGTCTAACATATCTTCGGAAGAACTTCCTGAACTTCCAATTACTTTCGGTGACTGGTTGCGCGAGCAGGATCCGTCGTATCTGATGGAGCTCGGAGTTGAGGATTTAGAAATCAGCGATTCGGAAGTATATAGTCGACTGTCACTCGGCAGATATCTCAACGACCAATATAAAACGATCATCGCCAGACTCGCTGGGAAGAGTATTGTCATTCGCGAGTTTCCCAATTGTCGGATCAATGATGTGCACGATATCGCTGCGGAAGATAAGGTGGAGCTATGCACTCAGCAGGGAAAATTGCTGCGATTTGACCGAGTGATCATTGCGACAGGCCACGTCTGGCCGGGAGCTGACAAACCAGAGAACGGGCTTTTCGCCTCGCCTTGGCCGATATCAAAGCTGCTTCCAGAAGAAGGTAAATATCACGACTTTTCTATAGGAACTCTAGGTGCTTCCTTGAGCGCCTTCGATGTGATTGCTTCAATTGCCCACCGGCACGGCGAGTTTGTGGAAGATTCTGGCGGACTTGTTTTTCACCCTTTTCCCGGTACTGAGAATTTCATAATTACCATGCATTCCTCACATGGACTGCTTCCTCATCTTCAGTTTGATCAGGTCGAACCTTTACGCGAAATATATCGGCATATCGACCGCGAGGGATTGCTAGCTCTCGTCAATGCGGATGGTTTCCTCAGAATCGAAAGCTACTTTGATAAAGTTTGCAGGCCTGCCCTTACCATAGCTTTTGGGAAAGATGCTTTGCCTAGTATCGTGGATCTTCTCGCAGATCCGCAATTTGGATTGATAGATTTTGTAGTGAAAATGACTGACGAGCACGAGTATCCCGACGCCTTTGAAGGAATGCGTTTCGAAATGGTCGAAGCGAAGAAATCAGTTCTGCAGCACCGACCAATTCATTGGAAGGAAGTGCTAGACGATTTAATCTATACCCTTAATTTTCACGCGGAATTGATGCCGGCGGAGGACCATCTCATCCTTCGTTCACATGTGATGCCCTTCCTTCTAAATGTCATGGCGGCGATGCCACTGAATTCAGGAAATATGATACTTGCCCTGTATGATGCCGGAAAGCTTGGGCTTATTGCTGGAAAAGTTAACATCAATGAGCACAGTGAGCAGGATGGCGGAACCACTATCACCGTTGAGGATGATGATAAAACATCAACAATTGACTATTCTATGTTTGTAGACTGTAGCGGTCAAAAGCGCTTGAACTCGACGAATATCCATTTGCGGGACTTGTTAAAGACGGCTCGGCACGTCGCGCCCGCGCCCGTTTTTGTGAACCAGAATTAAGCATTAAAAATCTATTAGCTGAAAAGCGGCAGCACTTATTCCATGACGAGAAGGGATCATATTACCACACCGGCGGATTAGACATCGACGCCGCATACCGCTTGATAGATATTCATGGTAAAGCAAATTCTAGGATTTATGATATATCATTCCCGCATGCTTCGGGCGTCCGACCTTATTCGTATGGTTTACAGGCATGCAGCGATACCAGCGCTATTTTAGTCCAGGTCATGATCAATGAATTGAAAGCGGGGGTTCAGCTAAGCGGAGATGTAGAAACGATTGCAGAAATATATGAGGTGTTGCCTGCCAATTAGAGATTCGTGAGAATATTTTTTACTAAAATGTATTAATTAATCAGACTATTTAGCTGAATAATTTTCGGGTAATTTACGGCTTCACTAAACAATTACGGTCATGAGTTATCCTATAACAAATAGGCAAACTCATGACCATTTATAGAATTGGAGTGATAACTAGGATCTTGCGGATTCTGCGATTTTATCCATCGACGTGACGGAAATATCTTCGGCACCAGCTTCTTCTAGCACTTTTTTGGCAAGGTCTACTTCCTCTCCTGTTTCCGCATGAACAGAAATAAGAACGTTACCTCCCGAAATACGATTTTCATAACGTTTGGCTTCGATCTCAGGGATGCCAAGTCCAATCAATCCACCAGCAATGCCACCTACTGTCGCACCTGCTGCGACACCGCTGAGAGCTGCAAGAAGCGGACCAGCAGCAATTAGCGGGCCGACGCCCGGTATAGCGAGCGCCCCGATCCCCGCAAGTAGTCCGAGAGTTCCGCCTATCACTCCGCCAGTTGCCGCTCCGGTCATCGCCCCTTCAGGAGCTTTGGTGTTTTTTTCATGTGAAAATTCATGCGAAGTTTCCTTATCGGGGAAAAGTGCAGATATGTCATTTGAGGAAAACCCTGCACGAGTAAGATTGTCGACGATAAGGCTAGCTTGGCTTTCCGACGTGGCGATAGCATATACTGATTTGTGATTCATTGGTTTGTTTGGTTTGTGTATTAGAGAGAAATAAAATTAGCTATTTAGAATTCATCTTAATTTCGTCGGTGATCATGGCTGATTTAGCATGATCCCGAGCAATTTTAAGAACTGTTTGATGCTCAGAGGAGGTTTCTACAACGCCCTTTAAAAATACGCGTTCATCTTTGGTAATAATTTTGATATTTTTTGCGTTGAACGACATATCTGTACCAACAATTGATGAACGAATGTCTTTGGTAATTTGTTGATCTTTTTCGCTACCACCTTGATCGGTCGGGATCATGACGTCCCTGTTTTGTGTCTTTTCGTTTTGAGCAGAGTTATCTGGTGCGGACACATCACCACTTGCAGCGTCGGAATAAGACCGTTTTGATTCGGGGAGTGATCGATTATTTGTTCCGTTGGTATCAAATCGGTCTGAAGCTACATTTGAAATATTGGAAATTGAGCTTTTATCGGAATTTATGGTTTCCTGAACATTATCATTTTTGCCATTGCTCGACGTTCTATCTTTGTTGCAACTGTTGGATAACATGGTGAGTAAAGTTAGAATCGTTAAAGTTATATATTTCATATTTTCTAGTTTCTATAGGTTTTGATGCGAAATATTTGTTAATGCTAATTGCACGCCAATTTGGCTTAATGTCTCGACATTACATATTTGATAATCTGCGTACCATAGGGTGTAACCCGCACACCTATATGTGAACTGTGAACAAGTCTCAGACAAAAATTTCTAATAGCTCCAGCCTTCGGCATCCACCTTATCACTGTTTAGAGTCTTACCTAGTATAACCGTATGGGTATAGCCACACCGTAAAGCCATCACAGAATATAGAAAAAACAGGCATTATTTAATGCAGCGAAAAATTAACGCTGAGGATGAATAACAATGATTTCTCATCGCAAACTTGTAGTCATTCATCGGGATTACAGCTCTGACGAATGTGGGGGATTTGGTGGTGATGCGCCGTGCGTTGAACTGTAGGTCTATCTACGGCCACAATCATATTTCTGGCATACGAGTAATTCCGCTTCAAACTTTTCGACATGCACCACTCAGCGAGAGTGGCTGAATGATTGCTGGATCAATTGTAAAAAATCCGAACGATCTTTTGGCAGATTTGCGGACATTATCTCTCTTGCCAGTGCGGAGACCATCGGTGGGTCGATGACTCCGGCTTGTTCGCCTGTGAGCCACTGAGAATAGGTGCAAATGAGCGCGGCAAATCGTGCGTCGTCTGATGGCTCAGTGGCTGATTTTTGTATGAGACGAATACTTGGGGCGGCTCGGTCATTGGTAGTCCATTCCAATGAACCGAAGTCTGCATCTCGCTTTAAAGATTCGATCTCAAGGGCAAATGTGGTGGACGACTTCGCGAGTAATTGGTCGGCAATTTTTTCCTCGAGTTTGCGATTGTTGGTCGAGAATCCAAGCAGTTTGTAGCGGGAAACATTTTCTGCATTGGCGTGGAAAGCCAATTTCACTTCACAATCACTTTGTAAATTCCCCCGAAGCGAGATGAGTAGCAATGTAGCAGAAGGCTTCCATGGACAGGGAAGCATCTCGGTGGTGAGCGTGGCAACGTAGGTGCTCATGCCGCTGTCGCGTTGATCCGGATGCCATGAATTATTACCACTTCGCGCGATTGCCGAAATTCCATTCAAGCGAAGCGGGAAATGATTGAGAATTTCTTCCAATCGGACTGCTTCTCTAGGTGGAAGTTTTTTTTCATCGCGAATGGATTTTGAAATTAGCTCGAAGCTGGATTTAGCGATTTGAACGGGTAAATTGAGAATCGGATAATCTGCGGTGTTGCCAGAAGTACGCGCATCAAATTTCGGCGGAATGGGCTCAATAGCTGTTGGGCTTGTGATTTCTGTAGCATCAAGGGAAGGCGTGTTTGCGGCGATGGGATTTTGCTCACTGGGGATCCGAATGAGAATGACGGTCGTAAGTGTCAAAATCGCCGCGGCAGATGCCGGGATGAACCAAGTTTTGAGAATTTCGCTGACTGAGGAAAGCCAGCGGGTGCTGGTGGATTGATCACCTTCCCAAGCGAGGTCTAAAATTTTCTGTTGTTGTTCGGGCAGCAGAGTTTCTGGTGCGAGAGTTAGATGGTTCTCTAAGTTCTTGCGGAACTCTTGAACGCTCTGAATTTCTAACAGAAGTTCGGGATCATTGAGGATGGCACGTTCTATTTCCACCGCATCTTTAGCTTCTAATTCGCCCAAAATATAAGCAGTGAGAAGAGGATTGTCAGGAGAGAGTTTCATGAGGAAAGCGCTTAGTTTTTGACATCTTCGGGTAGAATTTCACGCAATCGTTTGAGTCCGGTGTGAATGAGGAACCCGATGTTGCTGCTGGTGAGTCCAGTGATTTTGTGAATTTCTTGGTAGCTGAGATCGTGCTGAAATTTTAAAATAATGACCTCGCGTTGATTCGATGTGAGGCGGTCGAGATAAGTGGTGAGTTGTTGCAGTTGTTCTTGGCGTTGGATTTTTTCGTCAGGTTGAAGACCTAGAGCGGGGATGCTTCGTGAATGATTTTCGTCGAGTGGTTGATTACGTTTGTCCTTGCGTAAGATATCGAAGGCGCGGTTCCGGCAGACGGTAAATAGCCACGACTTGAGGTGGTCTGCGACTTTTGAGCGGTCTTGTTGGCAAAGACGGATGAATGTATCTTGGACGACATCACGGGCTAAATCTAGGTCATTCAATAAAGTGGATGCGTAACCGATGAGTGGTGATTGAAAGGTCTCTAACGCGTTTTCAATAAAATCTTCATGACTGAGATCATCGGAAATTGCGCGCATTCGACCTGCTAATTCAGCCTTTGTAACGGGTGAGTCGGCGGCAATTTTAGACGGATTTTTAAAATCCTCTGCCATGTTAGCGAATGAAGTAGCTAAGGTGTTCTAACTCCAGTGCGAGATCGACGTTGTTGACCGTCACTTCAGGGGTTACCTCAATCACGATGGGAGAAAAATTGAGTACACCTTGGATGCCTGCCGCTACGAGTCGATTTACCACGGCTTGAGCAAATTCCACAGGCACGCATAAAATGGCAAGTTTCACTGATTCTGCAGCGATGAAGGTTTCTAGCTCCGTATCGGGAAATACAGGAATCTCGACCCCACGTGCGCGAGCACCTTCCGGATTTGAATCGAACGCTGCAACGACTTCAAAGCCTTCTTTTTCAAAGCCGTGGTAGCGGAGTAGCGCGGAGCCGAGATTTCCGGCACCCACTAAGATCACAGGTTGGAGATGTTCACGGTGGAGAGTTTCGCGAATCACAGAAGACAAAATTTCCACAGGATAGCCAAGTCCGCGTGTGCCGAATTGACCGAAGTATGCGAGATCTTTGCGCAGTTGGGCGGGCTTGACCCCAGCGGCGCGGGCTAGGGTGGTAGAGCTGACGGTACTGACGGCGTTGGCTTTTAATTTTTGAAGGCAGCGATGGTAAATCGATAGGCGGTAAATCGCTTTTTTCGGGATGTCTATTTTGCCGATTTTGTCGGAGAGTTCCACTGCTTAATGGGGGAAATGTTAGAGATTTTCAGGTTTTTGCAGAAGTTCGGCCACTCGATTGAGTAGGACTCCAGCACCGCCGCCGTCGACAACGCGGTGGTCAAAGGTGAGAAGTAAATCTGCTTCCGTCGCTGGAAGAAATGCTTCGACTTGTGAGCTCCAGACTGGCTTTTTTACGCCCGCGCCGATACCGAGAATGAGGGTTTCATTTGGCAGTGGAATTGGCGTGCCGATGGTGAGCCCGAAGGTACCGAAGTTTGTCACGGTGGCAATCCCCCCAGCGCAATCGACTTCAGACAGACGGCGGCGGCGCGCACGGTCGACCAAGTCATCGTATTCTGAAACGAGATCGCGTAAAGGTTTCTGATCAACTTTCCGAACCACTGGTACGACGACGCCGTCCTCAACTTGTACGGCCACGCCGATGTCGAACGAGCGTGGATGGACAACTTTATCACCAATAAGATAGCCTGCGGTGGTGGGGTTTTCTGCAAGTGCGAGTGCGAAAGCTCTGAGTAAATAAAGGGTGAGGCCGGGCTTAGGTGATTGCTCACGACGGTGATCTAATGTGCGATCTAACAGAGTTGGCAGTCCGACGGTAGCGAGCGGGCGGGTCCAGCTGCGGCGCATCGCGTCCGCCACTGCGAGGCGCATCGGCGAGGCATGAGTGCTGGGCCATGCGTCGAGATAATCAAGGAAACGCTCGAGATCTTCTACCGTCACTCGCCCGCCAGCGCCTGTGCCTGCGATGGCAGAGATGTCGGCCTCGCGGATTCCGAGGTCATCCATTCGGGCTCGCATTCTCGGAGAGATATAGTGTGCGCCGAGTACTCCTGTCGGCACAGGTAAGCCTTTCACGCTTGGAACCACAGCGGGTGCTTCCTCGTAAACATCATCGTTGAGAGCGAAATGGAGATTCGCTTCAATCTGTGCCGTACTGCCGGATTGACTCGATAGGATGCGTCGATTCTCGATCGATTCCAGAGACTCTACGCCGGTGCGAGTGATCTCCTCAGCGGTCACCTCGAGTAAACCTAGGAGTGTTCCTACCGAGTAAGAAATCCCTTCTTCTGCTCGCAACTCCGACACGACTCCATCACATAATGTGGTAACTCCCATGATGGCTTTGTTGGTTTCAACCTCAATGATTTCCTGATCGGTCCGCACGGAATCTCCCACTGCTACGGCAAGGCGGATGATGGTTGCCTCGGCGATGGACTCTCCGAGCTGCGGCATGAGAATAGGAACGGTGGGCATCGAGTAAGATAAGTTTTCAGTACGAAGCTTAGACTAGAAAGAAAGCAATTTACGAAGTGCTTCACAGATCGACTCCGGCGTTGGGCGATGTGCAGCCCATAACTTTGGGTGATATGGAACGGGAGTGTCGCGCGCATTGAGACGCTGCGGTGGAGCATCGAGTAGGTGAAATCCTTCTTCCGTCACTCGCGAAACCACCTCTGCGGTAACGCCGCCCCATGGAAATGCTTCGCCCACCGCGAGAAGTCTTCCTGTCCGCGCTACGGATGCGAGAATCGTATCGAGATCCAGCGGTTTCACCGATCGTAAATCGACGACTTCGATTTCCCAGCCATCGTGAGCGAGGCGCTCCGCCGCGCGCACGGCTTCGTGGACCATCGCGCTGTAAGCAACCACAGTCGCGTGCTTACCAGGGCGGGTGATTCTCGCTTGGCCGATGGGGAGATGATCGCCATTGATCGACTTGGCCTTTAGCCAGCGGTAAAGAAATTTATGCTCACAGAAGATGACGGGATCGTCCAAAGCGACGCCGTCTAACAGCATATGATAGGCGTCAGAAACCGTAGCGGGCGTCAGTACGATAAGGCCTGGATATTGAGCGTAAATACCCTCCATGCTTTGGCTGTGAAATGGACCGGAGCCGGGGGTGCCGCCAGAGGGAAGCCGCACCGTGATCGGGATTGGCACACCCGTGCGGTAAAAATGTGTGGCCGCTTGATTGATGATTTGATTGAACGCGATGGACGAAAAATCTGCGAATTGCATCTCCACGATTGGCCGCATTCCTTCAATCGCAGCGCCCACTGCCATGCCGATCATCGCGTCTTCCGAGATCGGCGCATCAAACACCCGATTGGGAAATTTCTCGGAAAGTCCTTTAGTTGCTTTGAATGCACCACCGAATTTAGCGATGTCTTGGCCGTATAGAAATACGCGTTCGTCGTCGCGCAAGAGTTTTTCCTGAGCTTCGCGGATGGCGTCGATGTAGGTTACACTCACTGGGCGATCAGCTGGGAAATGGGGTCGGCTAGAGGAAACTGCGAGGGCCAGACCAGCCGGCGATTACCGCGACTGAGCAGGAGAGTGCCCCCGCTGCTCCAGAAGATACACTCGCCGGTGACAGCATCAAGCGCGCTCCGGCGCAGCGACTGAATCTGTGTGAGGGAACTCTGGCCGACGTCGTCCCGAGTCGCTTCGGGCTTCAGCTCGACGTTGAGTTTCCGGCATCGGCAACGGCCGGGGTCGAAGCGATCAACGGAGTCGTGCGTTTGACGAACACCGGCAGCGAACGTATGACGGGCACGACCGGCGCGACGCCTGCCGTGACGGTCTCAGCGAACGGAACCGCGCTCTGGCACAGCAACGGCCCGACTATTCTTTCGCTCGTCATTATCGACCTCGCGCCCGGCGAGTCGCTCGTTTACGAAGCGAGCGTTGTGCCAGTGCGCTGCTCGGTGGATGACGATCTCGCAGAGAGTTTTCCGGCCGACCTTCCTCCGCTGGCTCCCGGCAACTACGAGTTGTCTGCAGCGATTGACTTTAGTCCGACGGTCGCGGTTGGCGCCGCCGACTTCGACGGGAGTGCAGACCTGGTCACGGGTCCGCTGGCAACGATTGTTCTTGAGTAGTCAGACCCGCCAGAGCACTTGGAAGCGCAAGCCACCTTCTGGCTCAACTGACTTTGCGCTGTGAAGAAAGGTCGCAGATCAGTACACTGACACCGTCGCGCCGCACCGATCGGCGATGACGCGAACTTCAGGCATGGGAGGACCCATGAGAGTGTCAGCTCGACTCCGCAACAGTATCGCGCTGCTCGCAGGGGCTGCCTCGGCCTCGGTGCTCGTACTCGCGTTTCCAACCGCTGCCGCTGCCGAGGCGCCCGTAGACCTCAATGGTGCCTATGTTCTCGACACCGTAGGTGCGATAGAAGGCAACGAAACCCGAGTGCTCGCGGCCATTGACGAGCTCTACGAAAGTGCGCGAATCCAACTCTTTGTTGTCTATGTTGACAATTTCACCGGCTCGACAAACTGGGCGAACGACACAGCGGTGCTGAACGGTCTCGGCGCCAATGATGTACTGCTGGCGGTCGCAATCGACGAACGCAACTACGAAATCTCGATCGACCCGGAGTTTCCGCTGAGCGATGCGCAAGTCTCCGAGGTCGAAAGCAACGATATCGAGCCTCGCTTGCGGGATGACGACTGGGCGGGTGCGGCCATCGCGGCGGTCCAGGGATTCCAAGCCGCCGCCGGTAGCGAAGCGCCGCCGAATCCGGATGGCCCCGCCATCCCGATCACCCCCATCGGTGATTCCGTTGGCGGCATCCCGATCCTGCCGATCCTGGGTGGCGTTGCGGTAGTCGCAGCAGGAATCTTCGTATACTCGCGCGTGCGTCGTCGCTCAGGCTCTCCAACGTCCAACGCCACAGCCTCGGGGTCCGACCCCGCTGGGATGTCGCAGCAGCAGCTAGATCAGCGCGCTGGCAGCCTGCTCGTGCAACTGGATGACTCCATCAAGACCAGTGAACAGGAGCTTGGCTTTGCCATTGCCCAGTTCGGCGAGGCGGCAACCGCGCCATTCGTTGCAACTTTGGAGAGCGCAAAGCA
>ENA-OFCX01001279-OFCX01001279.1-metagenomes-genome-assembly--contig:-NODE-1279-length-10416-cov-5.196120_pt1 | contig 10416 bp, 12 predicted proteins | sample MGYA00153384_OFCX01 | MGnify analysis MGYA00153384
GCCGAGCTGCCATTCGCCCTGCGCGGCGTGGATTCGGACAACGACAGCGCCTTCACGAGCCAAAGCATTGCCCGGGCGTCCTTTCAGTCCCTGCCTTGCCCGCTTCGCACCGTTCGTGCGGCTGAACCAGCTGGCTGATCAGGTGCAGGCAAAAGCCGATCAGAAAGCGGCTTGATTGAACACACTCATGCGACAACTGGCTTGACAGCTTCCGATGTCGGCCCAGCGTGGCGTTTGAAGAGCAACCACCCGCCCAATACCCACATCCAGACCGACAGCGCCGTCACGGCAAGCGCAATCGGCACATCAACGGCCAAACCCATCGCAGGCAGGAACAGCCCGAACAAGGACAACGCCGCAAAGACGCCCAAGACGGTCATCCACACGGGAACGGTCTTGGCGCGCCAGGCGCCGAGTACCAAGAGCAATACAGCGACGGAGGCAAACAAGGACACACCCAGCAGTTCGCCGATGCCACCGCCATAGCTGTTCAACGCGAGGAAGATCCGCTCGATCCCGGCCTTGCCGGGTGCGTCCGCTGCAGCGTGTGACTTGGACAATTCCGGCATCACGGTTAGCCAACGCAGGATTCCGATGCTGCGCGCCAGAACAGACAGCGCTGCAAAGGCAATGACCAGTTGCATCAAGGTTCGACTGAACCCACCGATCAGTGCGTGCGCCGCCATCGCCAGCGCCGGTAACATCATGAGCGAGTAAGCCAGGTACACGCTGTAGCCCGCGGCAACCGCCCCAGCCGCCTTGCCGATATTCGTTAACTGCGCAACGGCCGGCGCGTCCAGGGAGCCGGGCCAGCCGATGGCTGGACCCAGTATTGGAAACGGCGCGAGCGACATCAGGCCCGTGACGATCATGACGACGCCTGTGGCCGCGTGCCAATCGCGATTGGCTGACTCTGTCAATTTCATGGAAAACTCCAGTTTGAGGTGGGACCGTGCCAGTGGTGTTCAGACAGGTGAATCCAGATGCCCCAGTTCACGCAGGGCTGCTGGGGCCGCTGCGTCCAGCGGGGTGTGAGGTTCAGCGCCGATCAAACGGACGAGCTTGGTGTTGTCCAACGCGTGGGCCACATGCCATAGGTAGCGCAGCGAGACCATCGCCTCCCAGGTTGGCGCCACAAGTGAACCCAACCGGATGACGAGCCAAGGAAGCTGTTTAAGCTTCAGCGGCTCGTCCCCGTTGGCCCAATGTTGTGCATGTGCCACCCGGGTCAACGCGTCCTGCCAGTCCCGCCCAGTCAAGCAGTGGCCCGCAAAGTGGAGCACCTCGAACTCGGGCAGCGCGGCACGGCGCTCTGCGACAGCCACGAACGCGCGAGCAAGATCTGGCAGATACGCCCATGCACTGGGTATGTCGGCATCGCCGGGGTATGTGATGTGGCCCTTGCGCACATCCTTGACCAAGACCTGATCGAACACCGTGCCGCGCCCCGAGCCAAAGAAGTTGCCGGCCCTGATGACCACGGCCCGAACTTCGGACGCTTCGGCTCGCGATTCCAAGTCGACTCTGACCCTTCCCATGACCGTGTCGGCCAACTGGGGCGTGTCTTCACACAGCAGCTTCGGCATGCCGCGACCAAAGTTGTAGACGTTGCCAGGAAACATCAATGTGGCCCGCAGCCCGCGCGCTGCTGCGATGCTGGCCTCCATGAGCGGCAGACCCTGGTCTCGCCAAGCAACACTGCTGTATGCCGGGTTGAGTGCGTTGACGACCACCTGAGCGTCGCAGGCCTGCTCTACCAGCGCGGCCGTGTCGTTCAAGTCGACGGTGAGCCAGCGGACGCTCGCTTCCGGCGAGTGCTGCACTGGGATGGTGGCGTTGGGTCGAATCTGGGCCACGACCTGCCATCCCGCATCGGCGAATGCTTTCGTGGCAGCGAAACCGAATCGGCCGCGGGCACCCAGGATCAGCACAGTCTGATGCATCAATGGCTTTCGGTTCCGAGACGCAGAACACCCAGATTTGTCCTGCGCATGCCTAGAACGAGCGCCCAACGGCGAGCACCAAGGTGTTCTGGTTGCGATCGCCGCGCAGCGTGACCATCGGGCTGTCGCCTGCATCACCGACCAGGCGGGCCACTTGCAATCGGCCGATCAACAGCCCGTCTCTCGAAACCTCGTAAGACGCGCCCATGGCGAGGCCAACTTCGTCATCGCCGCGTTCGCCTGAAGAGCGTGGCAGGCCGGAGCGTGCGACGTTGTCCGCGTCGACATCGACGTGGGTTTGTTGGTACTTGGCAGACTCCCCTTCTACATGCGTGCTCGTGTTGACGCGCAGCCCTGGCGCGGCCTGCGTTTGGTAGCCCAGACTCACCCGCGCCTGGGCGCCGGACTTGCCTCCGGCCAATTCGAAACCGGCAGTGGGGTTGTCGCTCGGGTTGACCAGGCCAGACCAGCAATGTTTCGCAAATAGGCCGGCACCCGCATTTACGTCGATGGGTCGCGGGCGCTTGACCACGGCGTCTTTCACGTCTTCGTCGCGCGGCGAACGCAGACTGAGCACGGGACCCAAAGCCCAGGGCGAATTCGCAGGCAGCAAGCTCCACTGCGCACTGTTACCCAGCAGCCGCAGCGTGGTGCAGCCGATAACAAGTCGACCGACCAAGGCCGGCGCAACACTGCGATTCGACGAGCCCTCAAATTCGGGCACGAGGGCCACGCCCAGCGCCTGGACATTGGGCGGCGCTTGTTTTGCGCTTTGAGGGCAGGCAGGCGTCATGCCACACGTCAGAACACCGCCTGCGATCAGAGCTGCGACCGCCATCGAGGCAGTCAGGTACAGGTGCAGAGCAGATGTCGTCTTGAGTTTCACTTTTGGGGTGGTGGAGATTTCGAAAGTGGATTGTGGGAAGCGGATTCCATTGAGGGAACGCGCGCGGCTGCATCGGGTCCATGCAAAAATCAACCAACGCGGACCGTTGTTGGTTCGTGGTTTCACAGCCCATGCTGAACGACTGGAACTTGTTGCGATCTTTTGTGGCAGTGGTGGAGACCGGTTCACTGAGCCGAGCCGCTGCGAAGCTGAACATCACACAACCGAGCATCAGCCGGCACATTCGCGAGCTGGAACGGCTGCTTGGTGAAACGCTGTTCGACCGCCGCCCGAGTGGCATGGTGACCTTGGGTCGGGCCATGACGCTGTACGACACGGTGCGAGGCATGCAAGAGCTGGCGCACAGGGCGGAGGGGCTGATGAGCAATGCGCCCCAGCGCGTTGCTGGCCTGGTGCGTATCACCACCAGCGTGCCATTTGCAGTGCATGTGCTGCCACCTTGGCTGGCGAGCCTGATGCAAGCAGAGCCCGAGCTGGAAATTGAGCTGCGCGCGACGCCGGAAATTGAGAACCTCTTGCGCCGCGATGCCGACATTGCGGTGCGTTTCGCGCGGCCGATTCAGGAGGGCGTTATCGCACAGCGCGTCGGTGTCGCTGCTGTCGGCCTGTATGTCAGCACCGAGTACCGCGCACGTTGCGGCGTACCCATGACGCTGAAGGAATCCATGTCGCACCTGCTGATTGGCGGTAACGATGTCCTGAACCGCATACACCCAAGCGACGTGCAACTGCCCCCCGAGATCAACTTCCGGTTTCGTACTGACTCTGAGCTCGCTCGCCTGACGGCCATCGAGGCTGGCATGGGAATCGGCCCGGTTCTGGTCAACATCGCCGAATCACGACCGAACTTGCATCGGATCCTCAACGACGAGATGAACATCCCGCTCGAGATATGGCTGTGCGGACACGATGACCTTCGCCGCAGCGCTCGCATTCGGCGCGTCTTCGACCATCTGTGCGAGAGGCTCATCGGCCAATTTGGTGGCGAGAGCGCAGAGCCAGGCAGCCCGCTCCCACTGTGAGATCTGCGAATCGGACAATCGCTGTGTGCTGCAGCGTTGAATTGCCGACTCATGCACTTCCCGTTCCACTCAACGGTTTGCTTGGCTACTGCCTGCCTTGGGCGACGTCCACGCTGCAAGCCAAACGCTGACCATCATGGCGGCCGACAATTAACTTGAGCGCCGTATTGACTCATCAGTTCTGACCTTGTCCCCGGAAAGCGAATCCCTTGCTGAGTGATTCAATCTAAGCAAGGACAACGGAAATGACGACGGCACAACGCAGGCGCGCTACACGCTGGAGCTCGAGCAAAAGGCTGTGCGGCTGGTCGAAGGTGGCCAGAGCATCGCTGCGGCAGCCCGCACGCTGGGCGTGGTCGATCAGACGCTGTTCAACTGGGGCAAGGCGCACCGGGCCGGCAAGCTCACTGGCGTTGACAGCAAGGTCGTCAGCGCTGAGCAGATGGAGATCAGCCGCTTGCGGGCCGAGTTGGCGCGCGTGAAGATGGAGCGCGACATCCTGCGAAAAGCGACGGCGTACTTCGCAAAGGCAGCGAAGTGAAGGACGCCTTTATGCAACGCCACCGGCGCATGTGGCCGGTCTCGGTGCAGTGCCGGGTGCTCGAGCTCAGCGTGGCTGGCCACCACGAACACTTCGTTCGCCGCGCCAGCGATGCCCAGCGCCGCCGTCTGAGCGATAACGCGCTGCTGGTGCACATCAAGGCCATTCATACCAAGACTCACGGCGGCTACGGCTGGCCCCGCACCTGGAAGGAATTGCCGGCCAGCGGCGTCCGCGTGGGCAAGCAGCGCGTCCAAAAGCTCATGCAGTTGCACGGCATACGCGCCAAGGGCAAGCGACGCTTCAAGGTCACCACCGACGAGGGTCGGTTGTTCCTGGCCGCGGTGATCGACCTGTTCGGCCGCCAGGTGATCGGCCGGAGCCTGCGCCAGGACATGACGCACGAAATCGTCATCGACGCGCTGCGCATGGCCTGGTTCAAGAGCCATCCGAGCAAGCAGGCCGGGGTGATCTTCCACAGCGACCGGGGCCGCCGTCCCGGAGACAACCCGTCGTCGCAACACATCCAAAACGGAGGTGTTGATGAAGCAGAAGACGTTGAGATCGAATCGATCGTTGCGACCCAAGCTGCGGTCGCCAGGCAGGCCGCCGGTACTGCATCGCGCAGAGCGATGGCCGTTCTGGAAGGCGATCGCGCAAGGACATACCAGCGAGGACGCAGCGGCAATCGCCGGCGTGGCACCGGCTGTAGGAACTCGATGGTTCCGACAATGCGGCGGTATGCCTCCGTCCAATCTCGCACCATCCGCCCCAGCGCCCACAGGGCGGTACCTCGACTTCGCTGAGCGTGAGCAGATCGCACTGGCGCGTGCCCGTGGTGAAGGCGTTCGAGAGATTGCCAAGCAACTCGGTCGATCGCCATCGACGATCTCGCGCGAACTGCGGCGCAATGCAGCAACGCGTGGGGGCAGCCTTGAATACCGAGCCCACACGGCGCAGTGGCATGCTGACCGCGCAGCGATGCGCCCGAAGCCTGCCAAACTGCTGACGAACGCCGTGCTGCGCGAATACGTGCAGGAGCGGCTGGCCGGCAACATCGCGACGCCTGGTGGCAAATCGATCGCAGGACCGCGAGTCGAGTGGAAGGGCCGCCGACATGGGCCAAGACAAGCCCGCCGATGGTCGAAGGCTTGGAGCCCGGAGCAGATCGCCAACCGTCTGTTGATGGATTTCCCCGAAGACACTTCGATGCGCATCAGCCATGAAGCGATCTACCAGGCGCTGTACGTGCAGGGCCGCGGGGCATTGCGCAGGGAACTGACCGCCTGCCTGCGCACCGGACGCGCCTTGCGGGTGCCCAGGGAGCGCGTGCGAAATCGGGGGAAGTCCTTCGTGACCCCGGAGATCCTCATCAGCGAGCGGCCGGCCTGCGTCGAGGATCGCGCTGTACCCGGCCATTGGGAGGGCGATTTGATTGTGGGACTGGCAAGCTCGGCCATCGGAACATTGGTCGAAAGGTCTACGCGCTTCACGATGCTGCTGCACCTTCCGCCCCATCCCGGCCACGGCAAGCAACCGCGCGAGAAGCATGGCCCCGCATTGGCTGGCCACGGTGCCCAAGCCGTGCGTGACGCGATCACGAAAGCGATGGCTTCATTGCCGGACCAATTCCGGAAGTCATTGACATGGGACCAAGGTACCGAGATGAGCCAGCATGCAAAGCTCTCGATGGACACGGGCTTGGAGGTGTACTTCTGCGATCCCCAGAGCCCTTGGCAGCGAGGGACCAACGAGAACACCAATGGCCTGCTGCGGCAATATTTCCCGAAGGGAACAGACCTCAGCGCACACAAGGCCAGCGAATTGAACGCAGTGGCACTCGCGTTGAACACAAGACCCCGCAAGACGCTCGGCTGGCGGACACCAACGGAAGCGTTCAATGAACTGATACGCTCGGCCAAGCAAAGCAGTGTTGCGACGACCAGTTGAATCCGGGCTGCGAGCCCCTGTCCGAGTGATGGATCAGGCTGCTGTCGCGCTCGGGTTGGCGCGCGAACAGCGCCTGCTCCAGCGCATCGAGCACGAAGTCCGTTTGCATCGAACTGCTGACACGCCAGCCCACGATGCGCCTGGCGAACACGTCGATGACAAAGGCCACGTGCAGCCAGGCCTGTCAGGTCGAGACATAGGTAATGTCAGACACCCAGAGCTGGTTGGGCCGCTCTGCCCGGAACTGCCGGTCGACCTTGTCCCGCGGGCACACGGCCTTGCTGTCGCTGACCGTCGTGCGCACCACACGGCCTCGCCTCACACCGTGCAAGCCCTGGCGCCGCATCAGCCGCTCGACGGTGCAGCGCGCCACCGAGGTGCCCTGCCGAGCCAGTTGCCGCCAGACCTTGTCGGCGCCATAGACCTTCATGTTGGCCTGCCAGACCTGCTCGATCTGCGGCATCAGAACGTCGTCGCGTTGGGCCCTGGCGCAGCGCCGCTGCGGGTCGCGTTGACGCGCTGCGTGGCGCCTGTAGCCCGACGGGGCGATCTGCAGGGCCTTGCAATCGGCTCGACCCCGTGCGTGGTGCGATGCGGGTGCGATGCGGGTGCGATGCGTGTCGATGAAGCCCTTCATGACTTCAGTCGGCGGTCGAGCTCCGCCTGTGCGAAAAACGCGCTGGCCAGCTTCAAGATCTCGTTGGCGCGGCTCGCAGCTCCTTGACTTCGCGCTCGAGATCCTTGAGGCGCTGTGCCTCGGCCGTGCTGATGCCAGCTCGCGGCCAGGCGGCCTGCATCAGTCTTTGTGCTTGTCGTGCCCTTTGTCTTTGTCCTTGTCTTTGTGTTTGCCGTGGCCCTTGCCGCGCGGTTGCACATTGTCTTCGTACCAACTGTCCTGCACGAAGTACACCGGCTGGCCGCAAGCGTCGTAACGACCGCAGTGTTTGCGCCAGTTCTTGCGGTGTCCGGGCGGCACCCAAAGGTACACCGGCTGCAACGGCCGAATTTGCGCTTGCTGCACGATGATCACCGGCTGGCTCTGCACCAGCACCGGTTGTGGAAACCGGCCAATGTCGACGCGCCCGTAAACGCCTGGCTGGCTGACCTGCACCGACACGCCGACGTCCGCGGCTTGGGCCGGCAGTGCACCTGACAAGGCAACCAGCGAGGTCAGCAAGGCAACACCTGAAAACATTTTGGTCATGACGCAATCTTGGTAGTGGCGATGACCCTGTAACGCCGCGACCCTGCGGCGCGTTGTCATGGAGCGCGCCGAATGGCAAGGATGGTTGATAGAGCCCGTGTGAAATTTGGCAGACTGCGAAGGCGGGAGAGGCCTGCGCACCGCCGGCGGCGGTGCTGGCGCCATAGCCCCCAGACATCAGGGCTGGGGGCTTGCCGGCACGTGTCCAAGCCGCAATCCCACCGCCCAGCGGCGCTGCGACCCGGGCCAGTGGGTGATGGGCCCTTGCAACGCGCAGGGGCAAAATACTTACCGGCCCATCCCGAGCCGCCCTCGCGTTAAGCGCACCCACCATGCTCGACCACCTTGAATCCCGCTCCCGGCATGCCGCCGCGGGTCTGCCCATCAGCACCCTGCACTGGGCGGTGCGAGGTGTGCACGAAGAATCTGAACAGCTCAGCGTGCGTGACGATGTCGCCGAGGCGCCCAGCCGTGCACTGGACGACGGCGCCATGGTCACCGTCATCGACGGTGGCCAGGGTTACGCCGCCACCTCGGATTTGTCTGAAGCCGGCCTGACCGCCGCCTTTGCACGCGCCCATGCGTTGGCGCGCGCCGGGGCAGGCCGCACGGTGGTGGACCACGCACAGGTCGCGCGCTCCAGCGCACGCGGCCAGTACACCAGCCGCGTCGACCGTACCTTTTCCACCAGCACGCTGCCAGAACGGCTGGGCTGGCTTCGCGAGGTGTGTGCTGCAGCCGGCGGCGACGAGCGCATCGTCGACCGCCACGCCACGTTGTGGAACGTGCGCAGCCAGCAGCTGCACATCAGCAGCGACGGCGGGCGCACCGAACAGCAGTGGGAATTCACCACCCCATCGGTCACCGCCACGGCCCACGCTGGCGGGGTGACGCAGGTGCGGTCCAGCGGCGGCCAGTACAACGGCTTTTGCCAGCAAGGCGGCATAGAGGTGCTGGAACGCGCCGGATTCCGCACCCAGGAAGGCCCGCGCGTGGCACGCGAGGCCCTTGAATTGGTGGGTGCGGCGCCCTGCCCCAGCGCCACCATGGACATCATCCTGATGCCCGACCAGATGACCTTGCAGATTCACGAAAGCATCGGCCACCCGCTGGAGCTGGACCGCATCCTGGGCGACGAGCGCAACTTCGCCGGCACCAGTTTTGTCACGCTGGACATGTTCGGCCAATACCAGTACGGCAGCACGTTGTTGAACGTGAGTTACGACCCCGGCCACGCGCACGAATTTGCAAGCTTCGCATTCGACGACGAAGGCACACCGGCCGAACGCGCCCTGCTCATCGAGCGCGGCCGCCTGGTGCGGCCATTGGGCGGCACGCTGTCGCAAGCCCGCGCGCGGGCGCTGGGCTTCGAACTGGGCGCCGTGGCCACCACGCGTTCAGCCGGCTGGAACCGCGCGCCCATCGACCGCATGAGCAACCTGAACGTCGAGCCCGGCGACCAGACGCTGGCGCAGATGATCGCGGCCACCGAACTGGGCATCGTCATGCACACCAACTGTTCGTGGAGCATCGACGACTCGCGCAACAAGTTCCAGTTCGGTTGCGAATACGCGCAGATGGTGCGCGGCGGCGCCCTGGCCGAAGTCGTGCGCAACCCCAACTACCGCGGCGTCAGCGCCACTTTTTGGCGTTCACTGGTCGGCGTGGGCCGAGCCGACACCGTGGTGGTGGGCGGCACGCCTTTTTGCGGCAAGGGCGAGCCTTCGCAGGTGATCCGGGTCGGGCATGCGTCGCCGCCCTGCCGCTTTGCTGCGGTGGATGTATTCGGGGGTGCGGCATGAACAGCACCGGCGCGTACCTCGACCCGGCGTCGTTCACGGCACTGGCCACTTCACTGCTGCAGGCCGACCCGGCGGTGGACCGCACCAGCCTGTACCTGCGCGCCGAAGACAGCGAATTCCTGCGCTTCAACCTGTCGGCCCTGCGACAGGCCACGCAGGTGCAGCAGGCTTATGTGACGCTGGCTGTGGAACGCGGCCAGCGGCGCGCCGAAAGCACCTTGTCGCTGTCCGGCGAGCCCGGCGCCGATGAGCTGCAGCTTCAGCAAGAACGCACGCTGCTCATCAGCCAGCTCGACCTGATTGCCGACGACCCCTGGTTGCCCAAGCCGCCGCCAGCCGCCACCAGCCAGCGCGATGACCGCGGTGTCCTGCCCGCGGCGCACGAGGTGATTGCCCTTGTGCACGAACTGGCGGGTGCCCGGTTGAAGCAAGACCTGGTGGGCTTCTGCGCCGCCGGGCCGGTGGCGCATGCCTTTGCCGACAGCCTGGGTTCACGCCACTGGCACCGCGTGGAAACCTTCAACTTCGAGTGGTGCCTGTACTACCGCGCCGACAAGGCGGTGAAGACCAATTACGCCGGCACGCACTGGGACGCGGCGGTGTTTGCGCAGAAACTGGAAGTCGCCGCGCGCCGCGTGCCCTTGCTGGAACGCAGCGCGCACACGCTGGCGCCGGGCCGCTACCGGGCCGTGTTTTCGCCCGCCGCCATGAACGAGGTGTTGAGCACTTTGGGTTGGACAGGTTTTGGCCTGAAGGCGCGGCGCACCGGCGTCAGCTCGCTGATGCGGCTGCAACGTGGCGACGCCGCGCTAGCCGACGGCTTTCATCTCGACGAGGCTTTTTCGTTAGGCACGTCACCGGCCTTCACGGCGCAGGGCGAGATGCGCCCGCCCAGCGTGGCGCTGGTGGCCGGTGGCCGGCTGCCTGCCGGCGGCGGCACCTTGAACTCACCCCGTTCCGCGGCCGAGTACGGCGTGGCTGCCAACGGCGTGGGCGCCGACGAGTCGCCCGAAGCCTTGCACTTGCGCGGCGGCCACATCGCGCAGG
>ENA-OFCX01001281-OFCX01001281.1-metagenomes-genome-assembly--contig:-NODE-1281-length-10414-cov-3.050970_pt1 | contig 10414 bp, 11 predicted proteins | sample MGYA00153384_OFCX01 | MGnify analysis MGYA00153384
GATCAGATCCGGGTAATTTTTAAGCGGTGTGTGTGCCGACAACATGTCGTTGTAGGCAGTGACGATGCCAATGTTGGGCGCGTGCTCGGCAACGATTTTGAAGCGGTCATTTGCAGGGCTACCCGCCACCGCATGCGCCAGATTGGCGCAACCCATTCGGTCAACACTCCGGGCTCGCGTTGCTGCTGCATCAATTTGCGCCAGATACGCGCTGCGCCGGGTGCGGCTGCGCTCAATAATGCGGGCCGTAACGCGTACGACTTCAGGATGCAGATTCAGATCAGCCATGACCAGCTTTCAAAGTTATGTAACTAAATTACAAGCTGGATGGTAACTGTTGATCAGGCGCATTTGTGTAGTCCAAGTTACCAGTAGGGTACTAAACCCCTGGGCCACCCTCTACATGCCAACGCGCTTATTGCAGCGCGACTTCAACTCTGCGCGCCTCGGCATTGCTGCCAGTGGCTTTCAGCTCTTCAGGTTTTTTCAGTTCAATCTTGTCGTCGGTGACGCCAGACACCTTCAATGCATCACGGACGGCAAAGGCGCGCAACTTGGCAAGTTCGGCATTTTTGGCGGCGCTGCCTGTGGCATCGTGGTAGCCAGAAATCACCAGCTTTTTGCCCTCTTTCGCGCCCTTGATGACATCGGTCAGCGCATCATTTGCGCCCGTTGCCAAATCTGACTTGCCAGATGCAAAGTAAAACTTCACCACCCCGTTTTCAACTTTCACGCTGGCGGCATCCATCGCGTTTTGGGCGGCAGTGGACACATCATTGGCTGGCAACACGGTGGTGGCTGCGGCTACGGCAGTTTTGGGTGTTGCCGCCATCTTGCCGCGCTGGTACACGCTGACACCGACCACCAGCGCAATCACCAAAGCGACCAGGCCAAACACCACCCACAATACCAAGCCTTGCTGGCCATCATCATCTTGAGAAGACATTGCTTTACTTTCTATAAAAAAACTGGCCTTATTGTAAAGTCTGACTGTGATGACATTGCACAAAACACCGAATCCCGCACATTCGCTTGACGCCATCAAAAGCCAGTGGGGTGGCAAACATGATTTATGGGTTTTTGGTTACGCCTCACTCATCTGGCGGCCCGAGTTTGAATTTGCAGAGCAACGCTTTGCCACCACCAGCGGCTACCACCGTGCGTTAAAAATGTGGAGCACCTACAACCGGGGCACGCCTGAGCGGCCTGGTCTGGTGTTTGGCCTGTTGCCCGGCGGCAGTTGCAAGGGCATGGTGTTTCGCATCCCGCGCGCCAAAGTCGCTGCCGCTTTGCCGCCGCTGTGGGAGCGTGAAATGCCCAATGCCGTGTACGAACCGAAATGGCTGCGCTGCCAAACGCTGCACAACGGCCAAAAACACAGCGTCATGGCACTGGCTTTTACCTTGTCAAAACGCAGCCCCGATCACACCGGCGAGCTGTCTCATGACGTTTACCGCAAAATATTTGCCGAAGCATCAGGGCGCTACGGCAGCACCCGCGACTACGCACAACTGACCTACGACGGCTTGCGCAAAGTCGGCATCCATGACCGGGCGCTGGGGGAGTTGCTCAAGCGGGTTTGCGACTAGCCAGCAGAGTTTCAGCGCGTTGCAGGTCGTCCAGCGTGTCTACATCCATCACGCAACCGACATCATCCACGTCAATCATTGCTATTGAATCAGTAGCTTCTTGCGCCCGTATCAATTGGACCGCACCCTGATTCCCTTGTAAATTCAGCAACTCTGACATGCATTCAAGGCCAAAACGTACCGGGTGGCCACGCTGGCCTTGAAAAATCGGCACGGTCACGGCGCGGGGTGGTGCAAAAGCAATTTTGCGCATGGTATCGCTTTGAATCAGCGGTAAATCGGCAGGCAAAATCAGCCAGGCGGTGGCACCCGGTGTGGCTTTGACACCCGCAGCAATCGAGTCGCCCATGCCTGGCCGCGCCGGATCAGCCTCCACAACGTGATAAGCCAAACCGCTGGCTTTGACGGCATCCAGCACGTGGTCGATCACGCGCTTGCCAGCCAGCAGGGCTTGCAGCTTGTGAACGCTGCCGCCCGACGCAGCAAAGCGCTCGCCACGGCCTGCGGCCAAAACTATCACGACTGGACAAGGTGGAAAAAGGGACATGTTGGATATGGCAGGAGCTGAAGGAACGTCATCTTTATACTAGAAACATGACCGACCCAACACCCCGTGCATCGTCCATAGCCGACCTGCGCAAAAGCTATGAGCGCGCAGAACTCAATGAACAGGCTTCGCAAGCTGACCCCTTTGCACAATTCGACCAGTGGCTCAAAGAGGCCATTACGGCACAGGTACCTGAGCCCAACGCCATGACGCTGGCCACGGTAGGCAGCGACTTGCGGCCCTCAACCCGGGTGGTGTTGATCAAGGGTTTTGATGCGCGCGGCATTGTCTGGTACACCAATTACGCCAGCCGTAAAGGGCTAGAGCTGGCGGGCAACCCGAACGCAGCCTTGCAGTTTCATTGGGTGGAGCTGGAACGCACGGTCCGGATTGAAGGCGTGGTTGAAAAAGTCTCAAGCGAAGAAAGCGACGCATACTTTCATTCACGCCCCCTTGACTCGCGTATCGGTGCCTGGGCCAGCCCGCAAAGCGAGGTGATTTCAGGCCGTGGGGTACTGGTGGCCAATGCTGCGCTGTACGGCGCCAAATTTTTGTTACAGCCCCCGCGCCCGCCGCACTGGGGTGGCTACCGCTTGAAACCCGACAACTGGCAGTTTTGGCAAGGCCGCCCAAGCCGCCTGCATGACAGATTGCGCTATACGCTGCAAGGTAATGACGACTGGCTCAGGGAACGCTTGGCTCCTTAAACGACAACCGGTTCGTGCGCCAGCAATATGCCAAAGCGCTCATAAACGCTGGTTTGTATTGACTTGGCCAGGGTCATGACTTCGCCGCCCGTCACCGGGTCTGTGCTGCCGCCACGATTGACCAGCACCAGCGCCTGCCGCTCATACACGCCTGCGTTGCCGATGTGTTTGCCCTTCCATCCGCAAGCGTCAATCAACCAGCCCGCTGCCAGCTTGACCGAACCATCAGCCAGCACATAGTGAACAATTTTGGGTTCACGTTCAATGATGTCGGCGCATTGTTCGGCAGTCACCGTCGGGTTTTTAAAAAAACTGCCCGCGTTGCCCAGTACCCGCCAGTCGGGCAGCTTGGCACGGCGAATCTCGCAGACCCACTCATAAATTTGTAGTGCTGTAGGCTGGTCTACATTTGCCTGAATGCGCTTTTTTTCCAGGTCTGCATAGCCCAGCACGGGCTTCCAGTTTTTCGGCAGGGCAAAACGCACATGGGTAATCAAGGCCTTATCCGCCAACCCGAAACCTTGGCTCGACACATGTTTGAACACCGAGTCACGGTAGCCAAAAGCGCACTGCGCGGCATTCAGGGCAAATCGCTGGCCGGTCGTTAAGTCAACCGCGTCGAGTGATTCAAACCGGTCTTGCAGCTCGACCCCATAAGCGCCAATGTTTTGCACCGGCGATGCTCCCACGCTGCCTGGGATGAGGGCCAGATTTTCCAGGCCGGGGTAGCCGTTTTCCAGCGTCCAGGTCACCAGGTCGTGCCAGTTTTCACCCGCGCCAGCCTCCACAATCCAGGCTTTGGCGGTTTCACTGACCAGCCGTTTGCCCAGGAAGTCAACTTTGAGCACCAGTGGCTTGACATCACCCGTCAGCACAATATTGCTGCCGCCACCCAGAATGAACATGGGGGCGACTTTAAGCGCTGGATCTGCCAAAACGGCATCAATATCGGCCTGGTTTTGCAGGCGAACGAGAGATAAAGCCTTGGCCACAATGCCAAAGGTATTAAAAGACTTTAACGGGACGTTTTTCTCGACTAACATGACGTGATTGTCCCATTGCAGTGGCGCCCAATTCACTCATCTCTTAAAAACTATGCCTTCTTTTGACACTGTGCTTGAAGCAGACCTGGTCAAGGTCAAAAATGCCGTTGAAAACACTGCCAAAGAAATCGGCACGCGCTTTGACTTCAAGGGCACATCCGCATCGATTGAGCTGAAGGACAAAGAAATTATTTTGATCGGCGACAGTGATTTCCAGCTCGACCAGATCAACGATATTTTGCGTAACAAGCTGACCAAGGCGGCTGTGGATGCGCGCTTTCTGGATGTCGGCAAATCCACCAAAATCGGCGGCGACAAGGTCAAGCAAATCAACACCGTGCGCAACGGTATTGAAAGCGAGCTGGCCAAAAAAATTCAGGTGCTGCTCAAAGGCAGCAAGATCAAGGTGCAGGGCGCAATTCAGGAAGAAAAAGTCCGTGTGACGGGCGGCAAGCGGGACGACTTGCAGGCCGCCATGGCTTTGATTCGGGCTGAAAACGCTGATTTTCCCTTGAGTTTTAACAACTTTCGCGACTGATCCCATGAAGCTGCTGGCTGTTAAAACTGCGGCGTTGTTGACCATGCTGCTAGCAGCCGTAACTGCACAAGCTCAGTCAGTTGCTTTGGCTGGGATGTTGGGCAGCAAAGCGCTTCTGGTGGTTAACGGCACCGCCCCCAAAACAGTCGCACCGGGCGAAACGCATGAAGGCGTGAAAGTCATTTCTACCAGTGGCGACCAGGCAGTGGTGGAGCAGGGCGGCAAGCGCAACACGCTGCGCGTGGGTGAAGCGCCCGTCAACATGGGCGCCAGCAAAGGCAGCGGCAAGGGCAACCGCATTGTGCTGGTAGCGGGCAGCGGCGGCCACTTCATGACGGCTGGACAAATCAATGGCAAGGCGGTGCAGTTCATGGTGGATACGGGTGCTACATCGGTGGCCATGGGCGCGCAGGATGCGGAGCGCACGGGCATCAACTTCAGAGCGGGCCAGCCGGTGATGATGTCTACCGCCAACGGCAATGTGCAGGGTTACCGCATCAAGCTCGATTCAGTGCGTGTGGGTGATGTGGAAGTGTTTGGCGTCGATGCCGTCGTCACACCGCAACCCATGCCCTACATGCTGCTGGGCAACAGTTTTTTAACGCGCTTTCAAATGCTGCGTGAAAACGACCAGATGACGCTGACGAAAAGGTAGCGTTTCACTTAACTGGTTTTTTTACCGAAACCCAGTTTTGACTCTTTCCCCGACACCAGCTTGTTGATGTTCTCGCGGTGGCGTATCACCAGCAACATGCCAATCATGAAAATCGCCATCAATATGCTGCGCTCTGAATACCAGGCCGCACGGTCACCAAACAAATAAAACAGCGGCGCAAACGCCGCGCTGGCCATTGACGCAACAGATGAGTAACGCGTGAAGTACGCAATGATCAGCCAGGTTGCGAGGGTGGCCAGCCCCAGCAACCATTCAATACCCAGCAGCGCACCCGCAGCAGTCGCCACGCCTTTGCCGCCCTGAAACTTGAAGAAAATCGGAAACAAATGCCCCAGGAAAGCCGCAAAAGCCACTGCCGCCATGGTGCCGTCTTCAAGCCCATAGTCTTTGCCGAACCACTTGACCAGCACCACGGGCAGCCAGCCCTTGAAGCCATCCAGCAGCAGCGTAGCAACGGCTGCCATTTTGTTGCCTGAACGCAGCACGTTGGTCGCGCCGGGGTTGTTGCTGCCGTAGCTGCGCGGGTCTTTGAGCCCCATCACGCGGCTGACGATGACAGCAAACGACAGCGAGCCGACCAAATAAGCCAGCAACACGGCAGCGATTGAGTAGAGATAGTCCAAAGCAAATCCTCCTGTTATTCAGCTGATACGCACGGTAGCGATTTTGCACCCACATCAAAGCGCAGGGTCGCGAATGTCCCAACGGATTTTGTCAATCTCTGCCAGCAACTCTGGGCTCAAGGTGGTGCCATGTGCGTCGATGTCTTGATCAAGCTGCGCCAACGACGTGACACCGATGATGGTGCTGGTGACCTGCCATTTGGTGTAGCAAAAGGCCAGCGCCATCTGGGTGGGGCTCATGCCGTTGGCAACGGCCAGCGCGTTGTAGCGGCGAGCAGCGGTCAGTGACTCTGGCCTGCCCCAGCGCTGCTTTTGCATGCTTTCAAACAGGCTCATGCGGCCAATGTTTTTGTGCGCGGGGTCAGTGATGCCGGTCTTGTCGTACTTGCCCGTCAGCAAACCAAAACCCAGTGGTGAATAGGCGAGCAACGACACACCCAGGCGGTGCAAGCTTTCATCCAGCCCATTTTCATAAGTCCGGTTGATCAGGCAGTACGGATTTTGCAGTGTGGCGATGCGCGGCAAGCCGTGTTGTTCGGCCAGGCGTACAAATTCATGCACGCCGTAAGGCGTTTCGTTGGACAGGCCAATTGCACGCACTTTGCCCGCCTTGACAAGCGATGCCAGCGCTTCGAGCTGGGTGTGGATGCTGGACACCACTTTGTCTTTGGTCGGGTCAAAGTATTGCATGCCAAACATCGGCACGTTGCGCGCTGGCCAGTGGATTTGGTAGAGGTCAATCACATGGGTTTGCAGGCGCTTCAGGCTGGCCTCACAAGCCGCCGTGATGTCGGCCGCTGTCAGGTCGGGGCTGCCTTCGCGTATCCACGGCATGCCGCGTGCAGGGCCGGCGACTTTGGTAGCCAACACCCATTGCTGCCGGGCGGCAGGGTGTTTGGCAAACCAGTTGCCCAAAATGGTTTCAGTTGCGCCAAAGGTTTCAGCCCGGGCGGGCACTGAATACATCTCTGCAGCGTCCATAAAGTTGATGCCGCGATGCGCCGCACGGTCAAGAATGTTGTGGGCTGTGCTCTCGTTAACCTGCTCGCCAAAAGTCATGGTGCCCAGACAGATGGGGGTAACGTGCAGGCCGCTTTGGCCAAGTTGGACTTTGTTCATGTGCGTTGTTGTTTGTGTGAAAGAAGTGACGAAAGCCACAAAACCCTAGTTTAAATCGGCTGGGATGGCGCTGCAGATACTGACAGTTTGAGGGATTGTCTTACAGGCCGTTAACATGCGACACACTAGCATCAGGCTGTTAGCGTCTTCAATGTCGCTTTAACTGCATTTAAACCTTTAAACCTACAAAAAGGATCCCTTCATGAAAACACTCACCATCAAATCACTGAGCTGTGTTGCACTGAGCATTGCTGTGCTGTCAGGCTGCGCCAACATGAGCGAAACACAAAAAGGTACCGCACAGGGCGCAGGCATCGGGGCCGTGGGCGGTGCGCTGATTGGTGCGGCAATGGGCGGTTCAAAAGGTGCAGCGACGGGTGCTGTGTTGGGTGGCGCCGCAGGTGCAGGTGGCGGCTACATCTGGTCCAAGAAAATGCAGGATCAAAAAGCCGCCATGGAAAGAGCCACGGTAGGCACAGGCGTTGCCGTGACGCAAACCACTGACAACCGCCTGAAACTTGACATTCCAAGCGACGTGTCGTTTGACACAGGTCGTGCAGACATCAAGTCCAACTTTGGCCCGATCCTGAACCAATTTGCGACCAGCCTGAACCAGAACGCAGTGACCACCATCACCATCGTCGGCCATACCGACAGCACCGGTTCCGACAGCATCAACAACCCGCTGTCTGTGGATCGCGCTGAAGCGGCCCGTGACTACCTGGTCAGCCGTGGTGTAGCACGTAACCGCATCGCCACAGATGGCCGTGGCGCACGTGAGCCGATTGCCGACAACAACACACAACAAGGCCGTGACAAAAATCGTCGGGTTGAGATTTATGTGGCTGAGCAAGTTGCCTCTAAATAATCTTTAGAGCACTCATCAAAAAGCACCTTCGGGTGCTTTTTTTATGCGTTCATGAATCTTTCTTCTTCCTGCAAGCGCAGTACACGCCTTTGCACCTTGCCGGTCGTCGTCATCGGCAATGCATCAATAAATTCAATTTCTTTCGGATATTCATATGGAGCGAGCATTTTTTTGACATGTTGCTGCAATTGAGCCGTTATTTCAGCATCAAAACCGGCTTTTGATGAATGAATACGGGCGCGAGCAGCTCCTAAATCAGGAGCAAGTACAACATACGCTTTAACCACGGCTCCGCGCTCCTTGTCGGGTTTGGGCACAACAGCGACGTTGGCAACTGCCGGGTGTTTGAGCAAGCAGTTCTCAATCTCCCCAGGCCCGATGCGGTAACCCGCCGCTTTGAAAATATCGTCAGCCCGACCCTCGTACCACAGGTAGCCATCTGCGTCGCGCCTGGCCATGTCGCCTGTTCGGCACCAGTCCCCGGTGAACTTGGCCTGCGTGGCGGTGTCCTTCTTCCAATAGCCCAAAAAGAAAATCGGGTCTGGCTGGCCGTGCACGTCAAAGCGGTTAACAGCCACATCGCCTGGCACGCCGACTGCGCATTCATGGCCCTCATCATCAATGACCGCCACCCGGTGGCCGGGGTAGCCTTTGCCCATGCTGCCAGCACGTGCAGGCCATCCAATGTGCGCCCCCACGCTTGTCGCTTCGCGTACTGCACGGCCACTTGTGGGGGCTGAACTTGCTTCGGCAGCACGCCCAGCGCGCCGTTCGCCTCTATCTGCGCTAAAGCGATTCATCGAACAGTTGCCCACCACGTAATTAATCTCGGTCTGGCCGAACATTTCGTTCACCACCACACCCATCTCGTCACGACAGTAGCCAAACACGGCATCGCCCACCGCCTCGCCAGCGCTCATCAAGCCCTCGAGTTTTAACTTGAAATGCTTGCGTGGCTGTGGGTAGGCCTTCATCATGGCTTTGAGCGCAGTAGGGAACAAAAAGCTGTGCGTCACGCCGTGCTGCTGCATCAGGCTGAAAGCCAGTTCAGGGCTGAAGCGACCGTTAAAAGCGATGATGGGACGGCCAAAATAAAGCGTTGGCAGCAGCGCGTCCATCAATCCCCCAGTCCATGCCCAGTCTGCCGGAGACCAAAATACGGCATTTGACTCTGCATTGGTTTTAGCGTCAAAACCAAACCAGTTCTGGCTACACACAAAACCCGTCAAGTTGCCAATCAGCGCCCGGTGCGGCAGCAACGCTCCTTTGGGTGGGCCTGTGGTACCGCTGGTGTAAATCAAAATCGCCGCCTCTTCAGCTTTGGTTTTAACGGCTGTGAAGGCGCTTTTATGTTTTGCAATCGCTGCCTCGTATTGAACATCCGCCGTGCAGTCGCCCACGGCAATCACTTTTTTCAAAGCACGGCAGCCAGAGCGCACTTGCTGCAAGCTGGCCATACTGCTCTCGTCGGCAATTGCCACCACCGCCTCACTGTCTTGCAGGCGGTATTCCAGCGCCTCGGGTCCAAACAGCATGGACAGCGGCATGGCCACCGCGCCAAGCTGAAACACCGCGATGTAAGCCACAGCCGTTTCAAAGCGCTGCGGCATGACGATGGCCACCCTGTCACCGCGTTGCACGCCCAGGCCATTCAGCACATGGCTGAGGGCATCGGCCGCCTTTTTTAGCTCATGGTAGGTATAAAAAGTGGCTGTAGCGCCCTGTTTATGGGCGCAAACAGCTATCTTTTTAATAGCGTTTGATGATGCACCTGAAACACGTGCCCAGCGGCTGCAGCAGACCTCAGCAATGTTAAAGTATTCAGGCACTTGCCAGGCGAAGTTTTGATGCAACTCGGCATAGTTATCAAAGGGGCTGTTGACCGCTTTGTCACGGTTTTGACTGCGCTTAGGTTTTGCTTTCTTTATCATGCCTCCAATGTACAAAGAAAAACGCACTTCTCGCAGCGAGTTTGTCCCAATAAGGTCTCTCAGCTATCACGTTCGCATCTGGCAAGGCAACACAGTGTCAAGCACCCTGCCCCCACTGGTTTTGGTTCATGGCTGGATGGATGTCGCCGCGTCCTACCAGTTCATGGTTGATGCACTCACTGATGCGTTTGCCGCAGGCCGCACAATCATCGCGCCGGACTGGCGCGGTTTTGGTTTGACCAGTGGTGCTGCTGACAACTACTGGCTGCCCGACTATCTGGCTGACCTTGATTTTTTGCTGGACCATTACGTCAAAGATCAAAAAGTCGATCTGGTTGGCCACAGCATGGGCGGTAACGTTGCCATGGTCTACGCTGGCGTGCGGCCAGAGCGCATCCGCCGGCTGGTTAACCTGGAAGGCTTCGGCCTGGAGTCCAGCAAACCTGCCCAGGCCCCGACCCGTTACGCCAAGTGGATGGATCAGCTGAAAAGCCTGCACAAAGGCGAGCTGGACCTGAAACCATACGGCGACGTGAGCGGTGTTGCCAAGCGGTTGATGAAAACCAACCCGCGCCTGAGCGAAGACAAAGCCAACTGGCTGGCCGCCCATTGGGCAAAACAAAACGTCGCTGGGCAATGGCTGATTTTGGGCGAGCCTGGACACAAGGTGGTCAGCGCCAACATTTACCGGGTTGAAGAAGCGCTGGAAATGTACAAGCGCATCACGGCGCCCGTGCTGGCAGTAGAGGCATCTGACGATTCACTTGAAAAAT
>ENA-OFCX01001283-OFCX01001283.1-metagenomes-genome-assembly--contig:-NODE-1283-length-10412-cov-4.712755_pt1 | contig 10412 bp, 7 predicted proteins | sample MGYA00153384_OFCX01 | MGnify analysis MGYA00153384
CACCACGGGCGAGGCGATCTGCGCCTTCGTCGTGCTGAAGGGCCCGCGCCCGACCGGTGACGAGGCCAAGCGCATCGCCAAGGTGCTGCGCGATTGGGTCGGCAAGGAGATCGGCCCGATCGCCAAGCCGAAGGACATCCGCTTCGGTGAGAACCTGCCGAAGACGCGCTCCGGCAAGATCATGCGCCGCCTGCTGCGCTCGGTCGCCAAGAACGAGGCGGTGACACAGGACACCAGCACGCTGGAGAACCCGGCCATCCTCGATCAGCTGTCGGAAACGCATTGAAGTCAAGGCGCCTCGGCCGCCGCGGCCGAGGCGCTGCCGCTATCTAGGCAATGGCTTTCAACAATGCCCTGCCGTGGGCGATGCCTTCCGAGGCCTCTTTGTCGCTCGCCAGCTTTTCCTTTTTGAAACTGGCCCTTTCCGTCTCGATCGCCTCGATCGCATCGGACAAGCTGTCGTGCATGAAGTCTTTGTCGATGTGACCAAAGCCCTGACTGATCATCTCGTCAATGCGCTTTTCAACCTTCCGGAACGTGTCGATCACCATCTGACACGAAGTGATCTGCAGTTCGATTGCATTGGCAGTCAGGCCTTCGTATTGCGGTGACCACTTCTTCATCGCGGTGCCAGGGTTCGTTTTGGTCGACAACTCGCCTCTGGAGGCCTGGACCGCTGTCAAGACCTGCTTCAGGATCTTCTGATAACCCGGCAAGATTTCCCAAGTCTTCGTCAATGCCTGCTGAATCGCGACTGTATCGATGTCGATCTTTTGCCCCAGCATCGCGATGGTCTTGCAGTCGAGTTCGATCTTGTCCATCAGCGCCTTGTGTTCCGTAAAGCGCTTTCCCAGGGTCTCCTTTGGCTTTCCATCGAGGTTGTGGGCCTTGGCGATTCCTCCGGCGCCTGGTCCCCGAAAGAACACGAGATCGGTTCTCAAACGTTCCATCGCTGCAGCGGCCTTAAGCGCCGTGGACGCCACTTCGCTCGCTGCCAGGTCTGCCTTCTTCTGCAGAGCCTTCCCTTCAGCAACGGTGAGATCGTTCGCCTTTTGTTTGATGTCAGCCGCGAGCGATTGAAAGGCGTCGACCTGAGACTTCAAAGCCTTCTTGAGTCCATTGACGGTACGCTGGTACTCCTCTGTGATCTCGAAGGCTCGGTCGACCACTTTGTTGGCTGCGGCCAGATTTGCGGCTTCTTGATCGGCTTTCAGCTTGTTCGCCGCTGCGACCCTGTGCGCCTCCGCGCGCATACGGCTCATCGTCTCGGTGTCCAGGCTCGAGCCGTAGGCTTTGGTTTGTGAATCCCAGTCGTCCAGTAGATCCTTCGTGGCAGCGTACTTTTTGTTTTTCTTGATTTCGTCCAAGGCCTTGCGCGCAATACCGATAGCTTTGATCAGTGCCTGGTTCTTTGAGCCTGCGTCGGTCAGCACCGAGTCCTTCAGTTTGTCGGCCGCGGTGCAAGTCTTTTTCCAGTCGTCGGCGGCTCCGCCGATCCCTGTGTCCTTGAGGTCGCTGGGGCGTACGTCCTGCCATTTCGTCTTCGAGATTTCAGTCATGGGTTCCTCGTCGCGATGGGAATAAACCGGTCGGACCATCTCGGCGTGCGTCGAGTGGCAGTTTGCGGCGCCTTCAATCCGCTTGGCCGCCCCGCGGATTACAGCAAAGAGTCGTACTTTGTCCAAGACCCGATGGTCCCGTTTGTCGATGCGTGGCCAGTCCCGAACGTTGCTTCACGCTCCCTACAATCCGCAGCTCTTTCTCCCTCGGCGTCCATCCCATGCAAGTCACCGCTTCCAATTTCAAGGCCTACGACATCCGTGGCGTGGTCGGCAAGACGATCGACAAGGCGTTTGCCGAGCATCTCGGACGGGCCTTCGGCACGGAGGCGCGGCATCGCGGCGAGCGGGCGGTGGCGGTCGGGCGCGATGGGCGGCTGTCCGGGCCGATGCTGGCGGCGGCGCTGATCAAGGGGCTGCAATCGACGGGTCTCGACGTCGTCGATCTGGGCGCGGTCACGACGCCGATGCTTTATTACGTCGCTGCGACGCGGGGCGCACACGGTTGCCACAGCGGCATCATGGTCACGGGCAGCCACAACCCGAAGGACTACAACGGCTTCAAGATGGTGCTGACCGGCCGCGCCATCCACGGCGAAGACATCCAGGCGCTGCGCCTGCGCATCGAAGCCGAGGACTACTTCGTGGCGCCGGGTCGCCGTGCCGAGATGGACATCGGTGCCGAGTATCGCGCCCGCATCGTCGGCGACTGCCGCCTCGCGCGGCCGATGAAAATCGTGGTCGATTCGGGCAACGGCATTCCCGGCGCGTCGGCACCGGCGATCCTGCGCGCGCTCGGTTGCGAGGTCATCGAGCTTTATTCGGAGGTCGACGGCACCTTCCCGAACCACCATCCCGATCCGAGCCAGCCCGCCAATCTGGTCGAGTTGATCCGCACCGTGAAGAGCCGTGGCGCCGAGCTCGGACTGGCCTTCGACGGCGACGGCGACCGGCTCGGCGTGGTGACGAAAGATGGCCACATCATCTATCCCGACCGCCAGCTGATGCTCTACGCCAGAGACGTCCTCAAGCGCAACCGCGGCGCCACCGTGATCTTCGACGTCAAGTGCAGCCAGCGCCTCGCGCCGATGATCCGTGCGGCCGGCGGCGTGCCGTTGATGGTGCCGACCGGGCATTCGTTGGTGAAGGCGCGGCTGCGCGAAACCCGCGCACCGATCGGCGGCGAAATGAGCGGCCACATCTTCTTCGCCGAACGCTGGTACGGCTTCGACGACGCCACGTACACCGCGGCGCGCCTGCTCGAGATCCTCAGCCGCAGCAAGAACCCGAGCGCCGTGCTCGATGCGTTGCCCACCAGCTTCAGCACGCCCGAGTTGAACGTGGTCTGCGCCGAAGGCGAGCCGCGGCGGCTGGTGCAGCAGTTGCTCGACACAGCGAGCTTTCCCGGCTGCACCGAGATCATCACGATCGACGGCCTGCGCGCCGAATACGCCGACGGCTTCGGCCTGATTCGCGCCAGCAACACCACGCCGGTGCTGGTGATGCGATTCGAGGGCCACACGCCGGAGGCGCTGCACCGCATCGAGGTCGACTTCATGGCCGCGCTGCGCGTGGTCAAGCCCGACGCACAGATCGCGGCCGCCACGCACTGAGCTTGCGGGCGCGTTCGATGGGCGCCCGGGCGCATCGGTTGGCGCGCGGCGCCTATTCCGCCGTGCTGACTGCGCTGCAGCCGGCTTACCTGCTGCGGCTGTGGTGGCGCGGACGCGCCGAGCCGCTCTATCGGCACGCGATCGGCGAGCGCATGGGTCGCCACCCCGTGCCGGCCTCGTCGGGCTGGGTCTGGGTGCATGCCGTGTCGTTGGGAGAGACGCGTGCCGCCGCCGCGTTGATCGCAGCCCTGCGCAGCGCTCATCCGGCTCTGCGCCTGCTGCTGACTCACGGCACCGCCACCGGGCGTGCTGCCGGTGCGTCGCTGCTGCAGCCGGGCGATCGGCAGGCTTGGCTGCCGTTTGACACGCGCGCCGCCACCGACCGATTCATCAGGCACTTCAACCCCGCGGTCGGCGTGCTGATGGAGACCGAGATCTGGCCGAACCTGCTGACGGCGGCGCACCGGCAGCGTGTTCCGATGGTGCTGGCGAATGCGCGGCTCAGCGCAAAGAGCCTGACCAAAGGCCGTCGCCTCGACGCGTTGCTGCGTCCGGCCGTGCGCAGCCTGGCCGCCGTGCTGGCGCAGACCGAGGACGACGCACGGCGTCTGAAAGTGGCGGGCGCCGCCCGGGTGGTCGTCAGCGGCAACCTCAAGTTCGACGTCAACCCCGACCCGGCTCAATTGACGATGGGCCAGGCTTGGCGCGACACGCTGGCGCGCGACGTCGTGGTGGCTGCCAGCACCCGCGAAAACGAGGAAGCGCCGCTGCTGGCGGCGTGGCTGCAGCAACCCGAGCCGCGTCCGCTGCTGCTGATCGTGCCGCGCCACCCGCAGCGTTTCGAGGCGGTGGCCGCGCTGGTGCAGGCCAGCGGGCTGTCGCTGGCGCGTCGCAGCCGATGGGCCGCGGTGCCGGACGAAGGCGCCCGCGAGGTGCAGGTCTGGCTGGGCGACTCGATGGGCGAGATGACGCTGTACTACGGCATGGCACAGGTCGCGCTGCTCGGCGGCAGCTTTGCCCCGCTTGGTGGGCAGAACCTGATCGAGGCCGCGGCCTGCGGTTGTCCGGTCGTGATGGGCCCGCACACCTACAACTTCGCCGACGCCGCCGAACTGTCGCTGGCGGCCGGTGCGGCGCTGCGCGTCGTCGACATGGAAGCCGGTGTCGCGACGGCCTTGTCGATGCTGTCGGGACCGATTCAGCGCGACATGGGCGCCCGCGCACTGCAGTTCGCCGCGCAACACCGCGGTGCGGCCGGGCGAATGGCGAGCCAAATTCTGCAAGTCATGGGCGCATCGGCACGGCGATGAGGGCTGGCCGGTTCAGGCTCGACATCGAAGTTGAGTCACGACGCGCCGCCGTGGCGCCTGCGGCGGCGCGTTCGGGCGGCGGACCCGACCCGACGGGTTCAAGGACGCCGCCGGTTCGCGGCCAGCGGCGCCCGTTTTCAGCGCCTACCGAGCGAGCAAGCGGTCGACCGCAGCGACGTCGTCGGGGCCGAGTTGTCCCGCCGCCTGACGCAGCTTGAGGCCGTTGAGCAGCACGTCGTAGCGCGCCCGCGCCAGGTCGCGCCGGGTGGTGAACAACTGGGTCTGCGCGTTCAACACGTCCAGGTTGACGCGCACGCCCACCTTGTAGCCGAGCTGCGTCGCCTCGAGCGCCAGCTGGGTCGACGACTCGGCCGCTTCGAGCGCCTGCACCTGCGCTCGGCCCGACTGCACGCCGTAGTAAGCGACCTGCGCGCCCTGCGCCACGCCGCGCCTCGCATTCTCAAGATCGTTGCGTGCACTTTCTTCGAGCGACAACGTCTCGCGGATGCGGTTCTGGGTCGAACCACCGGTGTACAACGGCCAGTTCAGCTGCAGGCCCAGCCCGCCGTTGGTGGTGATACCGCCGACCGTGGCCGCCGAGCCGCTGGCCCGGCTGCTGGCGAGTGTCGCGACGGCGTCGACCGTCGGCAATTCGCCGGCACGCGCCTTGGCGGTTTCGAGCCGCGCCACGTCGAAGCCTAGCCGCGCCCGACGCACCGCCGGATGCACCGAATCGGCCTGCGCCAGCCAGTCTTGCGGACTGGCCGGCACGATCGGCGGCAGTTCAACCGGCACGGCCAACGGAGCCGGCACCACGCCGTTGCGACCGACCAGCTGGTCGAGCGCGATCTGGCGCGTGCGCAGGTCGTTGTCGGCAAAGATTTCCTGCGCCGTGGCGAGGTCGAAGCGCGCCTGGGCTTCGCGCGTGTCGGTGATGGTGGCGGTGCCGACCTCGAAATTGCGCTTGGCCGATGCCAGCTGTTCGGTGATGGCGGCCTTGTTGGCGCGCGTCGTCGTCAGCGCATCCTGCCCGGCCAGCACGTTGAAGTAAGCCGTCGACAGCCGGACGATCAGGTCGTGCTCGGCGCTCTGCAGTTCGGTTTGCGCGATCTCTTGCGACTTGCGCGCCTGCTCGATCGTCACCCCGTTGGCGCGGTTGAACAGCGGGTAGCGCCCGTTCACCGCGCCCTGGATCGTGTGGCTGTCGCCGGTGCCGCGGTTGGGCACATCGATCACCGACGCGTTCACGCTGCCCGTGGCCGCGGCCGACGGCCGGGCCAGCGCGTCGGCCTGCGCGGCGCGGTAAATGGCCGACTCGGCCCGTGCGCGCGCTGACAGGTAGGCCGCGTCGTAGTCGTTCGCGGCGCGGTAGAGCTCGAGCAGACCCTCGGCGTGCGCGCCGGCTGCAGGCAGCCCCAGCCCAAGCCCCAGCCCGAGCCCCAGCAGGCAGGCCCACGGGCCTGGGCGAACGGATCGGGTGGGGCGAAGGCTGGCCGGACGAAGGCCGGTCGAGCTGCGGCGATGGTGGACAGGCATGACTGCTTCCTTTGGCTGAGGGGTGCGATGCCGCGGCTCGATGTTGCACGTTGCGTCGGATCGGTCGTCGAGCGCGGCCGGCCGCATCGACGCGGCTGCTTTCAGTAGCGCGGCACCTGGGCGTCAACCTGCGCCGACCAGGCGTCGATGCCGCCGGCGAGGTTGTAGACCGCGTCGAAACCTTGTCGTTCGAGAAACGCGGCGACCTGCGCGCTGCGCACGCCGTGATGACAGACGCACACCACGGGCTGCACCGGGTCGAGCTCGTCCAGCCGCGCCGTGATCTGCCCCATCGGCAGCTGCACGGTGGGCCAGCCGTCGATGCGGATCGCCGCCAGCGCGCATTCCCACGGCTCGCGAACGTCGAGCAGCAGCATCGCCGGTGCAGCGGCACAACCTGACGCCAGGCCGGCCAGTTCGGTCGCGCTGATCTGCTTCATCTAGAAAGTGAACCGGCTCGGCTCGTCGAATCCCGACAGGCGCGGTGCGACCGTGTCGAACAGGTCGACGCGGCCGAATCCGGCCTCGCTGCTGCGCGTGGTCAGCACGGCGCGCATCACAGGCAACTGACCGACCACTGCGACCAACCGGCCGCCCACCTTGAGCTGGTTCAGCAGCGCGAGCGGCACGTCGGCCACCGAACCCGACAGCACGATCACGTCGAACGGCCCCTCGGCGGGCAATCCGCGCGCACCGTCGGCCTCGCGCACCTGCACGTTCAGGATCGAGGCGCGGCGCAGATTGTCGGTGGCCATGCGCGCCAACTCGGGCTGGATTTCCAGACTGATCACGTGCTGGGCCTGGTGCGCCAGCAGCGCCGCCATGTAACCCGACCCGGTGCCGATTTCGAGCACCCGCTCGTGGCGGAGCACCGCCAGTTCCTGCAACAGCCGCGCCTCGACCTTCGGCTCGAGCATCGACTGGCCGCACGGCAGCGGCACCTCGGTGTCGACGAAGGCCAGCGCGCGGTAGGCGGTCGGCACGAAGTCTTCGCGCTTGACCAGCGCCAGCAGTGACAGCACGCCCTGGTTCAGCACTTCCCAAGGGCGGATTTGCTGCTCGATCATGTTGAAGCGCGCCAGTTCGAGGTTCATGGAGATCCTTGTGGGTCTTGCATCGGTCCGGGCGATTTTATTTCGCCACCGCCGTCGCGCTGGCCTGGCCGGTGACAGGGCCGCGCCACTTGCGGGCCGCCCATTGCGAGAGGTCATCGAGGTAGCAGTAAACGACCGGCACCACCACCAGCGTGAGCAGCGACGAGGTGATCACGCCGCCGATCACGGCCTGGCCCATCGGGGCGCGTTGCTCCGAGCCTTCGCTGAGTGCAAACGCCAGCGGCACCATGCCGAAGATCATCGCCAGCGTGGTCATCAGAATCGGCCGCAGCCGCACCCGGGCGGCGTGCAGCAGTGCGGCGTCGCGCTGCATCGGCGCTTGCCCATGCAGGCCATGGCGCGAGCGGATCGCGAAGTCGATCAGCAATATGGCGTTCTTCGTCACCAGCCCCATCAGCATCACCACGCCGATGATGCTGAACATGTTCAGCGTCGAGCGGAACATCAGCAGCGCCAGCACCACGCCGATCAGCGTCAGCGGCAGCGAGCTCATCAGCGCCAGCGGTTGCAGGAAGCTGCGGAACTGGCTCGCCAGGATCATGTAGATGAACACCACCGCCAGCGCCAGCGCGCCGAGCGCGTAGCTGAACGACTCGTTCATGTTCTTGGTCGAGCCGCCGAAGCTGTAGCGGTAGCCCGGCGGCCAGGGCGTGTCGTCGAGCACCCTGCGGATGTCGGCCGAGACATCGCCCGAACTGCGACCGAGCGCGTTCGCGTCGACATTGATCTCGCGGTTCAGGTCGCGCCGGTTGATCTGGTTCGGCCCGGTCGAGGCGCGCACGTCGGCCACCTGCGACAGCCGCACCACGCGGGTCGTGCCGTCCGCGGCGGCGGCGAGGTTGATGGGAATTCGCTGCAGGTCGCTGATGGCATCGCGGCTTTGCGGCGCCACACGCACATAAACGTCGTAGTTCTGGCCGTCGGGCGCGCGCCAGTTGCCCACCGTGGTGCCGGCCACCAGCGTGCGCAGCGTGTTGGCCAGCGCGCTGACGTTGAGTCCGAGGTCGGCCGCCGCGTCGCGTCGCACCTCGACCGCCACCGTCGGTTTGTCGGGCTTGAGCGTGCTGTCGAGGTCGACCAGGCCCGGTATCTGGCGCAGCCGCGCCATGATGCCGACCGACAGACGTTCGAGTTCTTTCAGGTCGCTGCCTTGAATGGAGAACTGCAGGCTCTTGCCGCCGCCCAGGTCGGTCTGCCCGATGTTGGTGACGGTGATGCCCGGAATGCGCGCGAGCTGTTCGCGCAGCGGCGCCGTCAGAGCGGTGACGCTGCGCTGCCGGTCCTTGCGGTCGACCAGCCGCACGTAGACCGAGCCGTAGATCTTGCCGGCCGCGACGCCGCTGTTGATCGTCGTGACGGTGTATTTCACCTCGGGCATGCGGCGCAGCACGGCATCGATCTGCCGGGCGCGCGCTTCGGTGACTTCCAGGCTCGAGCCGACCGGCGTGTAGAAGTTGAGCTGCGTCTCCGAGAAATCGGCCTTCGGCACGAACTCGGCGCCGAGCAGCGGGATGATGAAGAAGCTGCCGCCGAAAGTGGCCAGCGCGATCGCCAGCGTGGTCAGCTTGTGCCGCAGCGACCAGCCCAGGATGCCCTGATAGGCGTCGGACAACCATTGGCTGAAGCGATCGAACATCCCGGTGACGCGGCCGATCGTCTTGTCGTACAGCGTCACCGGTGCACCGGGGCGCCGGCCGTGCGCCATTGGATCGTTCCAGATGCTCGACAGCATCGGGTCGAGCGTGAAGCTGACGAACATCGAGATCAGCACCGCCGCCACGATCGTCAGCCCGAATTCGTGAAAGAACTTGCCGACGATGCCGCCCATGAAGCCGATCGGCAGGAACACCGCGACGATCGACAGCGTGGTGGCCAGCACCGCGAGGCCGATTTCCTGCGTGCCGTCGAGCGCGGCCTGGCGGGGCGACTTGCCCATCTGCACGTGCCGCACGATGTTCTCGCGCACCACGATGGCGTCGTCGATCAGCAAGCCCACGCACAGGCTCAGCGCCATCATCGTGAGGGTGTTGATCGTGAAGCCGAAGGCATACATGAACAGGAACGTGCCGATCAGCGCGATCGGCAGCGTCAGGCCGGTGATGACGGTGCTGCGCCACGAATTGAGGAACAGGAAGACGATCAGCACCGTCAGCGCCGCGCCTTCGATCAGCGTGCGCTTGACGTTGGCCACGCTGACGCGGATGGAGCGCGAGTTGTCGCGGTTGATCTCGGTGCGGATGTTCGCCGGCGTCACGGCCTTGGAATCAGCCAGTGCTTTCATCAGGCCGTCCACCACGCCGATGGTGTTTTCGCCCTGGCTCTTCTGCACCGACAAAAGCACCGTGCGCTGGCCGTTGTAAAGCGCCAGGCTTTCCTGTTCCTGCGGGCCGTCGACCACATCGGCCACCTGCCAGAGCTTGACGACGGCACCCCCGGCGCCAGCAGCACCGCTCGCAGTGCCGGTCTTTCTTGCCACGACGATGTCGCGGAAGTCGCGCGGCGTCTTCAGCCGCGCGTTGATTTGCACCACGCGGTCTTGTTCGGACGAGCGGATGTTGCCCAGCGGCAGCTCCTGGTTTTCACTGCGCACGGCAGCAGCAATCTGTTCGGTGCTGATGCCCAGGGCCTCCATCGCCGAGGGCTTGAGTTGGATGTTGATCTGCCGGTCGACACCGCCCACCACCGTCACTGCACCCACACCGCGCACGTTCTCAAGGCGTTTTTGCAGCACCTGGCGGGCCCAGGTGGTCAGCTCTTGCGGCGACGTGTTCTTGTCCTGCGCCAGCACCGCGATGTTGAAGACCGGCTGCGCGGCGGGGTCGAAGCGCGAAATGCGCGGGTCCTTGACCTCGTCGCGCAGCAGCGGGCGAATCAGCGCCACTTTTTCGCGCACGTCGTCAGCCGCCTTGCGGCCATCGACGTCGAGGTTGAATTCGACGATGACGACGGACGTGCCTTCATACGACCGCGACGACAGCGTGCTGATGCCGGCCACGGTGTTGACGGCCTCCTCGATCTTCTTCGTCACCTCGGCTTCGACGATTTCCGGGCTGGCACCCGGGTATTCCATCGAGATCACGACGGTGGGGAAGTCGATGTTCGGAAACTGGTCCAGCGACAGGCGCTGGTAGCTGAAAAGGCCCAGCACGACAAAGGCCAGCATGACCATGACGGCCATCACCGGGTTGGCGATCGAAACGCGTGTGAACCACATGGTTGCAGGTCCTAGCGCGAGGCGGCAGCCAACGGCGCAGTGGCTGACGCTGCGGCGGTCACGGC
>ENA-OFCX01001284-OFCX01001284.1-metagenomes-genome-assembly--contig:-NODE-1284-length-10404-cov-3.243985_pt1 | contig 10404 bp, 8 predicted proteins | sample MGYA00153384_OFCX01 | MGnify analysis MGYA00153384
TTTGCGTCGCCTCAAGCAGGTGCTCTACCTGCAGGCCATCGGCATCCAGTGGCACCGGCACGCATTGCAGCCCGGCGGCATCGAACGCTTTGCGTGCACCGTGGTAGACAGGGTCTTCAATGAAGATGCGCTCGCCTGCATCCAGCAGCACGCTGGCGCACAGGGTCAAAGCCTGCTGTGAGCTGGTCAGCACCAGTACGCGCTCGGCTGTGGCACATGCCCCCCGCTCTAGATTGACGTAATCGGCAATGGCCCGGCGCAGTGGCTCCATTCCCTGCGGCGGGCTATGCAGCAGCGCTTGCGTGCCGTATTCCTTGAGCACCTGCCGCTCCAGCCGCTCCCAGGTAGAGAGCGGGAAATTGCGTGTCTCGGGCACACCGGGCGCGAACGGGCGCGGCGCCAGAAAGTCACGCACGCCCCCATCCTGAAACATTGCCTGGCCGCGCTGGCTCAGGCGCGGGGTCTCCTTGTGGCCCACATCCATGTTCCTGCGCTTGCCACGTCCCGGCAGGCGTTGCACCCGCTCCGATACGAAACTGCCGCTGCCCACACGCCGCTCGATGAAGCCTTCCGCGTGCAACTGGCTATAGGCCGACTCGACCGTATCGCGCGAAACCTCCAGCGACTTTGCCAGCGCGCGTGATGCGGGCAATGGTCTTCCCACATCCAGCGCACCGTCGAGGATTAACTGGCGAATGGCACGTTGCACACGCGCATGCAGTGGCAAAGCGCCGTGTGCAGGGTCGCCCATCCAGGCTTTGACGGATTCAAGTTGCGCGTGTTTGAACAATTGGCCGGTATCTCATTAAAAAAATGGCGGGGAACATCAGGCCATTTTAAAGCTACAAATGCATTTCCCCATCCACTCAGCACACGCTTTCGCAGTCACCGTCAGGCCATGCCCTCTGCTTCTTTACCTTCGTCGTTTCGCTGGAACGATTTCACCCATCCCGTCGTGGCGGGCCTGATCTCAGTCATCGTCAACTACGGTGGTACTTTCATTTTGGTGTTCCAGGCAGCCAAGGTGGCCGGCCTCAGCGCGGAGCTGACGGCATCGTGGGTGTGGTCAGTTTCCATTGGTGTGGGGGTAACGGGGATCATCCTGAGCTGGATATCTCGCGAGCCGATCATCACCGCCTGGTCCACACCAGCGGCGGCATTTCTGGTCACAGCACTGGCGAGCGTGCCTTACGCACAAGCGGTTGGTGCCTACCTGATCTGCGGTGCCGCCTTCGTGGTGCTGGGCCTGTCAGGCTGGTTTGACCGGGTCATTCGCCTGATACCGCCGGGCGTGGCGGCGGGGCTGCTGGCAGGTATCTTGCTGCAATTCGGAATCAAAGCCTTCGGCGGCATGAGCCTAGAGCCGCTGCTGGCCGGGCTGTTAATCGTTGCCTATGTGGTGCTCAAACGCTTTTGCGCACGCTATGCGGTGGTGGGTATTTTGTTGCTGGGGCTGGTTTTCCTGCTGGTTCAAGAGCGTATCGATCTGTCGGGGCTGTCACTGACGTTGGCCGCACCGGTCTTCACCATGCCCGCGTTTTCTGTCAACGCACTGCTGAGTGTGGCGTTGCCGCTGTTTCTCATCACCTTGACGGGCCAGTACATGCCCGGCATGCTGGTGCTGCGCAACGATGGCTTTCAAACCAGTGCCAACCCCATCGTCGCCATGACCGGACTTGGCTCCCTGCTGATGGCTCCATTCGGTTCGCACGCCTTCAACATTGCCGCCATCACCGCTGCCATCTGCACTGGCCCGCAGGCGCATGAAGACCCATCCAAGCGGTGGATTGCCGGCATTGCTGCAGGCATTTTCTACACCCTGGTCGGGGTGTTTGGCGTGACGCTGGCGGCTGTTTTCATGGCCTTTCCTGCAACCTTCATCACCACGCTGGCGGGTCTGGCGCTGCTGGGCACCATCGGTGCCAGCCTTGGCAGCGCGATGGCTGATCCCAAGACACGCGAGGCCTCACTGATCACCTTTTTGGCTGCTGCTGCCAACATCACCTTGCTAGGCATTGGCGGGGCGTTCTGGGGCCTGGTCATCGGGCTGGTTGCATATGCAGTGCTCAATGGCCGGTTGCCGCACAGAGCTTCGACAGCTGTCATTTCCCCGGCGCCAGCCGGCAAGAGAGTGGGATGATGTTCAAGCCTTCTGAAACACAGCCACAGCATGGTCACTACCCCGAGGCCACCACGGTCGAAGATTTGCAACGCAATCTGGCGGCAGTGCGCACGCGCATCGAGGCAGCCTGCCGCCGCTGTGACCGCGATCCTGCAACCGTGCGCCTGCTGCCGGTCAGCAAGACCAAGCCCGAGGCAAGCCTGCGGCTGGCCTACGCTGCCGGTTGCCGATTGTTGGGTGAAAACAAGGTGCAAGAGGCGCACCGCAAATACGAAGCCATGCAGGATCTGCACGGTCTGCAATGGTCGGTCATTGGCCATTTGCAAACCAACAAAGCCAAACTGGTGGCGCGGTTTGCAACCGAGTTTCAGGCGCTGGACAGCCTGCGCGTTGCCCAAGCGTTGGATCGCCGCCTGCAGATCGAAGGCCGTTCGCTGGACGTGTTCGTGCAGGTCAACACCTCGGGCGAAGCCAGCAAGTACGGTGTGGCTCCTGAGAATGCGCTGGCCTTCATGCAGGCGCTGCCTGCGTTCTCTGCGCTGCGCGTGCGCGGGCTGATGACGCTGGCGCTGTTCTCCAGCGAGGCTGAGCGCGTGCGCCAGTGCTTCGTGCTGCTGCGCAAGCTGCGCGACCAATTGCAGCAGAGCACGCACCCCTGCATCGGGCTGCAAGAACTGTCCATGGGCATGTCCGGTGATTTCGAGATCGCCATCGAGGAAGGCGCTACGGTGGTGCGCGTTGGTCAGGCCATCTTTGGTGCTCGCCCTGTGCCGGACAGCCACTACTGGCCCCATGACCCCCATGCATAGCACCTGCAGCTGCTCGCCAGCATCTTGAATTGGGGCACCTGCTCAGGCCTTGTCTCTAGCGCAAGCCTTTGATTTGCACGCCTGTGTCAGCCCCTCTGAGGGAAGAGGGCGCGGCCATCATCACGGGTGCCAGTAGCTTTCTCGGACTAGAGGTGCTGCTGTGCCCGTATTTCCGGCCAGTGCATAGGACAGCTGGTTGGCTGCAGCAATCACCGTTTTGGCCATTTCTTCCAATTTTTGCTGAGGCAGGCGTGAAGCAGGGCCAGACACGCACACGGAGCCTAGAAGCCGCCAGTGCTTGCCAAAAACGGGTGCAGAAATGGTGGCCACGCCTTGCTCGCGTTCTCCGATAGACCAGTGAAAACCACGCTGGCGTATGGCTTCGTATAACTCCCCGGGCGCTCCAGAAAAAGCAAGTATCACGCGCCCTGGAGAGCCTTTGTCCAGCGGCAGGCCTTCACCCATGCGTGCGTGATGGCGCAGCGCTTGTGGCCCTTCTACACGCACAAGACAGGTTCTCACATTGCCTTCTCTGACGTAGAAGGCAGCACTTTCTCCGCTGGCCAGAGTGAGGGCGCGCAGTGCAGGTTCAAGCACGTTTTGCACGTCAAAACCTGCCTGGTATCGCGCTCCCAGCCAGCCTGTTGCGGGGCCCAGACGCCAGTCACCGTCTTCGCGCTGAACCAGATATCCAGACTGCGCAAGCGTGCGTGCAATGCGCAGTGCAGTGGTCTTGTGCAATTGGCAGCGCCGGCTGAGCTCGGCCAGCGTCAGATGCGACTCTCCCAACGCAAAAGCATCCAGCACCTTCATCGCCCGGATGACCGCAATAACGCTGCCCGTTGATGGGATTGCGCCCTCAGGTTCAGCACCAGAGTCTGGGTCGTTGACTTCTTGTACCTGCGCGCAGGCTGTATTGGATTTCATCTCAGAACGTAATGGCAAGTTGCGGTCGGAAGGGTTGCCCATGCTGTATTTGTTTCGTTGTGCGAAATTTCATTGTAACTCTCGAAAATATTTCTTTAAATACAGTGCCGCTTGACTTAAGACTACGCAGTAAAAAATCATGCTTGATTAATTATTGATGAAAGTCTTTATTATTTATTGCTTAAAGTTGAATAGATAATATATTGGCTCTTGAATTATCAAGTGACTGAATCTGAGGATGCGCTCATTGCATTTATTTCGTGTATTGGAGAAGAGTCTTATTTGTTATCAAGAAAATTCTTGTTCATTTATTTTCTATTATTTAGCGAATTTCCACTCGCTAATAACGGCGAACAGTATGGAAGTTCTAAATTATGAAAAAATTGAAGACCATTATTGCGGCCTGCGCAGCTTGCGCATTGACCAGTACCGCAATGGCTGCTGATGGCACCATTAACTTCACCGGTGAAATCACCTCCGCTTCGTGCGTGGTAACAGGCGGGGCTGGCACCGATGTCAATGGCAAGAACATCAACGTGCCGCTGGGCAAGGTCAGTGCCAGCAGTATTACCAATGCTGGTACCGGCAATATGGTTGCCGGTGCGTCGATTAACTTGTCACTCGATTGCACTGCAGCCGGCGTGACTAAAGTTAAGTTCAAATTTGATCCCATGTCCGGCTCGGGTATCGATGCGAGCAATAACAGCCTTCTGAAAACTGACGGTGTGGCACGAGGCGTAGGTATTGGGCTGTACGACGAATCGAACCAGCTCATTAATCTGTCTGCCAACCAGGCATATGTTGCAGAACTGACGGATGCCGGCGCTGGCAACTTTACTGCCGAGTTGCGCATGCGTGCTTCGTATGTTGCTAACGGTGCGACCCTGGTGGTTGGCACAGCCGACGGCACTTTGCCTTTCTCCATGACGTACGAATAAATTGTGCCGGGGGGCTTTTATGCCCCCAGTTTCAGCGAGCCGTTAATGAAAATAAAGTTATTTTTACGCGTATATCTGGTACTGGTATTTTCGACGTACACAGCAATAGGCGTGGCTGGCATCCAGATTGGCGGAACAAGAGTTATTTTTCCCGCCACGCAGCAGGAGGCCACGCTTCAGGTACGCAATGAAGGCGTTAACGACATCATGATTCAGTCCTGGATTGAGGCGATGCCCAGTCAGGCTGAGAGCGATGTCCCGTTTGCCATCACACCATCGCTGGCTCGCCTGGGCCACCGCAAAGAGCAGACGCTGCGCATCTTCTATCAGGGCGTGGGTCTGCCGCAGGACCGCGAGTCAGTGGTGTGGCTGAGCGTTCAAGAAATTCCCCAGGTCAGCGAGTTTGAGAACAGTCTGCAGATCGCTATCCGGCAGCGGTTAAAGCTGTTTTATCGCCCCAAGGATCTGCCGGGCACAGCCGATGCTGCTGCGCGCAACCTGACATGGCGCATCGAGAAAACCTCGGGCTCTCCTGTGCTGCTGGCCAGCAATGACTCTGCGTTCCATGTCTCGTTCGCCAAGGTGAGCATCGTCGTGGACCAGAAAGAGTATGGGGTGGAGCCTTCCATGGTTGCGCCTCAGGGCACCGAGCGCATGGCGTTCACCCTGCCGCTACCCGCCACGTTCAGCGGCGATGCACAAGTGCGCTGGGAATCTATCAATGACTACGGGGGGCTGGTCAAGCACCAGGCCTCGCTGCGTCTGTGACGCGGTATTGGCCCAGTTTTTTTCATTCACTCACTTGATGCGGCTACTACCTCTGCGCAGAACGTGCCTTTCACGTGGGCTCCAACTGCGTTGCATACAGATGAAAAAAACAAAGAAAAGCCCAGAAGGCAGCGCATCTGGATGCAGGCAGGCGCGCCACTGCCTTGCCTGGCAGTGGCATGCCTGATGAGTGTGTCGCCCGCAAACGCCATCCAGTTCAACCCCATGTTCCTCAAAGACAAGGGGGCCAATGTTGATCTGCGCTTCTTTGAAAAGTCCAACGGTATGGTGCCCGGCAGCTACCGCGTCGATCTCTATCTGAATCAGCGCCTGGAACGCCGCCAGAGCATGGACTTCATTGCACAGGGAGCGCGCTCAGAGGTGCAGCCGGTGATCCGTATTGGCCTGTTGCGCGAAATGGGGGTGGACATTGAGCGGCTGCAAAAAGAAGGCATCGTGTCTGAAAACGGCGCTGACGATGAGGCCGTTACTTTGGCGCGCATTGAGGGCTCTGCCGTTGAGATGGATGTCTCCAAGCTCGCCCTTTTTCTCAGTGTTCCCCAGGCGTATATCAGCCGTAACTCGCGGGGCTACGTAGACCCCTCACTTTGGGATGCAGGTGTGCCAGCGGCCTTCACGAACTACCAGTGGACCGTGAACCGCAACACGGGCGGCAACTTCCGCAGTGACTACGCGTACCTGGGATTGCGCAATGGTTTAAACCTTGGCCAATGGCGCCTGCGCAACGATTCATCCCTGAGCCAGAGCACGGGGGTAAAGCGTCGTTTTTCCAGCAACCGCAGCTACGTGGAGCGTGATGTCACTTCGCTCAAAGGTCGTTTTGCCATTGGCCAGCTTTATACGAACAGCGATATTTTTGAAAGCAGCCGCTTTCGCGGTGTGCAGCTAGGTTCGGACATTGGCATGCTGCCTGATGACCTGGCCGGTTACGCACCGGTGGTGCATGGCATTGCCGAAACGCACGCCACGGTTGAAGTGCGCCAGAACGGCTACGTCATCTATTCCACCACCGTGTCGCCGGGCGCTTTTGAGATTCGCGATCTGTACCCCGGCGGCTCCAACGGCGATCTTGACGTAACAATCGTTGAATCTGATGGCCGCAAGCGCACATTCACTCAAGCTTATTCCCACCTGCCGGTGATGGTGCGCCGGGGTGCCTTTCGATACAGCCTGTCGGTGGGTGAGTACGACGCCGATGGCCTGAAGGCGCCCCATCTGCTGCAGGCCACCGCGGTTTATGGTGCCACCAACAATCTGACGGTCTCTGGTGGCTTTTTAAGCGCCAGCGGCTATCGCGCAATCAACCTCGGCCTGGGTTTGAACAGTGCATTCGGTGGTGTGTCGCTGGACATTACCAACAGCCAGTCTCGAAGCCGTCATGGCGGCAACACCACGACCGGTCAGAGTACACGCCTGCTTTACTCAAAAACCTTCTCTCGCACCAGCACAGCCTTCACCATGGCGGGCTACCTTTACTCCACCGTGGGTTATCGCACGGTGCGTGAACATATTCAGGAGCGCAACGGCTCTGATCTGTACCCATTCGTCAACGGCCGGCCCAAGAAACGCATCAACCTGAACCTGAACCAGCCTCTGGGTAGCTATGGCTCGGTATACGCCAGCATGAGTGAAACCAGCTACCGCGACCGTGCGGGCAGTGCACAAAGCATGCAACTGGGCTACAGCGGCAATTTTCGCAACATCAGCTACAGCATCTCAGCATCACGCACAAAAAATACCAACTCCTTGCGCAAGCCAGAAAACCAGCTTGCCGTATCAGTGAGCATTCCGCTGGGCTCGCGCTCGCAACAACGGGTATACAGCCAGATGACCCGTTCGAGCGACGGCAGCAACACCGTACAGGCTGGGGTATCGGGCTACCTGGACGATGACAGCAGGCTGTCTTACTTCGCGCAAGCGGGCTCGGCTGACAGCCAGCGCTCTGGCAGCCGTGGCGTGTTGTGGGATGCACCTGCGGCCAAGCTGGCTGGCAACTACTCGCAATCTGGTGCATTGCGCCACGTTGATGCATCTGCCTCGGGCTCTGTGGTTGCGCATGCCGGTGGCATCACCTTCGGTCAGCCGGTGGGAGAAACCTTTGCGCTGGTGGAAGTGCCCGGAGTAGAGGGAGTGAGCGTGAACGGAGCGCTCACTCATACGAACAAGGCGGGCTATGCCATTGAGAGTTATGTGCAGCCCTATCGCTACAACAGCATTGGCATTGACACGCTGACGCTGGGTGCCGACGTGGATGTGCGTGAAACATCGCAGTACGTTGTGCCGCGGCGCGGTGCCGTGGTCAAGGCCAGCTTTGACGCATCCTCGGGCCGGCGTGTGCAGTTTGTTCTGACCACAAGCGATGGCGAAAAACTGCCTTTTGGTGCCCGCGTAGAGGATGACGCGGGCAGCGTGCTGGCGGTGATTGACCACCAGTCCCGCGCCCTGGTATTTGGCATCAAGGATGACGGCTGGGTGACTGTGCGCTGGGGCGGGGGAGTCTGTTCAGCCCCCTACACCTTGCCAGCCAAGGACAGTGCTCTGACCTATGACCAAGTAAACGTTACCTGCGGTGATGCGCAGGCTGAACACGGAGCCACCCTGTGATTAAAAACCTTCTTCTTGCCGCAGCAACGGTGTTCACGGCCCTGAGCGCCAGCGCTCAAAACAGGAACCAATGCTATTGGCTCGAGCAACCGGCAGCTTCAATCCCGGGCACCGCATCGCGCACCACCAACTTTGTGTTCCTTCCAACGCAAGAGCTCAAGGTTGTTCCCGTTGGTCGATCTATGGGCAGTTTTCGGTTGGACTACGCCTTCAGGGGCATGCCATATCTTAAGTGCCCGCATTTGAAAGTGCCAACAGTAAACACTTCATATTGGCTGGAGGGGGCCACACTGGAGCCAGGCTACAGCGATGTCTACAAAACGAATGTGCCCGGTGTAGGGTTCAGGCTCGCGGAGAAAGACTATTTCACGGACACGGTACCTTTCAGCAGGAGTAGGCAAAACGCAGTGGCTCTTGCTTTTGGTATCAGTGATCTCTATGTGGAATTTATTCGCACGGCATATGAAATTAAAACTGGCAATGTCGATTTGAATTTCACGGTGTATGCCAGATACCATGATTGGACGGCACTGACCTTTTATGCCAACAGCAGGGTTTTGCTGACCACCAAGGAGTACTTCACGGGTTGCGCGGGTGCCCAGACCATCACTTTCCCGCTAGGTAAGGTCAATGCGGCGGATTTGCCGCTGCGCAAAACACGTCGCTTAAATCTGGAGGTGGTATGTACCGGGTTGCCCGCTGGCTCCAAGTTGCCAGTCAAGGTTTATTTTGAGGGCCGCTTCAATGGTCCGGGCAGGCTCAGCCTTACGCCAGGCGGTGCAACAGGTGTTGAAATTGCCTTGAGCAGGAATGGCGCGAAACTGCCCGGGAGTGCAGTTGATATGGACTGGATGCGCTCGGAGTCTGGTGGAGAGCGCTATAGACTGCCCATGGATGTGGGCTATGAGCGTATCGGTAACAGCACAGTCAAGGCTGGCCAAGCGAATGGCACGATGAACTACGTGATTGACTACAACTGAGTTCCAAGGGCCGAGTGATTGGCGCTTAAGTTGTTTTAATAGCTTCTAAGGCTTACCCATAAAGGTTTTCAGATATAAAACTATCTGAAAACCTTTTTTTGTAAGCGATGGAAGCTATTATTTTTATGATGCGGAGCATGGCATTGAAACAGCCTAAGCGCGGACCACGCTACCCGGTGAACCCAATGCTTGTGATGAAGGCGATGGTTGTGATGGCTGCGGCAGATGTGATCGGCGGGCGGCAGGCAACCGCAGCTGGTGCACGCAATGCGGGTGGGGCCAGATAAAGCAAGGGTGTGCACGCTGCTCACCACTTTGGCCCTTCAGCGTTAGCGTGCGTGCAGGGGGCGCGTTCGCAGCAAGGCTGGCGCGTTACTGCAGCACCGGCCTTTAATGGCATCAGGGGTGGTTGCGTTTGCCTGCGCATGGGTCTGCGCTTGCTTGTGCAGAAAAAATTCAATGTCTACAGGCTGTCGGACGGGCTCATCAACGTTTTGCCGGGGCAGGCGCTGCGCCATGAATGGGCTGATAAAAATAGGCGCGCTGCTGCGCCTGCAAATGTTAGCAAAGGTCATCAAAAGTCAATTGCCACAGGCAATCGAGTGCAACCTTTAGAGATGGAGTAACCTCTAAAAGCTTGGACTTACTCACTCGGTACCGGCACGCCTATTGGGGGAGTAGGTCACAGAAAAGCCTAATTACCCCTGCCGCTTGAGCAAAAGCGGTACTTCTTAAGGTTGCGATGGCCCCATGCGAAAGAAAGTCCTGATCGTTGATGATCATCCATTGATTTGCGAGGCCATACGCCAAGCTTTGCTGCCCATTGGCTTTGAGGCCGTTGGTGAAACCGCCGACGGCATTGATGCTTTGCGCATGATTGAGTCGCTAATGCCAGATATCGTCATTTTGGATATCGGGCTGGAAAAGCTTGATGGGCTGACCGTGCTCAAGCGCATTACCAGAGAGAAACTCGACGTCCGGGTGCTTGTGTTTACGTCGCAGTCCAAAGACAGTTATGCCACGCGGTGCCTGCAGGCCGGGGCAAGCGGTTTTGTCAGCAAGAGTGAACCTATCGACAAGCTGACCAAGGCCATCAAGACGATTGCGGATGGCTATGTTTTCTTTCCCAAAAGCGCCATGCTGTTGATTTCCACCCAGAAGTGACCCACTAACCCCCGGTGGGGATGCGGACAAAAACTTGGACTACCAGGAGGTAGTTCATGTACTCATACGAA
>ENA-OFCX01001285-OFCX01001285.1-metagenomes-genome-assembly--contig:-NODE-1285-length-10396-cov-2.842375_pt1 | contig 10396 bp, 5 predicted proteins | sample MGYA00153384_OFCX01 | MGnify analysis MGYA00153384
GGCGCGGCGGGCGCAGCCGCGGGTGCAGCCTGCGCAGGTGTAGTTGCTGCCGCGGCCGCAGCAGGCGCCGGTGTACCGGCTGCCGCTGCCGCAGGCGCACCAGCCGCCTCCAGCACCAGCACCAAACTGCCCATGGCCACCTTGTCGCCAAGCTTGACCTTCAGCTCCTTCACCACACCGGCGTGCGAGGACGGGATTTCCATCGACGCCTTGTCCGACTCCACCGTCAGCAGTGACTGGTCCACCGCCACCGTGTCGCCAGGTTTGACCAGCAGTTCGATGACTTCCACTTCCTTAAAGTCGCCGATGTCCGGGACCTTCACTTCGACCGACGCCATGAGCTGTCTCCGATTGACTTGGTTTGTTGTGCGTGTTGTGACGAATTTGCTGCTGCGATTTCGGCTCGTGGCGGTCAGGCGTACAACGGATTGATCCGGTCGACCTGCAACCCGTATTTCGCGATGGCCTCGAGCACCTTCGATGCCGGCAGCGTGCCGTCTTCGGCCAGCGCCTTCAAGGCCGCCACCACGATGTAGTGCCGGTTGACCTCGAAGTGTTCGCGCAGCTTGACGCGGAAATCGCTGCGGCCGAAGCCGTCGGTGCCCAGCACCTTGTAGGTGCGGCTGACGCCCTTTTCTTTGGGCATGAAGGCGCGGATCTGGTCGGCAAAGTTCTTCATGTAGTCGGTGGACGCCACCACCGGCCCGGCGTACGCGCTGAGTTGCTGCGCAACAAAGGGCACGCGTGGCTCGTCAGTGGGGTGCAGCAAATTCCAGCGCTCGCAGTCCTGGCCGTCGCGCGCCAGTTCGTTGAAGCTGGGGCAACTCCAGACATTGGCGGCCACGCCCCAGTCGGCTTGCAGCAGACCCTTGGCCGCCAGGCTCTCGCGCAGGATGGTGCCGCTGCCCAGCAGGTTGACGCGAGGCGCGGACCCTGACGGGCCCTTTGGCAGCCCGCTTACTCCGTCTTCAAAAAGGTACATGCCCTTGATGATCTGCTCTTCCGTTCCCGGCTTCAGCCCCGGCATGGGGTAGTTTTCGTTCAGCAGCGTGATGTAGAAGTACACGTTTTCCTGCCGTTCCACCATGCGCTTCAGGCCGTGGTGCAAGATCACGCCGACCTCGTGCGCAAACGTCGGGTCGTAGCTGATGCAGTTCGGGATGGTGCCGGCCAGGATGTGGCTGTGGCCGTCTTCATGCTGCAGGCCTTCGCCGTTCAAGGTCGTGCGCCCGCTGGTGCCGCCCAGCAGGAAGCCGCGCGCCTGCATGTCGCCGGCAGCCCAGGCCAGGTCGCCAATGCGCTGGAAACCGAACATCGAGTAGTACACGTAGAACGGCACCATGATGCGGTTGTTGGTGCTGTAGCTGGTGGCCGCGGCGATCCAGCTGCTCATGCCGCCGGGCTCGTTGATGCCTTCTTGCAGGATCTGCCCGTCCACCGCCTCGCGGTAGTACATCACCTGGTCTTTGTCCACCGGCGTGTACTTCTGCCCCTCGGGGTTGTAAATGCCGATCTGGCGGAACAGGCCCTCCATGCCGAAGGTTCGCGCCTCGTCGACCAGGATCGGCACCACGCGCGGGCCAAGCGCCTTGTCGCGCAGCAACTGGCTAAGAAAGCGCACATAGGCCTGGGTGGTGCTGATTTCGCGGCCCTCGGCGGTGGCGTCAAGCACGGCCTTGAAGGTTTCAAGCGGTGGCACGGTGAAGCTCTCGTCGGCCTTGACGCGCCGCTTGGGCAGGTAGCCGCCGAGCGCCTGGCGCCGCTCGTGCAGGTACTTCATCTCGGGCGTGTCGTCGCTGGGCTTGTAGAACGGGATGTTGGCCAGCTCGCTGTCCGGGATGGGCAGGTTGAAGCGGTCGCGCATGTGGCGAATGTCGTCGTCGCTGAGCTTCTTGGCCTGGTGCGCGGTGTTCTTGCCTTCACCGGCACTGCCCATGCCCCAGCCCTTGACGGTCTTGATCAGCAGCACCGTGGGCTGGCCGACCGTGTGGGTGGCTTTGTGGAAGGCGGCGTACACCTTGCCAGCGTCGTGGCCACCGCGGCGCAGGTTCCAGATGTCGTCGTCGCTCATCTTGGCTACCATCTCCAGCGTGCCTGGGTCGCGGCCAAAAAAGTGTTTGCGCACAAAGGCGCCGTCGTTGGCCTTGAAGGCTTGGTAGTCGCCGTCCAGCGTGTCCATCATGATCTTGCGCAGCGCCCCATCCTTGTCGCGCGCCAGCAGCGGGTCCCAGTTGCTGCCCCAGATGAGCTTGATGACGTTCCAGCCCGAGCCGCGGAATTCGCCTTCGAGTTCCTGGATGATCTTGCCGTTGCCACGCACCGGGCCGTCCAGCCGTTGCAAATTGCAATTGACGACGAAGATCAGGTTGTCCAGCTTCTCGCGCGCCGCCAGGCCGATGGCGCCCAAGCTCTCGGGCTCGTCCATTTCGCCGTCGCCGCAAAACACCCAGACCTTGCGGTTGGCGGTGTCGGCGATGCCGCGTGCGTGCAGATACTTCAAGAACCGTGCCTGGTAAATCGCCATCAGCGGGCCCAGGCCCATGCTGACAGTGGGGAACTGCCAGAACTCGGGCATCAGCTTGGGGTGCGGGTAGCTCGACAAGCCTTTGCCGGCGCCTTCCTGGCGGAAGTTGAGCAGTTGTTCTTCGGTCAGCCTGCCTTCCATGAAAGCGCGCGCATAGATGCCGGGCGCGCTGTGGCCCTGGATGTAGAGGCAGTCGCCACCGTGCTCTTTACCAACTTCAGCACTCTCGGCATGCCAGAAGTGGTTGAAGCCAGCGGCAAACATGTGCGCCAGCGACGCAAATGAACTGATGTGGCCACCCAGATCGCCGCCATCGGCCGGGTTCAGCCGGTTGGCCTTCACCACCATGGCCATGGCGTTCCAGCGCATGTAGGCGCGCAGCCGGCCTTCAAGCTCCAGATTGCCGGGGCTGCGCTCTTCCAGCGCGGGCTCGATGCTGTTGACGTAGCCGGTATTGGCCGAAAACGGCAGGTCGATGCTGTTCTGCCGCGCGTGTTCCAGCAGGTGTTCCAGCAGAAAGTGGGCACGCTGCGGGCCTTCTAGCGCGATCACGGCTGAAAGCGCGTCAAGCCACTCGCGGGTTTCCTGGGCATCGGTGTCATTGGCAGCGGCAGTGGCGGCATTGAACGACTCAGGCATGGCGGACATTGGTTTGTCTCCTGGAAATTATGGGTTTGGGAATTTGGCGCGGAGTGTCCCACAAGACCTTGAAATTTCAAATAGCGCTTATTGATCCCGTAATATGAAATGCCAGATCAGAAAAGATCGGCGAAACGGCCTCGGATAATGATTGCATGCTGCAAGCCTCAAAGCGCGAAACCCCACCCACTGCGCCGCAGGTGACGGCGCGCAAGCTGTTTGGCCAGTGGTGGCGCAAGCAATCTCCGGCAAGGCAGGACCGATTTGCCACGCTGGGCCCGTTGTTGTCGGTGCTGCTGTTCCTGGCGGCAATCATTTCCGCCTTCTGGTACCTGCGCAATGAGGAAATCGAGCGTGAGACCGAGTCGGTCAAGCGCGACACCGAACTCACGCAACAGCAGATCGGGCTGCGCCTGATTCAAAACCAGGAAACACTGATCCGCATGGCGCGCGATCTGGTTGTGCAATCAGCCGATGCACAAGCCTTTGCTGCCCAAGCCGCCACCTTCACGCGCGAGCGACCCGAGATAACGCACCTTACCTGGGTCGATGCACAGCGCGTGCCGCGCGCCAGCCACTGGGCGCTGGTCTACAACGTCACTGCTGCAGGCGACGCGCCGACGCCAACGCTGCCCGCGGCCGGCACGGCAAGCGCGTCTGAAACGGCGTTTGTAGCGGCGCGACAGACGCGCACAGCGGCGTATTCGCGCGCCTTCGCGGACAGCGCAGGCACGCCGGTGTTCCAGCTCCACATTCCGGTGATCGGGCGCAATGCCTTCGCCGGCACCTTGATCGCTGAATATTCGGTGGAAGCCTTGTTGCGACACTTTGTGCCGGCTGACGTGGCACAGCGCCATGTGCTGTCGGTGGTGGACGAAAAACAAACCACGCTGTCGTCCACCATCACCGTCCTGCCGGGCTCGCGTGGCGGACGCGCGCCCATCGTCAGCGACGCGCCACTCACCCCGGCGCTCAACGGCCTTCTTCTGCGCGGCCAGGGTTGGCGCACGTCCATCGGCCTGGTCAGCAACACCTTGTTCTGGATGGTGGTGGCGCTGTCGGTGCTGACGGTGTGGATGTTGCTGGGCACCTGGCGCCATGTGCGGCGGCGCTCGCAGATTCAAGGCGCACTGGTGCAGGAAACCAACTTCCGCCGCGCGATGGAGAACTCGATGCCCACCGGCATGCGCGCCATGGACCTGGAAGGCCGCATCAGCTACGTCAACGCCGCGTTCTGCCAGATGACGGGCTTTGCCGCGCCTGAACTCGTGGGTCGCCTGCCGCCCTATCCATACTGGCCGGCAGACCGCGTCGAAGAGAACAGCCGCCTGCTGCAACAGGAATTGCAAGGTCGCAGCCCCAGCGGCGGCATTGAAGTGAAGGTGCTGCGAAAGGACGGCACGCCCTTTGATGCCCGCATGTATGTCTCGCCGCTGATCGACCCCAAGGGCCAGCAAACCGGCTGGATGACCAGCATGACCAACATCACCGAGGCCAAGCGCATACGCGACCAGCTCTCGGCCAGCCACGAGCGCTTCACCACCGTGCTGGAAGGGCTGGACGCATCGGTGTCGGTGCTGTCGGTGCAGCAAGGCGAGTTGCTGTTCGTCAACCGCAGCTACCGGCTGTGGTTTGGCGCCGATGCCAAGGGCCACCAGCAACTGGCCGGCAGCGTGGCCGGCGCGCCCTTCGAGGCTGAGCGCGACGACGAGGTCGATCCGCTGTCAGGCCTGCCCACCGAGGAGCTGACCGCCGCCGGCGTGCACCCGCGCGAGGTGTTCATCGAGTCTGTGCAGAAGTGGTTCGACGTGCGTTCGCGCTACCTGCAATGGACCGACGGGCGTCTGGCGCAGATGCTCATCGCCACCGACATCACCACCCGGCTGCGCGCCGAAGAGCAGGCCGCGGCGCAGGCCGAGAAGGCGCAGGTGACCAGCCGGCTGGTGACCATGGGCGAGATGGCCTCATCGGTGGCGCACGAGTTGAACCAGCCGCTGACGGCCATCACGAATTACTGCAACGGCATGGTCTCGCGCGTCAGTGCCGACTCGATCAGCCGTGACGACCTGGTTGCCGCGCTGCAGAAAACGGCGCGCCAGGCCGAGCGGGCCGGGCAGATCATCAAGCGCATCCGGGCCTTCGTGAAACGCAGTGAGCCGCAGTGCCAGCCCGCGCAGGCGCGGCAGATCATCGACGACGCGGTGGAACTGGCGGGCATCGAACTGCGGCGGCGCAACGTGGCCATTCACACCTATGTGGCGCAGCGACTGCCGATCATCATGGTCGACCCGATCCTGATCGAACAGGTGGTGCTGAACCTATTGAAGAACGCTGCCGAGGCCATCGACACCGCCGGGCTGCCGCCGCCGCGCCGGCACATCGAATTGCGTGTGGTGCCGCGCCACATGCCCGAAGAAGGCGGCGTCATCGAATTCAGCGTCACCGACATGGGCCCGGGCATCAAGAACGAAGTCATCGGCCGTTTGTACGAAGCCTTCTTCTCGACCAAGGCCGAAGGCCTGGGCATCGGCTTGAGTCTGTGCCGCACCATCGTCGAGTCGCATGGGGGGCGGATGCGGGCGCAGAACCTCTACAATGGTGTGCTTGTTGTTGGGTGCCGTTCTTCTTTCACCGTGCCGGTGGTGACACTTGACATGCCGCACCGCACAGAGCCCATTGAGCCAGCTGCTGCTGTTACGGAAACCCCAGCACAGACCGAGAGCTTTGCCCACCGCTCCACCCACATCTCCACCCAACCCACGGCCTAAACCGCCATCCTCATCGAATGAGCCTGATCCCGAAAAAAGGCACCGTCTATGTCGTTGATGACGATGAGGCTGTGCGCGATTCCCTGCAGTGGTTGCTGGAAGGCAAGGACTACCGCGTCAAGTGCTTCGACTCCTCGGAGTCCTTTTTGTCGCGATTCGACCCGCGAGAGGTGGCTTGTCTGATCGCCGACATCCGCATGGACGGCATGAGCGGGTTGGAATTGCAAGACCGGCTGATGGAGCGCAAGAGCCCATTGCCCATCGTGTTCATCACCGGCCATGGTGACGTGCCGATGGCGGTGACGACCATGAAGAAAGGCGCGATGGACTTCATCGAAAAGCCGTTCAAGGAAGAAGAGTTGCTGAGCCTGGTCGAACGCATGCTGGAGCAGGCCCGTGCCGCCTTCAGCCAGCATCAGGAACAAGCCAGCCGCGACGCCCTGCTGGCGCGCCTGACCACGCGCGAGGCCCAGGTGCTCGAGCGCATCGTGGCCGGCCGGCTGAACAAGCAGATTGCCGATGACCTGGGTATCAGCATCAAGACGGTAGAGGCGCACCGCGCCAACATCATGGAAAAGCTCAACGCCAATACCGTAGCCGATTTGTTGAAGATCGCGCTCGGCGCTCAAAACAAAACTTGATCAAGTCTTTCCACAATCTCGAGGCCGCAACGACGCGGCCTCTTTTGCTTGCGCCGCAACCCATGACCGCCCAACTCATCGACGGCTTGGCCCTCTCGCAAACCATGCGAGCCCGGGTTGGGCAGCGCGCAGGGGAACTGGCTGCCGCCGGCCGGCGGCCGGGGCTGGCCGTGATCCTCGTGGGCAGCGACCCTGCCAGCACCATTTATGTGCGGAACAAGGTCAGGGCCTGCGCCGAACACGGTCTGCATTCGGTGCTGGAGCAATACGACGCCACACTGAACGAAGCGAAGTTGCTTGACCGCGTGGCCGCGTTGAACGCCGACCGCGCCATCCACGGCATCCTGGTGCAGATGCCGCTGCCGGCACACATCGACCCGCACAAAGTCATCGCCGCCATTGCCACGACCAAGGACGTGGACGGCTTCTCGGTGCTTTCCGCGGGCGCGCTGATGGCCGGCCTGCCCGGCCTGCGCCCGGCCACGCCGCATGGCTGCATGAAACTCATCGAAAGCACGGGGCAGCCGTTGCGGGGCAAGCATGCCGTGGTCATCGGCCGCAGTAACACGGTAGGCAAGCCGATGGCTCTGCTGCTGCTGCAAGCCCACGCCACCGTCACCGTGTGCCACAGCGCCACGCCCGACATCGCCGTGCATACGCGCCGCGCCGACGTGGTGGTGGTGGCCGTGGGCCAGCGCCACACGCTGACAGCCGGCATGGTCAAGCCTGGCGCCATCGTCATTGACGTGGGCATGAACCGCGACGAGGCCGGCAAGCTGTGCGGGGATGTCGACTTCGTCGCCGTGCGCGACGTGGCCGGCTGGATCACGCCCGTGCCTGGCGGTGTAGGGCCCATGACCATCACCATGCTGCTGGTCAACACGGTGCAGGCCGCCGAAGCCTCGTTGCCATGATCGCCATGAACCCATTGCTCGTCGACACCGAACTGCCGGCCTATGCCGACATTCGCCCGGAACACGTGACACCGGCGCTTGACGTGCTGCTGGCCCAGGCCGATGCGGCGCTGGAACGCAGCGTGGGCCCCGGGGTCGCGGCCGACTACGACGCCATGGCCGCCGTGCTGGACACCGCTGTGGAACGGCTTCGTTGTGCGTGGGGCCAGGTGTGCTTTCTGCAATCGGTGGCCGACACACCATTGCTGCGCGCCGCACATGCGCACAACCTGCCGAGGGTGATCGATTTCTACACCCGCCTGGGCGCCGATCCGCGCCTGTACGCCAAGTACAAGGTCGTGGCTGACAGCCCGGCGGCGACTACATTCAGCATGGCCCGCCGCAAGGTTTTGGCCGACTCGCTGCGCGATTTCGTGCTGGGTGGCGCCGAGTTGCACGGCGCCGAGCGAGAACGCTTTGCCGCCATTCAGGACCGCAGCGGCGCGCTGTCGCAGCAGTTCGGCGACCACGTGCTGGACGCCACCGACGCCTTCGAGCTGTTCGTCGCCGAAGACGATCTGCACGGCGTGCCTGCCGATGTGGTTGAGGCTGCTATTGCCAGCGCCGCGTTGATCGGCCACAGCGGCGGCATCGACGACAGCGGCCCGATCGGCGCCACCGGCCCGAGCGGCCGCAGAGGCTGCCGGCTGACGTTGCAAGCGCCCTGCTTCGGCCCAGTGATGCAGTTCGCCAGCCAACGTTCGCTGCGCGAACAACTCTGGCGCGCCCATGCCACGCGGGCCAGCGAGTTGGGGCCGGCCGAGCACGACAACTCCGCCGTCATCAGCGAACTGATGTCCCTGCGCCATGAAGAAGCGGCGCTGCTGGGCCTGCCCAGTTACGCGCACCTGTCGCTGGTGCCCAAGATGGCCCACAGCCCCGACGAGGTGCTGGGCTTTCTGCACGACCTGGCTCGCCGCGCCCGCCCGCACGCCGAGCGTGAACTGGCCGAGTTGCGCGACTTTGCCGCGCGCGAACTCGATTTGGCCGAACTGATGCCCTGGGACCGCGCCTTTGCCAGCGAACGACTGAAGCAGTCGCGTTTTGCCTTCAGCAGCAGCGAGGTCAAGGCCTACTTCACCGCGCCACATGTGTTGAAAGGCTTGTTTGAACTGATCGAAACCCTGCTGGGCGTGGCCATCGTCGAAGACACCGCGCCGCGCTGGCATGACAGCGTGCGCTTCTTCCGCGTGCAGCGCTGCGGTCAGAGCGTGGCAGCGTTTTACCTCGACCTGCACGCCCGCCCCGGCAAGGGCTCGGGCGCCTGGATGGATGACGCCAGGCAGCGCTGGCTGCGGCCCGACGGGCGCTTGCAACTGCCCATCGCCCACCTGGTGTGCAACTTTGCGGCACCCGTGGGCGACCAGCCTGCGTTGCTGACGCATGACGACGTCATCACCCTGTTTCACGAATTCGGCCATGGCCTTCACCACATGCTGACGCGCGTGGACGAACTGTCGGTGGCCGGCATCGCCGGTGTCGAGTGGGACGCGGTGGAACTGCCGAGCCAGTTCATGGAAAACTTCTGCTGGGAATGGAGCGTGCTCGAGCGCATGAGCCGGCATGTGCACACCGGCCAGCCGCTGCCGCGCGAGCTGTTTCAGCGCATGTACGCCGCAAAGAATTTCCAGAACGGACTGCGCATGCTGCGCCACTGCGAAATGGCCATCTTCGACATGCGCCTGCATCTCGACCCTGCCCATGCCAGCCGGGCGCAGGCGCTGGCTGACGAAGTGAACGCCGAACTGTCGCCGATGCCGCCGGCCCCGTTCCTGCGTTACCTGCACAGCTTCACCCATCTGTTCGACGGCGGTTATGCCGCTGGTTACTATGGCTATGCCTGGGCCGAGGTGTTGTCGGCCGACGCCTACGGTGCGTTCGAAGAAGCGGGCGTGTTCGACCCCGCCACGGGCCAGCGCTGGCGCGAGGAAGTGCTCGAAGTCGGCGGCAGCCGGCCGGCCATGGACAGTTTCAAGGCCTTTCGCGGCCGTGAACCACGGCTCGACGCCCTGCTGCAACACCAGGGCCTGGCTTGAGCGCGCCGTTCTTGTGGGATAGATTCAACACTCGCGCGCCCACCGGGGTGCGCTGCCGAGAAAGGCAGGCCACCGTGCAGATGACGTCAACCCCCGCCCTGACCCGCCACGTGCTCTGCCGGCCTGTGCAGCGCGCCTTGCTGGCCATGCTGGCCTTGGTGCTGGGCCTCGGCGCGCTGCCGGTCGTCGCCGGGCTGCTGCTTGCGGGCGTCGTCCCGGCCCAGGGGATCGCCGTCGTCCCGGTCGCCGGCATCCTGATCGGCGGGGCGATGACCGCCACGGCCCTGGCTGGGCGGCGCGCGGCCGATGAGCTGGTCGCGCGACGCGGCGAGGTCGAAGCCGGCCTGGCGATCGGGCTGCTGCCGCGCGACGCCGCCCTGGAGGTCTGCCGGCCGGCAGCCGGCCAGGCACTGGTGCCGGTGCTGGACCAGACCCGCACGGTCGGGCTGGTCGTGCTGACCTACGGCATCGTCAGCTCGGAGCAGTACGGCTGGGGCTCGGGGCGGACGCTCGCGCTCCTGGCCGCCGGGGCGGCGCTGCTCGGCTGCTTCACGCTGATCGAGGGTCGTGTGGCCTCGGCCCCACTGGTCCCCCTGCGGATCTTCGGCTCCCGGCAGCTGTCGGGGGCGAACGTCGTCGTCTTCTGCATGGGCGCGGCCGCATTCGCCATGTGGTACTTCGTCTCGCTCTACCTCCAGGAGGTCCTGGGCTTCTCGCCGATCGAGGCCGGGCTCTCGTTCCTGCCGATGACGTTGGCCATCGTCGTCTGCTCACAGGTCGCCTCCCGGCTGACGGGGCGCATCGGCGCCGGCCGCGTCCTGACCGTCGGCATGGT